>Ga0326728_10006565_pt1 | contig 31144 bp, 28 predicted proteins | sample MB3enrmetagenome_FD_207602 | JGI IMG/M metagenome (GOLD analysis project Ga0326728, IMG submission 207602) | Lab enriched peat soil microbial communities from McLean, Ithaca, NY, United States - MB31MN | ecosystem: Environmental > Terrestrial > Soil > Wetlands > Peat | place: USA: New York...
CAGATGAAGTGCCAGGCGCTGGCTGCGGACTGCTACGATCCGAATTTTCCGCTGAAACATGCCACAAAGGATCTTAAATTCGTCATAGATACCGCATACGAGATCGGGGCGCCGGTGCCGGTTGGACAGGTATTGCTTCAATTGTACAGCGCGGGAGTCAACAAGAATTGGGGTGACTTGGATGTTTGCGCCATCATGAAGGTTCTGGAGAGTCTGTGCAGCAATGAAGGGTAGTACTTCCTGCCGGTACTTTCCGTTCTTATCATGTCGCTCATAATCGTGGTCTTTTTCGGGGCATTCATGCGCTGGTTTGAACTTTTCCAGGTGAAGACCACGGTTGCAGATCCCTTTGGGGATAGGGCGCTCACACAGGTGAAGGAATGAATCACGGGGGACCGATCATTTCACAGCCTGTCAAATGCTTATTCAAATGTCCAACAGGGTGACAGATGACCAGTAAACATGAGCGGCATGCATGTGCAATCTGCGGCAAGAGCTATCCCAGACAGAATTTGATTCCGGGCGGGGCAGTGCGGGACTGGATCGCGAATCGAATTGCTTGCGACTATCCTGCCTGGACGCCGGACGATTTCATTTGTAAAGATGACCTGGCAAAGTACCGGGCCAATTATGTCCACTTCCTGCTCGAGTCTGAAAAGGGGGAGCTTTCGAACCTTGAGAATGAGGTCCTGCACAGCATTAAGGAACATGAACTGCTCGCGAGGAACATCGATACGGAGTTCGAGAGCAGGCGGTCTTTAGGCGAGAGGATGGCGGATGGAGTTGCAAGATTTGGCGGAAGTTGGGCCTTTATCGTATGCTGTTTCATCTTCCTCGCTCTATGGATTGTTATAAATACGATTGTGCTCGTTTTACGTCCTCCGGATCCGTATCCGTTCATCTTGCTGAACCTTGTTCTTTCTTGTCTGGCTGCAATCCAGGCGCCGATAATCATGATGAGTCAAAATCGCCAGGAGGCGAAAGACCGTCTTCGTTCGCAGCACGATTACCAGGTCAATCTCAAGGCGGAGCTTGAAATTCGCAATCTCCACGACAAGATGGATCACCTCCTTTCGAATCAATGGGACCGCCTTGTGCAGATTCAAGAGATTCAACTCGATCTTTTATCGGAGATTTGTAAGAGAGGATAATTCAAAGGAGATGTTATGGACTTAATTCCCTGGAAACCATTTCGAGAAGAGTTGACCTCCATGCGCAGGGAAATGGAGAGGCTTTGGGACAGGTTCTTAAGTGAAACGCCGCTTGCCAGGCCTTTTCTGGAAGGATGGCAGCCCACTGCGGACCTCACCGAGACGAAGGATGCCATTGTCGTCAAAGCGGAACTCCCCGGCATGGAACCCAAGGACATTGACGTAACCGTATCCGGGGATATTCTTACTATCAAGGGCGAGAAGGAGAAAGAGGAAGAGAAGAAAGACGAAAAGTATCATTATACGGAAAGGTACTACGGATCTTTTCAGCGCTCTTTCCGGCTGCCCGCGGCGATTCAGCCGGACAAGATCGACGCGGTGTTCGATAAAGGGATCCTCACGATAACCCTTCCCAAGACTCCGGAAGCCAAGACAAAAGAGATCAAGGTAGCGGTTAAATAACCTGTTTCAAGAGCTTTCCCGAGGAGATTGCGCACCGTTCCAGCAGCGTGTTTAATAAACGATGAAGATATGGATCGTAAATATTGACAATAAGCTCGCGCCCGGCAACATCTTCGTGCAACTGAGCCTGCCGGCGATGGGGCGCGCTTTCCGGCGCAGAGATTCAACCGGCGGATAAACCGATCACTCCCGGCGCCTTGCCTCAAAAGGCGACTTTCGGAATATCCGCACCCGAATCAAATTTTGGGAGTATCGTCCGATGGGACTTGAATCGTATCATGAAAAACACAGTTTCCAGCACACCTTGGAACCCCGGGGGAAGGTCAAATCGAGTCCTTCGGGCAATCTTTATGTAATTCAAAAACACGCTGCCAGCCATCTGCATTACGACCTTCGACTGGAGCTTGACGGGGTTCTCAAGAGTTGGGCGGCGCCTAAAGGCCCCAGTCTCAAGCCGTCTGAAAAAAGACTTGCGGTTCACGTTGAGGACCATCCGATAGAATACGGTTCCTTTGAAGGGACAATCCCCGAAGGAGAATACGGGGCAGGGACAGTCATGCTCTGGGACCATGGCACGTGGGAGCCCGAGGGCGATCCGCACGAAGGATACGCCAAAGGGGACCTCAAATTCAAGCTCCACGGCGAGAAGCTCCAGGGGAGCTGGGTGCTCGCCAGAATGAAAGGAAAAGCGGGGGGAGAGGGAGGCAAGAACTGGCTGCTTATAAAGAAGAGGGATGATCGGGCCATTTCCGGATCGGAGCCGGAGCCTGTGGAAAACCTGAATCTGAGCGTAGCGAGCGGGCGTACGATGCAGGAAATCGCTTCGGAGCCGGAGAACCCCGATTCAGTGGCAGAAGCAGTTTCGGGCGGCAGCGCTTCAAATAAAGCTTTGAAGGCCAAATCCGCCCGCTCGAATAGCAGGCAACAAGGCGCCGACCCGGTGGAGATAGACCCGGTCAGCCTGCCCGGCGCTCGCCGGACCGATCAGCCGGACTTCATTCACCCCCAGCTCGCCACCCTTACCGACAAAGCGCCGCAGGGAGAAAACTGGCTCCATGAAATCAAATACGACGGCTACCGTATCCTTTGCAAACTCTCCCGGGGGCGGGCGCAGCTTTTTTCAAGGAACGGAAAGGACTGGACCGACCGGTTCCGACAAGTGGCCGAAGCGGCTTCTAAAATTCCTATCGAGAGTGCATTTTTGGACGGAGAAGTCGTAGTTATGGACGAGCACGGAAAGAGCGACTTTCAGGCGCTTCAGAACATCCTCCGCGGGCTGAACACCGGCAGGCTCGTTTACTTTGTTTTCGACATCCCTTTTTGCGCAGGCTACGATGTCACGCAAACTCCACTCATAAAGCGCAAGGAGCTTTTGCTGAAGAAGCTGTTGCCCGGCGCCGTCAAGCCTTCCGATGAGTCCCGGATCGTCTACTCGGACCATATCTCCGGGCAGGGAGAGAGCGTTTTCCAAAACGCATGCCGGCTCGGGTTGGAGGGGATCGTGTCCAAGCGGGCGGACAGCCGTTATGAGCAAAGGAGATCCAGGAACTGGCTGAAGGTGAAATGTTACATGGAGCAGGAGTTCGTTATCGGAGGGTTTACCGATCCCGAAGGGTCCAGGAAAGGCTTCGGCGCACTGCTGCTCGGATACCACACCCCGTCGGGCGACCTTGTCCATGCCGGCAGTGTGGGCACAGGCTTTGATGAACACCTGCTTGAAACTCTTTCGAAACGGCTGAAGGAAATCGAAACCGACAAACCTGCATTTGAAAATCCTCCCGTCGGTTACGAGGCCAGGGGGGTCCACTGGACCAGGCCGGAAATGGTAGCCGAGGTAAAATTCAGCGCGTGGACGGAAGATGGATACCTTCGTCACCCTTCTTTCAAAGGATTAAGAGAGGATAAAGACCCGGAAGACGTTGTGCTGGAAAGTACCTCGAACGGCCCTACGGATAAAGGCGGTACGGCGCTCGACCCTCCCGGGCCGCCCGTGAAGCGCAAACTAAAAAACAGCAAAAGAAAGATATCGGGAGTTACCCTCTCCAATCCCGAGCGGGTTCTCTACCCGGAAATCGGGGTGACCAAGCGCGAACTTGCCGAATACTACTCGGATATCGCCGACCGGATCATGCCTCACCTGGCTGGACGTCCGCTTACCGTGGTGCGCTGCCCTGAAGGGCGGGAAAAGGAGTGCTTTTATCAAAAACACCTCGGGGATGCGGTTTCTGATCTCCTCCGGTCGATCCCCATAGTGGAAAAAGACGGGCTGCATCAATACAGCGTGGCTGACAACATCGACGGGGTGATAGGCCTGGTGCAGATCGGGGTGTTGGAAATTCATGTCTGGGGGAGCCGTGAAGATAACCTGGAGAAGCCGGACATGATGATATTCGACCTCGACCCCGCCCCTGATGTCGATTGGGCGAAAATCATCGAGGCCGCCGGGCTTATGCGGGAACGCCTCTCGGACCTCGGCCTGGCCTCCTTTGTCAAGACCACCGGGGGCAAAGGGCTGCACATAGTCGTTCCTCTTGCTCCCAAGGCCGACTGGGAAACGGTCAAAGCGTTTTCCAGGGCAGTGGCGGAAAGCGTCGTCCACAAAGCTCCTGCGCAATATATCGCCACCATGTCCAAAGAGAAGCGTAGGGGCAAGATTTTCATCGACTACCTGAGAAACGGGCGCGGCGCCACGAGCGTAGCGCCTTATTCCACCAGAAGCAGGCAAGACGCACCCGTATCCACTCCGGTCGCATGGGATGAACTAACGGCGGACCTCAAACCCGACAGCTATAACATCCGCAACATACGGCGCCGATTGGCCGGCCTGACAGAAGACCCCTGGGCCGGCTATTTCTCTTGCGACCAGGAAATAACGGAAGAAATGAAGAGAGAAGTCGGGGCCTGATACAGAGTTGCATTCAAAATTGAATTAATGCAAAAGAGCGGGGAAATTTTCCACGCGCCCCCCAATATCGGCCACACGCGGCGCGTGTGGCCGAGCGCTCGGCGTTGCGGCAGGTAAACAATGCAGTGCTAATCCCATGCAGTTGTCGCTTTTTCCTCATATCCTGCCAATAGAAGGTGCAGGTCTTCATTGTCGAGCTTACGCACGTCGTCAGGCAGCCATCGATACTTGTCAATAAGATACCTGTAAATAGCCTTTATCCCCTCCAGACCCGGATAACCTTCCTGTTTCGCAATACGGTCGCCAATTTTTTCAAGGAACGGATCGTTCATATGCACTCCTCTTTTGACTATAGGTATCCTGTTTATAAGTACGGTCCAGAGAGTAAGCAAGCTATCACTCGGGGGCGGTCGGGTCATGAAGTGATAATGGCGTTCATAACTCCTGCCAACACGGTGGAATAAAAGAAAAACGAGACCAGGCTGTGGATGAGAACAGTGCGTCTCATCAGCGGGTTTTCTACGACGACATCGCTCATGGAGTAGGTCAGCGCCACAGTGAAGGCAACATAAAGAAAATCGATATAGTTCGGGGTTTCCGTTCCTGGAAAGTTAAAGCCGCTGCGCCTGCCTTCTTTAAAAGGGCGACCATGGGTATCCTTGGCTTCATAGTATAACCGGGCGTAATACACTCCGAAGGTGGTGTGCAAAACGGCCCAGGCCAGCAGCACGGCCGCCACGCTAAGAACCAGCAGGATGCGGGCTTGTCCCTGCGGGTGTTTGCTGACAGCGGTGAGAACCTGGCCTACCGTCCCGGTGGCAAGAATCGATAACGAGATGATCGACACCATCAGGGTTTTACGGTTCGGCTCGTCCTGCGAGACACGCTCCCGCGTCATAGGGCCGTCGGCACTGATAAAGACGATGCCTCGCAAGATCAGATCGATCCCCATTACCGCAATCAGGCCGCACATAAACGAAAGTTGCCAGGTCCAACCCAAAAGCTTGTTAACCAAAAGCGCCATCGCGATTCCTAACAAGAAGCAGATGGCCGCCCTCCCCCTGTCATGCAGGTTCCAGACAAATTTGAATAACGTTTTCCTCATTGTTTCCAATGCCATTCTCATCCGGCAACTCCGTGAACTATCGTCTAAATATTGAAGCGTTCCAGGCGGCGCTGAAGGTAATAAGGTTTTCAAGATTACCATCACCCTAAAGGGGTGGCAAGCTGCCTCAAGCCTTCTTGCGAAACCGTCGGAAGATTATGCGGCGACAATCAGGAAGATATGGATCATTCAAGATGGTCCTTTTGACCTGCAAGGAGCGACCCGAATGTTTTTCACATCAACATCGGGGTGGGTGTTAAATGGTTCTTAATGGCTGGATCGAAGCCGGTCTTGATGAAGTTGTTTATAAATCATAGCATCCAACGCTCCCCGGAATGCAATGGATTCTTTCATTTGTTTGGACGGGGATCCCGGGTAACGGATGATCGAGTACTGTCATGGCGCCCAGCATGATAAAGCGTAAAAAAGGAACGTTTATCATCGTTTTAAGCAGAGGCGCACGTAAAGTACGAAACAGTGGCGACCGTGACGCCACGATCTTGGTCAACAATTCGACCCTGCGCACGACCGCCCGATCTACCGGCCGGCGCAGCCGGTCGTAGTCGCTCAGCTGGTCTGTTCGTGCAAGTTCAGCAAATACCTTGGCATCCTCGATTCCAAGGTTCATGCCTCGCGCGCCTATAGGTGAATGGATATGGGCCGCGTCGCCGGCGAGGTAAATCTTCCCTGCCGAAAGCGTCGATGCGATCCGATGTGAAACGTGGAAGTCGGATGACCATACGGAAGGGCCGAGCGGTTCAGCCATCACAAGGTGGGACAACGGGTCGGGCATGTCGCTCATAACCCTCCAGAGAGTCTGTCCGTACTGCCTTCCAAGCTCAAAATCAACAACCCGGATCAGAAAAAGAAAAGAACCGCTGTCCAAAAAGATGGCGTGCGCATGGTCGTGCGCAAGAGTCGTTTCGAGCGGAGCGTCGGTCAGATACCATGTGCGGTCCGGAGACGACCCCTCGAAATCCAATTCGAGTTTTTCACGAGTGGCGCTGTGTGCTCCGTCGGCGGAAAACAGCCATGGGCATTGGACGACCTGGCGGTCGCCGTTCGCCGACGATTTTATTGTCACCTCGATTCCTTCCCCGAAGTTGCGGCAATCGACCATCCGCACTCCGCGTTCAACCTGGCCTCCAAGTGATTCCAGGGCATCGGCAAGCAGACTTTCAGTAGTCGCCTGTGAGAGCGCGAGCATGAAGGGGTATTTGGAATGAATACCTCTAAATAGAAGTGTCCCGATAAGGCGCTCGCCGTTGTACAAACGAGCACCGTGAACTGGCATGCCAAGTTCGAGCATGCGCCCGGTAATTCCGGTCGGCTCCAGGATTTCCAGAGTGCGGGGGTTCACTGCAAGAGCCTTGGACAGTTTCGATGGTTCGTCGAGCATTTCTATGACCCGCGGGATTCGGCCCTGACTTGCCAAAAACACTGCCGCGGCAAGGCCGACAGGTCCAGCCCCGACGATCAGCGGGCGGTTCCAATAGTGCATACCATCCTCCACTTCTACTTATCTCACCGTTTTCTTAAAATAAATTAATCATTTCACATGTGAGTCAATTTTTGCCGGCTTTAAGTTTTCAGCCGGCTGGCTCCCACCAGGAGGGCATTGGATGATGGAGAGACCACCCTAGGAGGGGGCAGGCTGGTGATTCCACACTACAGCGAAAATCCTCACCCGAGCCACAACGCATGCCATTGGGTTCTCGATGCCTTGAGTATGCTTTTTCGCTGCCGCATGAATTCTTTTGAATTAAGCCTGGCAGGAACATAGTATCAGGCATACGGTCGGGCGGCGCTGCACGAAAATCTATCCACTATTCGAAGAGTTCGAGCAGTCCCCTACTCCATGACTGAGATCACGTGGGAGGTGTTGGCCGGTTGTGGATCAGGAAGATCATGCAATTTGCCCACAGGGTATTCCATGGCTGAAACCATGTAGGGGGTATCCGGCGGGTGAATCCACACCAGAAACTCGGCTGATTCTACCCGATGAAAATCACGTTTGGCGAAATACCCACGCCGCCAGCGCTCATCAATGAAAAGCTTTTTCATGCCCTTCCACCGCCATCCAATTTCATTTATCGCCCTAATAGATAGTTGAATCCCATCGTGCCGCTCCCTACCCCGTAGGGCCCCAATTGCCCCCGGCGCGAAGGAGCTTACGAAAAAGGACTGTAGCATAAAAATACCGTTACAGGCTTTTTTCGGGACCGGGAAATGTAAAATCTTCATGTACGGAAAAATCGAATGGGCCATGGTGAAAACTATTGATGTTATGTTACATAACGTGTAATGTAACATAGCGGTTTGAGCTTACTCTGGGGAGAAAGTAGCCATGGCCCGTGGAGAAAGCGGTCGAATTGTTTTGGAAGTTGATGTGGATCTGAAGAATGCTCTCTATACACGCCTGGAAGAGGACGATTCCACCCTCAGGACTTGGTTCATAGCGAGAGCGAAGGAGTACATAGATTCGCCGAAGAAGAAAGCAATTCAACTTTCAATAAAAGACCTGCTAAAAAAGCAGGAGTAGAGGTTGTGCGATTACAGCGGCGCTGAGCCTCTTCAAGGATGCGCTACCATGGTCAAAAGCGATCCCATAGGATGGTTGGAGTCCCCCGGAACGGGCATAGGAAAGGCCACGATTGAAGGACGCGGCGCAACCAAATCGTCCGCGACACCGCTTGGAATTGGACGAGCGGATATGGCACGGCCGAAAACTGCGCAAGCCAGAGAACCGCGTAGTGCGCCTATGAACGGCACAATGGGGCAATTACCCAATCAAGGTGTGTACTCTGTCATGGACGGCCACTCACGGCAGTACACAGTCGTTTCAATGTTTTCGGGCTGCGGCGGCATGGATTTAGGCTTCATCGGCGGATTTGAGGTCTTCGGTCGCCGCTATGGTAGTCTTCCCTTTCGTATCATTTGGGCCAACGAGCATAACCCAAAGGCGTGCGCGACATACCGAAAAAACATCAGTGAAAACATCCTTTGCTGCGACGTTTGGGACGCTCTCGCTTCACTACCGCAGAATAGCGATGTCTTGATCGGCGGCTTCCCGTGCCAGGACATTTCTCTAAATGGAAAACGTGCTGGCGTGAATGGAAGGCGAAGCGGCCTTTACAAAGCGATGGTTGAGGCGATAAGGTGGACAAGGCCGACTGTCTTCGTAGCTGAGAACGTCGGAAGCCTGTTGATGTCGTGCAACGCGGACTCATTGCGCCAAGTCATGACGGATTTCGGGAAGTTAGGGTATACACTCTCGTGTGAGCCTTACCAAGCAGCCGATTACGGGGTTCCTCAGACTAGGCATCGTGTTTTTATCGTGGGAACTGCCGCGGAGTTTAAGCCCTTCATTCGGCCACCTGCGGAGCGAACCTCGGCTACGTGGATGACCGCCAAGGACGCAATAGGGGATTTGGAGAGTCTAGAGGAGCGCCCCGAGATCAACCACATCTGGAGTCGGGCAAACAGAAGCCCTGAGCAAGGGGACCGCGTTCTCAAGCCTGACCGTCCTGGTTATACTATCCGGGCTGAATGTCACGGCAACATTCAGTGGCACTATAGACTCCAGCGGCGCATGTCGATGCGAGAAGCGGCAAGGATACAGTCTTTCCCTGACAGCTTCATTTTCGATGCCATGTTACGAGAAACCGAACGGCAAGTGGGTAACGCGGTGCCCCCTATCTTAGCATGGCATGTTGCCCGTGCAGTCTTAAACATCCTTCAGGGTACCGTTAATGACTGTGCGGAGCGCCGAGCCACACGCCCCTTTCTACAAATGAGGTTACCGCTTGAATAACTCTCTGGACGGTTTCCAGTCGGTTGCATATCCGTCCGCCAGCTCTAGCCAATTCTTGATCCGCTGACTTGGTGGCACCGAAAAGCCCCAATACTCCACAAACAGGGCATCCTCAAGCTCCGCGGCGGCCTTCCGCATCTCGGATTCAATATCTTGCAGCGAACGAAGTATGTAGTTGCCGCCCCGTGTCTGGTCCGCTCTCATGGCGACGCTTCCGGCAGTAAATAGATCCCTCGCTTGCGGGCACAATACGCCACGATAGGTCAGAAGGTACATGGCTGCATCATCGTACTTCTTTTTTGACCGAGACGGTCTAACTACCTGTGGACACAGCAAGGCCGCCTCGGCCCTCAACCTACGCTTCTCCCCTTGATCGAGACCCATATACAGGCGCACTTCCAGCTCAAGGGAATGCTGCTGAGCAGATTCCGGCTTATCTTCGAGCCACCAGAGCCGGTCCCCCGGCTTCAACCGCGCCCTTGCATAATTGCGGATATGCACCATCTTTTCCGGTATCGAAAGATTTCTGAATTCCTCGTATGAGGTGCCAAATTTGGCGAAGAGTGGTTCCTTGGTTCCGATCTCTACCTCAAAGCGTGGGACATGGGATGTCCTAACGTGCATTACGCAATCTTCGTACCGGTTCCAGCGCACGGTGGGTACGCCACCAACCTTTCCGAACAAAAGGTAGATTTGTTTAACGTTCGCATCACGGGTACCCTCAAAGACGCTGTTCGCAATGCTACGCCAGGAATCAGAATCGGTGAACTTCACTTCAATTCCGAACTCCTTATAAACGATATCAGGGAAGACCTGTGGGCGCGAGTTAAGTTCGGCAGTTACGCCCTCTGCACGCAACAGTTCTTGTAAAGCAGTACGCACTCTGGCCTCAAAAGCGCTTGGTGCACGGAGGACGGTGTCAACCTGAACTTCTTCCGTCAACCTCGCAGCTAACGCATCCAGAACCGCCTCAAACTTACTTCTATCCATTATGGGCCAATTACCCTTCAAGGTTGCGCGTAGGTTCCAAAAATCGCTTGATTCGCTCCACCAACCCGGATTCGTCTTGTAAGTGGCACTCCCACAACGTCAGGGTCTTCCAACCCAGTTCCCGTAAACTGCTTAAGGTTTTTCGATCACGTGCCCGGTTGGTGGCGATCTTATTTTGCCAATACTCAAGTCTAGATTTTGGCATTCGGCCCAGCTTGCATTTGTGCCCGTGCCAAAAACAGCCATGCACGAAAATTACTTTTCGACTAGATGGGAACACGAGGTCTGGTCTGCCTGGGAGTTCGGACCTATGAAGGCGGTAACGATACCCTAATCCGTGGACTAGCCGACGAACCCGTAACTCGGGCTTCGTATCCTTTGACCGGACCAAGCTCATTTGTATGCTGCGTTCTTCGGGAGTCAGGTTATCCATGGGAATTTTTGCGGCTCCGAGGAAATTAAATCTCCAGTGCCAACAGTGAGGGATTGAGGCAAAAATCCAGTTCTCCGCAATCTGCATTCAGATGCCCTGCAAGAACCCTTCAAAAACATTTTACCGATGCTCATTTGTGTGCTGCCAGACAGAGCACTACAAGGAAATAAGTACCACGCAATGAAGCTAAAAGCAACATGGGGAAGAACGAGCATGCCCCGGAAAGCCAGGAACCCTCAACGCGCAGAACTGACAAAGCCTCGAACCAATTCGGCGATCTCATCTGCAGCCGTGTCCAGTGCGAAATGACCGGCATCGAGAACGTGAACTTGAGCGTTCGGCACATCTCGGCGATAGGCTTCCGGCTCAGACAGGTCGAATGAGAGGTCATACTTACCCCAGATTACCAGCAGACGAGGCTGCTTCTCGCGCATCCAAGCCTGCCACCTTGGGTAGGCGTCGACGTTTGTGCGGTAGTCGTAGAAGAGGTCGCTTTGAAAGTCGGCCTGGCTTGGCTGGTTGAGAAAGGCAAATTCATCGGTCCAGAGATCCGGGTCATAGCGTTCCATGTCCGGATCGTTCCCTGAATGGCGCACCCGCGCCGCCGGCAGCGAAAGAAGATTCGCGCGAAGCGTACTTTCATTGGCAGTGAGATCGGCCCAAAAGGCCCGCCGTGGCTTCCAATTCGCCCATAGGCCTTCGTTGTGCGCCACGGCGTCCTGGACGATGAGAGCCTCAATCAGGTCCGGATGAGCCAAGGCCATGCTCACCGCTTCTACATAGGTTCCGAACGGCTCAGGGGGCGCCGGGAGTTTTATGCCAAGTTCTTTCAACCGCTGCTCGGCGCCGGCTGGTCGCGAGCCTTCACGGGTTACCGTTTCCATTTGCTCTTTCGAATTTCCATTCATTCATATCTGCCCTATCGGATTGAATCGGTTGTGACGACGCCATTCAACCAGAGGCGTGGAGGCAAAACGCGCGCACGTTAACTCCGCTCGTCGCGCCGCCTGATACCAAAGTATCGACAATACCGTCGGCCGGTTGTGAGCCGCAAGCGGCATTCGTGAATTGAACCGCCAGCCGGCTACCAACGGCCGGCATGAGCGCCACCATCCACGTGGAGTATCTCTCCGGTTACTTGACCTGCCTGCGCCACGTAGAGAACAGCGTCGACAATGTCTTTAACCTTCGTTATTTTCCCCATTGGATTCGACTTCTTAAGAGAGTCCCCGGGATCATCCTTGTGCATTGGTGTGTCCACGACTCCGGGGGCTACGGCGTTAAATCGGATACCTTCTTTTGCATACTCGATTGCGAGGCTCCGGATCACCGAATTCAGTCCCCCCTTCGTAATCATCGAAACCGAGGCATTTATGCCGGCGACCGGCTGATCGACAAGCGACGCTGAGATGCTCACAACGCTCCCTGATTTCTGTTTTAGCATCTGTTTCACAGTGAGCTGAGTGATGTAGAGGAATCCCAGCAGGTTGGTCGAGACCAGGGCATTGAAGTCCTCGGTAGTAAACTCCGTGAAAGGCTTGGCGACGAAGATGCCGGCGTTAGTCACCAGAACATCGATGGCTCCGAAGTGTTTGAGCGCTGCTTCGACAGCTTTGTCAGCGGTCTCCTGCTTTCCGATATCGCCACCGACGAGAACCAGGCCGGGTGAGTCAGTAAACGATTGACTGACAGTAAGAGACGTTGCGACGACGTTATAACCCTGCTTCAGGAAACCCTCGACCAAACCCGCGCCAATCCCCTGCGATGCTCCCGTGATGATTGCTGTATTCTTGTCTGACACACAGGCTCCTTTGCTTACCATCAAACCCGGATTGTGACCGACGTCCCTGAAAGCAAAATAGGAGCAGCGAATTCTTCAAGCCAGAAGCCGGTCTTGCGACCCGTCTCGCCCAATTGATCGTAGGATGTCAGCACCATCAATATTTTAATCTTATTTCTCCTTCGTTTTGCGTCCTCCACTCGCGACCTGCAGGTTCAAACGGAGGATTGCTTCGTATCGGTCAGCCTCCAAACTTTGGGCTTGAGGGTCAGTCGGACCGTATTACATTACGACATCGTGAGTTCAGTGAACGGGATGCCGGCATCCCGACCGCCAACAGCTCCAGTCCTCACTTCCCCATCGGCCCCAACGGCAGTTGGCTCAAAGTAAACATCCGTAATAATTAGTTAAACACTAAATAACAGGTGCGCAAACTGCGCCCGAGTGTGGGCGACTACAAAATCGAGGTAACTTTCACGCCGGGAATGCAGATCAAAGAGGAGACTATTCGGGGAGTTGGACCGAAAGCTCCACGCCCTTTCCAAAGGCTACTTGACGCTTGAAACGACCGGGAGGTATCAGTCTGGATAGAGATGAACCGAATCAGGGTATCTCAGCAAGCACGATCAAGTGTGCCCCATTGATCCTGTGAGATCCGAAATCCAGTTCCCTTTCTAAATCCCTTGCGGTGCAGCTCTTTAGGAGTCTCAGGCCAAGCCCGTCCAGGAATGCGCCGACCTGATGTTGTTCTATCCCGAAACGCCATGGTTCACCCAAGTTGGCAACGCGTTCACGAAGCAGTTGTTCCTCGCGCAAGGTGTTATCTCCTCGAAGAACGGATTTGTGGATAAAGTCGGACACGACCAAGCCATGGGGGGCGGAGAGCGAGCCAAGGGTCTTCAAGGTGCTGCGAACCGAGTCCTCTTCCAGATACATGGTTATGCCTTCAAGGATGAACAGGGTCTTCTTGCTCGTATCGTATCCGTGCTTCTGTAGAACAGTTGCAAAATCTTCCTTGTTGAAATCAATTGGCGCGTACACGGTGTTCTCCGGCACGCTGATCCCCCGCCGGCGCAGTCGTCGAACCTTTTCGGATTGCGTAGTCGGGGCGTCCAGTTCAAAAAACACGGCATTGGAATCAGGCCGCTGGAAGCGAAGGGCACGTGAGTCGAACCCCGCGCCCAACACTACAACCTGACCGAAACCGGCTTTGAGCGCATCCGCCACGACCGAATCGATGAATATTGTGCGGGCAATGACATATTCGATTGCGCCGGATATGTTGAACTGTTTCCACAAGAACCTTCGCAACGGCTTGATCCTGGCGAAGGGCAGCATCACTTTTGGCAGCAGCCTTGGCGCAATGTGGTCATTGGTCTTCAAGCAAGGCTCGTTTTCGTAAAACGAGCCCGCACGAATAAAACACATCATTGCAGCGGTCTTTGAACTCTCGCGTTCGACTCTGCTTCCCATTTTCGCGGTTTCTCTTTTTTTGGCAACCGGCTTAACCGCAACGTAAGGACAATTTCGGTCCGCCCTCTCTGTCGGCCACGGGTTCGGACCCGATGCCGTTACGCTGCTCCAAGGCAGGTAATCTTTTTATCACGCACAGTTCGGGCTTTTGTCCAGTTTTTTATCAAATTAGATGCAGCAATTTGTTTTCTTCGCATCACTTGGTGGTCGTAGCGACGTCCGCAAAAATCTAATCCAGAATTCCTCTGCGTTTATAAAGGCGGAAAGGAGACCTTGCCTTTGCAGCGCAGCGGGCGATGATTATAGTAAGTACTTGAAAATACCCTATAATTACTTGGAGGAATTCATGGAAACCCTTGACGATCTACGTTATACAAAGTTTCCCCTCAATAACGGTTCTTTTATACCGGCTCTCGGGTTTGGCACCCTGATTCCTGACCTCACCGACACCGAGAATGCAGTATTGGCTGCCTTGGAAGTGGGATTCCGTCAATTCGACTGTGCCGAACGTTACCGTAACGAGAACGCCATTGGTGAAGCGATCAGGAGGATTCTTACAGAAGGAAAGGTCAGGCGCGAGGATCTGTTTATCGCCACAAAACTGTGGAACACCAATCATCGCCCGGAGAGGGTCAAACCAGCCTTTGAAGCGAGTCTCGGAAGACTCCAACTCGGCTACGCCGATCTCTATCTCATTCACACTCCCTTTGCCTTTAAACCCGGAGACAACCAGGACCCGAGGGATGAAAGAGGTAATGTCATCTATGATGAGGGGGTGACGTTGCTGGATACCTGGCAAGCCATGGAGAGCCTGGTGGATGCGGGCAGGTGCAAGGCCATCGGCCTGTCGGACGTCAGTTTGGCAAGCCTGCAAGAGGTTGCCGATGCCGCCAGGATAAAGCCTGCCGTGCTGCAGGTCGAGTCGCATCCATATCTCCAGCAGTCGGACCTTCTTGATTATTGCAAAAGCCACGGCATAGTGCTGCAAGCCTTTGCGCCCCTGGGGCACAACATGACTCCCAAGTTGATCGACGACCCGGTTATTACAGCTATCGCCCGGCGGGTAAACAAAACCCCTGCTCAAGTCCTGTTAGCATGGGCTGTGCAGCGGGGCACGGCGCTTCTCACCTCCTCGACAAATCACATCTATATTAGCGAGAACTTTGATATCTCAACCCTGCCTGAAGATGCAATGCAGGAAATCAATGAAGGAATCAAGACACAGTATCGGTTCAATCCGGTGGTGGAGACCGGGGTTCCCGGCTTTATTCCGAGAGGAGAGAAATGAAGGATGACGTCTAACCAATAAGTTGCAAGGATGTAAGGCCATTTAGAACAGTCGACTCACAGATTTGATCGGCATCGATTGAATGACTGAGGGATAAGGCTTCGTTGTCCGTATTGTGCTCCCTGGATGCCGAGGATAACTCAGAGGGCAATTCGTGAAGTTCCTTTGTCTCAGTCAGGCATGAATAAACAATAGATGGCAAAAGCCAATCCTGCAATAGCGGCTAGAAATCCAAATCCCGCGTTAGATAGCTCCCAAAACGAGTTTATATCCTCCATTACCTCTCGTGAGGTCAGCTATAACAACGACGGACAACACCCCGAAAACCCATGCCCCGATACCATCAAGCAATTGCACAGATACGATAAGGAAAGAGTTGGCGTTTAGGGTGTAGAGCGGTCTTAAGGGAGGGAATTAAGCGTTTTCCGATTTGTTCCGGTAGTTAAATGTCCAGGAACATCTGGATCATGTGGAGGAGATACTCAAAAACGGATTTTCGATCCGAAGGCTTTCTATTATCCTCCCGTGCTGCATATCTTCAGTGAGTAAGAGGTCGGCGCCGCCTGCCAAAGCCGCTTCGATAATGAGAGCATCCCAAAAAGAAAGTGTCAGCATGCGACTCCTGTGGATAGCCGCCAGAATCTTCTCAGCGTCGATGGCGACTACCGGCAACAAAGAAAGGTCGCGTACAATCGCTTCGGCAGTTTCGGGCGCAAGAGGAACTGAAAGCTTTCTCGTTACTGACACGTAGAATTCCTGAAGCACTTGGGTGCTCAGCAACACCCGGCCCACTGACGCCTCCGCTTCGAAACGTGCGCGAGCCAGTTCTTTTTTGACCTCATCGTCCGCATCGAACAGATAAACAAGAACGTTTGTATCAAAAAATACGCGCATCAGTCTCGCTCGTGCAGTTCATCGCGGGTCCACTTCAGCCCGCCTCGCCGAGACCGGGAGGCATGCGACAAACCGACAATCCGGCCAGCCGCTTCCCGCTGCTCCCGGCGAACGCCCGAATAGGAGTCCAAAAACTCCCTTAGCAGCGCATTGACTGAAGTCCCCTCTTGAAGCGCTCGTATGCGGGCCTTTTTTAACGACTCATCATCAACCGTAATAGTAAGATTTCCCATGTGACCTCCTGTGCTACACGGAATCAGTGTAACACTGTTCACCCGAATTTCAAGATCCTATTCGTCCTGCAGGCGAAAATAAGACGTCTTTGAAGTTTGCTTTTCGCAGTTAAATGTCCGGTAACATAGAGACCTTCGGGGAGAAAGGCCAGGGAGGTTTTCTGATTGATACCGTCTTCCAATCCCGTTTCGCTAAAGCTCTACCACCTCGTTGATAGCATTGCGAGCCGACTCCTGCCCGTTCTCAGCCCGAACAGCTTTCGCTAATTTTTCTGCCGTTTTTGAGTATTGCGGATTCTCCAGCAAAATTTTCAACTCTCCGGCAGCCCGGGCGGCAGAATAACTTTGCGGGCGTATAATTCGCGCAACGCCTAATCGATGTACCCGATAAGCATTGTCCGGCTGATCGAAAGAAAACGGCGCCACCAGCATTGCTCTGCCTGCGTAGAGTGCCTGGGCTGTTGTCCAGATTCCCCCATGGTGGACCACTGCAGCCGCTCTTGGAAATATCTTGGAATATGGCAGGTAATCAAAGACTGCAATTTTATCCGACGGCTTCGCAACGGGCCTGTTCTCTTGGCCTTTCCCCGCGATCATAACAGCCCTGACTCCCAGAATGTTTGCAGCCTGAGAACTATCCCTGTAGAATTCACCAGCCGCCAGCACAGCCGACGACCCCAATGCAAAAACGACTGGAGGGGGGCCGGAATCGAGAAATTTTTCCAGCCTCCTTGAGACTTTTGGACTCTCCGCACCGCCGTCGAGAGCTTCATCATAGTAGAGAAATCCGGTGGTTCGTGAACCTTTAGGCCAATCGGGTCTTCGCCTTGCCAAAAGAGGAGAAAACAATCCGAGCGTCATTGCAGGCGAATACTGCCCTTCGAAGAATGGATTCTTTCCGGGCGGCAGCCCGATTTCGGCTCTCAGTATCCGCACAGACTCACTCAAGTGTCGAGTCGCAACACGGACAAATCTCAAAAACAGCCTGCCTGTAAACGGGGCCAGGAAATCGAGCTTTTTCAGGTAAGGGTATGGCGGGAATATCGGCAGGTCGTAAGCTGAAAAGAACGATATAGGTGAAAGAACGGTTGATACCAGGGAATCCCGGCTATTTCAGCCACTAACGGACCGGCGAAGGTCAGCGGGTGTGTTATCAAAAGATCCGAGTCTCGAGCAACCTCCAGGAGGTCCCGGTAAGAATCTTTCAGGCGAGAGAGCAGTATCTGCCGGACAAGTATTTGGGATCCGGTTCTCGGCTCCATAACCAGACTGACGAGGTCGTGATCGCCGACGTCAATATCGGGCTGCACCGGATAGAAATCGATCCCGGCCTTCTTGACTGTGGTTCGATAGTATTCTGAAGTGGCAATTACGAGGTAATGGCCTTCTTTCCCCAATCTTCGGGCCAGAGCAAGGTACGGATTGAGGTCCCCCATGAAACCGAACGCTGTGATCACGATCTTCTTGCGCATTCGGCCAAATAATATCAAATACTTGTAAAAAATCAAATCTGCTCTTCAAAATGGAAGAAAACGAGAAGTTGGTATTTAACGCGAACGGCCGATCGCCGGATCGGCTCACTGACCAGCTTTTCACTCCCCCCCCCGGCAAGACCCGGAAGCCATGAAAAGGAATGCTTGGTTTCTTAATCCTGTTGATCCACCTCGACAGTGTGCGATACGAAACAGGAATCTAAGGTGACGTGAAACGCTCTTGTCCAACCTTTCCCGAAGAGGAACAAAAATCATAGAGGCGCCCTATCGGGTGAGGCGCCCACCAGTTCCAGCGGCCGAGCAGCCGCATGGTGGCGGGGACAACCAGACAGCGCACGATAGTTGCGTCAATCACAATGGCTATGCCCATTGCGATTCCCATCTCCTTTACCACCGTGAGGTGGGCGAAGGCGAACGCGAAGAGGACTAGAGCCATTATCGCTGCAGCGCCGGTAATCATCCGGCCTGTTCGTTCCAAACTCCGCGCGACAGATCGCGTATTGTCGCATGTTCTCTCATACTCCTCGCGCACCCTGCTCAGTAGCAATACTTCGTAATCCATCGAGAGTCCAAACAGGATGCAGAACATCATGATCGGGTTCATTGCCTCGATGGGACCCGGCGTGAAGTGAAGCCACGATGCCAGGTGGCCCTCCTGGAATATCCAGACCAGTGCGCCGTATGAGGCGCTGATTGACAGGATGTTCATCAGCACAGCCTTTAAAGGCAGCAATAAAGTCCTAAGCATTAAAAGGAGCATGAGGTAGGTCACGACAACCACGAACCCGATCACAAAGGGAGACCACTCTTCTATTGCATCGATGAAATCGACGTGAAACGCGGTTTCTCCGGTAGCCATGACCTCGCCGCCCAATGGAGGGTGTGACCCTCGAATCGTACGGACAAGATTGAGCGCCTGATCGCCTCCCGCTTCCAGAGAGGTTTGAACAACGAGCATTACGATGTCTTTACCAACCATTTTTTTCAAGGCAGATTGCACACCCTGTGGAAGATGAGACGGTGGCTCGGAGTAGAGCAGCAGGTACTGGATAAGGCTGGTGCCAGGGTTCAGGTCAACTATGCTGTTCACATGGTTGACTCCCGGGAGTTGCGCCAACCAATGGCTCAGGTCGTAGATCCCGTTGACGTGCTCGGCACTCAGCGGGAAACCGTCGGGAAACTGAACCACTACTATAACAGGATTGGCATCGAACTTTTGAAATTCACCGCTCAATTGATCCCAGCCGCGTCTCGATTCTGCTGTCTTCGGCAGTCCTGTCACGTCAGTGGAACCAAGCTGAATGTGCCTGAACGGAAGACCGAGCACGATGAGAAAGAGGGCAGACGGCAGCAGTACCCGCCACGGATGAACCATCACCATGTGAGCCAGAGAGTGCCAGAATTTAGTGTCATGACCTGGCTCGAGGTCACCTGTGAATGGCATTCTCCAGGCATTGATTTTAGGCCCCAAAACGGCCAGAATTGCCGGCAGGAGGGTCATGGCGTAAAGAACGGCACACGCCACTACGATGGCCCCCGCCATGCCCATCGAACTCACATGGCCGAAGTGCAGCAGCATCAAACCAAATAGGCCTATGGCAACAGTTCCACCCGAGAACAGAATCGCCCGCCCGGTGGTCGAAAGCGCGTTCGCCAGCGCGTCGGGGACGGAATACCGCTTAAGCTCCTCACGGAACCGGCTCAAAATGAAGAGCGAATAGTCGATGGCGACGCCGAGACCAACCATCACGATGACATTTTTGGCATAGACCAGGACGGGAGTGAAGTGGGCCAGCACAAATGCGCCTGCCATGCCGGCGGTTACTGCAAGCACGCCGACTACAAGCGGAACCGCGGCCCCGATCACCGAACCGAACACGAAAAGGAGAACCAGTCCCACCACGGGAAGCACCCTCAATTCGCCGTGCCTGGCATCTTTTTCCGCGAGTATTGTGAGATCGTAATTGCGCGGGTATGTGCCGAACGCGGTTACTTCCAGCGTGCTCGAATGAACTTTGGCCCGTAACATCGGATAAACGTCCATGGTCAACTCGTTCTGGTTCGCGCTGCCATCCTTGATTTCCACCTTGGCGATTATTGCGCGCCCATCACGGGATACATCCTGCGAGTTCGCCTCAGGCCCGTTATAGGGGGTAGTGACAGATGCTACATGCGGGTCTTCGCGCAGCGGCTCCAGCGCCTGCTGGACCTCGGACCGAAAGGCCGAATCGCTTGCACTAAGAGTCCGGCTTCGAAAGATCAGGCCGAAGTCGGAGAGCATAGGGGGCAGCTCACTTTTTATCAGGTCGAGCGCCTGCGCAGATTTGGTGTCAGAAGGGATTATTACCGATTCAAGATATCCCCCGTGGCTCGTCACCCAGGCAGCAGGCGCCAGGGAAAGAAATGAAACCATGAGTACCCACCAGCGAAAACGATAAACGAATTGTGCCCAGGCTCTCAGCATGTATACTCCACCATCGTCTTTAGAAGACCCCCATAGATTAGCGAAGCCACTGCCCCTTGGAAGATTTCCGGGCAGTTATTTAAGTAAATCTAAGTACTTATAAGTTGATGGAAAGTAATGGCAATTCCGAACTGTTCAGAAACTGCGGGAAATGGCTCGATCCCGGGATAAACTCATGGCCTCAGCGCTCCACGCCAAAGCATCTGCATGTCACGAAGGGTCATGATATACCTCGGGCATGGACCCACTGCCTGTGACTTACCGGGGCTTTATTCTTGACAAGTTGATTCTTATTTTATTTATGATAACAATAACTTACTTACGTTGGGAGGATCGACGATGATCCGAAACAATATTTTGACGAGTGCTATAATCGGGGTCCTCGTGGTTGTCTTGGCGGCTCCAACCGAGGTGTTCGCGCAGACCGACCAAAACGAGCAGACTGCTCAAAGCAAGGAAACTGCTAAAAGCAAGGAAACTGGGCAAACATTCAGTAAGGCTGACCTGGACCAGATGCTTGAGCCAATCGCCCTATATCCTGATTCACTGCTTGTCCAAATCCTCATAGCGGCCACATACCCGTCTCAAGTTGTGGAAGCCGACCGGTGGGTGAAGGAAAACAAAGGTTTGAGCGAAGATCGACTGAACGCGGCAGTAGACAAAAAGGATTGGGATCCGAATGTGAAGGCGCTGGCAGCTCATCGGGAGGTTCTCGCCATGATGGATGAGCATTTGGATTGGACGACCAGTTTGGGCGAGGCGTTTTTGGCCCGGCAAAAGGACGTGCTGGCCTCAGTTCAGGAATTGCGGCATAAGAATTACGCCGAGGCCAATCTCAAGACTGCCGAACACAAGCAGAAGTCAACTCACAGCCAGCTCAAAACGTCTCACAAGACTCAAATAGCAAAGAAGTACAGCCACCATCATTATCGGCGCCATTACGCCTCGCATCGAGATTATTACTATCAAAGACCCGGCTTATCAATTAATACTCCGTTCTTTGATATTAATCTCCCATAGGGATGGGTATGTCTTGCAGTTCAGTGACCCGCCCCTCATTCATTGATGCTGTCTGAAATCCGGTATTTCTTCTACAGGGGCGCCGATAAGCGCCAGGAGAAGGCTGAAAAGCCCTTCCAGGTCCCTGCGATCTATCATTTCGACCGGTGAATGCATGTAGCGGACCGGAACGGAGAGCATAAGGACCGGGACGCCCCTCGCCAGGAAATGAAGGCCGTCGGTATATCCTCCCGTTGGTCCTGACTGCAAGGGAATCCTGTTGCGCGCAGCAAGGTCGATAACCCACTTTGCGAGGGCGGGTGTTGAAATGGAGCGGTGGTCCATCGACCTGATTACAGGCCCCTTCCCCAAAGCGCACGGTCCATAGTGCAGGGGGACATCCGGGACATCCGCGCTGGCGAAGGAGTCGACCGCAAACATGATGTCGCAGGCCTCCCTTGCTGCGAGGGCCTGTCCGCCTACCGCCCCTATTTCCTCCTGGACCGTCCAGGCGAAGGTGATCTCTCTTTTCGGCCGCATCTTTGAGGCTTCTTCGACCAACTTTACCAGCAAGGCGCAACCGAAACGGTCGTCCAGGCTTCGCGCGGCATATCTGTATCCGTTGAGAACGGTAAAGTCCTTTTTGAACACGATCGGATCAGTGATGGATATGCCAAGAGACTCGGTCTCTTCCCTCGTGGAAGTACCGACGTCGACGGCTATTTCGTCCCAGGCAGGGACGTGTCGAAGCTTTTCATAATCATCCAATGCGGACATAAGGTGCGGAGGCCTTATCCCGATCACCCCCGGCGCCTCCGTTGCCCCGGCAATGACGACAACTGCTCGTCCCATCAGCAGCCTGTCGTCAAGAAGACCAATCTTCCTGATCCTCAAAAATCCGTCAGGCTCGATGTAGCTCACCATCATTCCGATCTCGTCCATGTGCGAGGCAAGAAGCATTTTAGGGGCGCCGGATCCGACAGAGGCCGTCACATTCCCGATCGCATCCACTTGTACCGGGGCAAAGTTCCGGACTTTGCGGATGATGCATTCAGCTATTCTTGTTTCATGCCCGGAAAGACCCGGGAGCAAAACCAATTCTTTCAGCAAGTCTTCCATGATCCATCCTTCATGTTCAGCCGATAAATCCCGGACTCTTTCTCTTCCACTTGTTCCACAAACTACTCCCGTAGGCGGCAAATCTCATCATTCCAGCCCCCCGTTCCGGCGCAGCAGCTCCACCACACTCCCGCGGCCCGCCGTCGCGGCCTCGCACAAGGGGGTAGAGCCGTCATTGGACCTGGAATTGACATCGGCTTTGTTCGCCAGCAGCAATTCCGCCACAGCCGCATGGCCGTTCACGGCCGCCTGGTGCAAGGGAGTTGAGCCGTCGTGGGACTTCGAATTGACATCGGCTTTGTTGGCAAGCAGCAGCGCCGCTACTTCCCTGTGACCGTTTTCCGCCGCCCAATGCAACGGGGTCGAACCGTCGTGGGACTCTGCGTTTACATCGGCCCTGTTTGACAACAGCAATTCCGCCACGTCCAGGTAGCCATACTCCGCCGCCAGGTGCAACGGCGTCCGGCCTGAGTTGTCCGTGGCGTTAACCTCTGCTTCTTCTGCCAGCAGCAACTCCGCTACTTCCCTGTCGCCTTTCCCTGCCGCCAAGTGCAGCGGCGTCTCCAATTTGCCGTCCCTGGCATTAACTTTGGCGTCCTTCGACAGCAGCAATTCAGCCATGTCCTTCCGGCCTGCCGCCACAGCCTTGTGCAACGGCGTCCGGCCTTTATTGTCCGCCGCGCCGACGTCGGCCTCGCGGGCCAGCAGCAATTGCGCCACTTCTTTGTGGCCACTCTCCGCCGCCATGTACAAAGGCGTCTCGCCTATGTCGTACTTGGCGTTGACGTCCGCCTCGTTGGCCAGCAGCAATTCAACCACTTCAACGAAGCCGTTTTTGGCCGCAGCGTGCAACGGCGTATAGCCGATGTTGTCGCCGGTATTCACGTCCGCCTTTCGGGCCAGAAGCATTTCCACTATCTCTTTGTGCCCGAGAGCGGCAAAGTGCAAAGGGGTTTCTCCGTATTTCTTCCTGGCGTTGACATCGGCTTTGTGGTCCATCAGCAATTTTGCAATGTCCCTATGACCTTTCATCGCCGCCAAGTGCAAAGCCGTCCGGCCTTCGTGGTCTCTTTTGAAAACCGAACGGGGATTTTCTTTAAGCAGCGCTTTAACTTCTTCCAGGTCCCCAGCCTCGGCGGCCTCATGGATTGAACGCGCCACTTTGCCCTCTGCAACATGTCCGGGGGATTTCCTAAAGCCGAACATTTCCTTCCAGAAGCCCATCGTGTGTCTCCAGTCAGATGTTTGATCGGTTTGTTTCTAAAGAGTGACCTCCGCCTTGAGGTCGCTTCGGCGCTGCAGCCCTCATGCTTCCAAGAGATTTTCGACTCAACGCGACCTGTACGCAAGGAGTTTTTCCCTGCCCTGCGGCGGTCTTCCTCTAATCTTGACATTTCTTTGCAAAAAGTCTCTATCCATAAGGGGGGCTTCCTCTGTTAAAATCTGTGCTTTGGTCGCAGATGCGTGAGGTTGACTGGAGATATCGATGAGCCGTATTCTCGTGATAGACGACGATTCCGAGTTGTGTGAGCTATTGACCGACTATCTGAAACCTGAAGGGTTCGAAGTAACTTCGGTCCACGACGGCGAGCAGGGCCTGCAACTTGCCGTTTCGAGGGCGGGCGACTTCGACCTGATCGTTCTCGATATAATGCTTCCGGGCATGAACGGATTCGAAGTCCTCCAGCGTCTGCGCTCCAGGTTTGATACGCCCGTGCTCATGCTGACGGCCCGCGACGAAGAAGTGGACCGCATAGTCGGGCTTGAAATGGGTGCAGACGACTACCTGCCCAAGCCTTTCAATCCCCGTGAGCTAATTGCCCGCGCCCGCGCGATTTTGCGGCGGACCCATGACCGCAATGGCAAACACGGTTCCGGTCCGGCGCCGGAAACGATCGTTGTGGGGGACATCGAACTGGATACGGGGACCCGTGTCGTACATCGCAGCGGCGAGCAGATCGATTTGACCTCGGCGGAGTTCGGTCTTCTTGAGATGCTCCTCAGGGCGGCGGGCCGCGTGGTAACGCGCGAACAACTGGCAGAAGGCGTTCTCGGCCGTAGTCTCACCGCATACGACCGCAGCGTCGATGTCCACTTGAGCAGCCTTCGAAAAAAACTCGGGCATAAAGTCGGTGAAATCGAACGGATCAAAACGGTGCGCGGCGCAGGATATATTTATGTGAACCCTGCCCAGCCCGAAAAATCAGGCTCGGATGGCGACCCGGCCGATACGATTTTGCCGTGACCGGCCGCCAGAGGTGTAATTCTCCGATATTCATCCGGGAGAACCAATTTCAATGCGAAGCCTTTTTGTAAAGATTTTCGTATGGTTCTGGGTGGGGATGTTGCTGATTGGCGTTGCCTCATTCCTCTCCGCAATGGCAACCGAGTCGCTTCCGCTCTTCTCAATGCCCTGGCTTAGATTCCTGGTAAGACGTCCGCCCGACGAAGGGCATCTGAGGCTGCGTCCGGGCTCGTTTGCCGGCCACGGGATAGGCATGGTGGGAAATTCGCTCAGGCTCTCCGGCCAGACCGGAGCCGAGATATACGAACGAAACGGGAAAACGGCCCTTTTGGATTACGTCGATAATCTTGAAAATGCGGTCGGTATCGAGATCTTTATCTTCAATGGCCAAAAAGAGCAGTTGACGGCTCATCCGGTTTCAGAAGAGGTCCAGGAATTATCCCTGCATCAAATAAGAGCCGGGTTGGATTACAAGAGGGCCGGTGATTGGATTTTCACCGCTCAACGGTTTACCGGTCCGAGCGGCAGGAGATACATGCTTATCTCCAGACTCCCTGCGCGCCGATTTCTCCAGCGTGATTTCCGTTCCCAGGCTATGAACCTTATCTTCATCTTCCTTACCGCCAGCGGGTTATGCTACTGGCTCGCGCGTCACATTTCCTCACCCATCAGCAAGCTCGGGGCAGTTGCAAGACGACTCGCCGACGGAGACCTCAAAGCTCGCGTCGGCGCCGTCCTTGGCAGGCGCAACGATGAGATTTCCGATCTGGGTAAGGATTTCGACCAAATGGCCGAGCGGATGGAGTCTTTGATCGGTTCCCAGAAGCGTCTCCTTCGAGACATTTCTCACGAGTTTCGTTCCCCACTTACGCGATTGATTATTGCCCTGGAAATTGCGCGTCGGCGTGACGGCCCGGAAGCCGAGAACGCATTGGAGCGAATCGAACTAGAGGCCGAAAGACTCAATGCGCTTATCGGCAAATTGCTCATGCTGGCCCGTCTTGAGAGCGGCGCGGACCAAATCGAGAAGATGCCGGTCGATATGGCTGAGTTGCTGGAAGAATTGGTGGTTGACGCCGATTTCGAAGCTCGAGAACGAAATTGCAAGGTTCGAGTCGCATCCACGCAGAACTGCCTGGTGAACGGAAACAGGGAGCTGTTGCGAAGCGCAATCGAAAACGTCCTCCGTAACGCAGTCCGCCACACCGCGGAAAACACCGAAGTGACGGTGTCACTGCAATTGGCATCCGACGGGGGATCTGCGTTCGCAGGGATCGAAGTGCGCGATAACGGACCGGGGGTGCCGGAGGCTTCGTTGGCCGATCTTTTTTCACCCTTTTACCGGGTTGGGGATGCTCGAGATAGAAAGCAGGGCGGAACAGGACTGGGTCTGGCTATCACCGAACGTGCAGTGAAACTGCATGGCGGTCGGGTACGGGCGGTGAATGCCCACGAAGGGGGTCTGATCGTCAAGATCGACCTTCCGGCGATAAAACAATGACTCGCGATGAATGGCGAGTTCTAAATCCGTGAAACACGCAATCACGGCAAATTCATCGACACCTTGCCTCAGGGTGTCTCTTGCCCCTTGTAAGCATATTTCTCCGAATCGGACAACGTGTCGTTGCGAGCACGTTTAGCGCCGGCGGCGCCGAATTCCTGCGCCCAAAAGTGGCGCAGAGTTCCGGTCGGGCTGACCGAATGGCCCACCCCTATTTCCCTGAAGTCGGGGTCCATTATGTTTACCCGGTGGTCGTGACTGCTTATTAGGGCTTCGAAGATCTCCTCAGGTTTAGACGGCCCGACCGCAATATTTTCTCCACACTTGGATATAGGGTAACCGCTGTCGAATACGGACTGCCAGAACTTGCGTCCATCCCGCCTGTCGTGACTGCTGTAGTCATGCAGGGCCATGTCTTGAGCATGGCCTCGCGCGGTTGTTGCAAGTTTGTCGTTATATGCAAGGAGCGGGAGCCCCTCGGTGGATCTTTCCAGGTTCACAAGTTCGATGATCTTCCTCTCGTCAGGAGGAAGAAGCTGCATTTCCAGCTTTGCAACCCCGGCCGTTGCGGACTCTTTTCCCGCACGCTCGATCTTACGCGTGTCGAGCTCGCGAACGATGCTGAGCCCTCCTGCCTGACCGCCTTCCAACGGTCGGATCTGGAAAGTACGGAAGCCAAGATAAATTGAAGCATATACCTTGGCATCCCTGAGCGAAAGGACCAGCCGCCCGTTCTCACCTCCGGCGATTTTACCGCTCCACACAAAAGCTCCGTTGCGGCCCTTCTGCACCGCTTCCCGCAAAGCATTCACCCTGATGTCGTCAAACAATTGAAGCTCGATCGATTGAGCACTTTCGACTCTCGCGATCTCATCGGCATTGAGGCGCGCCGTGCGCTGCCGAACAACCGTCGGCCCGCCGCCCTGCCCTGGTCCGGATTTCCCTTCCCGGCTAGATTCCAATCCGGCGCCGAGCGGCTGGTCCAACAGCACCACATCCGCTCCGCGGACTGATATGGCAGGAAAAAGCACGCACAGAAAAACAAGAGCGACGAACAGACCTCTAATTTTCGATTTCATGGCGGCGCCTCGGCTTGGATCATCCATAGGTCGGCAATAGGACCGTCCTTAACCCCCGACACCCGTTCTTCGTAAGGCAAGCTGTGCGCCAGCGCATGGACTGCCATGACAGTTCTATCTTTAGCCTGTTATTTCAATATGTTTTCTCTTGCGCACAATAGCGCCGCTTTTGAAATTGAGATTCGGCTATTACGGAATTGTGAGCGAGGTTACGAAAAGGCCATTGGCCCTCGCAAAGCGATGTGGAAAAGATTGGTGCAATCCTGGCAGGCGATTTCGAGTGAATGGTTCAAGATAATAGTGGAAATATGGATCCGGATAGCGCGGAAATGCGGCCCGTAAGACCGCATATCTCGGGGATGAAAAGAAACGAACGAGGTTCCCCGGCCCTTCCCCTTTAATCAGGGTGGAGACTGCGGCGGAAAGAACGCGGCCAGCGGCCGCGATTATTAAATCGGGAGGTTTTCGCTATTTATCTCGATTTAATATTCTCCGCGCATGCAGGCGTCATAAGCGCGGCGATAATTGTCATTCCAAGATTGGGAAGCATTGACCCCGCCGCCGACCGCCCCGGCTCCGGCGCCGATCGCGGCCCCCTGCCCCGCGCCTCTTCCGCCACCGATTATCCCGCCCAAAATTGCACCTGCGGCAGCTCCGCCGACAGCCCCTCCAACCACGTCACGTCCAGCGGTATTATAACGGTTGGCATAATCTCTGGCGTAGGAATCACAGTAGGCGGGATCGGGGTTCTGTTGCCTCTCCTGGTAATCTCTTTGAGCAGAACTCGTGGAAATTGCCCCGAGCACCAGACCTGATGCCACCAGGCTCACAATCAACCCCCATGTTATCCACGCACTCTTTCTCATCTTCACTTTAGTCTCCGTCTCGAAAGTTTAGCGCTCAAGCCGTTTTCAGATGATAGGGATTTTCCCGGCCATCGGCCTCATCTACCTTGGCGTCATCATTATAAACGGAAAATCGCGCAGCAAGATATAAAAAGAAATTTGTATGCGGCGCAGTCCGGAAGCTGTCAAGCTTCGGGCAGGAACTGTATGGCTCAGGTTATCGACCTTATGAACAATAGAAGCGATTGCAAACTATTCGGGAGCCGCAGGCGCCTGCAGCCTTTTCAGGCGTGCAGCACGGAACGGTGTGTATAGAGGATCGCCTATCAGAACCATCCGCCAGGATAGAAAAGGGCTGGACAACGCGAAGCATTCAGCAAGCGTTGCCTTGCCTTCCAGGAGGAGTGCGAAAAAAACTTCCGGAACAGGGAAAGCCTGCACGTAAGGTTCACCTACCGGGCCGACAGTAGCCGCTATCCCTTTTTCGAGCATCATTTTGCACCAGACTGTGCTGTCCGGCTGCCTGATAGTCTCGCATTCCCGGCTGGCAATATGAAAACCGACGGAACCCGGCGCCCATTTGAATGCGTCGATGTATTTGCCAAGGCTGTACCATCCGCAATAAAGAGCAGCGTCGTCACATTCGCCGGGCTGGAACAAACTCTCTTTTTCGTCCAGTACTGTTTCCATAAGCCCGCTTGTTTTGACGATGGCGGCAGCCTTGTGGATAGAGGCATCGTAGAAGGCATACCCGGTTAAATCGTTTTTCCCCGGATCAGGCCACCTGGCGTCGAAATAGGCTTTACCCTTCAAACCCTCCTTTTCCGCAAGAAGACTGTCGTCTATCACTCTCTTCACTATTTGGGCTGTAGGCCCGTCCAGTCTGGAGATGAGCAGTGCTTTTTCCGGCATGTCCTTGATTTTTTTACCCTGAAAGCCAACAAAATATGGACTCGGAATCCAGCCGGATAGAGGGTAATCGGTATTTTGAACCAGCGCCAGCTCTGAATCCACGGCCGCCATCTGATCGGCCTTCGATAAGGCGGAAATCGCCTTCTGAGTTTCATCATATTGTGATCCCAAATCCTTGATGAACTCTCCCAGGTTATTTCCACCTTCTTTCAACTGAGACTCCAGTTTGCGTACGAGATCCTTGAGCCTTTCAAGCTCCTTTTTTTCTTCATCGCGCAATTGAGGTTCATAAACGGTGAGCGGAACGCCACGAATGGTAAGCAGACACCGGATATGCGCACCCGTTTCGTCCAGCTTTCCTAGATACTTGCGGATCGGCAGCGCTATTTCTTTATCGTAATCCTCACGGCTGCAACGTTCCTCCTTCGTAGTGCTGATCAAAATCAGGTTCTGTTCGGGGATTTTTCTTTTTGCCATGTAGTAGTGCGCAAGCTCACTGCTTTGCGGGAAATTCCTGTTGGCTATGACCAAAATTTCTGCAGGGGTGAGAGCACAGCAAAGCCCGGGTACCATCGCGACAAGGAAAAACAAAATTATAAAGCCCGCTTTGGGAAGGAACTTCTCTCGACCGGTCCGAATTTCCATAGTAAATTCCTGTGACTAATCGTATAGAATCATCCCGGAGCAACCGCACGGCTCCGAAAAGCCTAATGAGCGCGAAACCACCGGATTGCGCCATTTTATTTTTATTGTCCTTCTCAAACCCTGTAACATCCCGGGGAGGACAAATGAACCCTCAATCGGTGGGATATCACGATTTCAATCCCCGTCGTTTGCTTCATTTCAAAATATCTTGTTCCGTCCTTCAGGGCCGAACACGGCATGAATGAGCTCGGCGCACACCAGAGCATCCTGAGTCCATTGATCGGCCGGCCATCCGATTTTCTGGAAATCACAGCATTCCCGGCAGGCAAATCCATCCCAGCGCCTTTCAACGGCCAAGTCAAGACAGAATTCTTAGTAACGGCACATCACCTGCCGATCCGGTGTCAGGCTCTCAAGCGCAGGTATGGGTCGCACTGCATTTCTCCTTAAAAATTCCTGCACCCGCCGGAACGCAATATATCGCATTGCACGCGAAAGCGTTTTTCCTGGCGGGAGCGTTCAGCCGCTCCAAAATAACAATGAAATTCGACAGGGAGGTGTCGGCGCAATTTCCGTATTGTTAAGATTCAGCAGCGCATCAGGAAAAATACGGCAAGACGCTTCATCGTGGGATCATAGGGGCGTGGCGTATGAAAAGGACCCGGGCAAAAACACGAGTTCGACGGCGCCGCGAATAAGGAAATTTGACGCCGACAGGAGGTGGCGCAAGGGGAGCCAAATACCTCGAATCCGTCGCACCCGGAGGCGGCCCATGGAAACTTAAGGGGCTTGAGGAAAGGCGATCATGCTGAATTTTGAGGGGAAACGCGCCGGGATTATCCTAATTTCAGCGCCGTGTTTTTAGGTTGGGCGGACCGAGTCCGCCCAAACCCTACCAGCTGCCGGAAGACCGTTACTTGCCCGATGTACCGAGATTGCTCCCTACGCCCGTGCAGGGGTCCCATCCGGCAATAGCGCTCGAACCGGCCTCGAGGCCGCACCAGCCGCCTGTGATGTCCGTAAAACTCGTCGAGCCTATGCCGCCGTAAATGGTGGTCAGTTCGGTGGTCGATGATGCGTAGAACTTGCCTGCCGAATTCACGATACCCGCGAAAGACGGGGACGCCCAACTCGTTCCACCTACTATATACCATGCCGGGCCCCAGCTCCCGTCGGAAGGCGTATAGCGAACCCACGCTCCGGTGTTGGGGTCGGCGGCGGCCGCCACATCGGGAACACCCCGGTTTGTAATTGACGTGATCTTGGATTGGTATGAGGGCTTAGAGATATAGGCGCTGACACCGCCGCCGGTGT
>Ga0326728_10006567_pt1 | contig 31123 bp, 27 predicted proteins | sample MB3enrmetagenome_FD_207602 | JGI IMG/M metagenome (GOLD analysis project Ga0326728, IMG submission 207602) | Lab enriched peat soil microbial communities from McLean, Ithaca, NY, United States - MB31MN | ecosystem: Environmental > Terrestrial > Soil > Wetlands > Peat | place: USA: New York...
AGACCGCAGACGGCAATTGCCGCGTAGCGCCCCCACAGTTTTACGGACTGTATGCCAAACACTACAAGCGCAAGAGGCGCAAAAAGCATCATTTTAGGATGCAGACCCAGCCCGAAACTGAGCACCGCAAAAGAAAATACCAGTCCGGACAGTTGCATTTTCCGCGACAAGCGGGAGAGGATAAACGGAGCAAATGCGAACCAGCCTATGCAGGCAGCAAGCGGCGCTTCCGGACGGTTAAGCGTCAGAAGAAACGGCAGCACGCCGAAAGAGCATGCCGCCATGACAAATCCGAAAGACAGCCACTTTTTAAATCCCCGAGCCGCCAACGCAACTGCCGCCAGCGCCGTCAGCGCCAGTACTGAAATCAGGGCTACGGCTATGCCCATATATCTGAATGTTTGCAGGCTGACGACAGGATTGTAAACCGCCCAGTAAGCCAGTTTTGCCGGACGCCAGAAAAACGGCACGGAGAGCAAAGACCCGCTCTTGCACATAGGGAAAAGCCCGCCGCAGACAAAACCGTCATAGCCCGCGCGCGCGTCCAGCATCTGATAAGATATCTCGTCTATATAGACTGGCACCAAAGCCGCAAGCCGCCATATCGCGCAAAGCAAAAGAGCAAGCAGCAGCGAGGCATAAGGGGAGAGCCGCTCCGCCCAGGCGGAGCAGGCTGCAACTTTGGAATTTATCCCGGTCGTCAATTTCTCGGCCATAATAAAAGCGCGCGCCCGTCTTCAGCCGGGGCGCGCGGATAACGTCAAAAAAACGCCCTTTATTTTTTCTTCTTTTCCCACTTGGCCACTATAACAGAACTAAGCCCGCCGCGCGGCGTAAACTCGCCGGTGACCGTTGCGCTTTTAGGGCTGCATGCTGCGACCACGTCGTCGAGTATGCGGTTGGCTATATTCTCCATGAATATGCCTTTGTTGCGAAAGGCAAGCAGGTAATATTTCAACGCTTTCAGTTCAAGACACAGTTTATCCGGCACGTATTCTATCGTGACGGTCCCGAAATCCGGCAACCCGGTTTTGGGGCACACCGAAGTAAATTCGGGATTTTCTATATTTATCACATAATCCCTTTTATACTGGTTCTCCCAGGTGTCCAGCGGAGGCAGCGCATCATGCGCGCCCTTGGCCGCATGCGCGGAAGTATAGCCGTAGATGTTTTCTTTTTTCTTCATAGTTTTATATTCCTCAGTCGCAATGAATTAAGAACAACGGAAACCGAACTCAAGGCCATGGCGGCCGCAGCAACGGATGGCGGAAGAAACGCTTTATGCCACAACGGATAAAACGCCCCCGCCGCCAAAGGCAGCAACACTATATTGTATGCGAACGCCCAGAACAGATTCTGCTTTATCACTGAACGGATGGCCCGGCTCAGGAGTATGGAATCGCTCACGGCGTCAAGACTTTGCCGCATAATAACCATATCCGCCGCCTCTATGGCCACATCGGTGCCGGAGGAAAAAGCTATGCCTAAATCCGCCCTGGAAAGTGCGGGGGCATCGTTAAATCCGTCTCCCACCATCGCCGCTCGCCGTCCCTGCGCATGAAGCTGGGCCACAAGCTGCGCCTTCTCCTCCGGCATCACTTCCGCATAATATTCTTTTATCCCGGCTTCCGCCGCACAGGCGGACACCGCCTCCCTCCTGTCTCCCGAAACGAGGAAAACATCCATCCCTGTTTCCCTGAGTTTTTTCACGGCGGAAACAGCCGAAGGCCGCAGTTTGTCGGAAAGCAATATCCTGCCGAGGAATTTCCCGTCCACGGCCACGGCAACCGCTGAACGCCCCTGCGCGGGATAAGTGTCCGGCGGTACGGTTATGCCGTTGGCGACCAGCCATTCCGCCTTCCCTGCCAGAAATACGCTTTGCCCCAGCGAGGCCTTTATGCCGCTGCCCGGCTGCGCCTGGGCCGTATCCGGACGCCGCACATCCACCCCGCGCGCTTTTGCGCAGGCGCGTATGGCGGCGGCAAAGGGATGTTCGCTTGAGCCTTCAGCGACCATGGCGCTGCGCAGCAAAGTTTCCTCGTCGCAGGATTCGGGCAGGAGTTTGTCAACCGTCAATTTCCCTTGCGTAAGAGTGCCGGTTTTATCTATTACCACCACGCCCAGCAAACGTGCGCGTTCCAGCGCGTCCGGGTTGCGGATAAGTATGCCCATGCCGGCGGCGCGATCCATCCCCACCGCAAGAGCCATCGGCACCGCAAGGCCCATAGCGCAGGGACAGGCGGCAACAAGCACCGCCACAAAAACAGAAATTCCCATCTCCGCAGAACAGCCCGGGGCGAAGCGCCACCATATTACGCCTGCAAATACCGCCAGTGCCAGCACGGCGGGAACGAAATAAAAGGAAATTCTGTCCACTAGCTGCTGCACCGGGGTTTTTGCCGCCTGGCTTATCCTCACGGTCTCTACAATGCGGGCCAGTGCGCTGTTCCTGCCGGTACCGGTAGCCCGGTATTGCAGCACACCCTGTTTGTTTAATGTGCCGCCGAGCACAAGGGACCCGGGCATCTTGTCTACCGGCAGGCTTTCGCCGGTCAGCATGGACTCGTCGGCGGATGAAACGCCCTCCAGCACAACGCCGTCCACCGGGAACTGTTCGCCCGGACTTATCAGCACGGTCTGTCCGGGTTTCACCTCGCCGGCACGTATGGTTTTTGCCTTGCCGTTTTCCAGCACGCGCGCAAAGCGCGGGGCCATGCTCATAAGCCTGCCGATGGCGGCGCCAGCCCCCTTGCGCGAGCGCGACTCAAGCCATCTGCCGAAATTTATGAATGCTATAAGTATGGCCAGCTCATGCCACATCCGCCCGTTGCCGGGCTGAAAACCGGCCGTGGAAAACGCAAGCACACAACTGTAAACGTAAGCCGTGGTGGTGCTCATGCTCACCAGGGTATTCATATCCGGCGCGCCGGAGCGCAGCGCTTTTATGAAACCTTTATGAAAATGCGAGCCGCACCAGGCCCACGAAGCCGTAGCGGCCAGCCAGACGGTAAAGTCGGACAGCATCAGAAGATGCGCGAACACAATAATTACAGCCAGCGCGCAAGCGCACCAGAATTTCAGCAGATAGGATGCCGTTTCCCTGGACAGGCTGAGCGCCACCAATTCCCGTCCGGAGCCTTCCTCCTGCGACATCTCGAGGACTTTGTAGCCCAGTTTTTCTATCAGTATTTTCAGCCTTTCCGGCTGGATTTCCGCCGGTTTATAGGTAACAAAAGCCGTGCGCGTAGGCAGGTGTACGGAAGCGCTCGAAATTCCCGGTTCGGCGGCAAGCGCGCGTTCAATGCGCGCCACGCAGGAAGCGCAGTGCACTCCTTCCAGAGGAATAACAAGTCTGGCCGTAACGTCTTTTGCGCTGTCCTCGCTCATGTTATCCCCAGGGATTTGCGCCATGCCGCATCCACGTCCGCCATTCCCTGCCATTTTCCATGCCAGGCCTGCTGTATTGCGGTGTCGAGATCCGTGCCGTTTTTAATCTTTGAAAGGAAAGTAGAAAAAGTGAACTGCCCCTCCGTCTCTATCATGAAGCGCACCAGACTCTCGCACTGCATGTACCAGGTATCGACAAGCCGGTTAGGATCGTCCTGCGCAGGGATATATGCAGTCACCATTGTTATAGGCATCGAGGAGGCCTTCATCGCCGAGGCGGACCTTGAGCGGAAATCATACAAACGCGCGTCGTCCAGCGCAGCCGTCTCGTCGTAAACCGCCAGCCCCTCGTTAAGCCAGCGCAAATCCTGCCGCGGCCTCACCATAAACTCGTTGAACACCAGATGGGTCATTTCATGCGCCATTATCCGCGCTGCGTCGGGACTGTCGTAAAGCGCTATCGCGTTATTTATAGTAACGCCGCCCGACCATTCAGGCTGCGAGGTTTTGGAAATATAGTCGGCATGGTTTGCGTATATGGCTATCTCGTATGTGTTTTCCTGAAGGAACGAATAAAGACCGGTATTCTGCATTATGGTCTCATAATTGTGTTCCGCTATTTTTCCGTAAGCTTCGGCTTTGTTCATGTCCGCGGCATATATGGTGAAATGCAGCGTTTGCGTATACACAAGCCCGGTCGATATCCCGGCCTGCTGCAGGGTAAGCGGACGCCGTGCCGGCGCGTTTACGCCGGCACTTTTGAGCTCATCGGCCGGAATATCAACGCACGCCGTCGCCGCCAGCAGCAGGCACGGCAGCAGGAGCGGCAGTAGTTTTTTCATTGTCGGATATTTCTATGGCAGTCTGTCTGATTGCGACGGGCCCCACTTCCAAACTGAACGGACGGCCCGCCTGAGGCGCACTCCGGATAACATAAACCAGTTGGCGCGTGATAATCCCGGGCATGGTGAAACCGGCTATATCCAGCGTTTTACACAACAATATCAGGTCGCCGGTCTTGCCGTTTAGAATAAGTTCGGCGCGTCCGGCGAACGGGGTATTGTTGTATGAAGCCCCGAACAGGGCCGACCCGGGAGACAATTCGATATGCAGATTCGAAAACTGAGGGTAATAATGCTGCAGCAATTCGAGAAAGGCGTCTTTGGTTATAGAAGCGGACAGTATCTTCACTCCGGAAAGCTTCAGCAGAGCAGGGCTCTCCAGCCTGAGAGGATCGGGCAGCGAAAACGCAAATCCCTTAAGCAGCAGCCTTACGCCGTAAATATCGACCTTCCCGTACGAAAGCATCCCTATATCCACTTTCGCCCAGTCATAGCTTTGCAGTTTGTCGTTCCAGGGCCCAAGTTCAAGACGCACTTCCGATGCGTTATAGCCGAGTATATCCATGCCGGCAAGCGAATAAGAGGCATTGTCCGGTAACGGACGGCTGGCAACACGCTTTAAGGCAAGCAATGCCACGGTGCCGCCGTTTTCAAGCGCATATTCGCCCGCCTTTGAATAACTGTCGGCATGCAGCCATGGAATGCCGGGCAGGGATTGGGGCTGTTTTCCAAAAGCCGCGGCAGTGGAAACCGCAACTCCGGCTCCCGCCATTACGACAGGCGCCGTGGAAACTGCCGGAGAGGAAACCGGCGCAACGGCTATACTGTCCCAATCTTTTTGTTCGACAAGGACCAGTTCGGGATAAACCGGCGCGGCAATGGCTCCGGCGGAAAAATTAATGCCGTTAAATCCCAGCTGCGACACTTTCCAGTTCAGGTAACTGGGAGAAACAGGCACCCCGCTGGAAACCGCAATTTCCAGATTGCCGTCCTGATGCGGAGTGCGGTTTATGGAAAAAAGCATGTCGGAAACCGTGTTCCCGTATCTGACCGGTTTTTGCGATTCCCACAGCGCAAACGACTGCCCGGCCATGTTTATATGCGCGGAGCCCAGCAACCCGGACTGGTAGAAAAGAGAAAATACGAGGAATGCGCAGCCGACAGCTTTGCGCGCCGGGGAAGGCGTCATGACGCCTATGGCTACAGCAAAAGCGGCCAACGACGGCAATATGTAATTCGCATTCTGAATCTGGAGAACGCAAAAAGCCAGCAGCGGGGCGACAACCCAGAACAATATGTCTTTGCGCGGAGGGAAAGGCGCGAAACGCGCCGCCATAAGCCACAGTCCCGCAAGCAGGCCGAAAAGCAGAAAAGGCAGTTGCATCGCGCCGGCAACAGCAAGGCAATACCATTTAACGCCCGCAAACGCGTTCAGGGCAAGCTTCTCGACAGCCATTATCAGCGTCATGGAGGAAATACCGCCGAACTCCGGCAGGGTGTTTTTGGAAATCCACATAAGCAGGGAAGCCGCGTTAAAAACAATAATCAGGATATAAAAAACTGCCCATGCGATAAAAACCCGTTCCACTTGTTTGCCGGTGACTATATTGAGCATCCCATACAATATCCTTGCCGCCAACGGCAAAATGCATATGGGGAATACCCAGGAGGACAGCGAACCCAGTATGCAAAAGAATCCCCACGCATATGTCCAGCCTTTATTACGGAATTCATCCGACCATATGTACGCGGCATAGGAGCAGGCAACAAACGCCATAAGCATGAGGTCCGGAGATATCCGCTGCTCGCAGTGCAATACGAAGGGCAGGCTCACGGCGACAAGCGCGGCGAGCAGGGCTGGTTCATCCGTTCTGAAACGACGAACCAGCATGTAAACACCAGAGGCCAGCAATGCCAGATAAATTATATTGAGCAGTATGGCCGCATGTTCGGGGGACGGCATGCCGGACACCGGCATCAACGCCCAGTAATATAGCGGCGGCACGGGTATACCTTCGTTATCCAGAGGCGATATTAACATTCCGGAAATATTGCCCGATGATGCCGCATGGCGGTAATAGCGGGACACCGTGATGGCGGAAATTTCCCCGGGACCGAGCGGACGGGAATCCCTGGCAACCCAAATCAGCAGGAACAAGCCCTGCGCCAGAGCAAAACCGCAGGCGATCAAAAGCCCTTTCCAGATTACCGGCTTTTTAGGATCTTCTCCTGCCCGGTTCAGCGCCTCTTTCTCAAAAAACACGCTCTCCATGACAAGATACATGAGACGCATCTTGTCGAAAAGATTGCGCGGTTTCTGATCAGGATTGAATTCTTCCCCGTTCAACAAGGCCATAATATTAATGCTTCCCCGACTGGGCTGAGGAAGACGATTGTTTGGGCATGGGAACTTCCTCGGATGAAGCGGGCTGTATAGAACCGGGACCGCCCTGCGCGGCGGGTTGCCCCATCATCTTGCGCGCGGCGGCTATTTTGGCATCGTATACCGGAGCATTAAGCGCGTCCAGTTGCTTTGCCCTGTCCAGATTCACTATGGCCGCCTGCGGATTAGGCTGCGGCAGCTTCATCTGCACATCGCCGTTCAGCGCATATATTTCTGGCTTGTTGTCCGCGATATTAAGCGCCGCCGCTATGTCGTCCAGCGCCGCCTCCGGCTTGCCGGATTCAAAGGTGGCCCTGGCGCGCAGGTAAAATCCCTCGTAATTGGAGGGCAGCATGGTCGCCAGCGCCGAGAAATCCTCTATCGCGCCCGCATAGTCGCCGGCGTTTTCACGCAGCACGCCCCGGCCGCGCAGCGCCGCAAAAAAATGCGGTTTCAACTCCAGCGCGCGGCTCAGATCCCCAAGCGCAGCCTGTATATTCTTGAGATTATAAAGCGCCATGCCCCGGTTATAGTACGCGAGCGCCATGTTCGGATCGAAAGAAAGCGCCCGATTGAAATCGTCCACCGCCGACTGCAACTGGTTCTGCCCGTAATAGGCCAGCCCGCGGTTGACATAAGCCAGCGCATAGTTGGGCTTGAGTTCTATGGCTTTTGAAAGGCTTTGTATCGCGTCGTCATAATGTTTCTGGTCGACTTCCAGCGCGCCCATATTGTTATAGCCTTCGGCATAAGAGGGGTCGGCCTTTACGGCGTTGTTATAATCGGAAAGCGCGGCATCCTTGTCCCCCTGACGCTCGTAGGCCATGCCGCGGTTGTTGAAAGCCGGAGCGAACGAAGGCTTTAGCTTTATCACCTGATTGTACACGAATATGGATTCGTTGTACGCGCCGGAGTTGAGCATCGCGTTTGCCTTCTCGAAAAGCTTGTCCGGATTCCGCTCGGCGCAACCGACAACAAGCGCCGCGAAAGCTGTCAACATAAATATCGTATTCTTCATCACGCCCCCTCCTTTGTGTCGGACAGATAAAGCGCAAGCCCCAGCATTATGCCGCCCGTGGTTATGAAAGAATCGGCCACATTAAAAACCGCAGGGAATGCCCTGAAGTCTATGAAGTCCGTCACCGCGCCGTATGCAAGCCGGTCCCACAGATTCCCTATCGCTCCGCCGGCGACAAACAGCATTCCTGCCTCCGCCAGCAAACCGCCGCAACACAGCTCGCGGCGATATTTGAACATCCCCAGCAGCAAAACAATTGAAACGGCTATGAAAAACAGGTTCATGCCGCGCAGCATGCTGAACGCCGCGCCTGTGTTTTTCACGTAAGTCAGATACAGCAGCCAGAACACCTTTACGCTGCCGCGCGCCGCAAGATGCCTTTCCACCGCCACCTTGCTTGCGCGATCCAGCGCAACTATCGCCGCTATCACGGCGGCGCAAACAACCGTCCGCCGCCGCTCGCGGGAAAACGTCATTTGCCCGTCCGCTCCAGCACCTCGGCGCAGCGCGCGCACACCTGCGGCTGCGCGGCACTGGAACCGATGTCTTCCTTCCACTGCCAGCAGCGCGGGCATTTCTCGCCGGAGGCATGCTCGACAGCGACTTCCAGCGTATCGTCGCCGGTCGACAGGGATGCCTTGGAAACTATCGCCACTGCGGGCCATAACGGCAAAGTGTCCTTTATGAAAGCGCCCAGCTTTTCATTGGAGGTCTTGAATATTATCTGCGCTTCCAGCGACGAGCCTATAAGCCCGCCCTGGCGCGCCATTTCAAGCGCCTTCTGCACGGTTTCGCGTATCTCGCGCATTTTGGTCCAGCGGTCGTAAACTTCCTCCGGAACGGAGTAATTGTCCTCGGCGGGCAAATCGGCCAGGAAAACGCTTGCCGCCAGATTTTTCTCGTCGGTCTTTCTGAATTCCTGCCAGGCCTCTTCCGCGGTGAAGGACACAATCGGCGCCATAAGGCGCAGCAGAGCCGAGGTTATATCGTACAGCACGGTCTGCGCGCTGCGCCGCGCGGGAGAATCCTCGCCCAGAGTATAAAGCCTGTCCTTTAGCGCGTCGAGATAGAAAGACGACAGGTCCAGTATACAGAAATCGGCAAGCGCGCGTATGGCCTGCCGGAAATGGTAATCGCCGTAATGCCTGCGCACGTCGGAGACGAGCATGGACAACCGCTGTTTCATGTAGCGGTCCATGTCGGTAAGCCCGGCATCGCTGACGCGATGCGCTTCGGGCCGGAAATCCCACAGGTTGCCCAGCATATAGCGCACCGTATTGCGTATCTTGCGGTAGGTGTCTATCGGGCCTTCCAGCAGTTTTTCGGAAATCTTTACGTCCTCGGAATAGTCGCCGAGGGCAACCCACATGCGCAAAGTCTCCGCGCCGAATTTCTTTATCATGTCCTCCGGCGCTATGGCGTTGCCCGCCGATTTATGCATGGCCTTGCCCTGCTCGTCCAGCAGAAATCCATGTGTGACTACCGTTTTGAAAGGAGCCTTGCCTTCCAGCGCCACCGACGGGATGAGCGAAGTCTGGAACCAGCCGCGATGCTGGTCCGAGCCTTCCAGATACAGGTCCGCGGGATAAAGGGCCGGGGCATCCTTGGGCTGGCGCGTCTTGAGCACGTTCATCCACGACACGCCGGAATCCAGCCACACGTCCAGAACATCCTGCTCTTTTTTCAGATTGGCGGACCCGCATTTGCATTTGTAGCCGGCCGGGATTATCTTTTCAACCGGATCGGTGTACCAGAAATCCGTGCCCTCGGCAAATGCGCGTTTCTCTATGGCCTCAAAAAGTTTTTCGTCCGTCTGCATCCCGCCGCAGTCGGCGCAGGTGATCATCGGCACAGGCACGCCCCAGTAGCGCTGGCGGGAAAGGCACCAGTCAGGCCGCTGCGTCACCATGCCCTTTATGCGCGCATGACCGCCCGCCGGTATCCACTCAACCTTGTCTATCTCGGCAAGCAGTTTTTCGCGCAGGCCGTTGCGGTCCACGCCCAGGAACCATTGTTCCGTCGCGCGGAATATGACCGGCTTGTGGCAGCGCCAGCAGTGCGGATAGCTGTGGTCTATTTCCTTTGAGGCAAGCAACTTGCCTTCGCGGGTAAGCTTCTCTATGACCTTTGGATTCGCTTCCCAGACAGTAAGGCCTTCAAATTCGCCGCCCTCTTTGGTGAACTTGCCATGGGCATCCACCGGGCAGAATATGTCCAGTTTCCAGTGCAGCCCGGCGTAAAAGTCGTCCTCGCCGTGGCCGGGAGCGATGTGCACTATGCCGCTTCCGGTGTCCATGGCGACAAAATCCGTATGTATTATTTTGTTGACCTTGTCCGGGAATATCGGCTGGCGGTATCCTAGTCCCACCAGTTTCTCGCCGGGCACAAGGCCAAGTTTTTCACAGTCCAGAGAGCAATCGGCCATGAACGCATCGGCCAGTTTGTCGGCCACAACCATAAAGCGGCCCGTGGCTTTGTCTTTCAGTACGCGATAGTTCTCGTCCTTTGCGACAGCAGCGGCCATGTTGGAAGGCAGCGTCCACGGCGTGGTGGTCCAGATGACTATCGCAAGCTCTCCGGATGCCGCCGCGCCGAAAAGACCGGCAGGCTTGTCCAGCAGTTCAAAACGCACGTATATCGACGGGGATTTATGGTCGTGATATTCGACCTCGGCGTCCGCCAGCGCCGTCTCGCAGGATATGCACCAGTATATGGTTTTCTTGCCCTTGAATATGTAATCCTTGCGCACCAGATCGTGGAAAGCCTTAACTATCGTGCCTTCATAATCCGGCGACATTGTTATGTACGGGTCATCCCAGTCGCATATTATGCCCAGGCGCTTCATGTCCTCGCGCTGCAAATCGACGTATTTTTTTGCGTAGGCGCGGGCTTTTTTGCGGAATCCCGGTATGTCCGCCTCGACTTGGCGCTTGTTCTGCTTGAGTTCCTTGAGCAGATTCTGTTCTATCGGAAGACCGTGGCAGTCCCAGCCGGGAGTGTAGGGCGTCCAGCGGCCCGACATCGCATGCGATTTAAGCACTATGTCCTTTAAGACTTTATTAAGCACATGGCCCACGTGGATATGGCCGTTGGCATAGGGCGGCCCGTCGTGATGGATGAAAGGCTTGCAGTTTTTGCGCGTCTCGAGCATCTTGTCGTAGAGCCCGATTTTATTCCAGAAATCGAGCATCAGCGGCTCGCGTTTGGGCAGGTCCGCGCGCATGGGGAAATTGGTCTTTGGAAGCAGAACGGTGTTTGAAAAACTGACAGCCTCTTTGGTCATAGCGCCTCTTTAATATACATCTAACATTAGAATAATTATACGAAAATACGCGCTGTCTACAATACAATAGAATTCCGCCTCATTTAGCGCGGAGCATGTCGCTATAGGAACCGGAGAGCAGATCCTCCCGGCGGATACCCAGCAAGCGCATATATTTGTCACACTGCGCCCTCAATTTGCGCGTACCGGCGGAGCCGTCCATATCTATGGCCTCTATCTCGACAAAAGAGCCAAGTCCGGAAACAGTGTCGATATGGAATTTAACGTTACCGACGAAATATATCTCGCGCCTTTTCCTTACGGCTACTTTCACGCCCAGCGCGTTTGAAAGCACCTGCCGGAGCTCAAGTCCCCGCGGTACTTTGCAAAGCGCGATATCGGAGCGTCTGGGTCCGGACAGATTCTTGCGGTTGTAAAATATCAGCGAATTTTCGATGTTCCCCTCGCGCAGTTTAAGCCTGCCTTCCGGCACATTGAAATACGTATCCAGTTGTTTGTCCATGCCGCGAAAATCAGCATTCATGGAATGCAATGCGGCGCGAACTTTCGCGGCATCGCGACAAACGGCTTTTATTTCGATATTGAGGATTTTCATCGCCGCCTCCGAGTTAAACAAACGGCCCGCAGTTTTAAGCTGCGGGCCAAATGGGTGCCGGGAGTGGGACTTGAACCCACACGTCCGGTAAGGACACTGGTTTTTGAGACCAGCCTGTCTGCCAGTTTCAGCATCCCGGCGAAGCAATACTATATTCTACTAAAGTTACGCCCGGTTTTGCCTGCCGGTCATTTCCAAACAGTTTTTCCGCGCGGACATTGCGGTTCGCCGCATGCTCAGACCGGCTTGGAAGCGGCCTTGGGCTGGACGGATTTGTGAGGCGCGTTTGTCTGTGCCGGATCCGCCGAGGCGTTCTCCCCGGAATCGGATTGCGAAGCGCCCGAGCCCGACGGAGACATGCCGCTTTCGTCCACATCCTCGTATTGTTCCTCATCTTGCGCGGCGGCTTTGGCCTGCGGTTTCTGCTGCGGCTTGCCGGACTTGCTTTTTGCCGGTTCCGGATGTTTTTCCTCGACCGGTTTGGAGGCGGGTTCCTGCGGCTGCTGTTCAAGACCGAGCAGCTCATCCACCCGCACCGGGCGCAGATGCCTTTTTTGCGCCTCGGCCAGTATGCGGTGAACCAGCCACACCGTCGTATCGCGCTTGCTGCCGCCGTCGTGCATAAGCAGTATGGAGCCGGGATTTAGATGGGAAAGATATTCCTTGAGCAGCTCCTCCTTGGGACGGCTTTCCCAGTCCGAGCCGTAGGTCCAGTTGACCACCACATGCTGGTGATGCCTTGCGAAATCAAGCACCCACTGCTTGGTGACGCCGTAGGGCATGCGCAGGAAATGTGTCGGATGCCCGGTGATATTTTGTATGCCGTCCGACGTGCGCTTCACCTCGTCGGTCAGTTTGGCTACGCGCGTAGCCGCCGGCACCTTGTTGAAATTGGGATGGGTATAGCTGTGATTGCCTATCAGGTGGCCCGCCTCGGAAACCGCCTTGACCAGCGCGGGATGCTTTTTCACCTCGCCGCCCACCATAAAAAACGTGGCCTTTACATGGGCCTGCGCCAGTTCCGCAAGGATGTCCGACGTGGACGCGCCGGGCCCGTCGTCGAAAGTCAGCGCGAAACAGGCCTTGTCCCTCGGCCCGTCGGTGACGAATTTGCCGTACGGCAAGGCGGCATGGCCGCGCGTTCCGCACAGGAACAGCATTACGGCGCAAAGCACATCTCGTTTGTTGCACAAGTGATTGTTCATAAATTTCATATCTCGCAGCTCTCCAGTGTTTTGAGCCCCAGTTTCCACGGCAGCACTATCGCAACGGCGTTTAGCGCCACATAGGCCAGCGCGCACAGCGACTCCAGGCGCCAGTCGGGCGAGGCATTGGAGTAGAACCTGCCCATGAAATGATAGCGCACCGGGTAAGATTCTATGACCAGCACCAGCGCCAGATAGCCTATGCAGGCCGCCATATATATAAATCCTCCGGCCGAGCTTTCTATCTGGTGTATATTTTCCACGTTAAACCGCGGGAACACCGCGCCCAGACCTACGCCCATAAAGCAAAACGCTATTGAAGCCACGGCTATGGTGAACAGGGACAAAATCGATATGAAGGCATCCGCGCCCAGCAGCACATTGGACCACGCGACAAGGACCGTGCCTACAAGAAACGACGGCAGCGTCCACAGCACAAGTTTTTCCTTCAAAACGCTGCGCAGCGAAACGGGAGACGAGCGCAGTATCCAGAAGCTTTTCCCCTCCAGGCTGATAGACGGGAAAGTGAAGCGCAGTCCTATCGAGGCGACCACGAAACCCGCCACCGAAATATTAAGAAATGATATGAGGCTCTTCAAATCGCCGCTGTCCAGCGGCAACTGGCGGATGCTGAAAAGATACACCGCCATTATAGCCAGTATCAGCGCGCCCTGCGACCAGTAGCGCACATCCCGCATGAAAAGCTTCCTGTCCTTCCAAAGCAGCGTGCCCTGCACCGTCTCCATCATCCCGGTATAAATCATTTTGCGTTCCAGCGGCTCCACAAAACCTTTATTCGGCCCCTGCCGCATGCCTTCCTGCGCGCCGCTGAATCCCTTCATATAAGCCCATTTGGAAAAATACACCAGCAGCCCGTAAAGCGCAAAAACGGACAGCACAAGCCCTGATGCGCAAAGCGCGAAATCGCCGTACCTGCCGTAGTGGAAAGCCTGCATCCCGCCGACCAGCCACCAGGACGGGAGATATTTCGCCGTCGGAGCCTGAAGATACTGCAGATACTTTGACACCACTTCCAGCGCGTCGGGACGCGTAAGGCGCTCCGGCTGCACGAAGCGCAGCATCATGTAGGCGCCTATCATGGCCGAACTGCCAAGCAGCCACACGATGTCGCGCGTGCGCGACGTGGGGAACCAGTACATAAGCCCCAGGCTCAGCATTATCCCGAAAGCCGCGCCCAGCAGGACATAAGGCACCAGCAGCGCCAGGAAATATATGTAGAAAAACAATCCCGCGCCTATAACCCTGCCCAATGCGAATATATAAGGAACCATGACGGCGGCCAGCGTCCAGGAGGAATAAAGCGAGGCCTCCACGGTCTTGTCGAAAAATATCCTGCGCACCGATAGCGGCGAGGAAAAAAGGAATTTCAGGTCATATGAATAGTAAAGCGTGGTCATCGCGGCGATAAGGCCGGATATCGAAACCATGGAAAACATCAGCAAAAACGCCATCGAGGAAAGTTTCCACGGCAGCAACTGGCCTATTATGCTAATGCCATAAAGATAATTCAGCACGCGGTAAAACCAGAAATACATGCCGCACAGTATGGCGAGTCCGGCGGCCATGAACGACATCCGCACGAAGAACTCCCACTTTTGCATGCTGACAAAAGAATTGAAGGAGCTTTGCAGCCGGCGCTTTAAAAGCACCGGCATCATAAGGAGGAGAACTGCCTGTCCGAGGTGAGGTCCAGAAACACGTCTTCGAGGGATATCCGGCGTCCGTCGCCGGCGTCGAGGCCCTGCGAGGTTTTAGCGCGCAATGTGGCCATCGTGCCGAGCTCTATCATTTTGCCGCCGTACATTATGCCTATGCGGTCGCAGAGCTTTTCGGCTATTTCAAGTATGTGGGTGCACATAAACACCGTGGCGCCTGCGGCGGCCAGATCGCGTATTATGGTCTTTACCATGCGCGCGCTCTTGGGGTCCAGCCCCACCATCGGCTCGTCCAGGAGCACGACCTTCGGCTTTCTAAGCAGCATGGTGGCTATGACAAGTTTCTGGCGCATGCCGTGAGAATAAGACTCCAAAAGTTCCGACTGCCACGGCACGAGATCAAACATTTCAAGCAGCTCCGGAATGCGGCGCTCCTGCTCGTCGGCAGGAACGCCGTAAAGGTCGCCGGTGAAATGCAGGAACTCAACTCCGGAGAGTTTGGGATAGACGAAAGGCTCGTCCGGCACAAGCGCCGTTATGCGTTTGGCTTCCACAGGGTTTTGCACAATATCGATACCGCAGAGTTTAACGGACCCGGCGGTGGGATACATAAGTCCCGACATTATCTTTACCGTCGTGGTTTTGCCCGCGCCGTTGGGACCGAGGAAACCCAGCACCTCGCCCTTTTCGACGCGCAAATTAAGATTGTCCACGGCGGTCAGGTCGCCGAAGCGTTTGGTCAGGCCGGATATTTCTATCATTTAAGACCTTACGGTCACCAGGGATATGTATTCTTTCCAGCGGCGCATTATTTCGGGACGTTTGAGAGAGGCAAGGCGCTTTACGCTGAAAGCTTCAACCTTGAAAGACGACATTACCGTGCCCCAGGCCATAGCTTTTTTTAGCTCCTCGAAATCGTGCGGACGGCGGGAATTGGCGATATACCCCATAAATCCCCCGCCGAAAGTGTCGCCCGCGCCGGTAGTATCCACCACGTCGCGCACCGGATAGGCACACAGCCCCGCCATTTTGCCGCAGGCAAACAGCGACGCGCCGTAATCGCCCTTCTTTATCAGCACGGCCCTGGGGCCCAGCCTGAGCATGTTCTGTCCCGCCAGTATGAGGCTGTGCTCGCCGGTAAGCTGGCGAGCCTCGTCCTCGTTTACGAAGATGAAATCCACTTTTTTGAGCAGTTTCAAAAGCTGCGGGCGCTTGCGTTCTATCCAGAAATTCATCGTGTCGCAGGCCACAAGGCGCGGCCGCCGCATCTGCGAAAGGACGTTTAGCTGCAATTCAGGATCGATGTTCGCCAGGAAAAGTATGTCCGCCCTGCATTCGGCATCGCTCAGTTCCGGACGGAATTTTTCGAAAACGTTCAATTCCGTTTTTTTCGTTATGGCGCTGCGAAAATCCCTCGTGTAGGAACCCTGCCAGTGGAAAGTCTTGCCCGGCAGGGTCTTGAGCCCGGAGATATCGACGCCGCGTTTTTCGAGGAGCCGCCGGTGTTCGCCGGGGAAATCCTCTCCGACGACGCCCACTACGCTTACCGGCGCGAAGTTTACGGCGCTAAGGGAAAGATATACGGACGAGCCGCCGAGCGCGCGTTCCACGCGGCCCTTTGCGGTCTCCACCGAATCAAGCGCCACCGAACCCACTACCAGGATTGAAGATGCCTTTACCGAGCGTGTTGACATAGTGTTAATCTCCCTGGATGGCGGAGGGCCGTCAGAGGCCCTGTTCGCGCTGGTCGAGATAGTCGTGCATGCCGCCGTGCGCGTTGATATAGCTGTTGATGGAGTAGTTCAGAATGCTGCCGGCTTTGGTACGCACGGCGGTCTGGAGGAACTGGTCCTTTTCCTTGTCGAAATCCTTGAGGTCCTTTTTGCCGGAGGCGAGATAGGCGATCTGGAGCTCCTGCGGCGTCACCTTGGAGGCGGTGGTCAGCAGGTTGCTGAACTTGTTGGAATTAAGTTCCGCTCGCACGCCTGCCTCGAACTTTGCGGGAGTGGTTTTTTCCTCCTGCGTCAGATAGTGCAGATAGGCCCCCTCGTTGAACTGCCCCTTGTACATGAAATTGCTCTGCACTACGGCCGCCAGTTCGCGGTCGCTGGTATGTATGCCGTATTCCTCGGCCTGGGCTTCCATCACGCGGGAAGATATCATGCGGTTTAAAACCTCGCGTTTGAAAGCCGTGCGCATAGCCTCGGGGATTTCCGCGTTGTCGGTATGGTTCAGGAAAGCCTGCTCCTGTTTGTTGTACTGCGCATAGAATTCCTGCACCGAGATATTTATGTTGCCGCCGACCTTCGCTATGCTGTCCGCCGAAGAAGCCGATCCGACGTAATAGGAACCCAGGCCGACCCCGGCGCCGGCTATAAGGACAACGGCCATGGTCAGGAAAACGTACTTGCGGTGTTTGTAAAAGAACGTGATCATGGTGACTCGCCGGGCTAGGCGTTTTCCTCCTCTTGATGCTCTTCGTCCTTGTCGCGGGAGCCCTGCTCTTCGCGCGGTTCAGGCTGCGCCTCTTCCTCGTCGGCCTTCACCATGTTGCAGTGGCCCTCGAAATAGGCGCCTTCCTCGATAAGAATCTTGGCGGTGCGGATGTCCCCGCTCACGCGGGAGGTGGAAAGCAGCTCGGCGGACTGCACGGCCGAAATATTGCCCTTCACCTCGCCGCCTATCACCACGCTCTCGGCGGAAATATCGCCGATGACCTTGCCCGCTTCGCCTATGACCACGGCGTGCGCGTCGGTTATCGCGCCTTCCATGCGGCCGTCTATGCGCAGCGAGCCTTTGGCGTTAAGCGTGCCCTGGAAATATGCTTCCGGACCGACAACGGAAACCATGTTGCCCAGGTCGAACATCTTGTCCGAGTTTTTCTTGAGAAAAGACATCAATCCTCCTCCTGCCCGTTTCGGAGGGCGGCCTTGCCGCCTGCTCCGTTGAGATATTTTAGCGGGTCCACCGGCTTGCCGTTGACCCACACCTCGTAATGCACATGACAGCCCGTCGAACGCCCGGTGCTCCCCATGCGCGCTATAAGCTGCCCGCGCGAGACGCGCTGCCCTTCCCTGACCTTGACTTCCGCCGTGTGCCCGTAAAGCGTGGAGTATCCGGACCCGTGGTCTATAAGCACGGCATTGCCGTATCCGGCCGCCCAGCCTGCGTGGCGCACTACCCCGTCGGCGGTGGCGTAAATGGGGGTATTGAGCTTGTTGCTTATGTCCAGCCCGGAGTGGAACTCGCCCGACTCCCCGCCGAAAGGCGACATCCTGTAGCCGAAAGGCGACGCCAGCCTGCCCTGCGCCGGCCATATCGACGGCGTGGAACGGTACGTGTTGCGCTGGTTGGCGATATACCAGGCTATCTCCTGGAAACTGGCCAACGCATCCTTCGACTCGCTGTTGACCTGCTCTATGCCCTGATGGAAAACGCTTTCGCTTATCTCGGAAGCCTTCTTTGCCAGCACTTTACGGAAAGTAAGGGCGTCCCTGGGATCCGCGCCGCCTATGCCGTTGGCATCCTTGATTATAGCGTCCTTGCTGCCCATGCCCAGCATCTTGCGCATGTCCTCGGCCGTTTTCTGCGTTACCGCAAGAGACCGGCGCCCCTGCTCCATTTCGCGCGCCACATAGGCCATCCTTGTCTGCAAAATGCGGTTATCGGCCTTGGTCGCGTAATAATCCAGATTTCGCGAAGACACCAGCAGCGCCCAGCATGTAAGCCCGGCCCAGCATGCAAACAGAAAGACTGCGAACGGCAACGAGAACCGCAGCCTCCACGAAGGCAGAGGGCCATAAGGCACTATGAAAATGTTTATGGGCCTGCGCCAGCTTTTAGTAAGTGCAACCCAAAACTTGCGCATATATATTTCTATTGTATTATTAAGATAACCGGCAAGTCAATTCGAGCCCAGTTGGGGAGGCGGCGCCACCGGTCTGGATTGCGCGGCGTTCTGGCTGGAGGACATGGCGTCCATGTTCACCTGCATGGTCCCGTCCGGCATCTGCGGTTCAGCGGCGGGTTCCTGAACTTTCGGAGGGATGACGCCGGAAAGGCCGCCCTGATTGAATCCGTTCGCGGAATTCGCCTTGGTTACTGCGCCTACAAAACCCGGGTCCGATGTTATCTCCTTTACAACCTGCACGAATTCCGGATTTTTGGAATATTTGACCATAAGCGTCATGAATGCGGGCGAGGATTTCATGTTGTTGAGCGTGGCGACGGGGTCGGGGCCCAGTCCGGACTTTTTCACGTTCTGGAATTCGGGCTGGGCCATGAGATCGCTCCAGAACTTCTTGGCGACAGGCCGGTCCTTGTATTTTGCGAAAACAGCCAGTATGTCGTTCGAGGCGTCGCCCAGATCCTTGCGCGCGGCATCGCCTTTCTCGCCCTGCGCAAGGAATGGCGCGCTTGCCATCTGCGGCGCTATGGCGGTAACCGAACTGAGCAGCATGGCGGTTATATCAGGTTCCTGCTGCGCGGGCTGGGGCGAGTCCACCGGCGACACGGGTTTGAAATTCGATACGGCGGGGGCGCTGCGCGGATGCGTTATTATATATGCCGCGAAGCCTACGCCGATAACGCAGATGCCGCACAGGGCGCCAAGCGCTATTTTCATCTCGCGGGATTTGCGGGCAATCTCTTCCGGGGACGGTTCCTCTTTTTTTTGCGCAGCCGGCTGAGGGGACGGCGGTTTGGGCGGCTGCGGCGCGGACGCCGCGGGTGCGGGCGGTTTGGCAAATAAAGGCGCGGGAGGACGGGGCGGCGCGGGCGGCGGAGTAAGCGGCTTTTTCGGCTCGTTCAACGGCTGATTGTTATTTTCCATTTGTCCCCCGCCTCTTTAGTGCATATAATAGTTAGGGCACTGGATAACCCGCGCCAGCGCGTGAAGTGCGCGCATCAGCATAGAGTAAACAAAATAATACCTTTCATGGCAAGGCGGAATTTGAACGGTGGATAACAGAGATAAAATAAAACATTCCGGGGCAATATGCGTTGCGGCGCTTTTTACCACGGCCCTGTCCGCGATATGGCACAGGCTGTTTTTTCGCGGGCAGGTCCCGGCCGACGGCAATCTGCTTTCGCTTTTCTATCCGGCGCGGATGTTTTTCCGCTCCGCTATAGCCGCGCATTCGCTGCCGCTGTGGAACCCGCTGAAAAATATGGGCGAGCCGCTGCTGGCCGACCCGCAAGCAATGATGCTTTATCCCCCGGCATGGCTTGCGTTCCTGCTGCCTTATTTGATGCAGGTGCAATTCTGGATTATATTCCACAGCGCCCTGATTTTCTTTTTCGTGTATAAAACCGCTGCAAGACATTGCGGCGCAAACCGCATACCGGCTGCGGGAGCCGCATTTTTCGCGGCCTTCAATCCGCTTGTGCTGGCGAAAGCGACTTTCCCGGTTTATCTGGCCGCGCTTAGCTGGCTGCCCGCAGCGTTTTATTTTTTACTCGGCGAAAATGCCGTCGGTTTCACAGCCTCAATGGCGCTCATGTGGCTGTCCGGATTCCCGCCGTATTTCATAATCGCGGCCATGCTGCTCGGCGCGACGGCGCTGGCCGGGGGCAAAAAAAAGACTTTGTTCTACATACGCTGGACGGCACTCTCCCTTGCCGTATGCGCGGCGCAGATACTGCCTTTCCTCCAAATGCTTTTTTCTTCCACGCGGGGCGCGACCGCCGCGCAGAACGGGATGTTTTCTGCGACGCCTTCCGGGCTGCTGACCCAGCTCTTTGTGCCTCCGTACATAAAAACCCCTGATTTCGGGCTGGACGACCCGTCCATACTTTCCTTCTACGCCGGGATACCCGCGCTGGCGCTGGCCGCATTCGCGGCATGGCGCGGAGGACGGAGAGAACGCCTTGGCGCGGCGGCGGCGCTGGCGCTGCTGTTTCTGGCGCTGGGACCGCGCACGCGCATTTACTCGCTGCTGCCGTTCAACGCGCTGTTCCGCTTCCCGGCACACTGGCTTATGCCTGCGGTTTTCATAATCGCGCTGCTTTGCGCCAGAGGACTGGCGCTTATAGGAAACAAACGCATGGCCGCGCTTGCGACCGTATTGTTGTGCGCGGATATGTTCGGCGCGGGGCTGTGCCAGTCCGGTTTCGCATGGAGCCGCCCGGAATTTTTCACCGACCCGCCGCAGGCAGCCTTAACCGTCCCCGCCGGCGGGAGGATATACCATACCGCCGCGTATATGGACGCCGTGGCAAAACACCCGCTTTATAAGATGGACGATTACATGCGCCTGCGCGAAACGCTTTTTCCATCTTACGGCGCGGCGCTCGGCATGGCCGAGGCGCGCAGCAACCAGATAATGCCGGCAAAAAAATATGCCGGCTACATCGCGCGCATGGAGGGAAGCCCGCAAAGACAGCAACTGCTCGACGACGCCGGCATAGCGCTGGTCATCGACGCAAAACCCACGCCGCCCGGTCCGCAGGTCAGCTTCTACCGCAATCCCGCCGCAAAACCGCTTGTGCGCTATGACGCCCCGCTGCCCCCGCCTGCGCACACATCAAAGGCTGGCTACATAAGAATAGACTCCGTTCTGGACTCTCCGCAAAGGCTTGTGGCGGCACAGGTTTATTATCCCGGCTGGAAGGCTTATGTGGACGGCAAACGTACCGTTATAGAGGATTTTGACGGGGCTTTTCTTTCCGTTACCGCACCCGCCGGGAAACATCTGCTGGAATTCAGATACCGTCCGGCGGCGTTCTATATCGGGCTTTGTATTTCTATCGCGGCGCTTGTTTTTCTTGCCAAACGCGCTGTGATCGGTTTTATAGGCTGGATAATACTGCGCCGTTTGAAGGACTGGCCCGCAACGTAAGTTTTCAATCCACTACGGCTATTCTAAGCGTTACGGCGTCCTTGAACGCCTCGGTTGTCCGCCCCGCGCCCAGTTCCAGAACCTTGATGAAATCGCCATAAAGCTTCGGGTCGTTTTTTTGCAACTGCGCCGCATGTTCCACTATTATAAGGAACTTGCCGCCGCCGTGAAACGAATGCAGGTCGCTTAGATAGTCTATCGCGGCATCCCAGTTTTTCCCGAAATCTCCGGGGAAACCAAGCCGCTGCGCCATCTGCTCAAGAAGAGTTTTTTTATCCGGCATCAACGCTGCGTCCAGATGGAAAACCCTGAACCCGGCAAGATCGGCAAGCCGCAAAAGCTCGCCGGCATCGCCGCAGGCAACAGGCACTGGATTTTTATCCGCAAGAAAATCTTTTATGTTCATAAAAAAGGGAATCACGGCGTCGCGCCGTGATTCCCATTCTAGCAAAAGCGCGTTTACGGAACTATAGTGAGCTGCACGAAATGGCCGTAATGGTCCATCGTGTAGAATATCTCGTTGCCCTGTCCGATGATGATGCGCTCGGGACCGCGGGTGCTCTGCATCGTTCCGGTCATATAGGTCTGTCCGCCGATTACCACGGGCACAGCGCCGTCGCCGGTCTTGCGTCCGGGGACTATCAGGGTGTATTCGTGGTAGTAGCCGTCCGCTTGCTGGGGCATGCCGCCCTCGCTGTTATGGTTTACCACGCCGTCCTGGGAATAGGGAAGCGATTCGCAGTTGGCAATCTTGGTGAGCAGGTCCTTTATCGCCTGAGTACGCACGGCATCATCGATGCGCGGAGAAAAGTCGCTGCCGGGCATTATCGCGGAATTAGGGGTGCAGCTCGAACTGGAGGAATAGCTTGCAGATTTGGAAACAACCGGTGTAGCGGTGGCATCGCTCATTACCGGCGTGGGCAAGCTGTTTGCAGCATATGCGGAAATAGCGGCAGCGGTCACGGCAGTTGCAATAAGTCCAAACAACAGTTTTTTCATATTTTCTCCAGTCGGCGAAATTAGTTTCTCTTACTTTGATTTTATCAGCGGAGCGGATAGGTCATCAGGGCCTTTAGACCTATTTTCATCTGGGCCTACGTCCAAAATACAAATTCCCGTTACCGGGACTAGACCCCCTGCAAAAAATGCTCCGGGATGCCACTTTCGCGCATCACCGAAGCATTTTATCTTGTGGTATCGCTCATTGCCTGTAAAGCACCATCAGCGAGACGGGAGGAACCATTATGGAATCGGCGACCTGCGCGCCGGTGCCGTCCAGATGCACCGACTTGCCGTCGGCCGCGACGTTGAAATTCCCCTTTGGCAGCGCGAATTTCATTTTTTCCTTGAGCGGGTTCATCAGCACCACTATCTGTTTCCAGATATCGCCCGCCATCTCGCCGTTTATCGTGTAGGCTATGCCGGGAGCTTTTACCGGCAGGCCCGTATCCTCGTAAAAACGCAGCGCGGCGCGGATATCCCCGGCGGTGCGCATGCGGAAAGCGGGATGCGTTTTGCGCATCGCTATCAGGCCGCGATAATACTCGAACACATCGAAATGCTCTTTCTTGCGCGACCAGTCTATCATGTTTATCGAATCCGGCAGGTTATAGGAATTATCCTCGCCGTATTTGGTGCGCAGCATTTCCTCGCCGGAAAGTATGAACGGTATGCCCTGCGACGTAAGCACTATCGCGTTGGCCATGTTCGCCATCGCCATCTGCTCCGGCACGGTGGCCTGCCCGGTGGTGGAAAGCACTATGCGGTCCCACAGCGTCAGATTGTCGTGGCAGGAAACGTAGTTTATCGTTTCCATCGGCGAAGCCGTGAAATCGTCTATGCTGCCGGTTATGCCTTTTTTGACCGCTTCGCGGTCCGCTCCGCTTTGCACATAGCCGAGCGACAGGTCGAAAACGCTGCCCTTTATCGCGTCGCGGAAATTGTCGTTGAACACCGCGTAGCCGAGGCCTTTCTGCATCCCCTTGGCGTTCTTCTTTATCGGCGTGTCGCCCGCGGTCCACGGCTCGCCGTAGACAAGCGCGTCGGGATTAATCGCGCGCAGCTCTCTGGAAAGCTGCGCCATGGTATCCACGTCTATAAGTCCCAGCAGGTCGAAACGAAAGCCGTCCACCTTATACTCCGACATCCAGTATTTGACGCTGTCTATTATGAACTTGCGCCCCATCGGCGAGTCGCTGCGGAATTCGTTGCCGCAGCCGGAGCCGTTGTAATAGGTGCCGTCGCTTTTGAGCCGGTAATAATAGCCGGGGGCGAAGGCGTTGAAATTGTACACCGTGGACGGGTCCGATTCGGCGGTATGGTTATAGACTACGTCCATTATCACCTTGAGGCCCTTTTTGTGCATGGCGTCCACCATGCGTTTGAACTCGGACACGCGGGACAAATCGTCTGTTTTTGTGGCATACCACCCTTCGGGCGAGTTGAAGTTGACCGGCATGTAGCCCCAGTTATACGCGGACGAGGACTGATCGCTTGCGAAATCCTCCACCGGCATCACGTGTACCGCGTTGACGCCCAACTCGGACAGGTGATCCAGCCCGGTTTTGATGTCCGAATAAAAAGTGTGACGCGTCCCCGCCTCGGCCATGCCGAGGTATTTGCCCTTTTTGTCCACGCCCGAACGCGGGTCTATCGTCAGGTCGCGGATATGCATTTCATACAGCACAGACTGAGAGATATCAAATTTCGGGGCGGGTGCCACCGGCGTGGCATCGGCGACTATCATCCCCCAGCCGTCATAAGCCGTCACCGCGCGGGCATACGGGTCTATGCCAAGAACAGTCGCGCCCAAGCGGGTGACTTTGTATTTGTAATACCAGCCGTCGAGATTTTCATCCACGCGCGCCTGCCACACGCCGTTTGAAAGCGGAGCAAGCGGCACTTCGCGCGTGTCCTGCGAATCGGTTTTTTTCTTTAGCAGCAGCGTCACCTGCGCGGCGGGCGGGGCGAAAACGCGGAATGTCACGCCTTTGCCGTCGCGCAGCGCGCCCAGCTCGCCCGAATAATAGAAATCCTTCGTGTCGAATATTTTTCCGCCGTAAAGCGCGGCCTCGCCTATCCCGTTGAGGCGCACTTTCCACTGCCCGGCATTAAGCGCCGCGACGGTAACAGGATTGTCATCTGCCAGCGTAAGCATAATGACACGGCCCTCCTTGGAACCGCCTTCAATGGCCACCTTTTTTACTTTGGCCGGCGCATTGCCCGAGAATACGCTCACCGGATTAGTGGAGAAATACACCGCGTTCAGTTCCCCTCCCAGCACCAGCCTTACTGTATTTGAGGAGTCAAGCATCGCGGATCTGAGGCTGACCGCCATTACCGGGCGCTTGCCGTAAAGCTTCGAATCGCCCTCCACCATAAAAAGCGTTTTGGGCATGGCCGGGTCGAACATCCTGTCGGGGGCGTCCTTGTCCGCCCAGTTGGCTTTGCGGGGCAGAATGCCCAGTTGCTTGCCGTCAAGGCCGAGCGCGGTCAGGTCCAGCTCGAAACGCAGCATGCCGCCGTCGGATGATTTGGGCTCCACATCAAAGCCGTTGGCATGCGCGGTCTGGTTCCAGACCCACAGTTTCCAGCCTGCATAATCGCCTTCCTTGCGGATATAGTTCAAAGTCAGGGTTTCAGCCGACGCGACGGCAGCCATAAATCCTCCGAGCATAACAGCAATCAAGATTTTTTTCATTATTCCCCCCTGGTGATCAGGAAACAGCCGGCAAAAACCTTCGTGAAAGTCTTTGCCCGCAGTTCCACCGCAGAGAATTCCCGGCAGTCCTGCAAGGCGCGGGCGGGGGATTGCCCCGCCCGCTTTGCAGTAAAAACCTCAGAGCCTAATTACCCGCTTTCGCGTCCTTATTTGCGGCGGCTTTGGCGTCGGTCTTGACCTGGGCCTTGCCGTCCTCGGATATCTGGACGTCTTTCTTGCCTGCCTGTTCCATCTTTACTATCTCAAGCAGCTCGACATTGAAAACCAGCGTGGAACCGCCGGGGATGACGGACTGGCTGTTGTCGCCGTAAGCGGCATCGGAAGGACATACTATCTTGGCCTTGCCGCCCACTTTCATCTTCTGGAGCGCTTCGGTCCAGCAGGGGATGACGCCTTCCAGCGGGAACGTGGCGGGCTCGCCGCGCGCTATGGAGCTGTCGAACACGGTGCCGTCGATGAGCTTGCCCTCGTAATTGACCTTCACGGTATCGGCGGCGACGGGAGCCTGTCCGGCGCCGTCTTTCTCGCTGACGATGATTACTCCGTCGGGCAGAACTACCGCGCCCTTTTCCTTGGCTGCGCCCTCGGCGAAGGTTTTGCCTTTGGCCTTGTTGGCGGCGGCGACTTTGCCCAGTCTGTCCTTCACCATCGCCTTGATGTCCTCGGAATACGCTTCCGGTTTCACCTTGATGGAGGGCTTGCGTCCGAAAACGGAATCGGCTACGCCCTTCTCGAAGCTCTTGTACTCTTCCTTGGTCATGCCCAGTACGCTGAGCTGATGGCTGAACATAAAGCCGAAGGAGTAAAACATGTCGGGATTGACTGCGCCTTTGGCAGGCTTCGCTTCCGCCTTTTTATCGGCTTTGGCCGTCTTGTCGGCCTTGGGCGTCTTTACGGCGGTGGCGGCCTTTGCGGCATCTGGCGCCTTGGCGGCCGGGGTATCGTTCTGCGCGAATGCGAACACCGGCAACAGAAGCGCCGCAACGGCAGGCAAATAGACTTTCTTCATTATTCTTGTCCTCTACTATTGATGATTTTGGACAGGGGAAACTTATCCTATGTCCTTTATTTGGATATATATTACCAGAATTTGAGCGCGCAAAGAATAGCTCCGCCGCAAATTAATATTCAAAAGTGATAGAATGATTCCATTATGAAAGAAAGAACCCTGGTCCTTATAAAACCCGACGGCGTGGAACGCCGTTTGGCCGGGCTTGCGCTGGACAGACTGGAAGCCACCGGCCTCGAGCTTGCGGCCATACGCGTTGTAAAAGTAACCGACAAGCTGGCCCGCGACCATTATCGCGAGCATGAAGGCAAGCCGTTTTTCGAGTCCATAGTGAAATTCCTCAAGGGCGATTTAAACCCGGGCGCAAAAGGCCGCGTTTATGCGATGGCCTTCACCGGCGAAGACGCCGTCGCGGCGGTGCGCCGCGCCGTCGGGGCCACAAATCCCGACAATGCCGCGCCCGGCACGATACGCAGCTCTTTCGGACGCAACCGCAACGGCGTCATGGAAAACATTATCCACGCCTCAAGCAATCCATCCGACGCCGAGCGCGAACTGGCGCTCTGGTTCAGGCCGGAGGATTTCACGCAGTAATACCCGTATGAAAATGAAACCGCTCTGCGCGCTGTTCATGCTTTGCTCCCTTGCGGGCGCGGCGCGCGCGCAGCTTGCGCCCGATCAGGCGGCTCCGGCGCAACAGCAAGCGCCTCAGCCGCAGCCTGCGCAATACGAACACTGGGACGGGTTCAACGGCCCGGATTTTTACCTGACCGCGGCGGACAACTGGAAGGTAGCCTCCACTTACTTCGCGCCGATAGGCTCGCGCCCGGTGGTGGTTATGCTGCATGCCATAGGGCGCGGCAAGGGCGACTGGCGGCCGCTGGCGTCAGAACTGGCGCGCAGGGGCATCGGCTATCTGGGAATAGATTTGCGCGGCCACGGCGGCAGTTGCCTTGACGTAACAGGTTCCACCACAAGCTGGAAGAATTTCCGCCATACCGGCATGGACAACGAGTTCAACCAGATGAGCCGCGACATGGAAGCTGGCATGGACTTTCTAAAAGCCCATGGCGTAGACGAAAACCGCGTGATAGTGGCGGGCGCGGGGCTCGGCGCCAATCTGGCAATAAAACTGGCGGCCATGCATCCGCAGCTTATGATGGCGGCTCTGCTTGCGCCGTCGCTCAACGCTACAAGGGATGTCCTGTCCGTCAACCCGCTGCATTCCTACGGCAAGCGCCCCATCTTTATAGTTGCACCCACCGATGAAGTACGCGCTTATGAAGAAGTGAAAATAATCAAAGCCATAGCGGACATCGTCGCCGGTTCGAGCCGGGTGACTTTTATCACCGAACCGAAGGGGCCAAGTTGGAAACTACTTAACAAATCAGTGCTTAACGCGCTGCTGCAATGGATAAAAACGCCGCAAATGCCGCCGGTAATAGTGCCGTCCACCGCGACGGTATCCGGCCTGTCGCCGGACACGACCGCGCAGGAGCCTGAAGATTCCACCAACGCCGATCCGCAATTACAGGAATAAACCATGAAAATACCCCTTTCCAAATATTCTTCCATCCCCACCGAACAGCAAAACAAGCGCACGCTTGATCTGGACCGCATACCGCTGCGCAAAGTGCTGGCGAAAATAAATTACGAGGATACGCTGGCTCCTCGTGCGGTGGCAAAAGCCCTGCCGCAAGTGGAAAAAGCGGCAAGATTCGCCGCACAAGCCTATTCATCGGGCGGAAAGATAATTTTTGCGGGAGCCGGCACAAGCGGCAGACTCGGCATACTGGAAGCGGCGGAATGCCCGCCCACCTACGGCACCGACCCGGACAGGATAGTGGCGCTGATGGCCGGAGGTAACAGTTCGGTATTCCGCGCAAAAGAAGGCGCGGAGGACGACGCGGTTATGGGCGCTAAAGATGTGGCCCCCCTTATCAGCAAGGGCGACTGCGTAATCGGCATAGCCGCAAGCGGCGTAACTCCGTATGTGGCAGGCGCGCTTAAAGCGGCCAAGAAAAAAGACTGCAACACCGCGCTTGTGACATGCAACGCCAAAACGGTTTTGAAAGACGCCGACGTGATAATAGCGCTGCAAACCGGGCCGGAGGCGCTGTCCGGCTCGACGCGCATGAAAGCGGGCAGCGCCACAAAAATGGCGCTCAATTCCATAACCACCGGCGCGATGATAAGCATAGGCAAAGCCTACCGCAACTGGATGGTGGATTTGCGCCCGACCAACAGGAAACTTGTAGCGCGGGCAATGCGCCTTGTACAGAATATAGCGGGAGTTTCGCCCGCCAAAGCGAAAAGCCTGCTGGCCGCCAGCGGCAATAATATAAAGGCAGCCATCGTAATGGGCAGACTCGACGTGGACAGCCAGACGGCCGGGCAAAAACTGGCGCGGGCCAGGGGATTTTTAAAAGATGTCATCGAATAAGAAATATGTCCTTGGGCTGATGTCGGGCACATCGGCGGACGGCGTTTCCATAGCGGCTATAACCGTAAAACCGTTCCGGGTGATTGCCTGCAAAACATATCCCTACTCCGGAGAATTGCAGGCGGCTATAATATCCGCGCCGCAACTGGATGCGCACGGGTTATCGCTGCTTAATTTCAGCCTCGGGAAAATATTCGCCGAAAAAACCGTCCTCTTCCTTAAAGAACATCATATCGCCGCAAAAGATGTGGAGGTCGCGGGTTCGCACGGCCAGACAATCTGCCATTATCCGCAGGAAAAATTGCCCCATACTTTCCAGCTGGGCGAACCGTCCTTTATAGCCGAGATGGCGGGCATACCGGTGGTATCGGATTTCCGTCCGCGCGACATGGCCGCGGGTGGAGAAGGCGCTCCGCTGGTACCTTTCATGGACGAATACCTTTTCGGCGGAGGCAAGCCGAAGCTTTTGCAGAACATCGGCGGCATAGGCAATGTGGCCGTAGCGGGCAAAGGGATAAAGACTTTCGGCTTCGATACCGGCCCCGGCAACTGCCTCATGGACGACGCCGTTGCGCAATACACAAAAAGCAAAATGACATTTGACAGAAACGGCAAATTCGCCGCGGCCGGAACTCCCGATAAAAAACTGGTTGAAAAATGGCTCAAGCTGCCTTTCTTCGCGCAAAAACCGCCCAAATCGCTGGACCGCGCGCAATTCAACCGGGTATTTCTGCGTAGCAATTTCAAGGGAATTAATTCATCCAATATAAACAATGTGTTGTCCACGCTGAATTATTTCACGGCGGCAGCCATAGCACAGTCGGTAAAACGTTTTATAATGCCGAAAGCCAAAGCTGTCGAGATGATAGTCAGCGGCGGCGGCGCGCTAAATCCCGTGCTCATGCGCAATATAGCCGATTTGCTCTCCCCCATAAAAGTAGCCGCAAGCTCGGCATACGGTCTGGACGAGCTGGCAAAGGAACCGGCCTGCTTTGCGCTAATGGCGCATCTGGCATACAACGGCAAAACCAACCACTGCCCGCAAGCCACCGGCGCGGCAGGAAAGCGCATCCTAGGCAAAATCACCCCGGCATAAAAAGTCTTGCCGTATATCTTGCGCCAAGCTGACAGCGGCTGACAATTGCTCCCCTATCCTCAGAACCGGCCCGTATTCCCCCTCCTGGAATACTTACATCCGGGCACGCAAACAGATGGTATGCAACTAAAGTCACATTGACACCATGACCGGGTTTTGGTAGAAAATTAGAGTACCGGCTTTACAGCCGGCAGTCAGTAAATATATGGAGGGTTACAATGTTCAACAAGAATGCAAGGATTTTGGCCGCTGTCATGGCGGTAGCCGGTGTGGCGCTGCTTTCCGCCTGCGGCGGGAAGGCCGTGGTTCAAAATAACAGCCCGATAGCGCAGAATGCGCCAGCATGGGTAAACCAGGGCTCGGCGGCGTTCCCGGGCAGCAAGGCGCTTTACGGCGTAGGCATGGTTTCCGGAGTGCAGAACCGCGCTCTGGCGATACAGGCCGCGGACAACCGCGCGCGCGCCAACATAGCGGCAGTGCTTAATGTCTTCATAGCCCAGCTCGGCAAGGACTATGCGCAGTCGACCACCGCCGGAGCGATGGACAAGTCCAGCGAAGAGCAAAACATCACCAATACGCTAAAGACCTTCACGCAGGTCACGCTCAACGGCACCGTGATAATCGACCATTGGAGAGACCCGAGCGACGGCACCATCTTCGCGCTCGCCAAGCTTGACATGGCCGCCATACAGGACACGCTCAACAACGCCAAGGAACTGGATTCCAAAGTACGCGACTTCGTGCGGGCCAATTCCGACAAGGCCTTCGACGAACTAAACGCCGAGCAGCAGAAAGCGCACTAACCCTCCAAAAGGTACAGCCGAATGAAAAAGTCATATCTTTTCGCAATGGCCGCCGCCGTCGCAATGGCGATGGCGGCCGGCTGTGCCTCCACTTCGGTGGAGCGCATGGACGCATCGGCAGTCAAGGACATCAGCGGCAAATGGAACGACACTGACGCCCGCATGGTCTCCACCGAGATGATTGGCGACTGTCTTTCCAGCCCCTGGTACTCAAACGCCACCGCCGCGCTGGGCAAACAACCCGTGGTCATAGTCGGCACGGTGAGCAACAAGAGCATGGAGCATATCGCCACCGATACGTTCATAGAGAACCTCCAGCGCGCGCTCATCAACTCGGGCAAGGTGATGTTCGTGGCCAGCAAGGCCGAGCGCACCGACCTTAGCGACGAACGCGCCCACCAGGACGTGAACGCCTCGGACGACACCCGCAAAAGCAACGGTCAGGAGACCGGCGCCGATTACATGCTCTCCGGCATTGTCAACTCCATCAACGACCGCGACGGCGGCAAAGAGGTGGTCTATTATCAGGTCAACCTCAAGCTGCTCGACGTAAAGACCAACCAGATAGTCTGGAACGGAGAGAAGCAGATAAAGAAGTACGTAAAGCGCTCCAGTTCCTCCTGGTAAGGCCGAAACGCTATGAAAAAACTCGCGGCGGTCTGGCTGTGTGTAAGTGCGGCATTCCTGTGCGCATGCGCCGGACCGTCGCGCAGTTATAAGGCCAAGCTGCAGGGCCTTATAGCCGCCAACAACTATCAGGGCGCGATATCCGCCATAGAAGGCGCAAAGGACGACGAATACTCGCACAAGAACATGGTCCTTT
>Ga0326728_10006570_pt1 | contig 31115 bp, 21 predicted proteins | sample MB3enrmetagenome_FD_207602 | JGI IMG/M metagenome (GOLD analysis project Ga0326728, IMG submission 207602) | Lab enriched peat soil microbial communities from McLean, Ithaca, NY, United States - MB31MN | ecosystem: Environmental > Terrestrial > Soil > Wetlands > Peat | place: USA: New York...
TTGGCGAAGAACCGAGATAATCTGCTCGGCACTGTGTTTCTTTCTAGGCATAAAGCCCCCTTTTTCAGTCCGCCTTTCAGGGTATTATACCCATTCGGGTGGACTAGTTTTTGGGGGGCAGGTCAATTGTCCGACACCAATTGCAGAGGATTGTGATACTTGCGATTTGACATATAACCAAGCGAAAACTGATATTTCTACAACGATACAAAATGATACTGTCATAGGAAATATTGGTTGTGCTGCAACTTGTTTATTGGCTGAAGAAGGTTGGGGTGTTTGTTTCTATGAATGCGTAAAACTAATAAGAAAAGCAATCGATTTTGAAAAAACAAATCTTGAATTAGTTGCAGAAATTAATCTTGAAGAATGCAGAAATATGCATAACTGCGATTGTGGCAATTAATTTTTCTAAATTGGAGGATGAAATGAAAAAGCTATTTATTTGTTTTTTGTTGTTTTTTCTAATTTCTGCCCACAAAACAAATGGAGATGATGATAAAAACATTTCACTTTTAAGTCTTACAAATAAACAAATACAGACAGTTAGTTCTTACGATGGCTATTACGCTGATGTTCAATTATTAGATGGTTTGCCTTTGATTTATATCTCGAAAGTTCATGGCGAGAAAGAACGACCGGTAAAGTTTCCATATAAAGAAGAAACGAATTTGTTAAAAGTCATAAGACCTTCAAATATTCCATACAATGAAAGAATTAAACTTTTAAAACAAAACTTGGATTTAATAAAGGATGCGCAAGGGTTTCAACCTTCAACAATAGTTCAGAATGAAATTAAATGTAATGACAATGGATATTATGAAAACAAAATCATAAAATTTGATTACTTGGATAACAATCAAATACCGAGATTATCTCAATGGTATGATTCGGAAACAGGTTTCGAATTAGGAAATAGTATAAACTCAAAGGACGGGAAATTAATAAAGTATTCTATCTATTTGTTTTTAAAATATAATAATTCTTTTGATGGTTTTAAAAATAAATACAAAAGTAAAACTGTGTCCCTGGTTGCTCAAACAAAAAGTTGCGGTTTTAATGAAAACGAGTTAAATAACCCTCCCATTTTAGAAAAATTTGTAAAAAAAGTTATCGAAAATGACATGAAAGACAAAAAAGATTAATGAGCAGCTTATTAACAAATCCGATTTTTAGCATTCCTGCGGGTCTCTTACTTATTGCCGTTGGTGTTTATGCCAGGCGAATGAACCGATTGAAAGGCGAAGACTTTAAAAGTGACGCCAATAGTAATATTTTGAAAAAATACTCATTGGATTATTTTGGTTTGACTGGTGATCAAAAAAACAACATTACCAAGATAAATTCAATTGGCTCGTTTATTTTTATTTTCGCTTTTGGAATAATTCTGATTTTGGTGGGACTATTTTATGCCTTTAAATAACTTCCGGTACTCGGTATTGTGTTTACACTAAGTAATAAATTGGCATAAAAAAGGCGATCCCGAAGAGGGACCGCCTTTTTTATTGAGCCTTCGCTTATAAGCCTTTGTGAGTTCCGTCGCAGAAGGGCGGGTTCTTGGTGTGCTTGCATTGGCACAAGAAGGCGGTCTTGGTCTCCTCGGCCTTGAAGACCTTGGGGACGAACTCAGAGCCCTTGTGGGACCCGTCGCAGAAGGGTTGTTTTTTCGAGTTCCCGCAGGAACACCATGCATAAGTCTTGCCAGCTTCCAACTCGACTTTTACAGGGAATTTCGCGGCGATAGTTGGTTCAGACATTTTGAATCTCCTTTATTTGTCCTGAGCTTCATACTTCGACTCATCCATAGTAAGTATCATTCCACAAAAGAACAGAACCGGAGAAATTTTTCCAGTTACGCTAGGGTAACTTTTTCCTGAATGGGAGTATAGTAGAGGATGAAGCGAGGGAAACGGGCTGTTTTGCGGGACATTTAAAGGTTTTTTCGATGAATATCGTTCCCAAGCGGCGCCCCTCGGAAGCACCCAACCCTGAAAGGTTGGAGAAGAAAAAAAACTCGTTTCGGTCGTCATCGGAAACAACACCCTGTTCAGGGCCTTAGGCCCAGGATCAACCACCATGAAAATACCAATCAACCAAGAGACCGAATGGCTGGAAGCGGACGGCCTGGGTGGTTTTTCATCCGGAACCACCCTGGGCGTCCGCACCCGTCGTTACCATTCTCTGCTTCTGACCGCCACCACGCCGCCCATTGGCCGTGTGGCCCTGGTGAAGGGGCTTGAGACCTGGGTGGAAACGGGGAAAGATTTTTATTTCCTCAATCCCCACTTCTATCTTCCCGGCGTCATGTCCCCCGAAAAGGTCGAAACCCTTCACGCTTTCGATCTTCATCCCTGGCCCCGCTGGACTTACAAGCTGGCCCCGGGCTTGATCCTGCAGCATGAGTTGTTCGTGCCTCACGGCAAGCCCATGGTCGTTCTTTCCTGGAAACTCATCGGCGACGGCGGTTCGGCGCGCCTATCCTTGAGGCCCCTCCTGTCGGGGAGCAACTACCACACCCTCCATCACGAGAATCCCGATTTCCAGTTCGATGCCGATATCTTCGACCAGCTGGTCCGTTGGCGCCCCTATCCCAGCCATCCGGCCATCACGGCCCTGCACAACGGCCATTATCATCACAAACCCGAGTGGTACCGCCAGTTCCTCTATGAGAAGGAAAAACAAAGGGGGATGGATTCGGTCGAGGACCTGGGCTCCCCCGGCCTCTTCCAATGGGTCCTGGGCAAGGGCCGGGCTGTCATGATCCTCACCACCCAGGGCATCCAGCCCACGACCGCTTCCGATATCCCGCAGGCCATGGAACTTTACGAGGACCTCAAGGCCAAGGAAGAGAAACGCCGGAAGTCTTTCGCCTCTCCCTCGCTTTTATCGGCGGAGAATTATTTCGTGAAGAAGGGGGACGGCAAGATACTGCTGGCCGGCTACCCCTGGTTGACCGATTGGGGAAGGGACACTTTCATTTCCATGAGAGGGTTGGGCATCGCGACGGGAAAACTGGAGGAGAGCCGAACGGTCCTGCATGAGTGGATCAAGGTGCTCTCCGAGGGAATGGTCCCCAACCGCCTGCCTGGTTCCTGGCAAGACCCGGATTACGCCTCCGTGGACGCGTCCCTCTGGTTCATCCTCGCCTGTCATGACTATCTCACCGCGTCGGGCAAGACCGCCGACAAGGAATTGACCGACGCCATCGAGAAGATCCTCACGGCCTATTCCAAAGGCACCCGCTTCGGCATCGGCATGGACAAGGACGGGTTGCTCTTCGCCGGGGAGGGGGACAGCGCCCTGACCTGGATGGACGCCAGGGTCGAAGGAAAGGCGGTCACACCCCGCGTGGGCAAACCGGTGGAGGTGCAGGCCCTTTGGTTGAACGCCCTGTGGATCGGCAGCAAGATATCCAAACATTGGAAAGAACACTTGGACAAAGGTCTGGCGTCCTTCCGGGAGAAATTCTGGAACAAGGAGACCGGATGCCTTTTCGATGTCATCGATGTGAACCGTCAGCCGGGCGTGAACGACCCGGCCTTCCGGCCCAACCAGATCTTCGCGGTGGGCGGCCTGCCGCTGGTGCTTTTGGACGAGACCCAGGTGCGCTGGGTCGTGGACCTGATCGAGAAAAAACTCCTGACCCCTGTCGGGTTGAGGTCGCTGGCCCCGGGTGAGCCGGGTTATCAGCCCCATCTTCACGCGGGTGTGGTGGAGGAAGGGGCGACCTTCCATCAAGGCGTCGTCTGGCCCTGGTTGATGGGGCCTTTCGTGGAAGCCTGGGTCCGGTCCCGCGGGGACACGGATGAGGCCAAGCGTGAGGCGCGAAAGAAATTCCTGGAACCCTTCCTGACCCGCCTTTGGGAAGAGGGATTGGGCCATCTGCCGGAAGTCGCCGAAGCCGAGCCGCCTTTCAAGACGGGAGGCTGTCCTTTCCAGGCCTGGTCCCTGGGAGAGGCGCTTCGGTTGGACCTGGCGGTCTTGAAAGAGAAGCACCCGCATAAAAAGTAAATACCTAAACCATTTGAATCACCATGACGACCATCAATTAAACAATTAATGAGGTAGGTATAGCACCGATTTCATTTAAATTCTTAAATAGTTAATCGGCGCAAGGGCACCAAGGGCACCAAGAAAAACTAAAATTTCAGTAAAAATGAAACCCAGAATTAAGGGTTAATCTTTCTTGGTGTCTTAGTGTCTTGGTGGTGAAAGTTAGATGATCCTTTGCGGTTTTCCTGATAATTCGTTTTATAATGGTCGTTCTTTGAAACCCCCAGGGGAGTCCATGAGTCCTTTTAAAATCCTATTTACGATCTCCTTCTTGAGCCTGGCCCTCGGTCCTTTCCGGACCGCTTTCGGCCAGGAGGAAGACATCCGTTTCAAAGCCCTGGATGTGCGGGGACATGTGACCTCCTACCGGGACGAGACGGACGAGACAACTCGTTTGCACAAAGACCAGACCGACGACGACGGCGACCAGGTCACGACGGAGGATAAAAGCGAGGTGGTTTTCAGGTTGAGGGGGAAGGCTTATGTGCACCTGGCCCCCAATACCAGGGTCCTGATCAGCCGACTGCGGGCCGCCGAGCCCAAGGGGATCGAATGCCGATTGACCCTGGTCTATGGTCGATTGATCGTCCAGCTCGACAAGACCCCGACAACCCCATTCGAGGTCATCGCCGGGACGGTCCACAGCCGGGTTCACGGGACGCTCCTGGAGGTCATTCGCAACAAGACCAAGGACACGGTGCGGGTGTTATGCCATGAGGGGAACGTGGTGACCAACAGCAAAGGCCATGTGGAAATGGCAAAAAAGGGCCAGGTGGTGGAATTCGCCAAGGGCGGGTTCAAATCCAAGTATTACTTCTCCATGGAGGACGAAGCGGACATGGAGGAGTGGCAGCAGTACCTTCATGAAGTCAGGACCCACCGCACGAATCAGCCTCATTAGGGAACATCTATTTGTTCACCACATACCGACCCTCTATGAAGTGTGCATAAAGAGGTCGGTATAGTACCGATTTCCATATTGACTCAAATGGAAAATCGTCACAGAGACTTAGCGCGGCGTAACCGCAACCAAAATTTGAAGCCTGCGGTTGATGTCATATTTCCCCCTCTGAAAGAGGGGGAATAAGGGGGAGTTAGACTTTTGGACACCTCGGTAACGACTAATACCCCCCTATCCCCCTTTTTCAAAGGGGGGAACAACTATCTTTACGGCAAGCCGCGGGTTTGCGGCTTAAAAATCTTCTCGCGATGAGAAGATTCTGCAGGTTTAGTGATACAGAGAAAACATTGGCTTTTGATATCGACGAAACACATATCCAAAATTAAATTTAGCCACAGATACATGGGATTCATGAGATTTTAAATTCGACATATTTTTAAACATTTCTTTACCTATCCTGTGCATCCCATGCATGCCGACCTTCCCATAAACAGTTAAAGAGGTCGGTATCGTACCGATTTCCAAATAGTCATTAATGGATAATCGGCACATCTGTGGCTGAATGAAGCCTTAGCTGTGCCTTTCGTCTTTAAACAAAAGAATCTATTGATTTGAGCATCTTTGGCCTATGGATTACGTCTTTCTTGGATAGTGGTGATCGACGAAAGCAAAAAGGACGATCTTTAGAGGCAGTCATTAGGCTGTTTTCTCGACAAATGAAAGGCAGATATCCTCGGCCCTATCTTTATTCTTCCTTGACTCTCCGTTAAAATCGTCCGACAATTTCGCTCCACATTTAAAAAATAACATTGAACCACCAAGTTCACCAAGGGCACCAAGAAAGGTTTTTTTTGAAAGCGCAAATCGTAAAAAAAAGAACTAATAAAAATTTCTTATTTCTTTCCGTCGGGAGAATTTACTCATGATCTCCACCAGGGATTTGACCCTGCGCTTCGGTAAAAAGACCCTCTTCGACCATGTCACGGTCAAGTTCAACCCGGGCTATTGCTACGGTTTGATCGGCGCCAACGGCGCCGGAAAATCCACTTTCATGAAGATATTGGCCGGCCTGATCAAGCAGGACGAGGGCGAAGTCTCCGTGGACCGGGGCGTGAAAGTCGGAATGCTCAATCAGGACCAATACGCTTTCGACGAGTACACGGTCCTGGACACGGTGCTGATGGGCCGGGAAGACCTTTGGAAGATCCAGCAGGAAAAAGACGCGCTTTACGCCAAACCCCACATGACCCACGACGAGGGATTGAGGGCCGCCGATCTGGAGGCCCATTTCGGCGACATGGACGGTTACGCCCTGACTGCCGGGGCCGGGGAACTTTTGGAAGGCCTGGGCATCGAGACCGAGCGCCACGACTGGAAGATGAAGCAGCTGACAGGAGGTTGGAAGGTGCGGGTGTTGTTGGCCCAGATCCTTTACGCCAAGCCCGACGTCCTGCTCCTCGACGAGCCCACCAACAACCTGGACATCCGGACCATCGACTGGCTGGAGGATTATCTCAACTCCTATGAGGGCACCATCATCGTCATCTCACATGACCGCCACTTCCTCAACCACATCTGCACCCATATCGCCGACGTGGACCGGGAAAAGGTAACGGTCTATTCGGGCAATTACGATTTCTTCGTCCACGCCTCCCAACAGGCCCTGGACAGCAAGTTGACCGAGAACGCCCGGAAGGAAAAACAGATCTCGGAGCTGAAGGCTTTCGTCGCCCGTTTCTCCGCCAACGCCTCCAAGAGCGCCCAGGCCACCAGCCGGGCCCGGCTGCTGGAAAAGATCGAGCTGGAACAGATCATCCCCACCTCCCGTCAGTACCCCCGGCTTTTCTTCAAGGAGAAGCAGTCGGCGGGCAAGGACATCCTGAACGTCAAGAGCATCAGCAAGGCTTACGGGGACCTGAAGGTCCTCAAGAAGGTGAGCTTCATCGTGGGTAACGGGGACAAGGTCGCCATCATCGGACCCAACGGCGTGGGTAAGACCACCCTCATCAAATGCCTGGTGGGTTCCTATCAGGCCGAGGGTTCGGACCTGGCCCAGTGGGGCCTGAAGGTGGACGAGGGACAGGCCTTGTGGGGAAGCACGGTAAGGCTTTCCAGCATGCCCCAGGACGTGAAGGAAGAATTGACCCGCGACATGACGGCCCTGGAATGGCTCCGCCAGTTCGCCCCGCTGGAGGAGGGCCAGGTGCTTCGCGGCATGCTGGGACGGATGCTTTTCTCGGGAGAGGAACAGGAAAAGAGCGTGAAGGTCCTTTCCGGGGGGGAGTGCCAGCGTATGGTGCTGTCCCGCCTGATGATCGAGGGGTCGAACGTGCTGATCCTGGACGAGCCGACCAACCACATGGACCTGGAATCCATCGAGTCCCTGAGCACGGCCCTATTCGATTTCACCGGGACCGTGATCTTCTCCAGCCATGACCAGGACCTCATCTCCAAGGTTGCCAACCGGATCTTGGAACTGAAACCGGACGGGACCTATACGGACTTCAAGGGTAACTACTCCGATTACGTGGAATGGACGGCGCTGGAAGCCAAAAGGGCCAAGGAAGCGGCCAAGGCCAAGACGGGAAGCCAGAGGAAATAAACGATTTTTGAACCGGGAAAAAGTATAATGCCCCCTGTTTGAAAGAGGGCCCAAGAGGAGGATGTATGGCGGACAACGATTGGCAGTCACGGTTGAAGACGGGACGGAACGAACCCTGCCCCTGCGGCTCAAAGAAGAAATATAAAAAGTGCCATTTGGAAGCGGATGAGAAGGCCAACAGCGGGGCGCTCGCGAAGATCAACGCCGACGCGGCCGAGAAGGTCAAGGCGGAAGCGGACAAGCATGATCACGAGCACGGTCACACCCATGACCACGACCATCCCCATGACCACGCCCACAAGCATGAAAAGGGCGGGCCGGCCAGGCCTCAGGCCCCGGTCAACGCGCAAAAGCAGGTCAACGCGCCAAGGAAAACCGGAGCTTCTTAAACTAAGACCATTTGAACCACCAAGTCACCAAGTAAGAAAAATCAAAAAGTTGAGTTTTTGTAGTTCTTGGTGCCCTTGGTGCCTTGGTGGTGAATTATTGAAAGGATTTTTATGAAGCGTGAAAACATCAGCACCGGATCCAAGTGGGAACCCATCCTGGGCTATTCCCGGGCCGTCAAGGTCGGGAACTATGTCCATGTCTCGGGCACGACGGGCGGCGGACCGGACGGCAAGATCGTCGGCATCGGCGATCCCTACGCCCAGACCGTGCAGGCCCTGAAGAACCTCCAGGCCGGTCTACAAAAGGCCGGGGCGGACATGAAGAACGTGGTGCGTACCAGGCTTTTCGTCACCAAGATCAGCGAGTGGGAAAAGTTCGGCAAGGCCCACGGCGAGTTCTTTGGGGAGATCCGGCCTGCCATGACCATCGTCGAGGTGGCGAAACTGATCGACCCTGACATGATGATCGAGATCGAGGCGGACGCTTACATCGAGTAAAAAGAACTCGATGATCGAAGTTTTTTCCCTCGCCGGCGTATGACCACCCGAGGAGGTCGACTTTGGATCCCAACCTTTGGAAACCCCGTCCCTACCAAGCTTCGGATGAGGAAGCCTGCCTGAGCATATTCGACAGCAATACCCCCCAGTATTTCCTCCCGGATGAGCGGGAAAAATTCACCTCTTACCTGGAAGAATTCGCCGAGGATTACATCGTCGTCGAGGAGCCGTCCGGGAACATCGTGGCCTGCGGGGGTTACGCCCTGGGGCTGGATGGGGGAGCGGCCACCCTTTGCTACGGGATGGTCCAGAGGGATTACCACGGGAAGGGCGTCGGCCATTTCCTTTTGCGGAACCGCCTCACCACCCTGGCCCGCATTCCCGGGATGAAGCTCATCCGTTTGGACGCCACCCAGCACAGCGTGGAATTCTTCATCAAAAAAGGGTTCAAGACCTACCGCATCACCCAGAATTATTACGGTCCCAGCCTTCACCGCTATGAGATGTACCTTATCCTGGATGACGAGAAGATCCGGGAGATCTTGAGCCCCCAGCCATAAAGATCCTCACGGGATGACCGGGAAGATCAGGGATTGTTGTCGCTATTAACGGCCGGTGTGGCCAAGATTTCCGTCACTACCGGCAGGATCTTGATATCGCTTTTCTTCAGTTGACGTCGCAGGTTCTCGAAGGTGGTCTGGGGCCAGCCCTGTTGGAACCAATTCACCAGCCATTTGGGAACCCCTCCCTTGGGATCGCAATGGATCTCCGCTTCCACATAGGTCTCGTCCGATATGGTCATGGGCTGTAATTTGAAAACGCAGGTCATGACGCCCCGGACATAGCGTTTATCGGGCGGGCGCAGGGGATCCTCGGCGGGAGTGTAACTGACCTTCACCCGCCGGTTCTGGGCATCGCCGGTGATGATGACATGGGAAACGAAATCCCGATTGGCCATGATGAAGGGGGTACCCACGTGGTCGTACTCGATGAACTCGGTGGGGGATAGGGGCCGGACCAGGGTAGATTCCATCAGACTGTCGATCCATTCGGTGCCGCGGGTCTCATCGATGATGACCGAGGCCACCTTTTCAACGGGCGAGTCCACGATGCCCTCGCCTTTGAAGGCGATGACCTGACTTCCTTCCACTTTGCTCCAATAGATCTTGATGCCGTCGCTGTCGCTGGATTTGACCCAATGGAACGCCGACTCGGTCACGAAGGGCAGGTCCACCGGCTGGCCGGTCGGGGTCGAGACGGCCGTTGTGGTCATGGTCGGGGTTTGAGCCAACAAGGGAAGGGTGGACGATAGGCAGATCATCGCCGCTAAGACCGGAAGGACAATGGATTTCATTTGGACCTCGTCATTGAATTTTGACAGGCGGAAATGATATCGAATTTTGTTTTATTTACCAACCGCATTCGGCGTCAAGGGGCCGGGAGTTTTGGTCCCCAATAGCTGTCCCAATAGTTCTTTGGAGGGTGTGAGGTCCAGGGGCGCTTGGGTCGCCAGTGTTAAGGCCCATTTGGCTTCTTCCGTCCGGCCTACCGTTAGAAGAAGGCTCCCTAATTTGAAGCACAGGTCAGCAGTGGGGTAACCCCTTTGGATGGCGTTTCGATAAGCCAAAAGATGGGAAGAAAGGTCCAGTTTCTCATACTCAAAAGAAGCGGTCTTGTCCCAGTAGACCGATTCCAGGAACCGATCTCCCTCCGCCAGGGGTTCGGCCTCCTGGAGTATCTGCAACAGGGGGGGGATGGAGACCCAGTTCTGCAAGAACCTTTCCTGGTCGGTCTTTTGGAGAACCTGATGGAACTGGAACCAGTTTTTCAGGATCGAGCGGTTCGAATCCGTGACAGGGATGACGCCCAACAGATGGCCGCCGTCGGGCAACCCCAAGTCATGTCCGACCTCCCACCAACGGGCGTCGGGGAACCGCTCTTTCAGGTAGGGCTGGTAATGGACGTTCACAAAGATGGCGGCCCAATGGGAAATGTCCGGGTCCAGGCCCGGGTTTCGGGCCGAGTTGAAAGGAGTGGTCATGACGGACAGGGTAGGTTCATTATACGATTCCGAGTCCAAGTCGGTCAGGATCATACCGGGGCCCGCTTCCAGCCGCATGGTGTTCAGGACCTGGTAGGCTCGGAACCGTTCGATGGATTTTACGGGCCGCCCAAAATTTTCCGGGTGTATTCTGCATTCCGTCCAGGGCCGGACAAGATTGGTCCAGTCCATCATCCCGGAAAAAAGCAGGGCGAGGACCAGCAGTGGAACATGAAGCCGGGAAGGTAACCGGGATAGCAGGAAAAGCATTCCCGCGAGTGTGATGAACAAGAGCAAGGGCATGACCTGAACGATCCGGAAGGCTTCCACGTTCAAGGAGAGAAGGCCGGGCAGGAGCAGGGCGAGGGAGCCCCCTAATAGCCATCGGACAAAAGGACGTTGACGCTCCGCGATCAACCCCAAGAGCCCGAGCAGGAAAAAGGAGCCCAATAGGGGGTTGAGGAATCCACCGAACACCGGGGTATAGGCGGTCCCATTGTCGTAAGTACCCCAAAGCAGACAGGCGAAATAACGCCAAAAAGCCGAGAGCGGGCTGGTGCCAGTACCGCTCCCACCCCAGGAAGATACCGATATCAAGTGCTGGCCATAACCTTCTCTCAAGGCGGATATCCAAAAGGGGGAGGAGGCCAGGATCAGGGCACCGAGGAACCAAGGATATATCCTTTTGGAATTTTTCCCCCTAAGGTTTACCCGCCAGAAGACCAGGATCAGGACCAGGGCCGCGACGGGCCATGGTGTGAAACTGAGGAAGCCCAGACCGATCGAGAATCCCAAAGCGACCGCCCAAACTTTCCGGGAACCGTTCGTCCCGCTTTTCAAGTAGAGACCCAGGCAGACCAGGCTCAGGAAACAGAACAAGGGAATGGTCACTCCCTGGTGGCAGATCCTTCCGATCAATAACGGCCAATACCCGATGGATAATAAGCAAGCGAACAGGAATGCCGAACCACGAGGGAGGAAAAGTCGGGCGGACCAATATCCCAGTAGAACTGTCACGAAGGAAACCATCGCGGCCGGTAGCCAAAGGCTTAGGAAAGGGTTCAGCCCGGCCTTGAACCCAAGGGCAGCTAGCCAGATTGTCAGGGGAGGGGTTTGACCGAAAGTGTAAAAGAATTTCCAGCGCCAGTTCCGGCTGAGTTCCAACGCCAGGGTGCCGATCCAGCCCTCATCCAGGTTGGGCCAGCCCGCCAGGGTTTGAAGGCGGTAGAAACGCAGGAACAGCGCCAGGACGAGGACCAAGATCAAAGCCCAAGATGGGATAGGTTTTAAATATTCCTTCTCATACCAAGGATTCTGTCCTGAGGGAACGGTTTCATCGGTTCGAATGGCGATGTAAAAGGGAAGGAAGACGCCGAAAAGGAAAATCGCCAAAAGAACGCCGGAAGGAAGCGAAGCATAGGACAAAATGGCATTGGCGGTCAGGAAAAGGAAGAAATAAACCCAGGGATGGGTTTTCAGGGAAAGATCAAGGGTGATGGCTTTCAATGGCTAGAACCTTTCGAGCCGACAAGATGATTTACCCTGTTAGAGATAACTGACCTTGCGTCGGGGAGGCTCGGGGGTAGGCAAAGGCGCTTTTTCCTTCTTGGATCTGCGGCGGGAGGGTTTGTTATCCGACTTCTGCCTGTAGTGAAGCATCAAGAGAATGCCTCCCACCAGGGCGTAGATGATGGCGAACTCCGAACCGCCCTCGCTGATGCCGAAGCAATTCTGGAAACCGCCCTCAGCGGTCAGGCGGTAGGCGTGGATCAAGCCGACGAAGGAAAGGATGGCGGCGGCGAAAGCCCACTGGGCCGCCTTCAGGAATTTGCGGTCGATCATATAGACCATCAGGGCCGCGAAGATCATAGAGGTCAGCAGGAAACCCTGACTGAGGAAGAAGACGCCCCGTATATAAAGAAGACTTCCGAATTTTTCCACCGCCGCGTAAAGGGTCGTGCCAGTGATCTGAAGGGTGGGCGTGATCACGATTTGGAGCACGAAAGCCGCGAAAGCCGGGATCAGGCCGAAGGCCACGGCCAGGGCGTGATCCTTGGGGATCTCCTGGAAAGCCTGGGCCGTGATGATGATGGCGACCCAAAGCAGGATGCCCAGGATACATTCCTGGGGGATGACCTTAAGGAACAGGGTGACCCCGCCGAACATACAAAGCAGGGTGATGATGGCGCCGTTGAGGATGGAATAACCGTGACGGGCGCCCATGGCCTTCCAACCCGGGTGTCCGATATAGATGGTCGTGGGAAAAGCGCTGCCCAAAAGACCGGCCAGCATGGTGGCGAACCCATTGGTCAACAGGGAAGAGCGAGTCTGGTAACGGTCGCCCGCGGCCTCGGCGCTTTCCAGGTTCTGGAGGGAGCCGATGACGTTGAACAAGCCCATAGGGAAGATGACTGCCAGGTATTTCCAGCCCATAGGGCTGAACATCAAGCCTAAGAAATCCTTCGGGACGAAATGAGGGGGATAAAAGGACCAGACAATGGGATCGGTGGAGATGTTCAAGGGCACGCCGAAGATGGTATGGAACGCCCAGGCCAAGACCGTGCCTAGCACCACCGCCAGGAAGCCGCCGGGGATGCCCAGGGGCCATTTGATCCGGGAAGAATAGGAAAGAAGGATCAGCAACATCGGGAGCAAACCTACCAGGGGAGAGGCGAAGATCTGGAAGATGAAGCCCATGGCGATGAAGGTGATGGCGATGCCGGCCAGGGCGCAAAGCATGGCGGCCCGGGGGGTGTTGCTCCTCAGCCAATCGCCCACGAAAGCCCCGCCGATCTCCATTAATCCGTTCAACAGGCAGGCGAAAAGGCCGGCCTTCCAGGCCATGTGCCAGTCGTTGGTCTCATGATAGACGGGCGCCATGATCAAGAAGATGAAGGCGATGAGGCTGGGGGTGTTGATGCCGAAGGGAAGGGCGGTCACGTCCGAGCGTTTGGAACTGATGGCCAGACGGCGGGCCTGCCAGGCGTAGAAAAGGTTGCCCAAAAGGATGGAGACGGCCGCGCCCGGGAGGATCTGCCCAGTGATGAATTCGGTCGGGATACCGCAAAAGATCTTGCAGAGAGCGCCGACGAGCATCAATTGAAGAAGATTGTCGATGAACAATCCGAAGAAGCCGTCCAGGTCGCCCTGGGTGAACCAAGGTAGGTTCTGGGGCCGGAGGGGAACGATCCATCGTAAAAAGGAAGGCTGTTTCCAAAAGCGGAGGCTATTCAGGAGCTCGGGGAATTTTCGCATGGGAAAAGACTAAACGGCATGACGAAGATGGTCAAGAGATTTAATCCAGGTTTTGAAGGGTTTTTGTCCATTTGCTTATTGGCGTTGCGGGGTAAAAAATCGAGCGGGCGTGCCCGTTTACCATTACCGTTTTTCAATCCGCGAGGATCAGGTTCGATGGATCACATTCGTGGTAACCCCACGATTCCTCCGGAATCTTTGGGGTGACAGGCTGCTTTGTAGGGGTATTCATTATATTTTGCGGCCTGTAATGGCAAAACGTCTTGTCGATAAGAAATAAGGCAAGAAGCCGTTGAAGAGTCAAGAGGGTGAACGGAAAAAAATCCTCTCCCCGGGGAGGTGGAAAAAAACAAATCAGGGTATTGACACTTCTTCTGATAATCAGTATAGGTGACTATCTAATTCAGGCCAGCCATGGAGAAAGAGCGGGAAAATGACGGCCAAATTGTTGAGAAAGCCGACAGAGACTCCGTCGGCAGACCCCCAAATATCGGAAGCTTTGCTCGGTTACCTGGGGTTCCTGTTGGGGAAGACCGGGCAAAAACTGCGGGAATTCCAGGAAGAATCCCTGGGCCCCCTTGGGATCACGGGAAAGCATTTGGGGATATTGAAAATCCTGCAGGAAAAGGGATCCATCAGCCAGCATGGGATCGGGCAATGCATCCATATCGATCGCACCACCATGGTGGACCTGATCGACGACATGGAAAAAAAGGGGCTGGTCGAGAGGCGGGAACATCCCACGGACCGCAGGTCCCACGCGGTTTATATGACGGCGAAAGGAAAAGAACTCCTGCCCAAACTGCATAACCTGGCGAAAGGGGCGGAGCGGAAATTCCTTTCTTCCCTTAACCAAGCTGAACAAAAAGAGTTCGTCCGATTGCTAAAAAAGCTGGTGTTGAGCCACTATACGAAGCCAAGGAGTAGAGGAAGCCTATGAAAATCGCGACCAGATCATTCTTGTTTTACTTGATGACCATCCCGTTTTCTCTCGCCTGCGCGCAGGCTGCCAGTGATACGGCCATGACGACCCCGGTTCCGACAGTGTCCGATGTCTCATCCTCTAGCGCGTTGGATCTGGCCACGGCCCAAAAGGAAGCCATCGAGCATTCCCCGGCCTACCAGAAAGCGGTCAATTACGAAAGGGAGACCTCCTGGGGCCAGGTGAAGGCCTTTTCGGCGGGTTTCTTACCCCATATTTCCATTGGGGGGAAATACTTCATGGATAATCAATATCCCCAGGAAATGGTCTCGTTGGGAACGCCTCAACTCGAGTCCTTCGAGGAGAACTTTCCCATCGCAAGCCTGAGCCTGGACGCTGAGTACGATATTTTCGACGGCTTACGCAACATCCACAACTTGGACGCCGCCAACAATACCCATGAGTCGGCCAAGCTTCTTTCCAGTTGGGCCTCATTCCAACTGCAAGAACAGGTCCGCCTGGCTTTTTACAAGGCCCAGGCCGCCAAGGAACTTTCCGATATGGCGGACGAGAACGTGAAGACCCTGGAAGACCATCTGCGCATCGTCAACGACCAGATGGAAAACGGCCAGGCCACCAAATACGACGTCCTTCGGGTCGAAGTGCAGCTTTCCGAGGCCAAGTCGGACCAGATCTCCTATCACGACAATGTGGTCCTGGCCCGGGAGAGGCTGGCCCAGGCGATGGGCCTGCCCAAGGACGAACGATCCCTTCTGGGGGACTTGCCAGTCCTGAACGCCGACGCCATCCTGTCAGGCGTCACCGAAGTGGATTTTGAGAATAGGGCCGACTTGAAAGCCAAGGAACTCATGGCCAAAGCCGCCGCGGATCAAGGTGCGGCCGCCGATTCCTTCTGGGTACCCAAGGTTTCCCTCATTGGGGAGTACCAGTGGTACAACTTGCAGGATTACATGTTCGGCGGCAGTCCGGTCAACACGGGGACTGTCAGCACCAGTTATTTCATTGGAGCCTCCGCTTCCTGGGACCTGTTGGATGGGGGCATTTCCTGGGCCCAATCCAACGAGGCCCACGAGAGGGCCAATGTCGCCAAGGACGAGCTGAACAGCGCCCAACTGCAGGCTCCCTACGATTTCGACTTCTGGAAAAGGACGCTGGTATCCAAAGTTTCCCTGTACCAAGCGAAACTGACCGACATCGACAAGGCCAAGGAAAGCGCCAGGCTGGCCACCTTAGGATTCAAGGCCGGGACCCGAACCACCACCGATGTGTTGGACGCCGAGTTGGAGCAGTTCCGAGCCACGGCCGGACTGGTCCAAGCCCAAGTTGACGCGTTGGAAGCCCTGATCAATCTTGAAATCGCCGTAGGAAAGAAGGTCGACCATGAGCCATGAGAAAAAATCGCTGTTCATCCGGGGAGCCATCGCTTTAGCCGTTCTCCTCGCGGGGTATTTCATCTGGGCGGGTTTCTTTTATGAGACGACCGACGACGCCTATGTGGAGGCCCATTCCCTGATGCTGTCGGCCCGAATCGGCGGGACGGTCCAGAAGGTCCTGGTGAACGAGAACGATAAGGTCAAGGCGGGACAATTGTTGGCCCAGATCGATGACCAGGATTACTCAGCGGCCTATAACCAGGTCGTCGCGGATCAATCTTCCGTGCAGGCTGACCTGGTGCAGGCGGGACAGGATTATGAGCGCATCAGCAAGCTATATAAGGACGAGGCCGTTTCCAAGTCCGATTTCGATAAAGCTGTTGCCCGCTACCGTAACCTTCAGGCGCGATTGAAGGCGGACCAGTTCAAGGCCGACGAGGCCAAGTTGAACCTGAGCTATACCCAGATCACGGCGCCCGAGGACGGGGCCATTGCCAAGAAAGCGGTGGAGCCAGGCATGGTCATTCCCCCGGGACAGGCCCTCTTCGGGTTCGTCAGCTCCGAGGAGCGATGGGTGACGGCCAATTTCAAGGAAACCCAGCTATCCCGTATCAAGCCCGGACAGAAGGTGGACGTGAAAGTGGACGCCATCGACGGCAAGAAGTTCGAGGGCGTGGTGGATTCCATCAGTTCCGCCACCGGTTCCACCTTCACCTTGCTTCCGCCCGACAATTCCACGGGCAATTTTACCAAGGTGGTCCAACGGGTGCCGGTCAAGATCAAGTTGTTGAATTTGACCCCGGCGGACATCGATCGCATGGGGGCGGGTCTTTCCGCGGATATTTCCGTGAAAGTGCACTAACTGTAATTTTTACCACAGAGTCACAGAGACACAGCTTACGTAAAAAATAGGTTCTTACTATACTTTGGCAACATTTGGAGTTGTTCTATTTTCCCCCTCTGAAAGAGGGGGACTAAGGGGGAGTTAGTCTTTTCAAACCGCATCAGCAACGCCTAATACCCCCCTTTCCCCCCTTTTTCAAAGGGGGGAATAGTCGCAGGCAACGTACCTTTTAGAATTTGCCAAAGTTGGGTCCTTACTGTGCCTCTGTGTCTCTGTGCCGATTAACTATAAAGAATTAACGAAATCGGTACTATACCGACATCATATTTGGTGTTTGGAATGTCGGCATGTGGTGAGAGGTTTGTTTAAAAAATGGGGAGAAAGCAATGACGCCTGAGAAAGGCATTTCCCGGGCCGCGGTCATGATGGTCGTGACGGCTGGCCTGGCTTCCATGCTGGAGATCATCGACACCTCCATCGTGAACGTGGCCATTCCCACCATGATGGGCAACCTGGGCGCCACCCTGGATGAGATAGGCTGGGTGGTCACGGGGTATATCATCTCCAACGCCATCGTACTGCCCATTTCGGGCTGGCTGGGTGTCCGGTTCGGACGCCGCCAATACTACATCACCTGCATCCTTATGTTCGTGGCCTCCTCGGTGGCCTGCGGTTTCGCCCCCAACCTGAATACCTTGATCATATTCAGGGTATTCCAAGGGTTGGCGGGAGGGGCGCTCCTGCCCACTTCCCAGGCGCTTATCCAGGAAGCTTTCCCCGGCCGTTCGGGCTTGGGAAGCGCCCTCTACGGCATGGTGGTCATCATCGGTCCCACCCTGGGACCTCCCCTGGGCGGATACCTGACCGACCATTTCGGTTGGCGCATGATCTTCAACATCAATTTACCCCTGGGCCTTCTGACGGCTTTCCTGGCGGCCACCTATGTGACGGACTACAAAGTGGAAAAACACCATCAGGAACATCACGACCGCATGAAGAACGCGCCGGTTGATTTCATCGGGCTGGGCCTGCTGGTGGTGGGCGTGGGTTGCCTTCAGTTCCTTCTGGAACGGGGAGAGGCGGATGACTGGTTCTCTTCCCAGACCATCATCATCATGGCCGTCATCTCGGCCATCTGCATCCCGGCCTTCCTTTGGTGGGAACTGAAAGTGGAACATCCCATCGTGGACCTGAGGCTGTTCAAGAATATGGCCCTCTTCAATGGGGCTTTCCTCATGGCCTCGGTGGGCGGCATGCTTTACGCCCTGATCTTCTTCATCCCCATCTTCGCCCAGTTCATGTTGAGCATGAACGCTTCCCAGACCGGGAACCTTTTCATGCCCAGCGCCATCCTATCCGGCCTGATGATGCCAATCATTGGCATGCAGATCCAAAAGCGGGACCCACGGATGTTCATTTTCTACGGGCTTTCCTGCTCGGAGATTGCCCTGTATATGATCGCCCACTTCTCCGCCCAGTCCACCTACTGGAACCTTTTCTGGCCCCTCTTGGTCCGGGGGGCGGGGATGTCCAGCCTGTTCGTGCCCATCAACGCGGTGGTACTGGGGCAGTTCACCGGTCCTAACCTGGGACAGGCCGCCGGCATCATGAACCTTTCCCGCCAGATCGGGGGAAGCGTGGGGATCGCTGTTTTTGCCACCATGTTCAAGCAGTCCCAGGACCGGGTGTACCACAATTTGACGCAGTTCATCAGCCCCCTGAACATGAACTTCAACCAATGGGCCTATAGCGCCAAGGCGATCGGGTACAAGCTTTCCAATGAGGTGGGGATGTTCAACGCCAGCAGCCTTTTGGCGAAAGAGGCTTATTTCAGGGTGCAGAAACAGGCCTTTGTGGTGAGCTTTGATTACATGATGTGGATCATGGCGATCGTCTTTAGCCTGACCCTGATACCCACCTTCTTCATGCACCGTCCCACCAAGCTGGCCAAAGCCACCGACGCCCACTAATCGGAATCGTGCCAATCGTGCCACTTGTATTGTGCCATCGTGCCAACCGGGGATATCGTGCCACTACCGGCATCGTGCCAATGGCACAATAGGACTTTCCGTTGGCACGATTGTCCACCTGGTGTTAAACAGCCTCCCAAAAATAAGGGTTTTTCACTACCGGCATTGTGCCACCGGTGCTTATCGTGCCACTACCGGTATCGTGCCAATGGCACGATAGGGTTCCACCGGAGGGGAACCGTCCGATGGGCAAAAAGTCCGTTTTCCTGTAAACAGACCCGGCGTTTCCTGTAAATTCGGACGCATTTCCTGTAAACGTCGGTGGATTTCCTGTAAACACCACCCCATTTCCTGTAAACAAACTCCCAGGTATTCCGCCAGCGGAAGAAGTATTTCCGGCCACCGGAAAGGCTGGGCCACCCACCGGAAGAGGTGTTTCCGCCCACCGGAAAGACTAGGCTGCCCATGGGCGGTGAGCCCTTCGATAACGCTTCGCGTTCCTCAGGGTCCCGACCGACTTGTCCCCCGAAGCTTTAGCGTAGGGGGAAGGAAGTCGAATCCGCGGCCAGGAATCTGCCGCTTCTGGTCGGTTAAAAGTCGGCCCCGGCTGACAGAAACACCTAGTCGTCAGGGAATAAAACCTAGCGTTGACGGGGTGAGGGCCGGATAACCCCTCGTTTTTAGGCCTTTTGATCAGCCTGAAATTGGGGTTATGTTTGAGCGGGGAGGGATAGAATATTGGGGATGTGTATATCGGTTAGGTCGTTGTCTGCGACGGGGACACGCATTGGACATCTTATTGGTTGCCTACATCGGCTATAATCCAAATGGTATTATCAAAATTTAAGAGATTAGATATTCAGGTGAATATGAAAAAACTCTTAGTTATTGCGGGGATTGTCTTAATTATCTTGGCGCATATGGCTAGTAAGGCGGTCGCTTCTCAAATCCGCGTGGATTCGATGGCCAGTCTCGGCCTGGTGGTTACCGACCCCGAATCGGAGATCACTCCCTACGACCTGGGCAACCCAGCTGGCCTGGCGCTATTATCTCCCCAAACAAACCTGGAACTCAGCGTTCCTTGGTATTCGGAAACAAGCAATAACAAACAGATCAACTTTCAATATTACGGGGCTTCGCCCGATCAGCCGCCAGGCTTGCCCAATCTTGAAAATTCCACCGTCCTCATCAATCCCACCGCGGGTTTGCAGTACCAGGGCTTTTTGGATGTGGAAAAGGACCATTGGGCCTACCAGGTGAGCGGTGGGCTTTATGGGGAGGATTTAAGCGAAAACGCACCCGAACCGGTTCATTCCCTTGGAGGATACGGCTTGGTGAGTGCGGCGGGGATACTGGGGCCTCTTTCCTTCGGGACCGAGATTGAATTTTCTCAAAGGAACGACAACTCCATTTTTTACATCCAGATGGGTAACAACCCACCGGTTGCGCTCAGCACCAAATTCAACGAGACGGAACTTTTTTCGAATACGGGCTTGCTCTTAAACATTCCCTTGGAAGAGGGTTCCCATCCGGTTTGGCTTCGGGCTGGAGGTTCGTTTTTGTTTGATATCCTTCCGAATGAGCAAGACAACTTCCTGCAGGGCTCCCCGGAGGCAGTCTATAAACTCTCAACCACTCTTTGGGAGCCCTGCCTTTACTTGGAGGTGCCCGGTACCTTTCAAGGCGGCTTAGTCGCCGAATTCCATAACACCTCGTCTTACAGTGTGCAGGCTTCTACCACCAGCCCAACCTTTCCGACAAGCACCTTCAACCTGATGGCGCTTTATAAATGGAAGATTGCTCTTTCGCGTCCGGGTGAGGCCCCGGCCCTGACCTTGAACCATGGTCTGTTGTTCGGCTTGTCCAACGAGGGGTTGCCCAGTTTAACGAACCTTAAAAACCAGCTCCAGGTGGGTGTGGGCCTGGAGCGGGAAAAGGATTTTACGGTTGGGGTCCAATTGGACGGGACCTGGAACTGTGAAAACTTCCAACAAACGACTCAACCCACCAAACCCGTGAACCAGACGGATCAAATGACACTAGACCAGATTTGCCTGGGAGGGGAAAAATGGCTAACCCCACAATTGGCTATTCGATTGGGGTTGATTTATGAAAACGCCGTTGAAAACCAAAATACTGGGGGCCCAGCGCTGACTGAAGGGTTTTACAGTATAAAAGCGGGCCAGCAAGCCCAGGGATGGATGCCAACCGCCGGGGTGGGTTTTGAAGAACGAAACCTTAAGTTGGACGGGGTGATTTGGTTCGAGAACCCTCAATTAACCACACCGAATGGTTCCGTGAATATTTCCAACATCCTTGGGGCGGGGATTTCCGCCGTCCTGGCCTTGGGGTCTTAATAATCTCTTATTCTAATTCGGGGTGTTTTTTTTATTTATTCACCCACAGTTATCACAATTCTTGAAGCAATACATTTTTTAAATCCTTTTCCTTGACGGGGATTCTGTGCGAACAAGAAAAAATACTCAACACCCCGCGAATTTTCCGATGATTTAACAAATTTAAAAGATAAAGCCACGTTAAAACGCTTTCCTTTATCTCTTTAAAAATCCCAACTTTTTCTTAAAATTCATTATTATTTCCTCTGAAAAACCGGTTTGAACTAACCGTTTTTTTACATTCCGCAGGCTTTTTCCTGCACGAAAAAGCGACAAGTGAAACGACCTATGAGAACCACTTTTATTAAATCCCTATTACTTCTAATGGTTTTAACCCTGTCCACTTCCCAGTTTGCCTGGGGTCAAGCGGCCTGTAATGGATGCACGACCATCCTCTCCCAATATGGAACCGTGGGTGTCTCGGGCACTTCGTCCAACCAGCTTTATAACCCCCGGGGGATCTGTTTTGACGGCTCCAACCTATATGTAGCCAATGGAGTCAATAAGGACATCAGGAAATTCCCGGCGGGAAGCCCGAACGCCACCATTTTTACGGGGATAGACGCAGTCAAGAACCCTGTTGGTTTCGTCAATCCCTGGGGTGTGGCTACGGACAGCAAGGGAAACCTGTTCGTGGCGGATATAGACGGGGCCCAGGTAATGGAACTGAACGCGAATACAGGGGCCGTGGAAGAGGTGGCGTCGGTCATTCACCCGGAGGATGTAACGGTGGACACGTTGGGGAACGTGTTTATTACTAATAAGACCGTGGTCGTGGAATGGCCCGGGGGTTTGACGAACGCACCAGTGACCATAGGAACGGTCAATGACGCCGGAGGCATTTCCTCCCGGGGAACAACCCTCTTTACCGCGGATACCGCCAACAACGCCATCGAGGAATGGATTCCGTCAGGCGGGGTTTATAACGAATATGTGGTCTACGCGACCCCGGTAACAGCGGGTTTTCTGGGAGTGGCCGTGGACCCCACCGGCCAGTACGCCGCCATACCTGAAGGCGCTCTCAATGTGGTTGAGTTCTTCAACATAACTTCGATCCCATGGACCAGGGTAGCGGTTTGCGTCAATCCGTCCGTGTATCAACAGCCTCACGGCGTGGCCTTTGACAACTCAGGTGACCTTTATGTGAGCGAGACCAACAGCTTTGTGGCGCAGGAATTTTCTCCCATCCAATGTCTGTCACCGACTTACTACGCGGGGGCCAATCCTCCGACACAGGGAGAAGCGTTCATCTATCCATCCCCTGTCCGAGAGGGAAACGCCACTTTTTGTTATGACCTGAGCCAATCAGGCTCGCTGGACCTGAAAATATGGAACAAGAACGGGGAATTGGCTTCCGAAGTCCGTGACCACAAACCTTCGGGTATCCAGAACACCGCCCTCAATCTCACGACCTTCGCCTCGGGCGTTTATTTTTACCAGGCGACTTTGACCTACGATTCGGGCGGAAGCCAGACCCTCAAGGTCGGGAAATTCGCTGTGATCCATTGAGGCCAAAGTGAACACCTTCCATTCAAGACTTCCCAGGACAATGAGTTGGGCTGCTTTAATGACGGCCTGGATAGTCCTGCCCCTGAGCGCCCAGCCGGTTCAATCGGTTATGGCCCCCGCCGCCCAGGCAAACGTAAATGGGAACGACCTTTTCACCGCCCGTTCCTCCGTTCTGGGAGCGGCTTATGTGGGCGTGGCGGATGACACATCCTCAGTACTGTTGAATCCGGCGGGGTTGGCAATCCTGCCCCGAGGGGAAGCGGAGTTCGACAGTTATTTCGGTTTCGCGGATACCATGAGGGAAAACGCCGCGGTGGCACTGCCTCTTTCGAAGGTGGGAGGCGTCGGTTTTTCGGAAAGCTTCGAGGATGACGGGACATTCGTGGGGCGGGACACACTAGGGTCCATCACTTCCAATTACAACGTAGAGCAGATCGATCTGGAAGCCTCGGGCGCATTGCGGCTCTCCGACCGTTTCCAATTGGGGGTGGGTCTGGGTTATGACAACCTGAATATCGCCGGGTCGATCTCTTCTTATTTCCATCCCCAGATCGGGTTGCTCCTGGAAACAGGGGATCAATGGAGATGGGGACTGGATTATGATGGATTGGGTTGGGGGATGGGCAATTCCGTGGTTTCGACGTTAAGGGGAGGAACCTCCATCAAGTTCCCCCTAAGTTCCTCTTTCCATATCCTGACGGCCGCTGGCGGCGAATGGGAGTCCAACTCCACCCAATATCTCCAGGCTGGCGCCGAGTTTTCCGTGGACCCCGGCTATTTTGTAAGGGTCGGATATCGTCTTCCGTTGGAGAACGAGGAGGGGGGAGGAATCTCGGGCTGGTCTTTGGGTGCCGGATTGAGGATCGGAAGTCTTTCCCTGGACTACGCTTATTTGAGCGGGGGTGATCTGGGGGATACCCATCGAATCGGCGTCGGTTATCTGTTCCCGGAAGAGATAGAAAAACCAAAAGCGGTTTCTGTCCCGCTATCGGGTGAGGGCTCCCTCCCTGGTATGGCCGGGGCGCCAGCTTCCCAAAACGGACCGGTGACGTTCGGTTCCCAAGGAGTAACTACTCCCAACCAGGACAGTCTCAAGTTAAAATTCGTGATACCGCCCGACTTTGTCGCCCAGGGTGAGGCGCTGGAAAGTCAGATGAGTTACATGGAGGCGGTCAGTCTTTACCAGCGGGCCATCAAGCAAGATCCCAGTAATACCCAAGCCTGGTGGGACCTGGGAAAACTCTACCTCAAATTGAAGAAGAACGAATATGCGATACAGTGTCTCGAGAAAGTCCAGACCCTGAGACCCGATGATCAAGCCTTGAAAGATTGGTTGAAAGTTTTTAAGGCTAAAAACCAGACAACGCCATAAGTGGTCAGCCAGGCCAAAGGAAAAGGGCCTGTGAACGATTTAATGGAATAAAATGTCAGTTTTAACGTCTTATTAACGAAGGGATCTACGTTGGAAGACCGAGAGTTGGTTCGGCGGCTCCTCGAAAAAGACGAGGAAGCCGAACGTTATTTCTTCCAGACCCATCGGGACAGGCTCTGCAAAGCCTGTTTCTATATCCTGGGCTATCAGGACCCGGAAGCCGAGGATGTCACCCAGGAAGCTTTCATGAAAGCCCTCCAAAAGCTTCCCGAGTTCGAATTCCGCTCCAGCCTTTCCCACTGGCTCCTGCGAATCGGCATCAACCTCTGCTACGACCGGATCCGGCAACGTCAGCGCCTGGTTATCCGCCTGACGGAGGAATTGGACGGATTGTCCGGCCCACACTCGATGGAGATCGAGCGGCAACGCAAAGAAGATGTGGGAAAACATCAAGTTTTGGAAGTGTTGGAGGCCCAAAAGCAACTTTTAGGCGAACCGTGCCGTGAATTGATACGCTTGAGGGACGAGGAAGATAAAAGTTATGCGGCCATTTCGGAGACGTTGAAGATACCCATTGGGACCGTGATGTCCCGATTGTCGCGGTGTAAGGAAACATTGAAGGACTTAGTCGTGCGAGCGATGCAAGGGGAAGCGAATGCCTGATCTGATCGATAAATATTTCAAAGCCGACTTGACCGAGGCCGAACAAGAGGCCTTGAGCCAGTCCCTTTTGACCTCGGACGAGGCGATGCTGAAGTTCGAGCAGAAGGCCAAGGAAGCCTACCAGAGCTTCGGCTTGCCCGAACCCCAACCCCGTTGGCCCGACACACCGCCCCCTTCCGCCCCGGCCGCCGCCGGATTGGGTGGGTTGCCTTGGATGAGCATCATCTTGACCTTGGGACTTTCCGGCCTGATCGCCTGGAGGTATTTCTGTGTTTGTCATACCGCCGCCATGGCGCCACCCCCGCAGACAGTGGTTAGCTCATTGACCCAGGGATCGGGAACGGTCCCCGCCGTAAAACCCGCCCGATCGGAAACATCCTCGGAGTTATCTGAAAAGTCCGAGAATGATGGGGAAAGCCAAGAGTTTAACCCGTCCACGAAAAAAGATAGCTCTTCGGCTGAAAGTTCCGCCTTGGCTTCCTCCGTGACCCCAGTCAACTTGGAACTAGATCCCTCCCGGGCCTATTCCAACCTGTCAGTAGAAATAGATCAAACCCAATTAGGTTCCCTCGCCGTCCGAGTGTTGAGTCCGCAAGGGGTTGAGATGAAAACTCTTTTCAAAGGCAGCCTGAACTCCGGCCGTTGGGTTTTCGAGTGGGATGGGAAACTCGCCAATGGTTTGCCGGCACCGGCAGGGGATTACCAGATCGAAGTCCGGTCAGGAACATTCGTCCAACACAAGAACATCCAAATCCAATAAAAACTTTCCGCCTTTTTTCTGTCCGCTTCATCCTCCTTTAACGTAAAAACTAAATTCGAAAAAAATAATTTTTATTTCTTGGAATAAAAACGGAATAGTTGCGTCTTTTAGTCGAGTCGAATCACTTTATTTAACTCAAAAGACCGAAATCGATTTTAGTTTTTGCGAGTTTTCAAATGCCTTTGAGAAATTCGCGGCCGAAAAATTTATGAATATTGGACATCCTTAATGCATAGGGATTTAAATAAATTTTTTTGTAAAGCGTTCCTGGGGTTTCTTATTGTCATCTTCGTGGGGACGACAGGACATGCTCAAACGGTGGGTCGGCAAGTTTTAAAGGGCCATGTGCCCAAAGAAATATCCACCGCGACCCGCCTTGGAAATGTTCCAGCCGATCAACAATTGAATCTGGCTATCGGCTTGCCACTTCGTAATCAAACCGCTCTTCAATCGATGATCCAGCGTCTTTATGATCCCAAAAGTCCTATTTTCCATCATTTCCTCGATCCTCAAAAATTCACTGAGATGTTTGGTCCTACTGAATCGGATTTTGAATCGGTCATCAGTTTCTTGAAAAAGCATCATTTGATGGTTCAAAGGTCTTATACAAATCGCGCCTTGATAGATGTCAGTGGTAGCGTTGATGATATCGAAAAGACCTTTCATTTGACTTTGGGGACCTATCAAAGATCGGACGGCACCTCCTATTATGCGCCGGACAATGAACCATCCGTTGATCTGGATGTTTCGCTTTCACATATCAGTGGGCTTGATGATTTCTACCAACCAAGGACCTCGATTAAAACCAAACGCGAAGCTATTAACTCCACTATCATCCACACGAAGTCGGCAAAGGAATCTGGAGATAAGTCATCGGCTAATTTAATCAATGGAGCCCCAGATGGTTCGTATTACGGGTTCTATGTGGGGGATGATTTCAGAAAAACCTATATTCCGTCGGTAACTCAGACTGGAACAGGTCAATCTGTGGCCCTGGTCGAATTTGATGGATATGACCCGAACGACATCAATAACTACAAAAGCGACGCGGTTGCCTATGGCTTGCCTACTCCAACTCTTTCGATAAGCAACTATTTACTGGATGGTTTCAATGGAATCCCTGACTCTAACCCAAATGGCACCGATGATTTTACGAGCGAGGTCACACTGGATATAGAAATGGTGATCGCAATGGCGCCAGGCTTGTCCAATTTGGCTGTTTTTGAGGGAAATGATCTGAATTTTAACCCTGATGATGTTTTTGCGGCTATTGCCAATCCGGGAACCGTGGGAGCGCCTTTTTGCAACCTTATCAGCAGTTCTTGGTCTTGGGATTACAACGCGTTAGATACCAACCTGCAAACTTCCTTATTTCAATTTCAAGCGGATGGGCAGACTTTCTTCCAGGCATCTATGGATCAAGGCGCGTATGTACCCAGTGATCCCACCCCCATAGTCTCGGCTCCTTTGAATCAAAACTCAAATTTCACGATTGTAGGCGGGACTCAATTAGCGACTGGAACCAACGAGTCCTGGTCCGGGGAATCAGTTTGGAATGACTCTCCAGGCCCAGTAGCAACCCGAACCCCGCCCCCCAATGCCGTCAGCGGGGGAGGAATTTGCGGCGACCAGGATTATAACCCGATTTCTATTCCAACCTATCAAGTGCCGTTCGTTAATTCATTGAACTCCGCGTCTTCTTCGTACCGAAACATTCCTGATGTTTCGCTGGTGGCCGACTATATCCTGATCGAGTTTCAAGGCATAAAACAAGGGAGTGGTGGAACAAGCGCAGCGGCGCCTCTATGGGCTGGCTTTATGGCGTTGGTCAACGAACAATCGGCCGCTTTAGGGAAAGGACCGATCGGGTTCGCCAACCCAGCGCTTTACACGGCCGCGTTAACAAATTACTCAAATGATTTTCATGATATTCAATCCGGGAATAATAATTATTGGGGCACTTATCCGAACCAATATCAAGCCGTTACCGGGTATGACTTAGCCACAGGTTTGGGAAGCATCAACGACCATCTTTTTTATGACCTTGTTGGATTGGTTCCAACCTTTACGCCCGATCCGACGCCCAATGTGAATTCGCCAACCCCTACATCGACATCAACTAACACGGTCACTCCGACGATTACCTACACTTATACCGGAGTTAGTACCCCAACGTTTACACAAACCCAATTCCCGTGTGTTCTGGGAATGAATCAGAATGCCAGTTGGGTGATAGGCCAACAGTTATTCACAACTTCTTTGAATTCCCCCGTTAACGGTTACTCATTGAATGCCCCGTACGATTCTTTTCAAGCGGGAAATAAGCTAATCGTATCGGATCGAGGGAATAACCGGGTCCTGATCTATAGTCCGGTTCCGGGTAGCAACCAACCAGCCGCGGTAAAGGTCATTGGTCAACAGAACTTCACGAATACGGGTGCTAATTGGGGTGGGAGCCCGACAGCCAATAATTTATCCGCGCCAAGCGGAATTTGGAGTGATGGTACGATTTTAATCGTTGGAGATTATGGGAATAATCGGGTGCTTATTTACAATAACATTAACGCCCTTCCGACAATGGGTGGGTCAGCCGATGTGGTTGTAGGTCAGTTAAATATGACGAGTACGGGGACCTATTCCGGTCCTCCGCCTCAAAGCGGATACGATTTATATTCCATCAGTCAACCAAATGGTGTTTTTTATGATGGACAGCGATTATTTATTTCAGATGGTTATTTCAACAGAGTTTTAGTTTACAATTCGTTACCATCGGCCAACGGAGTTAGCGCGGATTACGAGATCGGCGAACCAAATGGTTCCACTGTTTATCCGCCTTCAACCTGTACGCAAACAAGCCTCTTCGGACCCGGAAACATTTGTGTTTATGGCAATGGGACTGGGGGAAATAACTTAGCCGTCGCGGATGTCAACAACAACCGTGTGTTGATATATAACAACATTGACTCTTTGAGTTCCAATGATCCTCCAGCCAATACAGTCATCGGTCAGAGTAACTTCACGACTGGAACTTCTGGCACTACCTCAAACAATTTATCATATCCTTTCAAAGTTTCAGTCGAGAGCGGCCAGCTCTTTATCGCGGATTCGTATAACTCCCGCGTTTTAATTTACAACACCATCCCTACGGGAACGTCCAATCCATCGGCCGATATGGTTTTGGGACAATCGAATTTCACCACTGGTATCGCATCATCCTCACCACAGGCGAATAATTTTAATGTACCCGAGAGTGTTCAGGCGATCGGGGGATTACTTTATGTAACCGATGATTATCAAAACCGTGTTCTTGTCTTTTCGTGCGGTACATTAACAACGCCTACACCCACAACGACGAATACTTTCACACCAACAGTAAGTTGGACGCCGACGCCGATGACGACTGGGACGCCATGCTGTCAGGTCTTGAAGACAGCGACGCAAAGGTACGACGGGACGGTGTTGGACGCCGGGGAATTGGCGATGAACAGCGCGGGGACGACGCTGTACACAAATGACAACCGAGCGGGCGATGGTGGGATCAACGTGTTCAACGTGACGGGCGGAGCCTTGGCGCCGGTGACCTTCTGGAAAATATCTGATATCCCCTTGGCTTTGGAATATGGATCGGATGGGTATCTTTACTATTCGACGGCGACTGGGTCGGTGGTATTCAAGGTGGACGCGACGTCGGGTGCGATCGTGGAAACGATCCCGACGGCGGCGCCTGTGGCCGGGATCGCGGTGGATACGAACGGCGACCTGTACCTGACGTCGGACTCGCCGACGGAATCAGTGCAGGTGCTCAAGGCGAGCGGCGGGACCGGAGCGGCAACGACCTATACGGATGAGACTTCGACCACGGGATTGACGGGGATTGCGCACCCGAAGGGTATTTGGAAGAACGGTAACACTTTATACGTATCCGAGCAGCTGACGAGTGGTTATGCCATTGTCCAATACACGCAAGGGACGGGGTACAGTTTTGGTCCTGGGGTGACGTTTGAGAGCGCGTTGCTGCAGGGAGGAGTGCCGACCCAGTTGGCGATGGATGTGACCGGAGGGCCATACCTGTACGCGGCGGAAACGGACAACTATCAGATGCAGGTGTTCTCGACGATCACGGGGCAATTGATCTCTTCCTGCTCGAGCACGACGGCTGTCGGCGGAGTGGCGGTGTATGGGGGTCGGGTGTATGACACGACGAACAATGACGTGAATGAAATGGTGCCATGCGGCCAGAATACGCCAACTCCGGATCCGACACCAACCGCGACACTCACGCCGGTGAGCACGCCGCCCTGTTATCAGTGTGTGGCGGCGGCATCGGTGACGATTGGATACAACGGGCAGGTGCTCAACGGTACCTTTGGGGTCGCGATCGACCAATCCAAGGGATTGATGTATGTTCCCAACTCCACCTACGGCCGAGTGGAGATCTACGACATTAATGGTTCCAGTATTGTCCCGACAGGGGCTATTACGGGTCTTTCCAATCCCACGGCGGTGGCGTTTGTGGGTGGATACCTTTATGTAGGTGACAACGGAGCTTGGGTGCGGATCAATCCCGTTACTTTGGCGCAAGTGGTTGTATCGGTGCCAGGGCAAGTGGGAGGGATTTCAGCAGACCCGACGAACGGAGATGTCTACGCGACCGTGTCGGGAGTAGGGGTACTGGTGTATCAGACTGCCGGTGTTAATACCTACAACCTTGTGACAACCCTGACGAGCGTTGGCACGACCCTAAGCGGGGTATTGGTAAACACGGCAGGGGCAAACACGACAGTCTATGTGTCGGTCGATACAAATACGCCCAGTGTGATGGCTTTGACGAAGACGAGTGAAGTACCTGGGACAATCACATTTGGGACACCTGCTCCGGTGGTGACGGCGGCATCGATGGGATGGGTCACGGGAAATACGATACCTGTGCCGGTACAGCTGTCGATGGATAATTCGGGACAGAATCTGTATGTGGGTACCAGCGCAGGCACGTGGATGGAGGGATTCAGCACCGCCACCTGGGCGCAAACGTTCAAGTGCGAGCCCATGGGATTGGCCTTTGGGGCGGCATTCGACAGCCAGAACAACATGTATGTGGTGGGACAGAACACGTATGAAGTGGTGAAGATCGCCGTTGGTTGCTCGACCAATACCCCTACACCGACCAATACAGCCACGAACACGGCGACCAACACGGCTACGCCAACAGCCACGAATACGCCCACGTTGTCGTCAACTTACACGGCCACCAATACCGCGACTGGGAGCCCGACAGATACGGCGACGAATACTGTTACAAACACAGTATCCAATACGGCCACCAACACCGCCACCAATACAGCGACCAGTACTGCGACCGATACAGCCACCAACACGGCCACCTCGACCGTGACGAATACATACACACCCGTAGCGAGCTGGACGCCATGCTGTCAGGTCTTGAAGACAGCGACGCAAAGGTACGACGGGACGGTGTTGGACGCCGGGGAATTGGCGATGAACAGCGCGGGGACGACGCTGTACACAAATGACAACCGAGCGGGCGA
>Ga0326728_10006571_pt1 | contig 31102 bp, 33 predicted proteins | sample MB3enrmetagenome_FD_207602 | JGI IMG/M metagenome (GOLD analysis project Ga0326728, IMG submission 207602) | Lab enriched peat soil microbial communities from McLean, Ithaca, NY, United States - MB31MN | ecosystem: Environmental > Terrestrial > Soil > Wetlands > Peat | place: USA: New York...
GTTCGGGATGATGGTTGTTTGTTGGTTGCTGAGCGCAATTCTCCACGCACTCATACCGTGGGGGACAGCCGGACCGCCCGCATGGTGATTGGTTGATTGACACGGCTCGCTCAGATTGAGAAAACGTCCGTTCCCGTCCCGCCACCTCTGTCGTCAATCTTCCCATTCCCCGCCTGCCGTCCCGCCGCCAGTTCCCCCTGAAACCGCCCCCAACAACACACACCCGATGGAGCATTTATGCCCATTTTGGGTGCTATGGGCACGCACGAGTTTTTAACACAGTTCAGTGTGGACTGCTGAACTTTTACTACCGCCAAGCCGCCTGATGGTTGATTCCGAGCCCGCCTTGGCTTCGTGAATCTCCAAGTCCGGAGGTGCCCTCCTTAGCTTTTGGGGTCTCCTCGCCCAAGTGAAATCTCGTGAAGCGCCAGCCCGTCAGCCACACTGACCACAATCCTGTCACCAGTTAATCTTCGGGCTCGACGTCGGATGAGTTTTTTTGACTTACGGTATACTCTTGTCTGCCCCCTAATTCACATCGTCTTCATTGCGAAGAAGTATCTTTCAGAAAGTTCTGGAAAGCGGCTACGTTTTTTCTGGTGATGGCCTTCGTGGGAATGAGAATCTTCCCGCCCGCCAACTGCGTTTTGTCGCCGTGAAGATACTTGTCCATGCGGATGATGGCCTGGCGACCAATGACGAATGGTTTTTGGACAATCGTCCCGTAGATCTCACCAGCAGCGATCCCAGTCAGCGTCTCGCTGTCTACATCAAAGCAAACAATCTTCACCTTCCCAACCTTGCCCGCGCTCCGTACGGCGGTGAGAATGGCGGGCCCGTGATAACTGTACAGGCCGACCATGCCAGCTAGATCTGGATACTTCGCCAGCGCGTCTTCGGCATTCTTCTGAGCCAACGTGACTTTGGTTTCATTTGCCAGTATGTCAACGATCTGAATGTTCGATCCAGCCAGTCCGTCTTGGATGCCCTGAATGCGATCTTTCGCGTTCTGCGCCTTCAAGTTGCCGACGAACAAAGCCACTTTGCCGCCTTGGGGCAACGCGGCCTTGAGCAGTTCGGCTGCCTGCACTCCAGCCGCGACATTATCCGAGCCGATGTAACAAGCGCGTTTGGTTCCCTCTGCATCGCTGTCGGTGCAGACCAAAAGCATGTTGGTAGCGATCGAATTCAGGAAATCCGTCTGGCTGTCAGCATCAATCGGGCTGATGGCAATGCCGTCCACTTTGCCCGTGATCACATTGCTTATGACCTCCTGTTGTACTGTGATTGTTCGTTCGCGGAGAATGCGAAAATCCAAATCTACATCGCCGAGTTCCCGTGCTGCCGAGTCGCAACCCTCGCGCACCATTGACCAGTAGTAGTTTGCATTGTTGGCGACGAAGGCCAGTCGCAGTTTTTTCTGGGCTGGGGCGGTGGACGTTTGGCCGGTCCTGTTGTCACATCCTTGGAAAAGTCCGGTGAGTAACGAAGCCATTACAAGTAGAGTCCGCGTGTTCATGAACGCATTTCACTCCCAATTTCCCCTCGCTACAAGCAGATACGTGCCTGTATTTGCGGGGGGCAGTTGCCGGCCGGGGCTTTGGTAACCGAAGCTCCAATCTAAATGCCCTTGCCAGGGGGTTGTAAGGCTCGAAGACCATACGCCATTGCAGGCGGCTACGGTCGAGGCGAGCCAGTCCCCGGGGAAATGGTGATCCCCGGTTTCAGATTGGCCTCGAAAAGCGCGCTGAAAACGCCCTCGATAGCTCCTCCACGCTGGATTTGTCTCCAATTGCAGGGCTGGCAATGAGTTTGGCCCCATGGCTAGATTAATAATTATCAGGAAACCTGTTGACTGCAAGCACAATTCCTGAACTATGTGAAAACTCATCTGCTCGACCGATCGGTAACACGGGGTGGATAAACGCGGCCGGCGAAACCGTAAGGTCTCCGACCGGGGTTTACGAAGCGCCTCCACCTTGAACCAGCCTGGAGGTCGGAATTCCATTGACCGCGGGAACGACTTGGTGATAATCTTCGCGCCGGCGAGGAAGGCGTAGCCAAGATGCTCGCCATCCTGTTTTGGGTTCGAGTCGGCGCGAGAATGGGCTCGAACCAAACATTGGTTGTAAGCGGCGGGTTTGGCGCTGAACGCCTGCGGCAGCCTTTTGCTTCTTCCCGAAGCTACGCTCACGACGAGTATGCCCCGCGCGGCTCGTTATGCAGCTATCCAGCCCGATGCCATGAAACCATCATCAAGTCACCCGTTGCGGTGGTTCATTCCTCAATGGGCAAAACCGCCCACAGGTGTGAAACCGAGCCGCGACAAAGAGAAAGGCGAAACGTGATGAAGACTATCCGAGCATTCGTCGTGATCATGGTCTTGGTCGTAACAGGCCGGGCAGGCAGCGCCAGTGCGCAGGCACTGACCACGCTGTTTACGTTTAACGGCACCAATGGCAGCGCTCCGAACATAATGCTTAAAGGCCTGGACGGCAATTTCTACGGCACGACCTTGACCGGCGGGGTGTACAATTTGGGCACCATCTTTCAACTCACGCCCAAAGGTTCGTTGACCACACTTCACAGTTTTACTGGCGGCGCTGACGGGTATTCGCCGAACTATTTCGCGCAAGCAAACGACACCAATTTCTACGGCACGACCTACAACGGCGGGACGAATAACTGCACGTTCACCACAGACTGCCACGGAGGCAGTTGCGGCACGATCTTCCAAATCTCTCCTGCGGGCGATTTCAGCAGCTTCGAATTTTCCGGGGGCTCTCTCGGAGGTTTCCCGATCTCGTTCTTCTTCGCCAGCGCCGACGATTGCTTCTTTGGGTCAACCCAAAGCGGAGGGACTGGTGGTCTCAGGTGTGGCCCTGATTGCGGTTGCGGCGAGTTGTTCTATTTTTGCGGTTCGGGTCAGATCCAGACTCCCTATGGGTTTGGCTCTGAAAGCCTGCAGTCACAACCCTATTGCCAGGTGAACGTCATGGATAGCCAGGGTAATCTTTACGGCACGACTGCGAATAACGGCGGCGGTGAACACGCCTCGGTATTCATGTTGGCCCCTTCGGACGCCTACACCAACCTTTGGACCTTTTATGACGGATCGGGACCTCAGTTGGTCTTCCAGGGCAGCGATAGCAACTTCTACGGCACGGTCTTGGGGGGCCCGGCTTGCCTTGGCTGTGGCTCGATCTTCCAACTGACACCGCAGGGCACCTTGACAAACCTCTACACATTTGGCGAGGGTGCCGACGGCGGCTGGCCTGCGTTGGCCTTCCAAGGTAGCGACGGCAACTTCTACGGCACGGCCGTGGGCGGGAGCACGAATTCCGTTAGTGGCTATGGCTCGATCTTCCAATTGACGCCGCGGGGCACCTTGACGACACTCTACAAATTTAGCGGCGGTGCCGACGGCGGCTGGCCCGTATTGTCCTTCCAGGGCAACGACGGCAATCTCTATGGGGTGACCGGGACCGGCGGGACGAGCACCAATTGCGAAGGCGGCTGCGGCACGGTGTTCATGTTCAGTTTGGTCGGTACACCTTGCAGCTATACCCTGAGCGCCACCAACGCGACGTTCGCCAGCGCGGGCGGCTCTGGTAGCGTTAGCGTGAGCGCATCCAACGGCTGCGCGTGGACGGCGACCAGCAACGTCAGCTGGATTACGATCACGTCCGGCGGCAGCGGATCCGGCGATGGGACGGTTCAGTTCAGCGTCGCCGCCAACACGAGCACCAAGCTCTCTCAGGGCACGATGACAATTGCCGGGCAGACGTTCACCGTCACGCAGTCAGGCTCAACCCCCTGCACGTACACGCTGTCGGCGACCGCAGCGTTGTACTCTTCCAGCGGCGGCAATGGCTCGGTGAACGTGACGGCAGGCAGCAGTTGCACCTGGACGGGGACCAGCAACAACGGTTTCGTCACGATCACGTCCGGCGGCAGCGGCTCCGGCGATGGCACGGTTCAGTACAGCGTCGCCGCCAACACGAGCACCAACGCTCTCACGGGCACGATGACGATTGCCGGGCAAACGTTTACAGTCACGCAGTCCGCCAGTGGGAACACCCCGGCGGTCTACCAGATTCTTTCATCGGCAAAACTGAGCGTCGGTGGCTTGGGTAACGACATCTCCGTGATACTGGCGACCAATACGTTATCGGATGCCGGAACCTTTGATCTGCTGGACGGCCAGTATGATTACACTGGAACCTATGCGCTCGTGAAGCATGGCAAGCAGATGGTGTTTGCCCTTGACGCCAATGGTCTTTCAACCATTGAAAGCATGTTGAGAAATTGGATTCAAAGTCTGGCTGCGGAAGACGGGGTTTCGCTTGACGACCTCTCGCTCTCTGTCCAACGCGTTACGATATCCAACGCCGCCATGCAGGATGGCGTACCGAACAAGGCGAAGATTACTGTTAGTGGGAAGGTTAATGCAGTTGTTAATGGAACGTTCAAAACCAAGAGCTTCACTTACAATTGTGTGCTGTCGTACTGGGCGCTGATTTCGGGTGCGAACCCTTGATCTGGCCGAAGACAGCGGCTGGTCGTCGACGCAAAATTCATGACGAAGAGCTTCACTCACAAATCGGTCAAAAAGCATCGAGACACTCGTTTCAGGTGCCAACCAACCAAGGAGAAACCATGAAACCAATGTTCTCGAAGCTGGCTTCGCTGCTGCTGGTGATTTGCGTCTTTCTGCTCCAGGGATGCGCGACTACGCAACCGCCAAATCTCGGTCTGACAAGAAGCGACTTCGACTCCGTACGAAAAATCACCGTCGTTCGATACAAAACGCCTGCCCTGGAAGCCTCCACCAAAACTGCAGAGGTTCTGATGATGGTCGGTGCGGTCTGTCTTTGTATCCTTCCCGACGTCACAGCACTGATCATAGACGGCAATGCTTCCGGGGATGCCAGAAGAGGGCTCCCTGATTTTGGTGAACTGATGATGAAAGATATCGTCACTTCCGCCGTCGAGGAAATTCCCGGCTGGCCGCCGACCACATCGGTCGAGGCTCCTGTCAAGAAAGGATACACATCCAAGGACGCTGCTCAGGTCGTCATCGACACCAAGTCTATCTACCTGAGGGATTCCTTTGCGGGGGGTCAGTTAGCGAGAAAGGGGATATTTGGCATTTCTGGTGACGTAATTATGAAGGACTCCAGGGGGAAAAAGATCTTTCTCAGACATTTCAATTATGTCTCGATGAAGTCGAAGAAGGAACTCCTTGCTGACAACCACAAGGCATTCATCGCAGAAATCCCCGAAGCCGCGCAAATATGCGCAGAAGAGGTGGTTGCGTGTTTGAAGTCCAATCTCGGCACCGGCAATAAGACAACCGCCGCCCACACCGCCATGCCACCACCAGCACAACCTGCCATGGCAGCAGCAGCACGACCTGCCACGCCTACACCTCCGCCTACTTCTCAACCGCCCGCTCCCTGGTACGTGAGACTTTGGAAGTGGCTCTGATACGCCACGGAGCATATTCTCCGTCTGGTCAAAAACTCGTCCTTCCTTGATCTCCTCGTGTAGCCTCGCTGTGAGGGAACCCGTTTGCCCAACTTGCTGCGGAGGATCCGATTCTCCTGCCGGAGGAAGTCATTCTCTTTGGCCAGATCCTCACTGAAAAGTCTCTGGATAGTGGTGATAAGTGGCACGGCGGAATGGCGGAGGTTGCTCGACCATGTCCCTGAATATACGAACTCCCCCACAGCCAAGGAGACAAAAACAGCATAAACGCGCTAAATCAATACGGGTGAGTTTTTACACAATACACCACAAGAATTCGTCCCAGATTGTCCCGGGTTGTCGTGGGGTGGCACATCGAGGTTCTCGTCGCCGCCTGCTGCTGCACCACAACTGGACTACCTATAAGTACAGGCTTTTACTCGGAACTACGAACCTGGCACTTCAGCAAAAGCCAGGATGTTGGTGTGGGTGTCGGTGGCAAAAATAAAAGTACCCGCTTGGTCTCCACTGAACTCCTGGCTCTTGATCTTCAGCGTGACCGACTGGCCCGCCTTCAGCACCTTCACCGCCTTCACCACAGGAGCGAGACCCGAGTTCGGATCGAAACTGCTGCCTTGCTCCAACCACAACAGAACTTCAGACTTCGCGCTTTCTGTCGCGCCGCCATTGCCAACCGCCAGATTGACTGCGACCGTGCAAGTGGTATTGGTCGTCTCGGTCTTCTTATTGACCTTCGTCTTGCAAGTCTGTGTCACATTGCCAAAGGTAAAGCTCACTGGACTGGCTTCCGCCTGATCAACCGTGAAAGTCTGGCCGCTTGCAGTGATTGTACCTGTGCGCGGGCTGGCATTGGTGTTGGCGTCAATCGCGTAGTCAATCGTCCCGTTCCCAGAACCGCTGCCGCCCGAGGTAATGGTGATCCAATCGGCAGTCGTAGCGGCCACCCACGCGCAGCCGGCACCGGCAATCAGATTGACGCTACCAGTAGCCGCCATCGCGCCCAGCCTGACCGTATTGGCCGAGAGCGCGTACGAGCATACCGGCGCAGGTATGCTCACGGTCACAGTTACGACCGACGACGTGGCGACATTGTTGGCCGCGTCGTGGGCCAGAGCGGTCCACCGGTGCGTGCCGTTGTCGACGCCTGTGAACGTCCAATCATAAACGTACGGCGACACCGAAGCCGTTCCCGCCAGCGCGCCGTCTTCATCGAACTCGACCCGGTTCACCGCCGCGCTGTCCATGACCGCGGCCGCGATGGTGACGGTTTGCGCGTTTGTATAACTCGTTCCATCGGTGGGACTGGTAATCGTTACGGACGGTGTGAGGTTACTCATCACGAGCGTGCTCGCCAGGTTGAGCCGGCCGCCGGTTGCTACCGTGCCGCTCAGGCCGGCAACAGGATCGACATTTTGCAAAATGCGCTGGACCCGTTGCGACGCGGTTTCAGACGGATAGATCATGGCGTCAAACGCCACCGTGCCCGACACGTGCGGCGTCGCCATCGAGGTCCCATCGAGATATTCGTATATTTGTGACGGGTCGAGTTGGTTGACCACCGTGGCGGTCGTCGGCAACGCCGCCAATAGCGTCTGGCCGTCGGCTTGCGACAACGAAACCGCGGGAACCCACGAGCCAGCTGTAATCAGAGTGCCGGTGAAGTTCCCAGACACGTTATTATAAATGATCGCCGCCTTGGCCCCGGCCGCCATCGCGTTGGCCACTTTGTTGGAAAATGTGAGCGTCCCACGCTGGATCAATGCGATGTTGCCATTCACCGCCGCAGGGAAATCAGCCGGGGTTCCAAGCAGGCAATTATAAACTGTCGCGGTAATGCCGGTGGTCGTGCCCGCGTAGGCCAAGCCGTTGCCGAAATAGGTATTGCCCGCTTGGTGCACCACCGCGGTGGTGCTCGAGAACCAGGTCGGTATGGTCGACAGGATATTCACCCCCGGCGCGGCGAGGTCCACGGTCCCGACGCCGTAGTTCGAGAAGCTGGCCAACGCATCGTTCTGGTCCGTGGCGGCCACCACAATCATGTTCGGCAACCGGTAACTGGCCGGGTAGGTAGGCGTCGTGTCAATGTCAACACTGTCATTACCGGCTGCCGCGCAAAAAACTATGCCCGCATCCCCCGCCGCTTGGATGGCATCGCTCTCCATTGTGCTGGACCCCCCGCCGCCAAACGACGCGTTGATCACCGCGATGTTCACGCCCCCATTCTTCATCATCGCCGCGTACTGGATGGCTTCGATGACCGCCGAGTCGGCAAACGTCTCGCCGTCTGAGGAGGCTTTCAGCGCCATCAATTTGGCCTGGTAGCCGACGCCAATAATGCCCACACCGTTGTTGCCCGTCGCCGCAATGGTGCCAGACACGTGCGAGCCGTGATAGCCCGAATCAATCGGGTCGCCCACCTGGTCGACAAAATCGTAGCCGTAATAGTCCCCCACGTAGCTGTCGCCCGGGATTCCACCGGGGTTGTGCCACATGTTGCTGACCAGATCGGGATGCGTGTAATCAATCCCTGTGTCGATCACCGCCACGACCACCCCCGTGTTGGATGAGAATCCCACCAGGTTCCAAGCGGCTACAAAGTCGATATCGTCCCCGGCCGTGCCGTTGGTGCCGTTGATGGTCTGCCCTGTATTCTGCAGCGCCCACAACTGCGAGAAGTCCGGGTCGTTGGGCAAAGCCGACGTCCAACGAAAGTAATTTGGCTCGACCGTCTCGATCATCGAATCCCGCTGTAGCTCGCCGATCAGCGCCGCCGTTGTCCGCTCCTTGGCGCGGACCAGTCCCGAATGCCGGTGGATGTGTTCGGAAAGCCAGTCGAAATGCCGCGCCCACTCCAACCCATGCGTTCCGAGAACTGTTTTCGTCGTCGCAAAATCGACGGAGTCCTTGAACTTCACGAGGACTTCGCCTTCAACGTGCGCTGTGGCCGGGCGCGAAGCATCGGCCCCGCCGGCAAGCCCGACCAATGCCAGCGCAAGAACCGCGCCAACGATAAGTTGCAGCGGGCGCCCAGCATTCACAAACCGATGGCCCGCGTGATCGTTGCGTCGCTTCTCTTGATTGTAATTCCCGAAAACCATAAGTCTCCCTTCCCAACAACCGCTGCAATCCAGAAGCTGTTGGCTATACCCAATTTCACGTGGTCAAAAAACTCGTCCTTGGTGAATCTCCCTGCGCGTACCCTCGCGGCGAGGTGCCACCCATGACATGGAAGCGAATGTTGTCCCACATCTCCGGCTGTGTCAACGAAGACCTCCTCATTGCGGCGATACTGATCCTGCCCCATCCGCTGGCGCAGGCGGAGCGGGTGTGGTTGTTGACGGGACCAAGTCGCCTGCTGAGGAGCGGCGACCGCCGGAGAAACGACTTGGGGCGGGGGTGCGGTTGCAGCCTTTTCTTTTACGCCAGTAGGGGCAGAGGTCGTATAGCATGATCCCATGAAACGGCACCCCGCATGGTCAAAAAACTCGTCGGTGTCGAATTTTCCTCATGTAGCATCGCCGCGAGGAACATCCCATGCCCCGGAAACGAATGCTGGCCTACATCCCCGCCAGCGTCAACGAAGACCTGTTACACAGAATCGAGTACCTGCTTGAACCCCTCGGCTCTTTTGCCCTCCGCAGACGACGAGGAGCGAACTGTCGCTATGCATTCGGGATCGGGGCTGCAACAGCAGAATTTGGTTTTCGGGCAGTTCGCTGAGGCGGCGGACTTGACGGCGGTTCAGCGGGGGTGCGAGGCTGGTAGGTGGGGCTTTCCCCAGCCCTTGGACGGACATCCATCAACGGCTTATGTAATCCGTTGATACCCGGAATCCTGACGAAGGAAGTCGTTTTCCTTAGCGAGGTCTTCGCTGAACAGCTTCTGGATCGTGGTAATCAGCGGAGCGGCGGAACGTCGGAAGTTGGCGGCCATGCCCAGTCGACATCCAAGAACTCAGCCACGGGTGGGACAACAATCGGAACCCACATGAATCTCAGGCCGTATGAGTTTTTACAGTACAGGGATCACGTCAGCCCGACCGCCTTTCCGCTCGGCAACACCTTGATGTGCGCCGCCGCAGGCACCTTCGGCAGGCCGGGCATCGTGACAATGTTCCCGCACACAGCTACGACGAAGCCCGCCCCAGCGGACAGGCGGAGTTCGTTCACCCGGATCCGGAATCCACTCGGCCGCCCGCGCAACTCCGGATCGTCCGAAAGCGACATGGCGGTCTTCGCCACGCACAGCGGCAGTTGCCCATAACCATGCTTGTTGAGCAGCTCGACGCCGGCCTGCGCCGCACGGTCATAGTCCACCCCATCCGCCCCGTAGAGTTGCGTGGCCAACGTTTCGAGCTTCTTCTGAATCGAGCTTTCCAACGAATACAGGAACTGGATGGACTTGCCTTTGTTCTTCTTGATGCTGCGCAGAACGGCTTCAGCCATCTCCGTTGTGCCGGCACTCCCCTTGTCGAAATGTTTGGACACGACGGCTTCCACATCGTGCTGCGCACAGAACTGGATGACGTGCTCCTGGTCCTCGGGCTTATCGTCCGGGAAATGGCTGAGGCACACGACGGGTTCGAGGCCAAACCGGCGGACGTTCTCCACGTGCTTGGCAAGGTTGCCGAGACCGCCCGTCTCGTTGAACCCGCCATGGTACTGGATGGCTTTGACAGTTGCCACGATGACCGCGGTCGCCGGCCTCAGCCCCGCCGAGCGGCATTTGAGGTGGATGAACTTCTCCGCGCCGAGATCCGTGGCGAACCCCGCTTCGGTGACGACATAGTCTGCCAGCTTCAGCGCCAGGCGTGTGGCGATGCAGGTGTTCGTGCCCTGCGCGATATTGCCGAACGGTCCGCCATGCACAAATGCGGGCGTGCCCTCCAGCGATTGGACAAGGTTCGGATGAATCGCATCCCGCAACAGTACCTGCATCGCGCCTACGGCTTGAACCGCATCGGCGCGCACCGGCTCGCCCTTATACGTGAAGCCCACAACCATATTCGTCATCCGTTCGCCCAGATCCCCAAAATCCCGCGCGAGGCACAGGATGGCCATGACCTCGGACGCGGGCGTGATGTTGAAACCATCGCGCCGGGGCACGCCGTGCAACGGTCCGCCCAGGCCGATGATGATGTCGCGCAGTGACCGCTCGTTCAGGTCCACCACCCGTCGCAGAATGATGCGGCGCGGGTCGAGGCCGAGTTCGTTGCCGTGTTGAAGGTGGTTGTCCACCATCGCGCACAGCAGATTGTTGGCCTTCTCGACCGCATACATGTCACCGACAAAGTGAAGATTAATATCCTCAGCGGGCACGACCTGAGCATGACCACCGCCGGTTCCGCCGCCTTTGATGCCGAAGTATGGACCCAGCGACGGTTCGCGGACGCAGAACATTGATTTCTTCCCGAGCCGGCGCAACCCGTCTGCCAGGCCAATCGTGGCCGTGGTCTTGCCTTCGCCTTGCGGCGTTGGTGTCATCGCCGTGACCAGAATCAGATGTCCATCCGCCTGATGTTGTCGCGCCTCCAATTCCGCAATGGGAATCTTGGCGATATAATGGCCATGTGACAGGATGCCCTCGGTGTCGAGGCCCAATTCAGCGGCCACTTCTAGGATACGTCGTGGCGGTTGACCATTCAGACCGGCAGTTCTCTCAGGCATATCACCCTCACCTATGTCTCCCCGCAACCTCAAGACCCACGAAACAACCGGCCACCGACAACCACATCTTCAGATTATAACCTGATGCCTGTCAAGCCCGTGGTGGAGGCCTGCACGAATCTGGTCAATCCCGTCTGGGTTCCGCTGTCGACCAACACCCTCACCGGCGGCACGTCCTCTTTCAGCGATCCCCAGTGGACGAATTATCGGGCGCGTTTCTACCGCCTAACCGCGCCCTGAGGCACCAGGGCGTCTCACCCGCGCACGGCACGTGCGGGCATGGAAAGCCCAATTTTCTTGACGCCTGGGCGATGTTTTGCTGTACTCCGCTCCGCTGGGAGGGTGCGAAGAGGCTGAGCTTCCCGTTTGCGCTTTGTTTTACTGCCTTTCCAGAATCCGAGGGTGTTTTGACGGTCAACGCATCACGCGGGTGGTATACCAAAGCGTTCCGGTCAGACGCTACGCAAACCCTGCGCCCATTCACCAACGATGTTCTGTTCCACCCCCCTTGGTAACTCGGCGTCAATATAACCGAAAGAGGAAAAACCATGAAGATTCTTCGCATTCCACTGGTCATTGTGTTGATCGCTCTGGCGGGTCGAACGTTCCATGCCAACGCACAGACGGTGACGACGCTGGACCAGTTGGGCGGCATGCTCATCAACGGGCTGTCGCCCCACGCCGGTCTGGTACAGGGCAGCGATGGCAATTTCTACGGGACAACGTCTAGTGGCGGAATGAACAACGAGGGTACTGTGTTCAAAATCACAACCCAAGGGACGTTGACGACTCTTTGGCAGTTCAGCGGGTTCTTCGATGGCCGGTCACCCTCTGCCGGTCTGGTGCAGGGCAGCGACAGCAATTTCTACGGCACGACCGAGTACGGCGGGACAAACGGTTGGGGTACGGTGTTCAAGATCACTTCTCAAGGGACACTGACCACACTGTGGCAGTTTGGCTTCGGGCCTTCCGGCACCAACGGCGCACAGCCCGAAGCAGGTCTGGTGCAGGGCAGGGATGGCAATTTCTACGGCACCACCTACTCCGGAGGGACGAATAGTAATCCCTACGGTGGTTACGGCACGGTGTTCAAGATGACTTCCCAAGGGACGTTGACCACGCTGTACCAATTTGGCGGTCTTCCTACCGACGGCCAATATCCGTATGCGGGACTGGTGCAGGGCGATGACGGCAATTTCTACGGGACGACCAGCGGAGGCGGGACGAACAACGAGGGCACAGTGTTTAAGATTACTCCTCAGGGGACGCTGACTACTCTGTGGCAGTTTAATTACTACAGCAAAGGCGCATACCCCTCGGCGGGCCTTGTGCAAGGCAGCGACAGCAATTTCTACGGCACGACCAGCGGCGGTGTAGGGACGGTGTTCAAGATCACTTCCCAAGGGACGTTGACCACGCTCTGGCAGTTTACTGGCATCGGCATTGATGGTGCTCAGCCCCGTGGGGGATTGGCGCAGGGCAACAACGGATATTTCTATGGCACGACCTACTCTGGCGGGACGAACGGCTACGGCACAGTGTTCAAAATCACGTCTGAAGGGACGCTGACCACGCTGGATCAGTTTAGCGGCCTCGGCGCCGACGGCGGGTTGCCCTATGCAGGGTTGGTGCTGGGCAGTGACAGCAATTTCTACGGCACGACATTCGGGTCGGGGTTCGGGCCGAGCGGCAGTGGTACGGTATTTAAAATGACGCCCCAAGGGACGTTGACCACGCTCTGGCAGTTTAGCGGATTGCCGGCCGTCCCCGCAAATCCTGAGGCGGGACTGGTGCAGGGCAGCGACAGCAATTTCTACGGCACCAGCTACAACGGCGGGACGAACGGCGCTTCGTCCGGCGGCTACGGCACGATTTTCAAGATGACTCCCCAAGGGACGGTGACCACGCTGTATCAATTTGGCAACACGCCTATCGACGGAGAAAACCCCCAGGCCGGGTTGGTGCAGGGTAACGATGGCAATTTCTACGGTACCACCTACAACGGCGGGACGCAGGGTTACGAGGGTAACGGGGGCGGCACGGTGTTTCGGATCAGTTCGAGCGGCAGCTTGACGATTCTTTGGTCGTTCTGCAGCATGCAAGATGAATTTGGCGACTGCCTCGACGGCGCATACCCGCAGGCTGGCCTGGTGCAGGGCAGCGACAGCAATTTCTACGGCACGACTTCCGGGTCTGGATCCGGCCCGAGCGGTTACGGCACCGTATTTAAAATCACGTCCGAAGGAACGCTGACCACGCTGTGGCAGTTTAGCGGGGGTACCGACGGTGCAGTCCCCGAAGCAGGTCTGGTGCAAGATGGCGACGGTGACTTCTACGGCACGACCTACAACGGCGGGACGAACGACGATGGCACGGTGTTCGGGATCACCCCCCAAGGGACGTTGACTGTGCTGTATCAGTTTGGCGGTCTTCCGACCGACGGCCAAAACCCCCAAGCCGGGCTGGTGCTGGGTTACGATGGTAATTTCTATGGCACGACCTCCTCTGGCGGGACGAACGGTTGGGGCACCGTCTTTAAGATTACAGCCCAAGGGACGTTGACAACGCTGCATCAGTTTAGCGGCTACCCGAGCGACGGCGACAGTCCCCAAGCCGGGCTGGTGCTGGGCAGCGATGATAATTTCTACGGCACGACCTACAACGGCGGGACGAACGACGAGGGTACAGTGTTCAAGATCACCTCCCAAGGGACGTTGACGACGCTCTGGCAGTTTGGCAATGGGCCCACCGACGGCCAAAACCCCCAGGCCGGGCTGGTACAGGGCGATGACGGCAGTTTCTATGGGACGACATCCACAGGCGGGACAAATAATAATGGCACCACGTTCAAACTTTCTGTCCCCCTCCTCCCCCCGCCTCCGCCGTTCCAGATCACTTCCATTGTTCGCACCAACGTCAACGACCTATTGATCACGTGGAACACCACCGGGACCAACAACATCGTCCAGGTCGGTGCAGGCGTGGGAGCCGCTGGCAGTTTCTCGACGAACAGCGTCACCGACCTGACCAATATCGTCGTCACGACCGCCACGACGAATCTTTGGGATGTGGGTGCGGCAACAAACAAGCCGGCGCGGTACTACCGCATCCGGTCGCCGCAATGACGAGCAAAACGATGGAAGCAGTTGAACACTATGGGCGCAGCCGTGGGAACAAACGGCAACGAAACAACAACCGAAGCCGCGTTCACGACTCGGTGAACTGACCTGCGGCTGCGCTCCTCCTCCTTGCCACACGGCGTTGACTGAAGCCTCCAAGCATCTCCGCCCCGCCCACGGAATGGCTCCCGTTTCCCGCCGGCCGCCCCCAACCTGGCCTGCTCGTTGGCGACGTATGCCCCCAGGCAAGACCGTGCGAGGCCAAGTGGTAAGAGGGCCGTTGAAAAAGACACATTTAGACCGCGCGGCCCGCGGAGCCGCTTCTGCGAAGTGGCAAATTCTTAAGGAAATATCCTCACGTTTGGGCAGGGACGCTGAAGCTGCCCAAGGTCAAGATACCGGTCAAGAAGCAATAACATCGCCGATTTGTTCTGCCCTCCTCGCCCGCAGTTCCCCCGCCGTTGCCCTTGCCATGGCTCCCGTCTCCGCTGGCTCAGGCGAAGGGGGCGACCCGTCTACTGAGGAGCGGCGACCACCTGAGAAACGGCTAGGGGAGGAGGAACGGTCGCAGGCATTTCTTTTCCTCCATCAGGTAGAGGTGTTCCTTTTGCTACTAGAGGAGGAGGTGTCTTTTCCGGCTCTATAGGGGGAAACGATGTAAGAACCAGCACTGCAACAATGACAAACAACGTCAGAATCCACGCAAATTCGACGATACTTACACCGGACTGTTTCTTCATCACCCAAACTATTCTCCGTAATTCATGCGTCATAAAACTTCTCCTGTTGCCTTTCGGAGGCGTCCCTCGTAGTCCCCCATCAAAGCAGGGTTCCTGCCACATTCTGCCTATCCCCCGCCCGCGGTCCCGCCGCCGTTGCTCCTGCCGCCGGATCCATCCTGCTTGAAGCCCTTCAGCGTCAGTGGTACAAGGGTCAATCGGAACCAGTCCGAACCGGAGCCGATGATGAAACGACGGAGCCTCTTTGTTTTTTCAGCGAAAGTCTGCGTCCTATTCCTGCCTGTTTTCCTCTCTGGATGCGGAGTCCGAAATGGCCAAGGGGAGGAAATCCTTTCAGATGGATCGAAGTACATCGGGGAGATGAAGGACGGGAAACCGAACGGTCAGGGTAAGTGTTCGTGGCGAAACGGTGACGAGTATGTTGGGGAATTTGTGGACGGGAGAGCCGATGGTCAAGGAACCCTGACGTATCATATGGGGGCCAAGTACGTGGGCGAGTTCAAGCGTGGAGAGATGAACGGCGAAGGGATTTTTACGGTTCCGGATGGAAGCAAGTACATGGGGGGCTTCAAAGACGGCTGGCGGTGGGGGCAAGGGACTTATACATTCGCCAGCGGTACGACGTATCAGGGAGGGTTCAGGGTTGGCAAGTTCGACGGCCAAGGCACCATAACCAACCCAGACGGTCGCCAATACGTCGGTCAGTTTAAGGACGGCAAAATGGACGGCCCCGGCAAAATGACCTACCCAGATGGCAAGGTCGAAGAGGGACTCTGGATGCAAGACAAGTTCATGGGAGCCTCAAAAACGCCGTAGGAGTCCCCCCCTTACCTCCGCCTGCGTTTCGCAACCGCCCAGAGCGACAACAGTCCGACCATGGTCAGCAGGAGCGAGGACGGCTCGGGGACTTCGATGGCCATCCACTCTGGTTGGTTCGCCCCTGAACTGGCAAACAGCGAACCCACTCCGTTGGTTCCAAATTTCTCAATGGTGCTGTTAAACCAGTTGGCTGCATAGAGGCTGCCACTCCTGTCAAAGGCGATGCCATACGGGTCATCCAATCCGTTTGTTGCAAAGATCGATTCGGTTCCATTGGTGGTGAACTTCAAAATCTCTTGCTGGTAGGTTTGAGAGGCATACAGATTTCCGCTGCTGTCAAAGGCAAGTCCTGTGACATCTGCCAAACCGGACGCAAAAACGTACTCGTTTGCGTTCGTGTCAAATTTCACAATCGTGTCATTGGAGTTACCGTACATCCCCGCATATAAATTGCCGCTGCCATCAAAGGCCAAGGACAAAGGGTAGTGATATTGAAACCCAAAAGAATAGAAGGTCGTTCCCTGTCCACTCGGATTGAATTCCTCGATGTAGGAATTATAATTATTGTAATTTGAGACAAAGAGATTGCCGCTACTATCAAAGGCCAGAGCGACGGGGCCAGCCATGTCAGTGTTGGCGAATACCGATTCCTGCCCGCCGGGACTGATTTTTATGATCGTGTTGGCGTAATACATCGCAACGTACAGATTACCGCTGCTATCAAAAGCCAGACCGTTCGGATGATCCCCCGGGTAGTTGGTCAATGGGTCGAAAACTGATCCGCTTCCGCTCGAATTGAATTCTTCAATCGTATTGTTGCCGAAATTTCCAACGTAGATGTTGTCGGAGTAAACTCGACCCGAGAAGAGCAGGCATTCGATGGCAACAAGCCCATAGAAGAACACCCGGATTGCCGTCCGTATATTTGTTGCTCCAATCATGGCGATGATGGTCAGTCTGCTATTCATCGACCAAAACTGCGACCCCTACACAGTTATGTTAATTAGCACCACTGGGGCATAAAGTCGATAGTTTTTTGGGCTGGAGCTTGCCCATTTTGCATCCCCATCCCCCGCCTGCCCGCCTGTCCGACCGCCTAGTCCGACCTCCCATTTCCCCCGCCCAAGAACTCTCACCCTGACACTCACCCGCCGGGTCATTTTGCCCTGTTTTGGCTACGAAGTAGCCCATGATCGGCAACGGGACGACCGCCTAGAACAACCGCCGTATCAATGAGAAATAGAGGAAGATCCAACTATAAAGTTGGCGGGAGTGACGGGGCTCGAACCCGCAACATCTTCTAGTGTTTCGGCCCAAAATGCAGAGAATCACACCAGCAAATCGCATATATCACCACACGAAAAGGACTATCCCTCTCCTGACGTTCAAGAAATCATCAATTCGTGGCCCAAACTCTCGCCAGAGCTAAAGGCGGCTGTGCTGGCAATCATCAAATCAGCCAAAGGAGACACACACGGCTGAGACACGAAGCCCGACGGTTATCGGATTCCCGCTTGGCGTGGACGTACAGGGGCACTCACTACTTCTTTGCTGCTTTCCATTTTGCCCACCTTGCCCTCTGTGCCGCTGCAATTTTAGCTCGTGCTGCTTTTGACATTTTGGGTCTGCCTGTGCCGGGCGGTCTGCCAAGTTTTGCACCACCGCCTAGAGCTTTGATGGCTGACTCAACTTTTTCGAGTTCTGCCCGTAGGTGCTTTGCGCTTTTTTCCAAATGGGCAACAATTTGGCTTGGGAGTAATAGCTTCATGTGGAGCAGTATTTCCTCACTGGCGGGAATCGGTCAACCACTTTCCTGTCGCTTTGCGAAAATGTTGGAGGCTCAGTGGTGTTTTGCTTGAAGCGGAGAACGCAGCTTGTGTACCATGTTGAAACGCATGAGCTTTCAAATTGAAAGCCGGGTGGGAGAGAACCTGTACCTAGTTATGTATGCTCTCTGTGCGGCCAAGACCCTAGATGTAACACTGCCTGCGATGTTCCCGCGTGGCGTTGGGGTGCTCTCTGTTGAAGGGAAGCGAAATTTGATAATTCGCGGGATGTACATGCTCACGTTCTTTGTCTTGTGCAGTCTCTCGTTCATCGTGGGTTTCGTATTCTGTAATAGCGCGTCACCATCGGGTTTTGCTCCTTGTAGTTTGTACATCTTCATCATCTGCATACTTTCGATGAATCCTTGGTTCTGCGACCATTTGGCTCGCATCTTGTTCTACCCCGCAAAACGGTGGGTTCAGATTCGAGAACCCCAGTTCAAATACGTGGACGTGCTTTTTGTCGGCATTTACGTTCCACTGGTTTCGCTGCTTTGGCTCTTTTGGAATTTCGTGACGAGCACGTACTGAGGTCGCATCCGACTAGATTATGGCAAAAGTCCTTGGTAAAGCAGGCCGCTACGTCGAAAGCGAGTCTATCAAGAAGGCTCAACAATTCGTGACTTACCTTTTAATCGGCGGGTTCGTTTGCGCGATTATCGCCGGTTTCCTGTTCGGCAGGTCTGTTAGCTTCATACGGGTTCCACCTTGGGTGGGTCTGGTTTTTCTGTTGCTCACGCTCGGTCTGATTTTTCTTAGCAAACAGATGCTAGAGAAAAAATTAGCTCATATCGAACGGGATAGAATTTCATATCGCAAAGGCGCAGTTGGGGAGGCTTTGATTGGATTCATTCTGGAAGGACTGCCAGACGAGTATGTGCTTATCAACGACCTGAAGACAGACTACGGCAACCTCGACCATGTTGTGATTGGGCCAACTGGCGTTTACGCGATTGACGCAAAGAATTGGAAGGGAACGGTCACTTCCGCTGGAAATGGCGAGTTGCTACTCAACGGAAATCCTACGTCGAAAACGGAAGTGAAGAATCTCGTGCGAACGGTAATGGCATGTCGAGAGCAGGTCATGGTGCTTTGCAAATCAAGGCGACTTCAATGCGACCCATATGTTCAAGCTGTCTTGGCCTTCCCTTCGGCGTATGTTGATGCGCCATTCGGGTCAGTGAAAAACGCGCGCTGCGTAACTGACGAAAGGCTCATTGACTACATCACAGACAAATACAACGCTGGCAAATTGAACAAGGAGCAAATCGAAATTATCGGTCAGGCGTTCCTTGCACTTGCTAGAATGGACGAGCAGTTTTGTGAAACTGCCTCAACTCAACAACAATCCTGAATAAACAGTAGGCGGTCAGCATGTGTGAATTGAAAGACTTTTTGATTTCCGAACTCGTCCCATATGAACCGTCCGTGATACGCACACGTTTGGAAAGCCTATGCAATCTGCTACAGAATTATGGTGACCCCGGACACTCAGCTTCCGATATAGACAAGGCGATAAACCACCCACCATTAACTGTAGTTCGCGTCGGGGACGAATGGCTGCTGAGGCACGGAATCCACAGGGCAACTCTACTCAAATTGCTCGGCGCACATTCAGTCAAGTGTCGTGTGGACACGAAACTGGAAAACGACTACCATTTGACTGTTGCTGAGCGACTGAAGGCTGGTATGAAGGGCCTAGAGAACGTGCCGATTGACGCCACAGAAGAAGCCAGAGAGAAAAGAAATCTGCAAGAATTTCACGAGATAGTTGGAGTAGCGCCGGATGAAAGATTGTTTCCCGCAGAATCAGTGAAGTTCATAATTAGCGGTGTTCCGAGCAGTGGAAAGACTACCTTTGGAGACTGGCTTAGAGATAGGAGAAGTTTCACTCATATAAACCTAGAGCAGGACGACGAATTTACTCGACAAGCCGTCTTTCCTAATCTCCAAAGTCTGTTTCCAGACTGGCTTGACTCCATCACGAGCAATGTTGTGGTGACTTGGGGATTCCCGCCGACTCCCGAATGTTTCGCACTCATTGAGAGATTCAAGGAATACGGGTACTCAGCGTGGTGGTTTGAGGCAGACACTACGGTTGCCCGAAACTTATATGTCCAGAGTCGCGGGGAGGATGCGACGCGCCAGTTCTTTGATGTCCAGATTCAAAGGTTGCGAGAATCCGAAGCAGATATAGAGAGAATTTACGGCGGAAAAAGAATTACAACACTTACTACCCAAGGTCACGTTGCGCCGGAAGACATCCTCACCACATTGCAGGAAGCACGGCCAGAGCTTGACGCAAATAGGCATTGACGAAATCCCCCTGTTTCGTGATTGAGGGATTTGGACGTATTCTCAACGACTTAGAGCCTTGAGTAATCGGCAAGGGTCAACGCCAAGCGCGTCGGCAACCTCAAGAAATTCCACCACGTCCAGCCGCCGTTCCCCATTCTCGTACTTGGACACGAACGACTGTGGCCGGTTCAGCTTCTTGGCAACGTCAATCTGAGTCAGTCCACGTTTCTCGCGGGTCTCTTTGAGCAACACCCGTAAGCGGTCATGCCTTTCGGTGAATAGCGATTTTGCCATCTGGCTCCTGCCGAAGCCAGCAGACTAAAACGGCTTGAATCACAATCCCAAATTGGGATAGTCTGCATATCGTGGCGGACATCGTTTTCAAATGCTCGAAATGCGGGAAAGCTCTCGTGATTGAGGAAGCGGGGGCGGGACTGGTCGTCAATTGTTCTGACTGCAATACGCCGATTCAGGTTCCGCAAGTGAAGAAGGAACATATGGGGCTGTTTGATTCCCTTGGAAAACCAATCCTGCTCCGTGGCCAAGTTTTTGAAGTGCAGTGTCGCAGTTGCGGACACGAGTTTTTTGCCGCCCGGCAGCTTCAAAGAGAGACAGTTCGCTGCCCTAATTGTCGCGCCGACTGTTCTGTGAATGGGTCGCCGGTAAGAAGGCAGGGTTCAAAAGCCCACTCACGCTCATTACAGGATGAAGAACCGTCAATAAAATGTCTGAAATGTGGAACAAGGCTAGACATCACCAATGGGATGATTACCGGCAGTGTGCAATGCTCACACTGCAAGAGCGAGATTGAACTACCGAAGCCAAAATGTCCCGCCTGCAAAACTCATTTGGGGAAGTATCTGAATACCTGCAACCATTGTGGGCGGAATCTGACAATATGGTGGGAGAATAAAATCCGGCTCAAGCCGCTAGTGTCCACTGAGAGACCGCCGTTCTATTGTTCCAAATGCAACATGGTGGTGAACCCCGAATTTGTGTCAATCGGAGAAAGCCAAGTCACTGGCTATATTGGAGCCAGCTACAATCTACCGCACAGCAACCTGCATCCCATGATGGTCAGACCCGTCTACAGCAGCCCCGACAAATATCCACATTGTCCAAACTGCGGGAGTCGGCTGATTGGCCCCACTAAGCACCAGAGACAATTCACTTCAATAGGGCAGATTGGCTTGGTCTTATCAGGTTTCGGAGTTGTGTTTGTTGTGTTGGGGGGTCTTGACGACAGTTTCATTGGACTTGGAGTCGCGTGCCTTGTCCTTGGGTTACCTCTTTTGTTTACTTGGTGCATTGGAAAGTGGATACACGGCTGACGCAAAGGAGTCCACCGAATGACAGAAGAACAAAACCCAATTGATAAATTCTGCCTTCTATCCGCATGGGAAGGTGAGTTGTTCGACCAGTTCTCAAAGCGGATTGCATGGGCTACAGATGAATTCCTTAGCGACTGCAAAGATTCTATTGCTGTCGAAAGGGCAAGGAAGGCGAGAGCGGTTCTTGTCGCAACTGTGGAGAAATTAGACGCCTACCTAAAGAAGCAGGCAGCAACCATCCAAAATTCAGGGGAAAATTCTGAAAACCTGCCAGACGGTTTGTTTCAAAGGTGAAGGGTCGGATTTTTTCATCAATTGACGGCATGGGGTTTCTTACAATTTATACTCTTGCCGCTCACTACTTTGTGTCGTGCAATGTCGAAGCACGTCCTTCCATTCATGTCAAAATTACAAGTCAGAATTCGGCTTGCGTTAGGTCTATCCTTTTGTAAAATACGGGGAGCATGAGCTAACAACCAAGCCACCGGATCAGATGAAAGCGAATTCCGGTGGCGTGTCTTTTTTCGTGCTCTCCCTGAGCGCGAGAACCGTCCATCCTCAAATCTTGGCGGCTTGCATCCACTGGAATCCAAATCCTAACCGGAGGCCGATACAATGGAATGCGAACCATCAGGCACACACGGAACCGCAGACTCGACTGAACGTTTGGCGTTTGACCAGTTCACGGAAAGGCTGCAACTCGCGGCCAAAGAATACATCAATGACAATACGGCCTGTGACGCAGTTCGGAGAAGTGAAAGAGCCTGTCGGGTGCTCTCAGCACTTATCCAAGAAATAGATTCTTACATGAAGCAACAGGTCGTGTTGAATTGAAGTCTCAGCGCGTGAGTCTGGTCGGGGAGAATGCAATAGACCTGGCAGACCGCCCCACTCACTTAATTTCATAAATGGTTTTTGGGCTGTTTTTGCGTAGTGGAGAGCGTCTACGTAACTGAATGACCAAAAGTCAGATGGTGTTCGGTTAGTTCCCCGGTTAGTCTCTTAAATACTTCCTGAATTATCGAAGTGACCGCCATCACCCCCGACTTGCGAAACAAAATCTATTCACACGACATTGCGACTCTCAGCAGTCAATTCGAGGAACTGCCGCCAAATCGTCTGCCGTAGGCTCCAGAATCGCCGTAGAAGGGCTTTCCACGAGCGTTTTGACCTTGAGAGTCGGCTTCACCCCTAGGGACCCAAGAAAGCCAAATTCCATCCGTTGCTTCACTTCGTCAACGTGTTCGGCCAGCGTCAGAAGGGAATCGTGGACGGTCAGAACGGGAATCTTTGACGTTCTGGCGATGCCATCCACCACCTTGCCGATGACAATTGCGGCTTCATCTGTTTGAAGCCGTAGAGCGAGATTGCGGTAAGCCGGTTCCTTTAACGCTAGGACTTTCCCATAAAGCACAGGGAACTTCCGGGCGAATGCCTGACAGAGCTTGCTTGGCTTTGCCCTCACGCGGTCAAAGAATATCTGCGTAAACACCTTCACTTTCAGTTCATCCCGCCTTTGCGCTCCATAGGGCTTTTCAAGTTCCGAATCCAAGCACTCGTAGAATGTGCCGTTTTGAGCCACCTGTCTGAATTGGTCCCGTTCACCCTCACCATCATACAAGCCCAAAAGTAGGAGCGGCTGACAGTTTGCAACGTCAACTTCCACCAACGGCTTGCCATCCAGCCGCAAGAATTGCCTGAGCACCTTTGGCAAGCTGGTGACGTTGTTAAATACCCTGCCAGTGTTGGGGTCAGCCTTGAAGAACCAGTCCTTGTCACGTATCCACTCAATACTTCGCTCGTATGAGTCCCGCTGAAAATCGTTCTCCGCTTGGAATTCCCGCATAAACTGGTCAACGCTGCTATCCACGGTCAGGCGACCAAGATTTTCAAAAAGAAATCGTTGGGCCGTTCCTTCTGTTTCAATACGGGCTTCTGGTCGCAAATGGTAGGGCAGGCTCCACCGCTCATATGTTTGCACTTCCCGAAATCGTCCGCTCCGGTACGGCTCTCGAAAGCGGTAGCTCTTACTCCTGTAGCCCACTTTGTATTTGTAATGGGGATTTGCCTCAATGATGTTCAAGTCCAGCAGGGCGGTCACCGCAGGCTTGGCGTCTCTCACGCCCAACACCCGCTCCAAGTGCTTTGCGTTTACAGGTACGTAGTCGTCCTTCTCGAATCTCTTGTTCCATCTTGCCCGGTAAATGACTGTAATTACATAAGTGAGCTTTTGCGAGTGCCGTAGCCAGTACGTAAGCCCCCGCTCCTTCAACATGCGGGGAACATCTAGGTCTACTGGACAGTACAGCCTCATAGGAATTTCTTACACAAGCAGAACATAAGGGGGTATCTGAATTGATATAATTGGAGATAGATAAGTAATTGTAATAATTGAGTAATATAATAGCTAGATAAGTGTTACGTCATTCAGTAGCCCCGCACACGACCTACCTCCGCTTACAATAGTGTTTCAATGGCAAAGACTCCGTTCAATAGTCCCGATTCTTCAATGTTAGCCCACGACATGTTGTCGTACCAGTCCGCCGGATACAAGTCGTTCATCCAGACATACGACCCGCCAGAAGGATGCAGGGACGGGGGAAGCAGGCAGTGTCGCCCGGCTCCGCGTAGCTCTCCGTCAGAGAACTTCTGCGGACTCAGCTTTAGCCAAGTGCGGAAGTAGACGTAAAAGCGGGGTTCGCATCCTGCAATGGGAAGCAGATGGGGCCACTGTCCGGCTTGTTTCGCCCATGCTAGGCAAGCGTTGGGATTATCAAAAGTGCGACAATACAGGGGAGTACGGGCTGTTTTCCCTAGAGCCATCGCCAGCCCTGCCACTTGGTAATTGGAAAACCATTCCCGAACGTCTCTCTCTGTCGGTATGTTCTTATCTAATTCCACGGCTACCCTGTGTGTGTCGCCCTGTTTCAGAACGGGCGCAATAGGGTATCCCCAATCACAATACAGGCTTGCAGCCTCTATCAGGTTTGATGAATCTCCTAGAATCTCTTTCGGAGTGCGCTTTGTCGCGTGTGAATTATGTGCTTCCACACAAGGCATTATAGCTGACTTTCGATTGAGAGTCAATAACAAAGTTAGAATGGGAACATGGGTTAGTAACTGGCGAGATGGATGGTGTAGTCCTAGGTGACGCGAATTAAATAACAATTAGTAAAGACTGGACTACTAGCTTAGATAGAAAAAGTCCAAGAAATGTCTTGTATTTGATGCGAAATTCAGGTACAATGCTGAGTATAATGAGTTCTCACAAAAAACCTCAACCAAATGGAAGCGGCTCGATTACGAACCCTTTAGCAAGGACAGCGATAGTATCGTCCAAGTCTGGAATAGAGCCAGACACAGGCAATTTACCCAGGTCGGGAATCGAAGGCGGCTCACGGCTGGTAACCCTGCCGGATGACAGCTTGCTCACAGTCCGTGAGGTTGCAACGAAGTTGAACGTGTCGGTGCGGATGGTCTGGCGTTTAGTCGCGCGGAGATACTTGAATAGGCCGTTCCGTATGGGAAGGGCCTGCCGATGGCATCCATTTGACGTACAAGCCTGTATTGAGGTTCTGGACTTGGAACGCGGCGGGTTTGGGGGAAGTCTGCGAGAGAAGGCGGCATAGGAGATTACAATGGTTCAATACGTATACAAACCAAAGGGACAGAGGGTATATCGCGGTAGGTATCGGTTTCGCCCACAGGATGACATGGTGGAAATTCCGCTAAACACGCGGGACAAGAGAATTGCGGAACAAATGCTTGCCGAGTTTGTAAAGGACGTAGAGAAAGAACGCCTTGGAATCATCCCACCAAAATCACAGCGAGACACCGTTCAACGGAAGTTGTCCGAGCACCTTGAGGACTTTCTTGGCGACTTGAAAGCAACAGGTCGGGCTGCTCGATACATTTCCAACATTCAGTTCCGAGTAAACAGACTGCTTTCAGAATGTGGATGGACGCTGCTGCCTGACGTTACAGCGGCGGAGTTTAAGAAGTGGCGGGAGAGAAACGGAAATTTGTCCGCCAAAACGCTGAATGATTATCTGGAAGCAGTTTCTTGCCTCTTGAACTGGCTAAAGAAGGATGGACGAATCCTGATTAACGCCTTGGAATCTGTCGAACGAGTCGAGACTCGCGGACGCAAAACACGTCACCGCCGAGCCTTTACTCAAGACGAAATACAACGACTGATTCTTGTCGCGGGTGAGTATCGAGCGGTCTACTTGGCCGCTGTCCATACGGGGCTACGGCGGAAAGAATTGAGAGCACTGCAATGGGGAGATGTGCTGTTAGACTCTCCGCACCCATTTGTCCGGCTACGCGGAGCTACAACGAAGAACCACAACTCAGATGCGCTTTTCTTACATGAAGATGTGGTTTCCGAATTTCGGGCAGTCAAGCCGGAAGGGGCAGAGAACGACGAGCCGGTTTTCAAACGCTTTCCAAGAATTGAACGATTCAAGCGCGACTTAAAGAGGGCCGGTATTGAGTACCAAGATGCACAAGGACGTGTTGCTGACTTCCACTCTCTGAGAAAGACCTTCAACACGCACATGGCAAAGAACGGGACACCACTCCGAGTTAGAATGGAATTGATGCGGCACGGAGATTGCCGATTGACTGACGAGACCTACATTGACGAGAGCCAGTTGGGAACACTGTCGGCCATCCAGTCTTTACCGAGCTACCTGAAAACAGCCCCGCAAGTATCCCCACACCTGTCACCACATTTTCAGGTCGCAAACGGGGGGGAAGCGTCCATTCCTGACACCACAGGGCACGGAACTGACTTGGTGACAATCATAACAAATTCAGGCGAAAGTGGGGACTTATCGCGGAATGACGCCAAAACTCAAAATGCTGAGTTGGCGGGAGTGACGGGGCTCGAACCCGCAACCTCTGCCGTGACAGGGCAGCGCTCTGAACCAGTTGAGCTACACCCCCACCCGCGTTGCGTCCACTCTCCGCCTCGAAGACGAAAACCTGCACATAACCATCGTCGAATTTCGTGTTTCGGACGTCGAATCGGCCGCTTTATGGTGGGCGCTAAAGGACTTGAACCTTTGACCCCCTCGGTGTAAACGAGGTGCTCTGGCCAACTGAGCTAAGCGCCCGCAATAAGGAGCATTACAGGCAAATCAGTGCCTTGTCAACGCCGCGGTTTGGTGTCGCCAGCCGCAGGGGCGTTATGGTTAACTGGTCGGCCACGAGGCCCGAAAGGAAGCGACCATGTATCAGAACATTCTGTTGTGCACGGACGGCTCGCCCGCAGCCGACGCGGCTGCTGACCATGCGATTTGGTTTGCCAAGAAGCTCAAGGCCCGCTTGCGCGCGTTGTACGTCACCGACATTCGCCTTCTCGAAGGTCCGTGGATCTCGGATTTTTCAGGGGCCATCGGCGCCCAGCCCTATTCCGCCTTGTTGCCGCAGCTCCAGCAAATCCAGCGCGAGAAAGCGGCCACCGTTCTGGCCGCAGTCGAGACACGCTGTCGTGAGGGCGGCGTCGCCTGCGAAACCGCATACGACACGGGTAGCCTCGCGCAGATCATTCTGGAGAATGAGGGGAAGGCCGACATGATCGTGCTCGGCCAGCATGGAGAGCACGCCGCCTGGCTGGGGGGTGCGCTGGGCTCCAGCGTCGAACGCGTCGTCCGCGCGTCCGTCAAACCCTGCCTGATTACGCCCGACAAGTTCCGCCAGATCCAACACGTGCTCATCGCCTACGACGGCAGCGAAGAATCCAGTAAGGCGCTCCGCGCTGGTATTACTCTTGCCCCTGTCCTCGGTGCGAAAGTGACCATCACGACGGTCGCCGCTCTCGGCGCCGAAGACGCCGCTTCCGAGGCACTGCGCAAGGCCAAGCAGCAGGCGATCGAGGCCGGCGTCACCGCCGAAGTGGAAACCCTCCACGGTGATCCCGAAACGCAGATTCTCGAGTTGAAAGAATCCGTTGGCGCTGACCTGATCGTCATGGGCGCCTACGGTCACACGCGCATCCGCGAATTCATCCTCGGCTCGACCACCTCGCACGTCCTGCGCAAGTCCGACGTGCCGGTGCTGCTGGTTCGGGGCACGTGACAAGGCGCATCTCGGAACACGGCGCACGGTGTTCTGGTGACCGCGTGAGGGGATAAGCATGAAAGCGCAGCTTCTTCGTCGTCCTCGTCCGGTCGAGCAGTCGCCGCTCGAATTGACCGATCTTCCCATTCCGTCGCCCGGCGACGATGAACTGCTCCTGCGCGTTCATGCCTGCGGCGTTTGTCACACCGATTTGCACACCGTCGAGGGCGAGATTTCCGGTAAATTGCCGATCGTGCCCGGTCACCAAATCGTGGGCGTGGCGGAGAAAGTGGGGGCCAACGTGAAGGAGTTTCGTGTCGGCGACCGGGTTGGGGTGCCGTGGCTTTACCACACCTGCGGGGAGTGTGAGTTTTGCCAAAGTGACCGCGAGAACCTGTGCGACAATGCCCAATTCACCGGCTTTCACGTGAATGGTGGCTATGCCGAGTACGCGGTCGCACCGGCGGCGTTCGCGGTGGGAATTCCTGACGGTTTCGACGATGCGCATGCGGCACCGCTGCTGTGCGCGGGGATCATCGGCTATCGCGCGTTGCGTCTGTGCAACGTGCGACCGCAACAGACACTCGGACTCTACGGCTTCGGCGCGTCGGCACACATCGCCATCCAGATTGCGCGACGCTGGGGTTGTGAGGTGTATGTCGCCACGCGCGGCGCGGACCATCAGCGACTGGCGAAAGAATTGGGCGCGACGTGGGTTGGCCGCGCCGAGGATTTGCCAAATGACACGCTGCATGCAGCCGTGATGTTTGCGCCAGCCGGCCCGCTTGTGCCGGAAGCCCTACGGGCTCTTCGTAAGGGCGGCACGCTGGCCTTGGGAGGTATTTACATGACGCCAATCCCGGAGATGAAGTATGAACTGCTGTATCATGAGCGCATCGTGCGGTCGGTCGCCAACGCGACACGTGACGACGCGCGACAATTGATACGATTGGCCGGGCAGATCCCTCTTCGCACCGAAGTGCAGACGTTTCGCCTGGAGGACGCCAACCGCGCGCTGGCCGCGCTCAAACACAGCGAGATCCATGGCGCAGGCGTATTGATTATCGACCGCTAAATCTGGTAGTAATGAGTCATGTCATCGTTTCAAATCGTTCCACGCATCCGCGTCGTCCGGGGACGTGATGTCGCCCTCGGGCCCGGGAAGGTGGAGTTGCTGGAACACATCGCGCGGACCGGCAGTCTCCGCAAGGCTGCGGCAGCGATGGACATGTCCTACATGCGCGCGTGGACGCTGGTGCAGACGATGAACCATTGCTTCAAGAATCCGCTGGTGATTGCCACACGCGGCGGCGCCGACGGCGGCCACGCGACGGTGACGGAGGCCGGCAGGACGGTCACCGTGCTGTATCGGCGCATCGAGACCCAGAGCCTGCGCGCTGCCCGTCCCTTGCAGAAGGAATTGCGGCGGTATCTGCGCCAGTAGGGCCATCGCCAAGCTCGTTCCTCGCGAACATCTCGCTTGCCTTTCCGGTGCGATATATTTATTAGAATATAATGCAACGAACGGAGGACGGCATGAGCCGGCAGGGGATCGTGGTTGGAAACTTTGTTTTCATGGGAGTTGGACTGTGGTTGGCGAGCGCAGGCGTGGCGGCAGCGCAAATCACCGTGACGAGAGTTGAGTGCCTGGAAAGGATTGTGACATGAAGGCAGTTGTGATGCAGAGCAGATTGTCATGGGCCCTGGTCGCTATTGTCGGTTACCACGGGGCTGTGTTGTCCTTGCGTGCCGCCGAGACAGAAGCCACGCAAACCATCACCGTGGCGGCGGCGGCGGATTTGAAGTTTGCACTGGATCCGATTGTTGCCGATTTCCAGAAGCAGCATTCGAATGTTACGGTCCGGGTCAGCTATGGATCGTCGGGGAATTTGTTCGCGCAGATCGACAACGGCGCACCGTTCGACCTGTTCCTGTCCGCAGACATCGACTTCCCCCGAAAACTCATTGAGAACAAGAAAGCCGTGGCCGACAGCCTGTTTTCGTACGCCGTGGGACGCATCGTCGTCTGGGTGCCGAAGGATTCGCCCATTGATGTCGAGAAACTGGGCATCGAGTCTTTACTGACTCCGTCGGTGCGGAAGATCGCCATCGCCAATCCGGAGCACGCGCCGTACGGCCGCGCCGCGGTCGCGGCGATGAAAAAGCTTGGCGTGTATGACAAGGTTTCCAGCAAGCTCGTGCTCGGTGAAAATATTGCCCAGGCGGCGCAGTTTGTGGAGAGCGGGGCCGCGGATATCGGGCTGATCGCGCTGTCTCTCGCTGTGTCGCCGAAAATGAAGGGCGAAGGCCGCTACTCGGAAGTGCCGCCGGATGCCTATCTGCGGCTGGAGCAAGGCGGCGTGATTCTCTCGGCGTCGAAGCAACCGGATCTGGCACGCCAATTCCGCGCCATGGTGGTCGGCCCACAAGGACGCGAGACATTGCAACGCTATGGGTTTATACTGCCCGAATGATGGATTGGGTGGCAATCGGGCTGACGGCCAGACTAGCAGGCTGCGCCGCGCTCGCCTTGCTGGCGATCGGTCTTCCCATTGCGTACTGGCTGGCGACGACACACTGGCGGGGCCGCGTATTCGTTGAGGCAGTCGTCGCGCTGCCGCTCGTGCTGCCGCCGACGGTGCTCGGCTTCTATCTGCTGGTCGCGTTTGGACCACGCCATCACTTTGGACAGTGGTACGAAACACTGACGGGCCACCTGCTGCCCTTTTCATTCGGCGGGCTGCTGATTGCCTCCGTGATCTACAGCCTGCCGTTCGCGGTGCAGCCGTTCACGGTGGCGTTTCGTTCGTTGGACCCGGCATTTGCCGACATCGCCAAGACATTCGGCGCGACACGCCTGCAAATCTTCTGGCACGTGGCCGTCCCGATGGCCTGGCATGGCATCCTTGCGGGATTCGTCCTGAGTTTCGCGCACACCCTCGGTGAATTCGGCGTCGTGCTGATGGTCGGCGGCAACATCCCCGGCGTGACGCGCACGCTGTCGATTTCCATTTACGATCAGGTGCAGAGCTTGAATTACGCCGCCGCCGCCTGGAATTCCTCGTTCTTGTTGCTGGTGTGCTTTGCGATCCTGAGCATCACCTATCTGCTGCAACGCCATTTCCGGATTGCCTGATATGAAACCCGTCATCGCCATTACTCCCGAAGCGATCACCTTGCCGTCGCGCATCGACGGGCGCGGTTCGTTTTGCGGCGTCTCGTATTCCCAGGCGATTGAACAGGCCGGGGGCGTGCCGCTCATCGTTCCGCTCACGCGCGACCGGCGGATACTCGACCATTATATCGATACCTGCGACGGCTGGTTGCTGACGGGCGGCGGCGATGTCGCTGCGAAGTTTTACGCGCCGCGAATGCCGGCGGCGTTGCGCAAGAAGATTCGCGGCGCGGACGAAGGCCGTGACGAGATGGAAATCCACGTGCTGCGCAAGATCGCCGAGCGCGACCAACCCGTCTTTGGGATTTGTCGCGGGATTCAGGTGATGAACGTCGCGTTCGGCGGCACACTGATTCCTCACATCGACGGACATCGCAATCCGAAGCCCGACGCGCTGGCCCATCGAATCGAATGGACAGAGGGCGGGAGACTCCAGAGAGCGATGGGCGGTTTCGACTGGGTGAATACCAGTCACCATCAAGCCGTCGATCGTGTCGCGCGCGGCTTTGACGTCGTCGCCCGCGCTCCGGATGGGATTATCGAGGCGATGGAAAAATCCGGGGCCCGGTATT
>Ga0326728_10006575_pt1 | contig 31095 bp, 23 predicted proteins | sample MB3enrmetagenome_FD_207602 | JGI IMG/M metagenome (GOLD analysis project Ga0326728, IMG submission 207602) | Lab enriched peat soil microbial communities from McLean, Ithaca, NY, United States - MB31MN | ecosystem: Environmental > Terrestrial > Soil > Wetlands > Peat | place: USA: New York...
AGATTTGGCCATCAGCAACAGCCTAGAACGGATGCTGCATTATTTCTCGCGCCATTAGGCGGCGAGCGAAAGAAGTGATCGATGCCGGAAACGGACAAGGATACGGACAACGAAAAGGTCGAAAGCGCCGCGCTGGACGCAGGCGCTGGCGAAGCCAGCCAGCCAGTACCACCCGCGGAGGCGGTTGCGGGCGGCGAGCCCGCGCGCAATCCGAGGATGAAGTGGTACATCATCCACGCCTATTCGGGCTTCGAGCGCAAGGTGCGGGAGTCGCTCGAATCGCGGGTGCAGGCTTTCGGGTTGCAGGACAGGATCGGCAAGGTGCTGATTCCGACCGAGTCGGTCACCGAAGTGCGCGGCGGCAAAAAATATACTTCGGAGCGCATGTTCTATCCCGGCTACGTGCTGGTGGAAATGGACATGGACGACCACGTCTGGCACGTGGTGAAGTCGACGCCGCGGGTGACGGGATTTGTGGGCACGGGGCAGCAGCCGACTCCGCTATCGGAAGAAGAAGTCAATCACATCGTTTATAAAGTGGCCGACAGCCGCGAAAAGCCCAAGCTCAAAGTCAAATTTGAAAAGGGCGAGACGGTGCGCATCGGCGAAGGCCCGTTCGCGACCTTTACCGGCGTGGTCGACGACGTCAACGAAGATCGCGAGACGCTGAAAGTGATGGTCACGATTTTCGGACGCTCGACTCCGGTGGAATTGGAATTTGGGCAGGTGGAGAAAGTCGCGTAACGCATGGCTACGTTCACTGTTCATGTGAAGGTTTGGAATCCCGTGGATCCCAGCCGGTTCGCCGAAGTTGAAGCTTGGGCGGACACGGGTGCGGCATATAGCTGGATTTCGAAAGCGCGGCTGGAACCGCTGGGTGTGCAGAAGGTTCGGCGGCTGCAATTTCAGACCATCGAGGGCCACATGATCGAACGCGATCTTGCGGCGGTTTTCTTGTCCGCGGACGATTACACGGGCGGCGACAACGTGGTTGTAGCGGAAGCGGGAGATATTGAGGTTTTGGGAGCGCACAGTTTGGAGTCTCTGGGGCTGGCCGTCGATCCGGTGCACAAAAAATTGATACCGCTGGTCGTGGCATTAGGGTTGTAGCAACAGGAACGCGTAGTTGACGATTTCACCGGGCCGAAAATCCTAGACTCGGGGCTGGAGTTGAGTTCAGGTACGGGAAAGGCATCATGGCTAAGAAAGTAACAGGATCGGTAAAGTTGCAGATTGCGGCGGGCAAGGCGACGCCAGCGCCTCCAGTAGGACCGGCGCTGGGACAGGCGCAAGTCAACATCATGGAGTTTTGCAAACAGTTCAATGCCCGCACCGGGCAGAAAGAACTGGAAGGGTTGATTGTTCCGGTCGTGATCACGGTTTATAGCGACCGCACGTTCACGTTCATTACCAAGACGCCGCCGGCATCGGTGCTGCTTAAGCGCGCGGCGGGCATTGCCAAGGGATCGGGCACGCCTAATAAAGATAAGGTCGGCAAGGTGACGCTGAAGCAGGTCGAGGAGATCGCGAAGCAGAAGATGCCCGACCTAAATGCGGCGTCGGTCGATGCGGCCATCAAGAGCGTGCGCGGCACGGCGCGCTCGATGGGCATTGAAGTAGTAGGGTAGCGCCGGCGTCCCGCCGGCTGAAGATTTTGAAAGTTGAGACGCGGCTTGCCGTGTCTGATGTCGAAAACACCACGGCCCTTCGGATGAGCGAAGAGGCGGTGGGAGACTGAGGTGAAGATGAAAAAGTCGGGAAAGAACATTGCCAAGGCGCGGAAGGCAGTTGAGCCGCGTCCTTATACTCTGCAGGAAGCGGTTCCACTTCTGCAGAAAGTGAAATACGCAAAATTCGACGAGACGGTGGAAGTGACATTGCGGCTGGGCGTCGACCCGAAACACGCCGACCAGATGGTGCGGGGCACGGTTGTGCTTCCGCATGGACTGGGCAAGTCGAAAAAAGTTTTGGTGATCGCGAGCGGCGAAAAGGTGCGCGAGGCCGAGGCGGCGGGCGCGGATTTCGTCGGCGGCGAAGACATGGTCGAGAAGATCACGAAAGAAAACTGGACCGACTTCGACGCGTTGATTGCCACGCCCGACATGATGAAATCGGTGGGCCGTCTGGGCAAGGTGCTCGGGCCCAAAGGGCTGATGCCCAATCCGAAGACGGGCACGGTCACCATGGACGTTGGCCGCGCCGTGCAGGAAGTCAAGGCCGGCAAGGTCGAGTTCCGCACCGACAAGACAGCGCTGGTGCACGTTCCGGTGGGAAAGATTTCCTTCAAGCCCGATAAGCTGGTCGAAAACGCGACTACCGTGATTACGAGCGTGATCAAGGCAAAGCCTTCGGTTGCCAAGGGCAAGTACATCAAGGCTTGCTATCTGAGTTCGAGCATGGGACCGGGGATCGCGCTGGATACGACTCCGATTGAGGTTGCGGCGAAGGCTTAGTTGCCGGACTGTGCCCGGCGGGACGGGCGAGTCGCCCGTCCCCACACAAGACATCAAGATATTTTGAAAGGGTTTGAACATGGCGGTTACCAGAGCAAAGAAAATAGCGCAGGTTGAACAACTCGGCGGCGAACTGAAGCACGCTTCCAGCATGATCGTCGCAACGTATTCCAAGCTGACGGTGACGCAGGATTTCGAATTGCGCAAGGCGTTGCGTCCGACCGGGGCGAAGTATCGCGTGGTCAAGAACACGCTGGCCGAGCTGGCAGGCAAGGGCACGAGGGTCGAGGAAGCGCTGAAGAACCTTCAGGGTGTGACCTCGATCGCGTACACCGAAGGCGATCCGGTGGCGCTGGCCAAGGCGCTGGCGAAGTACGCCAAGGACCATCCGGAATTCAAATTCAAGGCAGGTGTGGTCGAAGGCCGCGCGATTACGGTCAAGGACATCGAGTCGCTGGCAACCATGCCGTCGAAGGAAGAGCTGTATTCGAAATTGTTGTTCCTGTTGAACGCCCCGGCGCAGCGCCTGGTTACGGCGATGAATGCGGTGGGACGGAACCTGGCGGTGGTCATCGACCAGGGCGTGCAGGAGAAGAAGTTCAAAGAGGCATGAAGGCAGCTACTGGCTGCTAGCTGCTGGCTTCTCGTGTCCGCTAGAAGCTAGTGGTCAGGAGCTAGAGGCCAAAAAGTTTCTGGGCAGCGATGCTGCTCGAAAAAAGATTTAGCTGATGTGAAGCGAGGGGTGGCGCGGTCGGAAGTTCGGGCGTTGTCTGGCGTTCGGATGGAAGACCTGGTCGCACTGGAAACCTGGCGAAGCGGCAGCGAAATCGCAAATCTTAAATAAAAGTGGAGAGATGCACATGGCGGATCTACAGCAGTTGGAAGAGTCGATCATTGGCCTGTCGTTGCTGGACGCGGCAGAGCTGGTGAAGAAGTTGGAAGCGCGTCTGGGCGTTTCGGCGGCGGCAGCGGCCCCGGTGATGGTGGCCGGCGGCGCAGCAGCGGGCGCGGCGGCCCCGGCTGAAGAGAAGACCGAGTTCACGGTCGTTCTGAAGGAAGTGGGAGCCAACAAGATCAACGTGATCAAGGCAGTACGCGAGGTCACCAGCCTCGGTCTGAAAGAGGCGAAAGACCTGGTGGACGGCGCTCCCAAGAGCATCAAGGAAGGCGTTTCCAAGGAAGAAGCCGAGACCATCAAGAAGAAGTTCACCGAAGCTGGCGCAACTGTCGAAGTGAAATAATTTTGGCGGCGCAGGGTGCGTGTGGAAGCGGGGCTTTGCCCCGCTTGGACGGGGCAAAGCCCCGTCACCACACGATCTGTCTCCTGCTTGCAATTATTTGACCGAACAGTAGCCGAATCGTGGCAAGTGGTGTTAATATTTAATAAATAACCCGCTTACCCTGGCATCACTGTGAGGCGACGGCGACCCGCATCCTCCAAATAGACCCAGGAAGCGGAGCGGAAATGGGTCGCTGGAATCGAAGTATGGCAGCCGGTCCCGCGGGCGGCGGGACGGAACAGGCCCTTGAACTGGCGCGGAATTTTACAAGTAATCCAGGATTAAGCGTCGCACGCGGCGCCTGCGGACAGAAATGTCCTCGCGGGGGCCTCTGTCTTTTATTCGTGTACACCGCTCGTTTTTCGTAGCAGTCTTTTGGCGCCACTTTTGCGCCCTCATTCCGCTTGTACCGCAGCCCCAGGCTGTCTGAAAGCAGGAGCTCCTGAGAATGGCAAAGCACAATATACACCGCAAGCGTTTCGATTTCTCGAAAATTCCAGCGACCATCCAGATCCCGAACCTGATCGAGGTGCAGAAGCGCTCCTACGACCGCTTCCTGCAAATGGACAAACTGCCCAGCGAGCGCGAAGATGGCGGGCTGCAAGCGGTATTTCAGTCGGTGTTCCCGATCACCGACTTCCGCAACGTCTCGCAGTTGGAGTTTGTGGACTTTTCGATCGGCAACTGGGAGTGCAAATGCGGCCACCTGAAAGGGCTGCACCACTTGCGCACGACTTGCAAGAGCTGCGGATCGACAGTGATCACCGACCCGTTCCATCCCGGCGAAGTCCTTTGCCACAAGTGCGGCACCTACAACGCCAACACTCCCGACTTCTGCAACAAGTGCGGCGATCCGGTTGGGTTGCAGCTCAAGTATGACGTGGCGGAATGCGAAGAGCGCGGCATGACGTATTCCGCGCCGCTCAAAGTCACCATGCGGCTCACCATCTGGGACAAGGATGAGGCTGGCAACCGTTCCATCCGCGACATCAAGGAGCAGGAAGTCTTCTTCGGCGACGTGCCGCTGATGACGCAGAACGGCACCTTCATCATCAACGGCACCGAACGCGTCATTGTCAGCCAGTTGCACCGCTCGCCGGGCGTGTTCTTCGAGACGGCGGCCAATCGCACCTACTTCCTGGGAAAGATCATTCCCTACCGCGGATCGTGGGTGGAGTTCGAATACGACCAGAAGAACGTTTTGTATGTGCGCATCGACCGCAAGCGCAAGTTCCTGGGCACGATTTTCCTGCGCGCACTGGGGCTGCGTTCCGGCGAAGACATTCTGAAGAGTTTCTACACCACGGACCGCCTGGTGATCCGCGACAAGAAGCTGTTTTGGACGCTGGATCCGGCGGGCGAAAAAGCCACGAACCTGATCGGCATGAAGCTGGCGCACAGCATCAAGTCGAAGTCGGGCGAGGAAGTGGCGCACTCCGGCCGCAAGATCAGCACGGCGATCCTGAAAGAAATTCAGAAGGCAAAGATCGGCGAAATCGAGGTGGATACGACCGATCTCGAGGGCGCGTGGGCAGCGGCCGATATTGTCGACACCACGACCGGCGAAGTGCTGATCGAAGCCAACTCGGAAATCACGGCCGACAAAATTTCCAAGATCCTGGAATCGGGCGTGGTCGAGATGAGCGTGTTCTTCCCCGAGCGCGACGACGTGGGCACGGTGATCAGCCAGACCCTGCGCCGCGATTCCATCACCAGTCCCTCGGAAGCTCTGATCGAGATCTATCGCAAGCTGCGGCCGGGCGATCCGCCGACGCTAGACACGGCGACAGCGCTGTTCCAGGGCATGTTCTTCGATCCGCGCAAGTACGACTTCTCACGCGTGGGCCGGCTGAAATTCAATATCAAGCTGTTCGAAAATCAAGAGGCGACCAGCCTCGAACAGCGCACGCTCGATCCCACGGATTTTTACGCGACCATCAAGTACCTGCTCAAGCTGCGTAAAAATATCGGCGCGGTGGACGACATCGATCACCTGGGCAATCGCCGGGTGCGGGCGGTGGGCGAGCTGATGGAAAACCAGTTCCGCATCGGCCTGGTCCGTATGGAACGCGCCATAAAGGAAAAGATGAGCGTGTACCAGGAAATGTCGACGGCGATGCCGCACGACTTGGTCAACGCCAAACCGGTGATGGCCGCGATCCGCGAGTTTTTCGGATCGTCGCAGCTCTCGCAGTTCATGGACCAGACGAATCCGCTGTCGGAAATCACGCACAAGCGGCGTCTGTCGGCCCTGGGGCCGGGCGGATTGTCGCGCGAACGCGCGGGATTCGAAGTTCGCGACGTGCACCCGACGCACTACGGACGCATCTGCCCGATTGAAACGCCGGAAGGCCCGAACATCGGGCTGATCTCGTCGCTGAGCTGCTTTGCGCGCATCAACGACTACGGATTCATCGAGTCGCCGTACCGCAAGGTGAAGAACGCGCGCGTGGTGGACTACGTCATCGTCGTCAATTCCGGCGACAGCAGTTATAAAGTCGGCGACTATGCCGAGAAGAGCGAGATGGAAAAAGTCAACGCCGATCTGAAAGAACGGCGCAAGAAGCCGGTCGAGGTCGAGCCCTTTTCTTTCTATCTTTCGGCGTGGGAAGAAGACCGGCACACCATTGCACAGGCCAACATTGAACTGGACGAAAAAGGCCGCATCGCCGGCGAACTGGTCAACGCACGCAAGGCGGGCAACTTCGTGCTGGTGAATCGCGACGAAGTGGACTACGTGGACGTCAGCCCCAAGCAGCTGGTTTCGGTGGCGGCATCGCTGGTGCCGTTCCTCGAGCATGACGACGCCAACCGCGCATTGATGGGCGCGAACATGCAGCGCCAGTCGGTGCCGCTGTTGCGGGCCCAGGCTCCGATTGTAGGGACGGGGATGGAAGGCGTTACGGCGCGCGATTCGGGGGCTGTGATTCTGGCGAAACGCAACGGAATCATCGATTCGGTCGATTCTGAACGCATCATTGTCCGGGTCGAGGGCGAGCATCATCCCATGCAGCTATCGCGCGAAGTGGGCAGCGACATTTATCAGCTCACAAAATTCAAACGCTCGAACCAGAACACCTGCATCAACCAGAAGCCGATCGTGAAGAAAAATCAGCGCGTGGTCAAAGGGCAAGTGATCGCCGACGGCCCCTGCACCGATTTTGGCGAGTTGGCGCTGGGACGCAACGTGTTGGTGGCCTTCATGCCGTGGCGCGGCTACAACTTCGAAGACGCGATCCTGGTTTCGGAAAAGATGGTGAAAGAGGATTACTACACCTCGGTCCACATCGAAGAGTTCGAACTCGAAGCCCGCGACACCAAGCTCGGTCCCGAGGAAGTGACGCGCGACATTCCGAATGTGAGTGAATCGACGCTGCGGAATCTGGACGAAGCGGGCGTGATCCGCATCGGCGCCGGCATCAAGCAGGGGGACATCATCGTCGGCAAAGTGACGCCCAAGGGCGAAACGCAACTGACGCCGGAAGAAAAACTGCTGCGCGCGATCTTCGGCGAAAAAGCCGGCGACGTGCGCGACGCTTCGCTCTACTGCCCGCCTGGAATCGAAGGCATCGTGGTGGACGTGAAGATCTTCTCGCGCAAAGGCCAGGAAAAGGACGAGCGCGCCAAGACCATCGAAGGCTACCAGATCGCGAAGCTGGAAAAGAACCTTTCGGACGAGATCCGGATTCTGACCGACGAGCGGCTGAAGCGTTTGGAAGGCTTGCTGGGTGGCAAGGAAGTGCAAGCCGACCTGCACGACGAGCGCACCAACAAGCGCTTGCTGACCAAGGACACGATTCTGGACCGCGATGCCATCGAGCGTATCTCGACCCGCAATTTGAAGCGCATCAAATACGCCGACAAAGATCCGCGAGTGAACGAGCAGATCGACGAAATCGAGGAAATGACCTCGCGCCAGATCGACGTGCTCAAAAAGATCGTCAACGAAAAGAAAGATAAGCTGACCAAGGGCGATGAGCTGCCGCCAGGCGTGATCAAGCTGGTCAAGGTGTACATCGCCATGAAGCGCAAGTTGAGCGTCGGCGACAAGATGGCCGGACGCCATGGCAACAAGGGCGTCATCGCCCGCATTCTGCCGGAAGAGGACATGCCGTACCTCGACGATGGAACGCCGGTGGAGATCGTCCTCAACCCGCTCGGCGTGCCCAGCCGTATGAACGTGGGACAGATTCTGGAAACCCACCTGGGATGGGCGGGACATGAACTGGGCGTAAAGATCGCGGAATTGCTGAAGCAGAACACTCGCGCGGAATCCATCCGCCGCGATCTGAAAGCTTTGTTCAAAGACACCGTGCTGGCCGAAACCATCGCCGACATGAGCGAAGACGAGCTCGAAGCGCTGGCCCCGACCCTGAAGAATGGCGTGTTCATGGGCTCGGCCGTATTCGACGGAGCCCGTGAAACGGAAATCAAGGCGTTGCTGACCAGCGCGGGCCTGCCCACTTCGGGCAAGACCACGCTGCGCGACGGCATGACGGGTGAAACGTTCGAATTGCCGGTCACGGTGGGCTACATCTACATGCTGAAGCTGTCGCACTTGGTCGACGACAAGATCCACGCGCGATCCATTGGCCCGTACTCGCTGATCACACAGCAGCCGCTGGGTGGCAAGGCGCAGTTCGGAGGCCAGCGTTTCGGAGAAATGGAAGTGTGGGCGCTGGAAGCCTACGGTGCGGCGTTCATTCTGCAAGAATTGCTGACCGCGAAATCGGACGATGTCTACGGACGCACCAAAATCTACGAGGCCATCGTCAAAGGCGAGGCCGCGATGGAGCCGGGCGTTCCCGAGTCGTTCAACGTGCTGATTCGCGAATTGCAGGCACTTTGCCTGGATGTCGAGTTGATCAAGGCCACGGAGAAGAAGCCGGTGGCCGTAATGGCGGATTAGTTAGGACCGTCGTTGGTCGTTAGTCGATGGTCGTTCGCGGCTGGCGTCAACGCTCAGTATTGAAATGAGACCCGCAGCCTGGGACCTCGGGCTTGCGAGTCGGAGAATTCGCTAGCGACTAACGACCAACGACTAGCGGCTGTTTTTGAGGCCCGCGTACGGCGGCGTACAGCCGAGGAAAGCGGAGGCACATGTTTCGTTCGAGCCCGTTCGATATGGCAAACCCCGTTGCCGACTTTGACGCCATTCGCATCAGCCTGGCGTCCCCGGAAAAAATCCGGAGCTGGTCGCATGGGGAAGTGACCAAGCCGGAAACCATCAACTACCGCACCTTCAAGCCGGAGCGCGATGGCTTGTTCTGCGCGCGCATATTTGGCCCGGTCACCGACTGGGAGTGTCTCTGCGGCAAATACAAGCGCATGAAGCATCGCGGAGTGATCTGCGACAAGTGCGGCGTGGAAGTCACGCTCTCCAAAGTCCGCCGCGAGCGCCTGGGGCACATCGAACTGGCTTCGCCCTGTTCGCACGTGTGGTTCTTCAAGGGACTGCCCAGCCGCATCGGGCACCTGCTCGACATTTCGCTGCGCGACCTGGAAGCGATCCTGTACTTCGAAGCTTATGTGGTCGTCGATCCCGGCGAGTCCCCGGCAAAAGAGCGCGAAGTCATCAAAGACGAAGTGAAGTACCGCGAACTCGACCAGCAATTTCGCCCCACCGGCTTTAAAGCGATGATGGGCGCGGAAGCGATCAAGGAACTTCTCAAGCGCATTGAAGTCGATGGGCTGGCCGCCGAACTGCGCGAGAAGATGAAGAACGAAACCTCGCTGCAGAAAAAACTCAAGCACACCAAGCGGCTGAAAGTGGTCGAGGCTTTCCGCAAGAGCGGCAACAAACCGCAGTGGATGATCCTGGACGTGTTGCCGGTGATTCCACCCGAACTGCGTCCGCTGGTTCCACTCGATGGCGGACGCTTCGCCACTTCCGATTTGAACGACCTTTATCGGCGCGTCATCAACCGCAACAACCGGTTGAAGAAGCTGATGGATCTGCACGCTCCCGAAGTCATCGTACGCAACGAGAAGCGCATGTTGCAGGAAGCGGTCGACGCTTTGTTCGACAATGGACGCCGCGGGCGCGTTCTGCGCGGCGCCAACAACCGGCCGCTGAAATCCCTCTCCGATACGCTCAAGGGCAAGCAGGGACGCTTCCGTCAGAACCTGCTCGGTAAGCGCGTGGATTACTCCGGGCGCTCCGTGATCGTGGTTGGCCCCGAACTCAAGCTGCACCAGTGCGGATTGCCGAAGAAGATGGCGCTCGAATTGTTCAAGCCGTTCATCTATCACCGGCTGGAACAAACGGGGAACTGCACCACCATCAAGCAAGCCAAAGAAATGGTGGAGCAGCAAGATCCGATCGTCTGGGACATTCTGGAAGAGGTCATTAAAGACCACCCAGTGATGCTGAACCGCGCACCCACGCTGCATCGCCTGGGCATTCAAGCTTTTGAGCCGGTGCTGGTGGAAGGCAAGGCCATCAAGATCCACCCACTGGTATGCACGGCGTTCAACGCCGATTTCGACGGCGACCAGATGGCGGTGCACATTCCGCTATCGCCCGAGGCGCAGGTGGAAGCCAGCGTCCTGATGCTGTCTTCGCACAACATTTTGTCGCCCGCATCCGGCCAACCCATCACCGTGCCCACGCAAGACATGGTGCTCGGCCTTTACTATCTGACGAAAGCGAAACCCGGAGCGAAGGGCGAAGGCCGTTCGTTCGCCAATATCGACGAAGTGGTGATCGCGCTCGAAATGGGCGAAGTGGAAACGCTGACCCCGATTCGTCTGCGCTACACCGGCGAACTCATTGACTTGACGCAGGCCTACGACGATCAGGACGTGAACCACACTGAGCCCGTCCACGTTACGCGTCAGTTCCTGAATACCACGGTGGGCCGCGCTATTCTCAACGACCATCTGCCCAAGGTAGTGCCCGGCGTCAACCTGGCCATGCCGTACATCAATGGCCTGCTGAAGAAGAAGGGTATTGGCCAACTGGTCAATTACTGCTATCTGCGATTCGGTCTTGAAGTCACCGTCAAGATGCTCGACGAGATCAAGTCGCTCGGCTTCAAATACGCCACGCGCGCCGGCCTCTCCATTGGCATCGACGACATGGTGATCCCGGACAACAAAAAGTCCCTGGTCAAAGACGCCGACAAGCAGGTCATCGCCGTGCAGCAGCAGTACCTCGACGGCGCCATCACCAACGGCGAACGCTATAACAAGGTCATCGAAATCTGGTCGGCCATCACGGAAAAAGTCGCCGATGAAATGTTCGGCCAGATGCAGCGCCGCGACAAAGAAGGCATCCTGAACCCGATTTACGTCATGGCCGATTCCGGCGCCCGCGGATCGAAACAGCAGATCCGCCAACTCTCTGGAATGCGCGGACTGATGGCGAAGCCGACCGGAGAAATCATCGAGACGCCGATCACGGCCAACTTCCGAGAAGGGTTGACCGTGCTCGAATACTTCATCTCGACCCACGGCGCTCGCAAGGGCTTAGCCGATACGGCGCTCAAGACGGCCGACTCGGGTTACCTGACGCGCCGTCTGGTCGATGTCGCGCAAGACGTGATCATCAGCGAATACGATTGCGGTACGGTGGACGGAATATTCGTCTCCGGCATCGTCGAAGCTGGCGAGATTATCGAGCCGCTGCGCGACCGCATCGTGGGCCGCGTTTCACTCGAAAAGATCAAGGACTATGAAGGCCAGGCCGTAGTCGACATTAACCAGGAGATCACGGAAGATCTGGCGGGCGCGATCCAGGCTGCCGGAATCGAGCGCGTGAAGATTCGCTCGGTGCTTACGTGCGAGTCGAGGCGCGGCGTTTGCGTCATGTGTTATGGACGCAACCTGGCTTCCGGGCGTCTGGTCGAACTGGGCGAGGCCACCGGCGTGATCGCGGCGCAGTCCATCGGCGAACCGGGAACGCAGCTCACCATGCGCACCTTCCACATCGGCGGCACGGCGTCGCGAGTTTCGGAACAGTCGCGCCTCGATGCCAAGAACAACGGCACCGTGCGCTTCGTCAATTTGCAGACCGTGAAGTCCAAGACTGGCGACCTGGTGGTGATGAATCGCCAGGGCTCGATTGCCGTGGTGGACGAAAAGGGGCGCGAACGCGAGCGTTATGCGGTCGTGTATGGCGCCAAGGTCAAGGTGACGGAGGGCGGGCCGGTGCAACTCGGCCAGGCCCTGGTCGAATGGGACCCGTACACCTTTGCCATCCTCACGGAAATTGGGGGCACAGCGCAATTCAAGGACCTGCAGGAAGGCATCACGCTGCACGAAGAAGTGGATGAGGTCACCGGCCTGTCGCGCCATGTAGTGGCGGATTCGGCCGACGAGAAGCGTCAGCCGGCCATCGTCATCAAGGGCAAAGCGAGCAAGCGGTACCTGATGCCTTTGCGCGCCCACCTCATGGTGCAGGACGGAGACACGGTGTTTCCGGGCGACGTGCTGGCCAAGATCCCGCGCGAAACCACCAAGACCAAGGACATCACCGGAGGTCTTCCGCGCGTGGTCGAATTGTTTGAGGCCCGCAAGCCGCGCGACACCGCCGTGATCAGCGAAATCGACGGCGTCGTCCGCTTCGGCGAGGTGGCCAAGGGACAGCGCAAACTCTACGTGGCCGCCGATAACGGCACGGAGAAGGAATACTCCGTTCCTCGCGGCGTTCACATCAATGTGCAGGAAGGCGAACGCGTGAAGGCCGGCGAACCGCTGATGGACGGGCCGCTCGACCCGCACGACATTTTGAAAGTACTCGGCGAAAAGGAGTTGCAGTCTTACCTGGTCAATGAGATCCAGGAAGTCTACCGCTTGCAGGGCGTGAACATCTCCGACAAGCACATCGAGGTGATTGTCCGCCAGATGATGCGCTGGGTGAAGGTCGAAGATGTGGGCGACACCAGGTTCCTCCTGGAAGAACAGACAGACAAGTTTGCGTTCCACGAGGAAAACGATCGTGTCATCGCGCAAGGCGGCAAACCGGCCACCGGGCGTCCGTTGCTGCTCGGGATCACCAAGGCGTCGCTCTCCACCGATTCGTTTATCTCCGCTGCGTCGTTCCAGGAGACCACGCGCGTGCTCACGGAAGCCTCCATCAATGGCAGGGTCGATCATCTCCGCGGCCTGAAGGAGAACGTCATCGTGGGCCGCTTGATTCCCGCCGGCACCGGCATGGAATATTACCGCAACGTGCGCCTCTCTCCGGAAATGGAAGAGGCCGCCAGCAAGGTGCAGGAGGAAGTCTCGGAAGCCTTCGAACGCGCCGAGCGCGAACTCGAACTCATGCGTCACGAAGGCGAAACCGAGGAACTCGCCGCGGAATAAGATGGGAAAGATCCAGACGGGGGCGACGCGAGTCGCCCCTCATTTTCTTGGCGGCGTTTTCTGGAAGGACGTTTTTTGAGTGACGTTTTATTGAACGACGTTTTCTGTATGACGTTTTTCTGAAACTCATGGCTTTAGCACTGCAAACACAGCGGCAGACCGGGCAGCCTCGGGACCCGAACCCCACGCCGGAGCCGGTTCCCGGCGGATTGGTACTGGCCCCAGCTCTCGGGCACTTCTGGCGGCTCTTCCGCTTGTCGATTTGGCGCGCTTTCGAGCACGATGCGTTCGCCATCGCCAAAGGGGCAGCGTATTCCTCCATCTTCACTTTTTTCCCGGCCCTGCTGGTGCTGGGCTCGATTCTAGCCACCTTGAGCCGGGGCCAAGTCTATCTTCGCGAGATCTCCTACGCCTTGGGCGCCATCTTGCCCGCCGGCAGCGCCACCGCGCTGGCCTACCTGAGAGGCAGCACAGACCGGTCGGTGGGCCTGCTGATCTCCGCTTCCTTGCTGACCGTCTGGAGCGCTTCCGGCGCCATCATCTCCTGGATGGATGGTTTTCGCCGCGCCTACCAGCTTCCCAAAACCTGGGGGTTGCTCCAGGAGCGCGCCATTGCGATTTCCCTGGTCTTGATGGCCGGTCTGCCGCTGACCTTCGCCACCGTTCTGGTGGCCTTCGGCAGCCGCATTGAATTACGCATCTTGTTTCTTCTCGGGCGCGACTTCGGGCCCCTGATCCTCTTGTTATGGCTCGCGATTCGCTGGATCATCGCCATCCTCACCAGCATCGCCGTGATCCAGCTCATCTATCACAACGCGGTGCCCCGCACCCAGCCCTGGCACTCCGTGCTGCCCGGCGCTATTCTTGCCACCGCCATGTGGCTGCTCTCCACCGCTTTATTTGGATGGTACTTGCAGCACTATGTCGACTACAGCGTCATCTACGGTTCGCTTGGCGTGGGTATTGCGCTGCTGGTCTGGATGTACATCATCTCGCTGGTTGTGCTGATTGGCGCTGAGTTCAATGCTATGCTCTTTCCACGCTGCCTAAAGAAAGTTCCGCCTCCGCGAGCCGACGAAGCTCGCTGACGATGAAGGGCGGTTGCGTAGGGAACCTCGGCAGTTTCCGGCATACACAGAAATCTAAAAATTCGCTATACGAGCTATGGATTTTTTCGGAGTTGCCTGAAGTAGGGTTTCCCGATGGCTGATGGCTGACGGCTGACAGCTAATTCACCCAGCCCGATTTCGAGCCGCCATTGGTTTTGTCGTCGTCGTCGGGAGGGATGTAGTTTCCGTGCTCGTCGAAGCTGACTTTGCGGTCGTGGTCTCTCATGTAGACTTCGAATTTTCGCGCAGCGCGCCTCCGCTTCCAGCGATAGTAAGAATTCCGCGCGCCAAAATAACGCTCGGACGCTGCGTAGCTCAAACCGCGGGACGGCAGAAACTTCACGAACAGGAAACCGAAAAGCAATCCGCCAAGATGCGCGAAAACCGCGACTCCGCCTTGCGCTGGCTCAAAGATCGCAATGATCGCGACCACCACCCAGATGCCGACCAGGTATTTGGCCTTGATCGAGAACGGCAGCGGAAACAGAAACATTTCCTGATCGGCGTACAGAATGCCAAATGCCATCAGCAGGCCGAAAATTCCGCCCGACGCGCCCACCGTTCCGGTTCCCGGATCCATCCCAAGGAAGTGGGTATAGGAGACGGCAATCGTTACCAAAGCCGCGCCCACGACGCAGAACGTGTAACACTCGATGAATCGCCGCGGCCCCCAGTCCCGCTCCAGATACGCGCCTATAAACCAGAGCGTGAGCATGTTGAAAAACACATGACTGAAGCCGGCGTGCAGCAATGAGTACGTGACCACCTGCCACACTCTGCCGTGCATCACTGCAACCGGGATCAGTGCCAGCCACTCCCGCATCAGAACGGCAACGTCCGGCGAAAACGTGTCCATCACCTTCTGAAACAGGTAGATTCCCGTGCAAGTCAGAATGATCCGCCGCACCCATCCTGCAAATGGGGGAAAGCTGAACGAGATGGTTTGTCCGCGTCTCATTTAGGTGCCATGTTTCAAGGTTTCAAAGTTTCAGAGTTTCAAGGAAAACCCAGTGTCCATGGGTTTTAACTTTGAAGCCTTGAAACTCTGAAACTTTGAAACCTAATATTCCATTATCCTTCGAAACCCTCAGGCTTGCACGCGCACTGCTGCCAACCGTTTGGAAGTGCTCCCAATCGGGCGCACTCGTCGAGCGCCATGCGCAATTGTCATAGCTGGCATTACACATGTGAAAGGCCAACCAAAAACGGGAAGACTCGGCGATGGCAAAATAATTTTGTCAACCCACTTGACCTTTTCCTCACGAAGAAACTAAATATAACTGGGTACCCCGAACGTGGAGGAAGTCATGGTGTATTGTCCTGTATGCGAGACGGACCTCGACATCGACGAAGATGAGGTCGATGAAGGCGCGGTCGTCTCCTGCCCGGAGTGCGGCAAGGACTTCGAGGTGGTCACAGTGAATCCCATCGAACTCAAGGTGGTCGGCGCCGACGAGATCGACGAAGACGACGAAGAAGGCGTCGCCGAAGCAGAGTCGGAGGACGAGGATTCCTGAAGAATTCTGCGCATATTCGGGTGCTCCGGCGTTGGGTCGCGGTGGCTGCGTTCGTGGTGTGTCTGGCGGCGCTCCTTGCCCCTCTGAGCGCGCAGAGTAGCGGGCACGAGAAGCCGCAGCCTTACGCTCTTATCTTCGGAACGGTTTGGGACCCCGATGGGCGCCCGCTCTACGGGGTCAAGGTGAAGATCCGCCGGGCCGATAAGGACGACAAGAAAGCCCGCTGGGAGCTCTATTCCAATCACACCGGCGAATTCGCCCAGCGCGTGCCCGCCGGCAAGGCCGATTACATTGTTTGGGCGGACGTGAAGGGCTACAAACTGCCCTCGGGCAGAAAGCTGAAGCCGAGCCCAGAAGTAACCGTGCATATCGACAACGACGAGCGTTCCGACATCGGTCTTCATTTAGACTGGGAGTGATGGGATGCTCATGAGAATGAAGAAAACGATCATCGCGGTTCCGGTATTGCTCGCGCTGTTGCTGGTTGTGTTGTCGACTTCAGCCCTGGCCGCTCCAGCGCCGCAGTTTGGCGGCTCATCGAAGGAAGAAAAGACACGCCTGCTTACCGGCAAAGTGCTGGACGGCGGCGACAATCCTCTGCCGAACGCGGTCGTCTACCTGACCAACACGCACACCCGCGCGGTGAAGACCTACATCGTTGGCGCGGATGGGACCTACCGTTTCCCCGCCCTTCAGCCCAGCGTCGATTACGATGTCTATGCCCAGTACAACAACCGCAAGAGCCACACCAAGACGGTCAGCCAATTCGACGATCGTACGCAGGTTTACATCACCTTGAAAATCGACGTCAAGTAATCGTTATTGCTTCCGCCTGCTCACTCCAAGACAAAGGCCACCGCTGGCGGTGGCCTTAAGGATCTCGACCCTAGCGAGTAGCAGTTAGTTACTATCTCCGCCGGCGCGTTTCCACGAGATCAAGTCGCCGATGGTGGTGCTGGTTGAGGAGGAGGCCGGGTGCTTGTAAGACTCGACTTCCTGGCGCGACGCTTCTTCGCCGACCGCCTTAATACTTAGTCCGACTTTCTTCTCTTCCTGGTTCATCTTGACGATCTTGAAGTCGAACTCGGCCCCAGGTTCCAAGTGCATGGGCTGTCCGTTGGGATCGACCGCTTCCGAGTTATGGCACAGACCTTCGATGCCTTGGGCAATCTCGATAAAGGCTCCGAAGTTCGCCACACGCAGGACCTTGCCATGCACGATGTCGCCGATGCGGTGCTGCGCGAAGAACGCTTCCCAAACGTCGGGCTGCATCTGTTTCACGCCGAGTGAAAGACGCCGCTTGTCCGGTTCAATGGCCAGGATGATGGCCTTGACCTTGTCGCCCTTCTTCAAAACCTCGGAAGGATGCTTCACGCGCGTCGTCCAGCTCAGGTTGCTGACGTGCACCAGGCCGTCGATTCCGTCTTCGATTTCAAGGAAAGCGCCGAATTCGGTAAGGTTGCGGACCCGGCCCTCGACCGTCGCTCCCACCGGATATTTGTCGTGCAGCGTGTCCCAGGGGTTGGAGGCGAGTTGCCTCATGCCAAGCGAAATGCGGCGCTCGGTTGGGTTCACGCTCAGGACCACGCAATCCACCTCGTCGTGGACGTTGACCAGCTTCGAGGGATGCTTCATGCGCTTCGACCACGTCATTTCGCTGACGTGAACCAAGCCCTCAATGCCCTGCTCCAGTTCGACGAAGGCGCCGTAATCGGTCACGCTGATGACGCGTCCGTGGACGTGCGCCCCCACCGGATAACGGTGCTCGGCATCCAGCCACGGATCGGGCGTGAGTTGCTTGAAGCCGAGCGAAACGCGCTGCTTGTCTTTGTCGTACTTCAGCACCTTCACCTGAATCTGGTCGCCGACGTTGACCAGGTCGCGCGGATGCGTGAGGCGTCCCCACGACATATCGGTGATGTGCAACAGGCCGTCGAGCCCGCCCATATCGACAAACGCGCCATATTCGGTCAGGTTCTTCACGATGCCGGTGAGAACGCTGCCTTCTTCCAGGTGCTCCAGCGTTTTGCCACGCTTTTGGTTCTGCTCTTCTTCCAGAAGCTGTTTGCGCGACACCACGATGTTGCCACGCTTCTTGTTGAGCTTGATGATGGCGACTTCCATCGTCTGGCCCTTCATGCCATCCAGGTTCCGGATGGGACGCAGGTCCACTTGCGACCCCGGCAGAAAAGCATGCGCGCCCTGAATGTCGAGCGTCAGGCCGCCCTTGATACGCTCCACGACGATGCCCTGGATCGGCTTCTTTTCGTTGTAAGCGCGCTCAATCTCATCCCAAGAGCGCAGCCGCTGCGCCTTCAAGTGCGAGAGGTTGACGTAGCCCTCTTCGGTCTGGCCCTTCTCCCGCAATACGTCGATCTCGTCGCCGGGTTGGAACTTGGGCTTGCCCTCATGATCGAGAATTTCCGTAAGCGGCGCCATGCCTTCGGATTTTGTCCCGATATCGACGACGACGTGGGTCGCCGTCAGTTTCACCACCGTACCTTTAATGACGTGGTCGTCGCCCACTGCTTCTTCGGTTTCGGTCTCGAAGTTGTGGAGCGCGGCAGCAAAGTCGTCGCTCCCAGCCGCCGCATTTTCGGCTGCGGAATCGTGCGCAGCGTTGCTGGCAACCACAACCTTCTCGGCGGCGGAACTCTCAGCAGCATCCCCGCCCGCCGCGGCAAATTCGGCGGCGGTATTTTCCGGGGCGCCAGTCTGAGGAGCGTCAGGGGCGGAAGCCTGTGCGTCCGCGGAAGAAGGTTGTGCTTGCTCGGGCGCGTCTACTACGGCCGGGCCGCCGATTTGAGTCTCGTTGGAAGATGTCATGGTTTGAATACTGGAATCAAGATTGCGTGCGGTGCTGTCGTCGAACAAGTTCATAGCCTCGGTGTGGACGCGCCTTCGTGCGCGACATGCGGGACGTGGCATAGCGGACTGCTGGCGTGGTCTTTAGGTTGCGTTGAGGCCGACCTGGCGGACGGCCCTGGGACAATTCCAGCTGGTTCGAAACCGCGTCCAATAGGGACTCTTCGACTATAGCAACCACCTCCGAACAGTGTCAAACGCGAAAAAGGCTACTTTGCCGTCCGGCCCAAGAATTTACCGCCCCGTCACACTGCCGTCGTCTTACGCTCCAGACTAACGAGGCGAGACCGCCACAGCCGCTGAAAGGCTGATTCACCGCCGAGTGCGCCGGGTAGCTTCTGCAATCGCTTGTTTACAGCAATCATTCGCAAGGCTTAGGATCAATGCGTTTGGAGTGAGAGAGCTGACGATGAAAATGTCCCGGTTCGGCAAGTGGCTGGCGGTCGGCTTTGCGGTCTGTATGTTGGCAGCGCAGGAGGCGAAAGCGGGAGTGGGCTTCCAGCCGGTTTCGCCCGATGAACTGAAGATGACGAGCGAGCCGCAGGCGCCGGGAGCGCCCGCCATCATTTTGTACCGCCAAGTGGACCGGGATGACAATATCCACACGCCCCACGAAGACAATTACTTTCGGATCAAGATCCTGACCGAAGAGGGGCGGAAACATGCCAATGTGGAGATCCCGTTCGTCAAGGGACTCGATGATGTGGTGAACCTGAAGGCTCGAACCATTAAGCCGGATGGCTCGATCGTCAACTTCGACGGCCAAGTCTTCGAAAAGGAGTTGGTCATGGGCAGAGGCGCAAAGTATCTGGCGAAGACTTTTACTCTTCCGGAGGTGGAGGTGGGGAGCATTGTCGAGTACTTTTTTACCATTGATTTCGCTGAGCACAAGCTCTTCAGCTCCAATTGGATCCTGAGCAACGAGCTATTCACCAAGAAAGCGCAATTTTCGCTGAAGCCCCCCACGAGCATATCCTCCTTGGTGAGGTATTCCCTGCGCTGGAGTTGGCATGACCTGCCTGTGGGCGCCAAGCCGCAAGAGGGGCCCGACCACGTCGTCCGTATGGAAGCGAACAACATACCCGCATTCCAGACGGAAGACTACATGCCTCCCGCGAACGAGTTGAAATCGCGGGTGGATTTTATCTATGAGGAGGGCATCGCCGAGAAGGACCAAGCCAGTTTCTGGAAGCGGATCGGGAAGGAGCGAAACGGGCAATTGGAAAGCTTCGCCGGAAAACGGAACGCCATGGAGCAGGCTGTGGCGCAAATCGTTTCCCCGAACGACTCGCAGGATGTGAAATTGCGAAAGATCTATGACCGCGTGCAGCAGATCCGGAACAAAACCTACGAGTTGCGTAAAACCGAACAGGAGGTTAAGCGCGAAAAAGAAAAGACAGACGAAAACGTGGAAGACGTTTGGAAACGAGGCTATGGCAATAGGACCCAGTTGAACTGGCTGTTCCTGGGCTTGGCGCGAGCGGCGGGTTTTGAAACCTACGGGTGCTGGGTTTCGGACCGCAAAGACTATTTTTTCGATCCGGCTACGATGCAAAGCGCGAAGTTGAACGTCAACGTTGTGCTTGTCAAGCTGAATGGGAAAGATCTTTATTTTGCGCCTGGGGTGGAGTTTACTCCATTTGGTTTGTTGCCTTGGGCGGAAACCGGGGTGACGGGCTTACGGCTGGATAAGGACGGCGGAGCCTGGATTCAAACCACGCTTCCCCAAGCCTCGGAGTCGAGGATCGAACGCGTGGGAAAGCTGAAGCTCTCCGAGACCGGCGATCTGGAAGGAAAGTTGACCGTCACCTACATCGGGCAAGAAGCCCTGAACCGGCGGGCGGACGAGCGACACGCCGACGAAGTGGCACGTAAGAAATCCCTCGAGCGGCATGTGACATCGCTGATCAGGGTTCCCGCCGAGGCGGAGCTAACCAACCAACCGGACTGGACTAATTCGGAGACGCCGCTGGTCGCGGAATTCAACCTCAAGGTTCCAGGTTGGTCCTCGAATGCCGGCAAGCGCGTGGTGATTCCTGCTGTGCTCTTTAGCGCCGCCGACAAAGGCCTCTTTGAACGTGAAAACCGCATACATCCTATCTATTTCGAGTATCCCCATGAGAGATTGGAGGATGTAACCATTGAGCTTCCGACGGGATGGCAAGTGAGCAGTGTGCCGCCGCCGCAGAGCCAGGATAAAAAAGTTGTGAGTTACAGCTTGAAAGTGGAGCAGTACTCAGGAACCGTGCGTTTGACGAGGAAGTTGAGCATCGATATTTTGCTGATGGAACAGAAATACTACTCGGCGTTGCGGAACTTCTTTCAGACGGTAAGAACCGGCGATGGGGAACAGATTGTTTTGCAGCCAGGAGAAATCCATGCGAGCAACTGAATCAATAACCGGCCGGCGAGCGCTCTTGGTTTGTGTTTGGATCGCCGTATGTGTGATGAGTGTTGTGTCGCGGGCCGCGGCTAGCGGAGACGCTCCGGCGTGGATGCACGCGCTGGCCGGGGCATCGTTGCCTTCTCACGATGAAAAGACCGACGCCGTGTTGCTGTATTCCGAAACGAACGTTGCCGTTTTGTCGGTGGACAAGATTCAGAAGCATGTTCGCGAAGCTTACAAAATTCTGCGGCCCGAAGGGCGCGGGCATGGCACAGTAGGTGTTAATTTCGATCCGAATACGAAAATCATAAGTCTGCACGGCTGGTGCATCCCAGCGCAGGGTAAGGACTACGAGGTGAAGGAGAAGGACGCGGTCGATGTTTACGCGGCCCCAGGATTTGAGTTGTACTCCGATAAAAAGTCCAGGATCCTGCGTATTCCGGCGCCCGATCCGGGAAACATTGTTGGCTACGAATATGAAGTGGAAGAACAGCCTTTCTTCTTGCAGGATATTTGGCGCTTCCAGGGAAGCGATCCGGTGCGGGAGAGCCATTATTCGCTGCAACTTCCTCCCGGCTGGGTTTTTAAGGCTTCATGGCTTTCGCACGAGGAAGTGAAGCCGGCCGAAGGTGGCGGCAATGTATTGCAATGGGTGGTCAGCGATGTGAAAGGGATCAGGTATGAGCCGGATATGCCGCCGCTGAGTGGTGTGGCCGGCCAGATGGTCGTGTCCTTTTTCCCAGCGGGAGGAACATCGCGGAAGAACGAGTTCGCAAACTGGCAAGACATGGGGAGTTGGTACGGGAATCTGGTCAGCGGACGGATGGACGCGTCCGAACCAATCAAACAAGAGGTAAGCGGTTTGGTGGCGGGGAAGACCGCAACGCTAGAGAAGATGCAAGCCATCGCCAGTTTCCTGCAACACGACATTCGCTATGTTGAGATCTCATTAGGCATTGGTGGCTGGCAACCGCATGCCGCTCCCGACGTTTTCTCGCATCGATACGGAGATTGCAAAGACAAAGCGACCCTGATGCGCACCATGCTGCGCGAGATTGGCGTGAACTCCTATCATGTAGTGATTAACACTGAGCGCGGCTCGGTTACGCATGACTCACCGGCGCACAACGCGTTTAACCACGTGATTCTTGCCATCAAGTTGCCGGATGACGTGAAGGATCCATCCCTGGTCGCCGTGATGCAGCATCCCAAGCTGGGAAGGATTCTGTTCTTTGATCCTACCAACGACTTGACGCCCTTTGGCCAGCTTGGTGGTTATCTGCAGGCGAATTACGGTTTGCTGGTAACTCCGGAAGGCGGCGAACTGGTGGAGTTGCCGCAACAACCGCCTGCGATGAACAGCATCGAGCGCGAAGGCAAGCTGACGCTCGAAGCTAACGGAATGTTGCAGGGCGACGTCAAGGAAATGCGCCTGGGAGATCGAGCTCGGTCAGAACGGTGGAGATTGCGTGCGGTAAAGAAGGATGTCGACCGGATCAAACCGATCGAAGACCTTCTAGCGGGATCGCTTCCCAGTTTTCAAATTGTGCACGCGAGCCTGATCAACTTTGAGCAAACAGACCAGCCTTTCGGCTTCAATTACACTTTCCAGTCCGCCAACTACGCAAAAATTGCGGGCAATCTGCTGCTGGTGCGGCCGCGCGTGCTGGGCAGCAAATCGTCGAGCGTACTGGAGACCAAGGAGCCGCGAAAGTTTCCGCTCGAATTCAAAGGGCCATTGCGGGACACCGATAGTTTCGATATCACGCTGCCGTCGGGCTATGAAGTAGACGAGTTGCCGCCTCCGATGGATGTGGACTACAGCTTTGCCAGTTATCACAGCAAGACTGAAGCGAGCGGGCAAGTGTTGCACTACACGCGTGCCCTGGAAATTAAGGAGTTGAGCGTTCCCGTCGCCAAAATGGACGAGCTGAAAAAGTTCTACCGCATGATCGCCACAGACGAGCGGAATACGGCGATCCTGAAACCAACTGGGACCGGCAAGTAGCGTAAAATTGGTTCTTGCATGGGTCGTGAGCGCAAATGGGAGCAGGCCCACCCTCTGGCATCTTCCCCACCGAGGCTGCCCAACACTTGCGCTTTTTGTAAGGGTGGACGGAGGACCGCTCGCCGGGTGCCCGCATGCGAAATCATGGGGTATGTAAAATTTACACTGTAATATTTACACGGTTGTGTCTTTTTACCACACAAGCCACCGTGTATTATCAACGACTTGGACGGTCAAATTAACCTTCTTTTCTGACTACCGGTCACCAATATACGCCGCGCCGCCCCATCTTTTCTCTTATTGTTCGCCATTGCCTCACTCCCCCATCGCCGGATATGTACGTACATATTTGCCATGTTCCACGTGGAACATTGTACGTACAATTATGGGCGCGCCGTCTCGTTTGCCACAGGCCTTTTGATTCACAGTTTCTCGGCATCTCGGCAAAGAAAAATCCGCGGAAGAAAATCGTCCTTGACAGTCCCATCGCTCGGTTATAGTATTTGATCTCAAGTTTGCTCTTTATCGAGCAAGCTGGAATTTCATGCAGAGTGGCTGAGGGACGAGCCCTAGGACGCCACGGCAACCGGATCGGGATCATACATCCCGGCTGACAGGTGCCAACTCTCGCCCGGTAACGGGGACCATGAGATTCGGGGTGATGACGATTTGTTCGCGTATCCCGAACCTCTTTTCCAATCCGGAAAAGGGGTTTTGTAGTAACTGGGGAATTTTTCCCGGCTCGTCCCGCAGTCACAGAAAGAAGTTGCAAAATGGAGACGAGCACTTACCAGCTCCGCTGTCGCGAATGCGGCAAGACCTGGGGCAACCAGCCGTGTAGTATCTGTGAAAGCTGTTTCTCACCGCTCGAAATCACCTACGATTACGATTCGATCCGTCCGCTCATTTCGCGGGAGCTATTCGCCTCGCGTGCGCCGAACATGTGGCGTTATCGCGAGTTACTGCCGCTGCCAGCGGGGTATCAGCCCTCCCTCCCTATTGGATATACACCGCTGGTGAGCGCTCCGCGGCTGGGCGACAGGATTGGATCGCGGCGGCTGTTCGTCAAAAATGACGCAGTGTGCCTGCCCACCTTAAGCTTCAAAGACCGCGTGGTTGCGGTCGCGCTGGCGAATGCGCGCAGCTTCGGGTTCAATACGGTGGCTTGCTCTTCCACCGGCAACCTGGCAAATTCTGTCGCGGCGCAAGCGGCGCGTGAAGGGTTGAAGGCGTGGATTTTTATTCCTTCCGATCTGGAGCCTGCGAAAATCCTGGGCACGCAAGTGTTTGGCGCGGAGCTGGTGCGCATCAATGGCAGTTACGACCATGTGAATCGGTTGTGCTCGCAGATCGCCGACGAGCATCGTCCCGGCGAGCAAGGGTGGGGATTCGTGAACGTCAATCTTCGTCCGTATTACGCCGAAGGCTCGAAGACGGTGGGCTATGAAATCGCCGAGCAACTGGGTTGGAAATTGCCCGATAACGTGGTGGTGCCGATGGCGGGCGGATCGCTGATCACGAAAATCAAAAAAGCGTTCGATGAGATGATTCTGCTGGGGCTGGTCGATCCCAAGCCGGTAAGATTTTTTGGCGCACAGGCGACGGGGTGCTCGCCGATTTCGACGGCGATCAAACAGTACTCGACCGAGATTGAACCGCAGCGGCCGAAGACGATTGCACGGTCGCTCGCAATCGGCAATCCGGCGGACGGACATTACGCAGTAAAGACGATCACGAAAAGCGGCGGCTGGGCGGAAGACATTTCGGACCCCGAAGTGGTCGGCGGCATCCAATTACTGGCGGCGAGCGAGGGCATCTTCACGGAGACGGCGGGCGGCGTGACGGTGGGGACGGCGCGCAAGCTGATCCAGCAAGATCGCATTCTGCCCGATGAGACCACCGTGCTCTGCATCACGGGCAACGGACTGAAGACTACCGACGTGCTCGCCGATAAGTATCAAGCAGGAATTCCGATCGCTCCGAAGATGGCGGAGTTCGAAGCATATTTGGCGGCGAAGGTGGCAACATTGCCGGCGTTTGTTGTGGCGGCGGATTCGGCAGCAGCAGCGGTTTAGGGATTGGAGAGTAATCGATGGTCGTTAGTCGTTCATGGCCCCAGATGCTTGCGGCGGTTTCGAAATTGGCCGAGCTTGCTAACGACAAACGACTTTTACTCACACATTTTCATGCGGGCGATTGGCCCAGGGAGGCACTTATGAGTATTACAGTTCAAATTCCTACGGCATTGCGGCGGCTTACTTCTGGAACGCCGCGCGTTGTCTGCTCGGTTGCTAACCTCAACGAGCTGTTCTCGGAGCTCGACCGGCAGTTCCCCGACTTGAAGCCCCATTTGCGGGATGAGACGGGGGAAACGCGGCGTTTCCTGAATATTTATGTGAATGAGGAAGATATTCGTTTCCTGGGGGGCGGTTCGTATGCGTTCCGGGACGGCGACGAGGTACTGCTGGTGCCTTCGATCGCGGGCGGGGCGCGGTAGCGGTTCCGGCATTGGCTTTGCGGGTTAGGTTTCGCGATCCGGAAGCAGGTCTTGGAGGATGTCCTCGCGAATATAAAGCGCATCCGCGTATAGGATTCTCGCTCCGCGATGGTAGGGAGGAGAAAGCCGGTAGAGTCCGAATCCTTTGCTGGCCATCAGTTGATGGAGCTCTGGAAACCCAGCGTCGTTTTCATAATGTGAAGTGAAGGTGACCTCCATCAGAATGGACTTGGTTTTGCGGAGGCCTTCTCGCGAACTCGCCAGCACTCCCATCTCAGCACCCTGAATGTCGAGCTTGAGGATGGAGATTTCGTCCTCGCCGGCGACCAATTGGTCATAGCTTATCTTTCGGACTTCCACCGTTCCAATAACATCCCAGGAGTGGGCTGCAAATTCTCGGGTGACTTCCGGTCGAGGTTTGAGCAGCGAAGATCCGGCGGGGTGCCTGAGCTGATGGAAGTTTGCGGTCCCCTCACTGTCCGCCAGGGCGGCATCAACGACCGCGACCAAGGGGAGCGCGCCGAATTTCGTCTTCAGGGGGCCCACCATCCGGGGCTCACATTCTACGGCGATAATATGTTGAGGTTTGAAGCGGTCGAGCAGCGCCTGTGTCCAAATCCCGGCATGGGCCCCGGCGTCTACACAAGTCCGCAAGGCTGAGAGGATGGCCGGGGGAAAAAGATTCAACCGTGCATCGCACAGGTTTTGGTGTTGGCGGACAGACAGAGCGACCCAACTGGCCTGGTGTGCCTCGATGCCGAGGCGCATATAGTCGTGGCGGCGTACGGAGTACTCGGCGATTCCGTGGGGAATGACCTGTTTGACGAGATCTTTCAGGTTCATGCAGGTAAAGTCTAACAGGCCGGCTTGGTGGCGATCGAGGGGCGTACGGCGGCTTCGCGAGGGTTGCGGCTTGCATCGCGGGGTGGGGTTGAGTACAATCTAACTAACTGGTTAATTATATGAAGGCAGGGGCGGCGGGGCGGTTAGGAAGCCGGGGACATCCGGAGGAAAGCCGGGCGGCAATTCTGAAGGCGGCGGTGGGGGAATTTGCCGAGCACGGGATCGCGGGGGCGCGGACGGATGCGATCGCGCGCGCGGCGCGGGTCAACAAGGCACTGCTTTATTACTACTTCAAGGACAAGAACGCGTTGTACGAAGCGGTGCTGGACCATGTGTTCCGCGGGCTGCGGGATCGAGTGATGCCGGTGCTGGAGAGCGAACTGGGACCGCGCGAGAAAATGCTGGAGTATGTGGGGGCGTACTTCGATTACATTGCGGCCAATCCGCAGTTTCCGCGAGTGGTGCAGGCGGAATGGATGCGGTCGAGTGCGGAAGGCAGCCCGCACATGAAGCGCATTGCGCGGGAATATTTCCGTCCGATCTTCGGGAAGCTGGAGGAGTTGATGCGCAAGGGGGTCGCGGCGCGGGAATTTCGGGCGGTAGATCCGATGGATTTTCTGCCTTCGGTGATAGCGGTGATTGTGTTCTATTTCAGCGCGGCACCGGTGATCGAGGAGTTGACGAAGGTGGATCCGTTGTCGGCAAAACGGATCCGGGAGCGGCGGGCGTTTGTGCTGGAGTTTGTATCGGCGGCGCTGTTTAAGCCGTCAGCCATCAGCCGTCAGCCATCGGCTCTCCGTTCTTAGTTTCAGTTTTCGGCTGTCGGTCCAGGGGCAATCATTTTCGAAAATCTTGTGGTATCGCTCAAGCGATACCCTGATATATAACCGGCGTTTCCACAAGGGGCAAGAGTGAAACACTGAGAGCTGAGAACTGATGGCTGATAGCTAATAGGAGATTTTTAATGAGTGCTCGAAACCGGTTTTTAATTGTGTTGGGAGTAATCCTCACGATTGCTTCGGTGTATTACTTTTTCTCCACACCGGGAGGGAATGACCTGGTGTTGGTGGGGACGGTGGATGCGAACCAGATCGTAGTGAGTCCGCAGATCCAGGGGCGGATTACGCGGTTGCTGGTGGAAGAAGGTTCGCAAGTGAAGCAAGGGGATTTGATTGCGTTGCTGGATCCGTCGGAGTTGGAGGCGGAGGAGCGCGGAGCGGCGGCGACGATTGCGAGTTTGCGGTCGAAGGTGAGCGAGAGCGAATTCACGCGGCAATCGACGAAGGGGACGACGACGGGAGATGTGGCGAATTCGCAGGCGCGGTTGGCGGCGGCGCGGGCGCAATTGGCGCAGGCGGAAGCGACGTTGACGCGGGTGGAGAGCGACAGCCGGCGGACGATTGGGCTGGCGGACGCGGGAGTGGCGTCGGAGCAAGAGAAGGTGCAGGCGGAGATGAATCTGAAGGCGCAAGAGGCGAGCGTACAGGCTTTGAAGGACCAGGTGACGGCGGGGCAGGCGGATTTGGATTCGGCGCTGGCGCGAACGAAGCAGGCAACGGCGGCCGAGAGCACGGTGGAATCGACGCGGGCGCAAGTGGAGAACGCGGTGGCGGCGTTGAAGGAAGCGGAGGTGCGGCTGGGATACACGAAGATATATGCGCCAGTGACGGGGACGGTACTGGTGCGGGCGGCGCGTGAGGGCGAAGTTGTGAACGCGGGGCAGGCGATCGTAACGGTAGTGGATTTCAGCGATACCTGGGTGCTGGCGGCGATTCCGGAAACGGACGCCGATCATATTGGATTGGGAGACACGTTGCGGGTGCGGTTGCCTGGAGGGACGGTGGTTCCGGGAAAAGTCTTTTATAAGGCGGCGGAAGCGGATTTCGCCACACAGCGGGATGTGGGGCGTCGGAAGCGGGACATACGAACGATTGCATTGAAGGTGAGGCTGGAAAATCCCAAGGGCGCGTATGTGCCGGGTTTGACGGCGGAGGTGTTAGTAGCGCCGGGGCAATTGAAATAGGGGCAAGGTTTCAGAGTTTCAAGGCACTCGCAATGAATGAAGAAGTAAATAAGGCGAACGGGAACAGCGCCAATGGCATTGGCGTTGCTTCGTCTGAAATAAACCTGCGGGGCGAGGTTGCGGCGGATGCTGCCAATGCGATTGAGGTGCAGCATATCGTCAAGCGATATGGCGAGTTCACGGCGGTGGACGATGTATCGTTCGCGGTGAAGGAAGGGGAAATATTTGGGTTGTTGGGGCCGAATGGGGCGGGGAAATCGACGTTGATCCGGATGATGACGACGCTGATTCCAATCACGGCGGGATGGGCGCGAGTGGCGGGGCACGATGTGGCGCGCGAGGCGAATGCGGTGCGGCACACGATTGGAGTGATTCCGCAGGCTTTGACGAGCGACCTGGATTTGACGGTGGAAGAGAACCTGAATATTTACGCGAAGCTATATGACGTTCCTAAGAAGCGGCGGAAAGAGGCGGTTGAAGAGTTGCTGGAGACGGTGGATCTTACTAAGTGGCGGGATGCGCAGACTAAGACGCTGTCGGGCGGGATGCGGCGGCGGCTGGAGATAGCGCGGGGGCTGGTGCATAGTCCAAAGATATTTTTCCTGGATGAGCCGACCACGGGGCTCGATCCGGTGTCGCGCGTGGCGGTTTGGGAGATGTTGACCGCGATCAAGGCGAAGCGGAAGCTGACGATCCTTATAACTACGCATTACATGGATGAAGCGGACCGGCTGTGCAACCGGATTGCGATTGTGGACCACGGGAAGCTGGTGGCGCTGGATACTCCAGAGGCGTTGAAGTCGAGCGTGCCGGGAACGAATGTAATTGAGGCGCAATTCGACAATCCACCGGAGGATTGGGAAGATCGGCTGCGGAAATTACCGGAAGTAACGTCGGTGCAGGACGAGAGCGCGGGGATGTTCCGCGTGCTGACGACGAATGGGTCGCGGACGACGACGGACCTGGTGGGAATGGCGGTGGAAGCGGGGGTGGTGGTGAAGACGCTGATGGTGCAAAACACGACGCTGGACGATGTGTTTGTCCATTACACGGGGCGTCAATTGCGCGATGAGCTAGTGAAGGCGCATGCCTATATGATGCCGCCGCGACCGGGGTTGCAGCCATGAACCGGGTAATGGCGATCATCGAGCGCGAGATGCGCAAGTTCTTCCGGTCGCCGGCGCTGATGATGGCGTCGATGATCTTTCCGCTGGTGCAGTTGATCGTGCTGGGGAATGCGTTTGGCGGAAAAATTCGCGACGCGAAGATGGGGCTCGTGGACGAGGACCACGGAACGCAGGCGGTGAGGATCAAGGAAGCGTTCGACGCGGTGCGGGCGAATGCGGGGACGTTTGTCACGGTCCCGTATGACGACGAAGTGCGGGCGCGAGAGGACGTGCGCAACGGGAAGATCCAGGGCGCTGTGATTATTCCGGCGCAATATTCGAAGATGGTGTATGAGAAGAACCATCCGCGGATCGCGCTGATTGTGGACAACAGCGATAACTTCATGAGTTCGTCGTTTGAGGAAAAGATGACGGACGTGACGGCGGCGTTGAACCAGCCAGACGTTTCGCCGCGGCTGACGCAGCAGGTGGCGCTGGAGGTCATCGAACTCTATCCCTATATCGAGTACATGAAGTATCTGTTGCCGGGATCGATCACGCTGGCAATGTTTGTGTCGGTGATGATCGGCGGAGGAATGCTGTATATCGACGACAAGGCGCGCGGGGTTCATGAGGGTTACTTAGTAACTCCGATTACGAAGACGGAGCTGGTGCTGGGGCTGGTGGGAGCGGGCGCGATCAAGGCGGTGATGACCGGAGTGGTGATTACGGTGATTGGGTCGCTGCTGGCGGGAGTGGGGACGGTGTTCAATCCGGGGACGATGCTGGGGCTGGCGGCGATGATCGGGCTGACGTCGGCGGCGTTCAATGCGATGATGTTTTTGCTGATGGTGAGGATTGAAGACCCGCTAGTGCCGCGGGCGATGTTTGGGATTTTGAATACGCTGCTGTTTTTCCCCAGTGGATCGATTTATCCGGTGGAAGCGTTTCCGGCGTGGCTGCGGGCGATTGCGAAGGTGGATCCGTTTACGTATGCGGTGCATGGATTCAAATCGCTGCTGCTAAAGGAAACGGGGCTGGGGGCGATCATTCCGGACATGATTTATTTGTCGCTGTTTGCGGCGGTGACGCTGGCGGCGGCAGTGCCGTTGTTTAAGCGGACGCTGTAGAAATGGGCAGTCGTCACACGAGCGGACAAGCCGTAAACTTCCTAGTTCGGGACAGTGTTTACTGGTTAGTATCCCCACCCCCCTCCCCCCCGATCTTTAAGAATCATAGGTTTAGGAAGAAATTTCCGCAAAATCTTTGAGTTCAAAGGACTTATAGGTAAAATATTCCGGAATAAGGAGTTAGGGGCAGTTGCCAGTACTGCTCCGGTTTTCAGTAAAAAACTGGAGAATCTTAAAGCCGCTATCGCCTTGCAGTTCGCGTTCAATAATTTCTGTCGCGTTCATTTAACCCTTCGTATTACGCCGGTCATGGGAACGAGAGTCACGGATCATAATTGGAATATTTATGAACTGCTTAAAACAGCACCATAGAACTTTCCCAGCCTTCGCCCTTATGTGTCTCGTTTGCTCGTCTTTCTGCAACGCATCCAGCGTGGTTTTCGCCGTTACTCCCACCGGCATCCTTGTCGCCACAGATTCCAAGGGTGTGCGGATTTCCGGCGGGGATACTCGCAGGCCTCTCGGATCGATAGAGAAAGCATTCATCATTCAAGATCGCCTGGTGGTGG
>Ga0326728_10006576_pt1 | contig 31095 bp, 26 predicted proteins | sample MB3enrmetagenome_FD_207602 | JGI IMG/M metagenome (GOLD analysis project Ga0326728, IMG submission 207602) | Lab enriched peat soil microbial communities from McLean, Ithaca, NY, United States - MB31MN | ecosystem: Environmental > Terrestrial > Soil > Wetlands > Peat | place: USA: New York...
ACTTCTCTGCGGCATATGCCGACAAAGGATCGGGCCAGGTTCAGCGCCGTCGATTGGGCGAGGGCCTCGGCCTGAGCGGCGACTTTGGCGCCGTGGTTGCTTTCCGTGACTCGCTTACTGGCCTCGAATTTCTGCGCCGCGCGGAAGACTTGCTCAACCGCGGCTTGACTCTCAGTCTCCATGCATACCAGTGCCATGTCTTCCTCGATTGGCATGAGTTGCACCCTTCGCTTGAGCAGCCGTGGGACAGGCTCTCGGACTTGCTCAACGGCCGTGGCGTGCCCAACCTTGCGGATGAGCTCGTCAATCTGGAGCTCAAGCCCGCGCACGACGCGCTGCGGCAGCTTCTCGATCCCGGCGTCGTTCGGCATTTCGCGGATATTGCCGAACATCCGCGGGCCGTCGGCGCAGTACGTGCCAAAAAAATCGATCGGCAGCGCACCGAATTTCTCAAGCAGGCCTGGACGAAATACGAGAGATTTCTATCGGAGGCCGCAGCGGCATACGCGATGCGCCTCAAAGCGGACCATCAACCTGCGCGTGAGGTTGAGACGGCAACAGACGCGACCGAGGCTGCGAAATTTACAAAACTTATGCGTGCAGCGATGCGCATGCCTCAAGTCGAGGCGCTGTTTCCCGCGCCATGGACGGCAGCGGCCCGCCGCATGCTGCCCAGTCCCAGCCCGCAGTTCACGGCGACAGCGATGTGGGGCCCGGTGCTGGCTTGGTGTGCGCTTCAGTTGCTCGCCGATGAGATCGATAAGAAGTGCCCGGAACAGACTGCGCTCGATCTCTTCGACCGTCTCCGCCTGCGCGGGCCCTTTGCTCATGCCCTCTCCGCCCTCGGCTTCGAAGGTGAAGAAGCATGGCGCGTGTCTGCTCGAATCAAAGTGCTGCTCTTGGTAAGTGCCGGCGTCGGCAATGAAAGCGCTGCCGGCGGCAAACAACCCGAGCCGGCGCCATCGCTCGCCGCAAAGCCCAAGGCCGCCGAACCGGCGGTCGCGCCTCTAACCGTGCCCGAATCCTCGCAGGCTTACGCCGAGAAGTTGGCTCTTCCACCCGCGTTGTGGCTCGATCCCGACGTGCGCTGGCTTTGCGGCGTGCACGAGGCTGGAGGTCACGACTATCTGATCCGCGAGCGCTACGAAGAACTGCTCTGGTGGCTTCTCATGCCCACTCTGCTGCACATCGCGGGCGAACCGGCCCCGAGCCAGTCCGCAATCGAGGAGTTGAGCCACGCGGTTGCTTCAGCGTTGGCCTCTGCCGAGGCCGCTGGCTACCGCGTCGACGTGCTGCGTGGCAAAGAGAAACTTGCCCCAGCCGTCGAATCGCCAGGAACGGCGTCGACACCCAAACCGCCCGCGAAGCCGAACCCCACGCCCAATTCAAAGCCGCGAAAAAAGCGCCCTCGCAAACCGAAGAGATAGCGCAAACCGAAGATAGGACTGCGCGGACCGCGCATCAACAAGTCGCCGCTCATGCCTCGACGAAAACTCCGCCGGGGAAAGACAGTCGTCTGGTCCTGCGCGCTCCGACCCCACCATCACATCCGAATGTGACCTCAGGCACATCCGATTGTCGGTGATCAGGTTCAGAGTTCCAACCGGACATTCTCTGGGGAGAACTCCTGGAGGTTTACGTGTGCCTGGGCAGGGTCGAATCGAGTTGGGAAGGCCTCGGGGCGCAGAGTTTATAGGCTTCTTCCTTCATTCTGTTCCTTCTTCCCAGGAGTCCGCCAACATGCGAGAGGTTCCGGTGGAGTGGGTCTGTGCCGGGCCGCGAAGGGAGGAAACATGGCAAGCGCCGCCCACGCCGTTGCCCATGAAGGTCTGGACCAGCAGGAGCGTCTGCTGATTGATCAGGCCATCGCCAGCCACGGCGGCCAGCCCGGAGCACTGCTGGGAATTCTGGAAGACATTCAATCCGCCAATGCGCACAAGTTCCTCTCCATGGATGCGCTGCGCTACATTGCGCAGGAAACCGGTCTTCCTCCGGCCCGTGTTTACAGCGCGGCCACTTTCTATGCGCTCTTCAACCTCACTCCGCAGGGCGACCACGTCATCTGCGTTTGCCGCGGTACCGCGTGCCACACACGCGGCTCGCGCGACCTGCTCGATAAGCTCTGCCTCGACCTGGGTGTGAGCGAACACGAAGCCGACGAGAACAGCGAAGCCGACAAGATGGCCATCACCACGCCGGACCGCCGCTTCACCATCCGCACCGTGGCCTGCTTCGGCCAGTGCGCGCTGGCGCCGGTGGTTGAAGTCAACCATCACATTCTGAGCCATGTGAATGAGCGCACCTTGCAGCGCGAGGTGAAGTCGTTGACGGTGGGGAGGAAATAATGCCGCGCATTCAGGACATAGGCGCCTTCAACGCGGTGCGTGAATCCGGGCTGGCGAAGCTCATGCCGGCCATTCCACGAATCACTGTCGGCATGGGAACTTGTGGCCGCGGCAACGGCGCGGAAGACGTTTTTCATGCGCTGAATGAGGCCATTCAAGGCAGCGGCCTCGACGTGCTGCTGGCCAGCGTCGGCTGTTTCGGCTCATGCTTTCAGGAGCCGTTGGTAGGAGTTCGCTTGCCTGCCGCCCCTCTTGCGATTCTGCGCCGCGTGCAGGCCAACGACGCTGGCCGCATTTTAGAGGGCGTCACTTCGGGAGTTCTGCCAAAGGATCTGATCTACTGCAAGATCGAAGAGTGGGATCACATCACCGCCCACCTCCGCTTCGGCCAGGGCTATCCCGACGTTCCAGCATGGAGCACAATTCCATTCTTCAAGGGTCAGAAGAAGATCGTGTTGCGTAATTGCGGGATCATCAGCCCGTCTGACATTGAAGAATACATTGCGGTCGGCGGCTACCAGGCGCTATACAAGGTCCTTATCGACGGCCGCACCGACGCTGTCATCGAACAGGTCAAGGCTGCGCGACTGCGCGGACGCGGTGGCGCTGGATTCCTCACCGGCAACAAATGGGACTACATGGCCAAGGCCAAAGGCGATACCAAGTATCTCATCTGCAACGCCGACGAAGGCGATCCCGGCGCCTACATGAATCGCAATGAAATCGAAGGCGATCCACATGCATTGCTCGAGGGCATGATCATCGGCGCTTATGTCATGGGCGCGACGGAAGGCATCGTGTATGTGCGCGCGGAGTATCCCCTCGCGGTGCGCCGCCTCAATCGCGCCATCGAGCAGGCGCGTGAGTACGGCCTGCTCGGCCAGAACATCCTTGGCCGCGGCTTCAACTTCAACATCGAGCTGGTGCAGGGAGCGGGAGCGTTTGTCTGCGGCGAGGAGACCGCGCTCATCGCATCGCTCGAGGGCTTCGCCGGCCGTCCGCGTCCGCGCCCGCCCTATCCCGCTCAAAAAGGATTGTGGGGCCGGCCCACCAACATCAACAACGTTGAAACCTGGTACAACATCGCGCCGATCATTACTCGCGGCCCCGCGTGGTTCGCTGAAACGGGCAGCGCCAAGAGTCCAGGCACAAAAGTCTTCTCACTTGTCGGCAAGGTGCAGAATACCGGCTTGGTTGAGATGCCTCTGGGCACCCCGCTCAAGAGCTTCATCTACGACATTGGCGAAGGCGCTGTCGCCGGCCGCCGCGTGAAAGCTGTACAAACTGGCGGCCCATCCGGCGGCTGCATTCCCGTTGAGATGCTCGACACGCCGGTTGACTACGAGAGCCTCGCGCAACTCGGCTCCATCATGGGCTCCGGCGGCATGGTTGTCATGGACGAAGACAACTGTATGGTCGACGTCGCGCGCTATTTCATCGAATTCACACATTCTGAATCCTGCGGCAAGTGTGTGCCGTGCCGCGTGGGCCTGAACAAGGCGCTGCGCATTCTCGACGCGATCTCCACCGGCAGCGGCACCGCGGAGCAGATGAACCTGCTAGACGAGTTGGGCCGCATGATCCGCGACTGCTCGCTCTGCGCGCTCGGCCAGTCCGCCCCTAACCCCGTGCTCACCACCATCCGCCACTTCCGCGATGAGTATGAGGACCACATTGTCGCCCATCGCTGTCGCGCCGGCGTGTGCCAGGAGCTCGCCCTCTCGCCGTGCGAGAACAGTTGCCCGCTGCGCATGAATATTCCGCGCTTTCTTGAGCTGTACAGCGAGGGCCGCCTCGATGACGCGTTTGAATCCGTGATTCTCGACAACCCCTTGCCGGCCTCAACGGGGCGTGTTTGCCAGCATCCATGCGATAACCGTTGCCGCCGCCAGTCTTTCGACGAAGTGGTGAACATGCGCGAGGTGCATCGGCTCATCGCAGACTCCATCTATCAATCCGATCGCTTCGGCATCATGTTGCAGCGCATTCAGGAGCGCAGGCTCATGCCTACCGGCCGCAAAATTGCCGTCGCCGGTTCTGGCCCGACGGGGCTCACCGCTGCCTTCTATCTGGCCATGCTCGGCCACGATGTCACCGTATATGAAGAGCGCAGCGAAGCCGGTGGCATGCTGCGCTTCGCCATTCCCGAGTATCGTCTGCCCAAAGCCGTTCTGCGCCGCGAGCTCGATCTCATCGAGGGACTGGGCGTGAAGTTTGTGTTCAAGACGCGCGTCGGCTCCGATCTGGCGCTCAACGATCTGGCCTCGCGCTTCGACGCTGTCTTCATCTCCATCGGCACATGGAAGGAGTCCTGGCTTTATTTGCCGGGTACCGAGCTGAAGAACGTCCATCCTGCCCTGCCGTTTCTTGAAGCAGTGGCGCGCCGCGAGAAAGTTACAGTTGGCTCTCGGGTGACAATTATCGGCGGCGGCAATGCGGCCATCGACTCCGCTCGCACGGTCGTGCGCATGGGCGCGCAAGCCACCATCCTCTATCGCCGCGAGCGCAAAGATATGCCTGCGATCGATGAGGAGATTCAGGCGGCCGAGGAAGAAGGCGTTCGATTTGTTTTTCTCGCCGCGCCGCATCGCATCCTCGGCGGACCCGAAGGCTGCGTGAAGGCCATCGAAATCGTCAAGACGCGCCTCGGCGAATATGACAAGTCCGGCCGCCGCCGCCCCATCCCCACGGACCAGGTTCAGCGCTTCGAATGCGACAGCGTGATTCTAGCCGTCGGCGAGACCTTCGACATCGATTTCTGCCGCGCCTCAGGTCTCGAGCTCAAGGAGGAAGGCACCATCGTCGTCGATCGATTCACTTTTGAGACCAGCCGCGCCGGTTTTTATGCCGGTGGCGACGTCATCACCGGCGCTTCCAACATGTCCAACGCCATGAGCGGAGGCAAGCAGGCAGCGCGCAAAATCGACGAACGGCTGATGGCTCCGAGCATCGATCGGTGGGATCAACTCTTTCCTGAATTCGAGTACAGCCACCAGGCGCCGGGCGAGCCAAGCTTGTCGCGCCGGCACGCCTCGGCTTCATTGCCGGCCGGCAGCCGAGCTCGCTCCCAGGAAGAAGTTGTCACAGGTCTCAGTCCGCAGGAGGCTCTGGAAGAGTGCCGCCGTTGCTTGCGTTGCGACCTGCGCGGTACGCCGGGAGCAGGCTAATGTCCCGGCCGGTTGGTATAAAAGGTTGCCTCATCTTTTTCGCGCGTTTCGTTGAAAAAGTGGAGATTTCCGGGATATGAACATCAATTTCGGGCCCTTGGAGCGAAAGTCGGTAGCCATGGACACCAACGTGAAAGCAACCAAAAGCGTCTCCCTCCGCATTGATGGCGAACTGGTCACTGCGAATGAGGGCGACACTATCCTGGAGACGGCGCTCGCCAATGGAAAATACATTCCAACGCTTTGCTATCTCAAAGGTCTTAGCGCTGTCGGCGCCTGCCGCTTGTGCGTCGTCGAACTGGCCGGAACCGATCGCTTGCTGCCCGCCTGCACCACCCCTGCACAGGAAGGCATGTCGATCAAAACCACTTCCGCGCGCCTGATCCTCTACCGGCGCATGGCGGTCGAACTGCTCCTCGTCGAACGCAACCACATCTGTTCGTCTTGCGTTTCCAACGGTCACTGCGAATTGCAATCCATGGCGCAGTCGTTCGGCGTCACGCACGTTCGCTACGCATACAACAATCCGCGCCTTGCGGTTGACATGACGCATCCTCGCTTCGTCCTCGATCACAATCGCTGCATTCTATGCACGCGCTGCGTGCGCGTCTGCGCCGAAGTGGAGGGAGCCAATGTTTGGGAGGTCTCTTCGCGCGGCATCTACTCGCGCATTGTGAGCGACCTCAAAGACGATTGGGGACACGCATCGAACTGCACCACCTGCGGCAAATGCGTGCAGGCCTGCCCCACGGGTGCGCTCGCTGAGAAGGGCTTCGCGGTGCACGAAATGGTGAAGCAGAGCGAGCAGGTAAGCCGCCTGGCCGCGCGGCGAGGCGGTCATACCGGCGAATCGCATTAGGCCTCGGGGCTTGCAAAGGCCCTCTCATGGCGAGAGTGGGAGACAACGTCTTCGAATGAATCGTGTTTCGAAATCAATCTTGGAAAAGGGTTGAGTTCGATCGCACTATCTGCATTCCTCTGAAGACATATCCCATCGCCCTTACGCACGCAATATCATCGGATACAGGAACGCTCATGAGCTCTGCCTCGAATTCGCGCCGGCCCGCATTTCTCTGCGCCTTGCTGCTTCTTGGGTGCGCTCTGGCCACGTATCCTGTCGCGGAAATCGGAATGACCGACGATTAGTCATACGTCGAATCTGCTCGCATTCTTGCCCAGACAGGCCACATCGTCTACAACGGATGGGCCACCGCGATGCTGGGTTGGCAACTCTTTCTGGGCGCACTCCTTGACAAGCTGTTCGGTCCCTCGTTTACAGCCATTCGGGCATCCACTCTTCTCATTGCCCTCATCACGGCCTTTTTAACACAGCGGACTCTTGTCCGAGCTGGCATTAACTCCAGGAACGCCACAACAGGTACTCTCGCTCTGGTCCTCAGCCCGATCTTCCTGCCGTTCGCAGTGAGCTTTATGTCCGATGTCGGAGGACTCTTTTGCGTGGTCCTCTATACCTATGCTTGCCTGCGTGCATTGCAAGCGCACAACAACCGAGCCGTCATCGCGTGGCTTGCTTTTGCCGCACTCTCTAATGCGCTTGGAGGAACCGTTCGCCAGATCGCCTGGCTCGGTGTTCTCGTCATGTTCCCATGCGCCGTCTGGCTCCTCCGCAGCCGTCGTCACGTTCTGGTCGCCGGCGCTTTGCTCTATGCGATCTCGCTTCTAATCATCTTTGGCTCGAACCACTGGTTTCAGGAACAGCCCCATTTTGTCGCAATTCCGCTGATACTAAGGCGCCCGGACACGCACCATCTGAAGCTCTTTGCCGTGTACTTCTTAAGTTTCTTCTTGAGCGGTGCCTTAATACTCTTGCCAATCTTGATCGCCTTCGAGTCGGCGATTTCGTTTCGCAATCGGCGCATCGTTGGGTTTTTCGTTGGGGGGTGCCGTGTGGCTCGCAGGCACATTCCTACTCGCTCGTTTCTACCCCACTATTCTCGAATACCTCACAGCGCCTTTTTTGGGTGATTACATCACTCCGTATGGCGCCGCGGATACATTTGGGATCGTGGGCTTGCGGCCGATCGTTCTCACTCCCGGTTTTCGGCGTCTGATTACGGCGATTGTGCTTTTCGCGCTTGCCTGTTTCTTCACTTCGTTGTTTTCCCGCCGCCCCATCCTCCAGCGCGCCAACACGCGCATTTCTCAGCGCCTCTCCTGGGCCAGCCTGCGCACTCTTTTCACGGCCTTCGTCTTTGCTAATCTCATGTTGCTTTTACTCCAGGAACTCGTCGGGTCCGCCGCCCGCCAATGGTTATTCGATCGCTATCTCCTGCCTCTTCTCCCCATCGCATTGATCCTTGCTCTGCGCCTTTTCGAGGACCGTGTGCGGCCAAATCTGCCGCTTGTCAGTAATGTGTTCGTCCTGTTCTTTGCTGTATATGCCGTCGCCGCGACGCACGATCTTTTCAGCATGTACCGCGCCCGCCAGGCAGCCGTCATGGAACTCTTGGATGCAGGAGTTCCGGATACCTCCATCGATGCCGGATTCGAGCACAACGCAATGATCCAAATCGAACGCTTCGGCTACATTGACGACCCAGCGACCCGCTTGCCCTCGACAGACAAGCGCAGGCAACCGGCCTCTTTTCCAGCCGGCTGCGAGCCCGCATTGGTCGAGTTCACGCCCGCCATCGTTCCCGGCTATGCTTTGTCTTACGACCCAAATGCCTGCGATGGCCCTTCGCGTTTCGCTCCAGTCTCCTACCTCGACTGGCTGTTGGCCCGAAGAATTCGTATCTACATCGTTGACACCCTTGAGCCTGTGTCCGGGCAACGCTGAGCGCGGCGCATCGAGGGCGCCGTTCCGGTCGCTTTGGCCCCTGGGACCAAACACAACACCTAGGTCCGATCAGAACTCCAGAGTTACCTTCGAGTAAATGGGATGCCGAAATGTCGTTTCGAGCGCTTCTTTTAACGGCGTGGCGCGGGTATTGAAGATGCCCGGCCAATCGATCACTTCGAAGATGTCCGGTGTGACGAGCGCCTCAAGTTGCTTGGTCGTGAATGCCGGGTCCTTGTCGAAAACTGCGTTGGCTCGGAGCAGCAGCCAAAACAGCCTGTAGGGAATCTGTTGAATACGCGTGTCTGCGCCGGCCGCTTCCTTCACCATGCGGATCAGGTCGATATAATCGATCCGCTCCCGGCCGCTGATTTCGTATTGCCCCGTAATCTCGCTCTCAATCGCCGACGCGACGACCGCCGCAAAGTCTCCTGCATAAAGCGGCTGGCGCAAGTACCGGCCGCTTCCCGGAACCGGGAAGACGGGAACCCGCTTCATGAATCGAGATAACCAGCCGACATGTTTGCGGTCGAACCAGCCAAACATGAGCGTGGGCCGCAGAACAATTTGCTTGATCCCGCATGCGGCGATAAGGGCTTCCTGTGCTTTCTTTGACTCGGTGTAATCATCCACTGCCTTTGAATTGACGACGGAAGAAGAGATATTGACGATATAGCCCACTCGGTTTCGCTGTGCCGCTTCAATGAGCCGCTTGGTCGCAATGACATTATTCCGAACGAATTCCTCGCTGTGGACGCCGCCAATCTGCGCATGGCTGCTCACCAGGTGTGTACACCCCTCCAGCGCATCTTCCCATGTGCCAGGCTCGGCCAGGTCTTCGACAAGAACCTGGATTTCGGGATGCAATTCTCGCAAAACCTCTGAGTTCTCTTGGTGTTTGTCGATGGCGACAATTTCGCCGGCGTCTTCCTCCCTTAGTTGCAGCAGCAGGTTCTGACCGACCAGCCCAGCCGCGCCGGTGACAACGATCTTCTTTCTTCCCATACAACCAACGATACCCAAGTCCCGCGCTTGTAGCCTCGTGGGGCAACATTTCTGAGGGCTTTCATATCCCATCGATGGTCCAGTTTGAAGATGCTCCGATCCTCCTCCCTGCGGCCTTTTCTTGCCCGCATTTGTCCCAACCGCCTCGGCCCCGTAGAATGACCAGAGGGCCGGTAGTATGCGCGTATGGCGCCTGAAAATCGATGAGTGAACAGGAAACAGAGGTTTATTCCCAGACGCTGCCCGTTTCGCCGGCTTGGGACAGAATCGAGCGGGCGCGGCATCCGCAGCGCCCTTACCCCATGGATTTTATCGAGCGAATCTTTTCCGATTTCAGCGAGATTCACGGGGATCGCGCCTATGGCGACGATGAAGCTGTGGCGTGTGGCATGGCACGGCTGGGCGACGATGAAGTGATGGTGATTGGCAACCGCAAGGGCGGCAGCACCAAGGAGCGCGTCCGCCGCAATTTCGGCATGCCGCATCCCGAGGGATACCGCAAGGCGCTTCGCGCCATGAAGCTCGCCGAGAAGTTCAGCCGCCCCGTGATCACATTCATTGATCTGCCCGGTGCGTATCCCGGCGTCGGCGCAGAGGAGCGCGGTCAGGCCGAGGCGATTGCCCGCAACCTGCGCGAGATGGCTCGCCTTCGCGTGCCCACGATTTCGGTCATCAGCGGCGAAGGCGGATCAGGCGGAGCTCTGGCGCTTGCCGTGAGCGACCGCGTGCTGATCCTCGAGAACGCGCTCTATTTTGTCATCACTCCGGAGTCATGCGCCGCCATCATGTGGCGCGACGCGGCGCACAAGCAGTCGGCCGCCGAGGCCATGCGTATCTCAGCGCCCGAAGTCGCCGCCTTGGGCTGCGTGGACGAGATTGTTGTCGAGCCGCCGCAAGGCATCCACGTCGATCGCGAAGCCGGAACCGGAATGTTGGGATCGGCGCTCAAGAAGCATCTGGCGGAGTTGAAAGCCATGCCCGTTGACGCGATGGTATCCGCGCGGCAGCAGAAGTTCCGCAACATTGCGCAGTTCTATACGCAAAGCTGATCTACACGCAAAGCGGTCTCTCCGATTCCCCTGCGGCCGGCAGAAATGCGAAATTGGTAGCCATGATGCATGATCGAGTGATGATTTGCGCCATACGCTGCGCGGCCGTTCGAGCCGGACGCTGCGGCTCGATCTTGGCCCGGAGGGCCGCATGAGCCAACCCGGCCACAGCGGCGGCCGCTTGCGCGCTTACCTGCAATTCCTCGCCGCGATCCTCTACTTTTTCCTGGCGCGGTCGATGGCCTTTCATGGCGCTCAAGGTTTCGTCAGCGATGCCTGGTTTCCCCTCGTCGACCAGGCCATGCTGGCGTTTCTACTGCTGGTCGGCTTTGCCGCCATGGGTTTCTGGCTCGACCATCAGGCCCACCCCATCAGCGAGCAGGGCTTGCCGCGCCGCGAAGGCTGGCAGCGCGAATGGGGGCTAGGCCTGGCAATCGGGTGGGGAGCGACGCTGGTTTGCGTGTTACCCATGTTGGTCGCCGGCGGCATTGCCATCTCTCTCTACACGCAGGGCGCATCCTGGGGCTGGCTTGCAGCCGACGCGGCATTCTTCGCGGTTGCTGCCCTGGTAGAGGAGGTCGCTTATCGCGGCTATGCATTCCAGTCCTTTATCCGCGCCGTTGGGCCGGCCGGCGCCGTGCTTGGATTCGCCGCAATCTACGCCATCATGCAAGCGCTCAATCCAGGCGCCAACCGCGTCAGTCTCATTGTCTCGGTTGCCTTCAGCTTCCTGCTCTCCACCGCCTATCTCCGCACCCGCGCGCTCTGGGTTAGCTGGGGCCTCAATTTTGGTTGGAAGGCAAGTCGCGCGCTCGTCTTCGGCCTCGCGGTCGGCGGAGTCAGCAGCCATTCGCCCGTCGTGCAGGGCGATCCCATGGGGCCGCTCTGGCTCACCGGCGGAGCATTCGGACTCGATGGCAGTTGGCTTGCGTTGATCGCGCTTCTTGCTGCCATCCCGGTGGTCTATCGCGTCACGCGCGATCTTGACTTCCGCTATAACGCGCCCGTAATTGTGTCCGGCGGAATCCCGGTCGACCTCGACGCCGCGGCCCGCGCGCAGCACGATGCTGCAATGGGCCCTGCCGCTCCCGCAGCTCCCGCCACTTCCGGCCTTGTCCAGATCGAATCAATCGGACCAGCGGTCGGCGAACAAGAAAAAGTAGCGAAGCAGGAAACAGCGAACAGGGAAATGGGAACAGAAAAACCCACCCAACCAGACCCACCCCGGTAGTCCATTCGTCCCTCATTCCCTTGGCCCCTCAGTCCCTGATCCCTGGTCCCTGAAACCTGACACTTGTCCCATTTGCCTTTTCTCCTCATTGGAGCTAACGTTTGCCTATTAATGTTCGTCGCAACCATGGGAGGCTCCCATGAACCGGCGTTTGTCAGCCGCCGAGATTTTCCCCATCCGCCGATCCAGCAGATTCGGCCCGGCCCCGTTCGGCCGCCTGCGCACACTTCTCCTCGCCATTGCGCCAGTTTGCGCATGGGCCGCATTCCTCATGGCCGCGGCTTCCGGCACACAAATCGTCGCAGCCCAGGCCATCACGATCGATACCGGCGGTGGCAAAGGCCCCATCGCGGCTCCCGGGCAGGTCGACCGGCAGTTTTCGCAGATCACACCCACCCACGTTGACTTGCCCAAGACCGAGCTCGATCCCAAGTCGCGGATTCTGCTTGAACGCGACCTGCAATCCGACCAGGGATTCGCCAATCGCCCGTTTCCGCGCGGCCACAAGGGGCTCACCCTCCAGGCCAACGGCAAGCTTGAGCCGGCCGGGGTCAGCTATCTCAACATGGTGGTCAACGAGGGGCTCTCCGCCAAGCCCGGCACGCGCGTCGTGGTCACCGACATCAAGATCGACAAATCCCGCATCGTCCTCGACTTCGATGGAGGGCCCGACGCCAAGCATCGCTTCCTGCGCCACATCCAGATCTCCGCGGGAGCGCCGATGGGCGATCCGGACGAGGACCCCTCGCTGATCGACCAGTCCGGCGACCCGGCTGGCTCGCGCATCACGCTCGTCTTCCCCAACTATGTTCCCGAGCTAACATCGGCCCAGGTCAAAGCGCTGCTGGCCCCTCTCATCTCCTTCGACGTCAAGTCGCCCATCCAGGCCTACACTGACACACTGCCCGACGCCCTCAAAAACGCCATCCTCAGCCACAAGGTGCTGGTCGGAATGAACACCGACATGGTGATGTTTGCCAAGGGGCAGCCCAACTCGAAATCGCGCGAGATGGATGGCCAAATGCCGTTCGAGGAGTGGATCTACGGCGTCGCGCCCGAGGAAGTCACCTTTGTTCGCATCAATGGCAACCGCGTCATCCGCGTGGAGATTGCGAAGGAAGGGCGGCCCTTGCAAATCTTCACGACGGACGTGGTTTCTCCCATGCTGATGGCCGCTGGAACGCCGGAGCTGGCCGAAACAAAAACGCGCACCATCAAGGAAGGCGACGTAGAAACCGATCCCGACAAGCAGGAGGCCCCTGCGCCGCCCAGCTTGCGCAAGCCCGGCGAAACGCTGCCCACGGACCACAGCGCAGGCGAAATGCGTCCCGTGCAATTCCCCAAGCCGCACACTGACAACACGCCGGGCGCCGATCCCGATGAGCAGTCCAGCACGCCGCCTGCAACCGCGCAGCCCGCAGGCACGCCGTCCAACACATCCGCTTCGCAGCCGAATGCGCAGCCCAGTCCGCAGCCAAACGGGACCACCCCGCAGTCGGCTCCGGCCAGTACCACGCCCACAGACGGCAAGCAGCAGCCACCGGCCGGTTCGAATCAGCTCGTGTCGACGGGCGCGGCTGCTGATGTGACGAACTAGCCAGCCAGCGGTGTTGGCGTACGGCGCGGCTAAAGCCGAGCCCTGATTGAAGGCTCGGATCCGGCTCGTGTCGGCAAGGCTGCGTTTGTGAGGTTGTGGCACTTGCGAAACCAGGAAGAGGAGCCACTCAGCGGTAAATCCAACCGAAGGGCAAGCCTCAGATTCGCTATCGCAGGTCCCGTGCGGTTTCGTGGATGTGTTTCTGTCTCATGTGGAGATCGAATTGAATTGCGAACCATTTACTGCTTTCCGCTGACGAAGCGCCCTTCGATTCCATGAGAGGCATTTGAGCGTTGCAGGCAGAACACTTCGCGGCGACTGGATATGAACTCGCGCTATAGTCGATTTGCAATTCCGGTCTCTGTGCCATACGCAGAGTCTACGCCGAGCGCCGGGTGCTCGTGCGATTTCAAGAAGTCATTATTCTGAGGCTGCGAGTGCCGGATGAGCAAAACGATACAGCATTGGTTGTTAAGCAAGAGTACATAACCCGTATGACAGCCACAACGATACGGATACTAACCACTGAACCCGACGGCGATGATGGGCTGATTGTCACGTTCTCAGACGGGACGACGGGCGCGTATGTTGTTGAGGAACTGCTTGAGGTGAGGCCCATTCGAGAACGGCTAACGACCAGGAAACCGCAGAAACCCTCCAAGGCAAAAGTGCGAAGGTGACCATTTGCACCTAAACGAAAACCCCGTCTGCCAGGGCGGGGTTTTATACCAGGGCTTAACGGGTAAATCCGGGATTCATCCCCGACTGCCGCGGACGCCGCAGCAAATGACATGGGCTTTAGCCCCTGAGAGTCGGGCTCGCTTCGATCTTTTACGGCGGCAATCCCGCAGGAGCGATTGTGATCGCCTCAGACCTTCTAGGCGCACCAACCGCGGCCGACCGCATGTCTCTTCCGCCAAGTTTCCGGCACCTGGCGCATACTCGTTTCATGATCCGCAAACAGAACAGCTCCCGGCATCCGGCTGCCAGCGTCTCTCCGATGTCCGCACTAGCCCCGCTAACTCCGCTGGCCGCTAACTCCATTGTTTTCTTCAGAGGAATTTATTTAAGAAAAAATTTAGGATGTTTCGCCTACTTTTCGCCATCTAACTCTTTTAGAATCAATAAACCGATCCAAAACCCGACGACAAATTTCGTCGAATTTCGTCGAGTTGATGCCTCACAACCCCTTTGTTTTCAGTCCAGCTTGTGCGCGCCCGAGTCACTTGCCGTAAAGGTCCTCTTCGGAGACCGCCGGCTCGGGTTTCTCGCTTCGATTTGAGCGGTTCGTGGCTGTGAACATCGACCCGCGGGCGTGGACGATGGGGGCAAAGGCCATGAAGCCGATCTTCGGTGCAATATCGTCGTAAATGGCCTCCATGCCGCCGCGGATGGTGTAGGTCTCATGCCAGAAGCCGGTACCACCGGAGTCGCGCAGGAACGCCTTCCACCACTGGCGGTGCGGATCGGAGCGCGTCCACTTGAGCAGGGAGTCCATGTCGCGCCAGTACTGGCGCATCCCGGCGTGCATGGGGAAGAACGAGAAGACGAAGTTCTCGTGGCGCAGCAGGCCGTCCGGCTGGTCGGCGACAGACTTGGAGATCCTGGGTCCGAAGCCGAAGAGCGTTTTGAGGCCGGTGATGCGGTTGACGCGCATGCCGAGGTAGACAACCACGAGATCGGGATAGGCGCTGAGATCGACCGTGCGGCGATTGACGGATGTGGGCATGGGATCCTCCTGAAGACCGAAGTTCCCCGGACAGTGTCAGGATAGCCGGACAATGCCGTGCAGCCAACCCCCGCTCAAACGGAGTTTGAACGGAGGCACTCACACTTCACACTATCGCTAACGGTCGAGCACCTGGTAGCGCGCCATCATGCCCGCCAGCATGTGGTCCGAGATGTGGCAGTGATAGAGCCAGATGCCTACCGCGTCCGGCACCATGTCGGCGGTGATCATCTGCGCGGATGCGATGTTCAATACATCAGTCCGTTGGCCGCCCACCAGCACGGTGTTGCCATGCCAATGTGGCGTGTGTCCGTTGAAGAAGTCGCCGAGCGTGGCCACGTACCAGCGCACGTGATCGCCCTTCTTCATCACCATCATCGGGCCATTGCCGTAGATGTATCCGTTGATGGACCACTTGATGTTCGTTTCGAAAAATCCCGCACCCGCGATGGTGCCTAAGATCCCTGTCGTTGTGACGGGCTTGGACTCGTAGCGATTGAGCTTGGTGGGATCGGGGATGTGGGCCTTGATGTTGTCGTCGAGATACCAGCTCTCGTTCTCGTTGATGGCGATGTAGATGGTGACGAACCCCTCGTCGACATCCTTGGGAGTGCCGTCAGGGCGTGCCATGCCGCGGCGCGTGATGACGAGGCCGCCAAACAGGCCTGAGGCTACGTCGCGCAACTCGTCGCAGTGCGAGTGGTAGAGCCAGAAGAGGGAACTGGGATCGTTGGGGCCAGGTCCGGCGCGTTCGGGGACGTTCCAGGTATAGGTGTGCGTGGCGCCGGGCGCAATGCAGGCGCCGCGATCTTCCATGTCGCCGCTGCCGCCGTTATAGTTCGCGCCTTCCGAGTCCTTCTCGTAGAGAACACCGTGCGGATGCATGCCATAGGGATGTGCGGCGTTGTTTTTGAAAACCACTTTGATGGTGTCGCCGACCTCCGCATGCAGGATCGGGCCGAGGATGCCCTGGTACGCGTCTTGGGGCGCGCGCGGCTTGATGGTAGTGAAGGTGGCATCGGTGTATTCGTGATAGATCGCCTTCTTGTACACGCGGCCAATATGGTCGGCGCTGGTCTCAACAAAGCCCTTCGCAACGTCGTCGAATGGCATGCCCATGGCCTCGTCGCGGCCTGAGGGCGCGTAGTCCCAATTCACTTCGTCGGCGGCAACGTAGTAGGTGCGGGTTTTGCCGGCTTGAGCAGAAGGGGCGGCGTGAAGGGGTTTGATAAGCGCGCTGAGAGTGGCGGTGAGACAGATTGCGCCGAGCGCGATGCATCGGAGAGTTTGCTTGGTCATCGTTCCTCCGGGGAATTGGTTGGGGATGAGTTTGGGCACGGAGACTCCTACCGCGCGTCGCGTTTGGATGGAGCCGTTGAGGGTTCTGGGGAAGCTACGCTGGCGATTCTACTTTGGCGGCCATAGCGCTGCAAAGCTCTTTTTTGCCGCAGAGCAGATCTTTGGCAGCCCGCATGGCTTCGCAGCGGGTCTCGCAGCCCGGCTCATATAAACTGGAGGGAGCGAGTCGTGCTCTTTGCGCACAGTGCGGAAGCTTTAGTCGATCCGTAGCAGCGTTTGGGAGCAGCGGCCGCGCCGTTGAAGCCGTCCGCCGCGGCGGATGAGTGCAGAGACACCCACAAGGAGAACCAGGCAAGATGGCAAAAATTGCAAAAACAGGTGACCGCAAGAAGGTCATGGACACCACAAAGTCGACCGACTGTCCCAAGTGCGGCAAGCCAACGCGCATCGTCAAGCGCGTGAAGGATCGCGAGAGAGGCGTTCCCGGCGGAGTCTATATTTCGTGCTCTGTTTGCGAGTTTTACGAAAAACTTTAAGTTAAACTTGAATCAATGGGCTGCCCTCCGGCAGCCCATTTTCCCTCTGAACCCCCCAACCGGCTGCCGCTCCCTTGCCCGCAAAGATACGGCTGGCCTCCGGCCCCTTCGGAACCGGCCTAATTCCTGGATTTCTGGAACCTCCGTCACGTCCCTTGCGTACTCCACACCAACGGGAGAACTCAATGAGAAGCTTTGTTCGCCTCACACGCCTCGCGGTATTGCTTTGCCTGGGCGGCTCGCTCAGCCAGGTGGCCGCCCCCGCACCGCCAAAAACCACGTCCGGCGCCATCGTCATCGTCTTCAAGGACGGCCATCGCCAGACTTTCAACCTCTCTGACGTTGACCGCGTCGAGTTCGCAGGGCTCCCTGCGGATTCCTCAGACAGCTTCGCCTCCAGAGTTCCCAGCCGTGGCCGATTCTTTGGCAAGTGGGAGTGTGGCGACGGGCAAGGAAATGATTTCTACATCACACTGAACGAGGATGGCACGGCCTTCAGGAGCATTGGTGACGTTCACGGTCATTGGGAGTATGTTGACGGCGAGGCTCGCGTCACCTGGGACGACGGCCGCAAGGACGCGATTCGCAAATACGGATCGCAGTTCCTGAAATTTGCTTACGGGCCCGGCAAGTCGTTCACGGACGATCCTGACAATGTGGCCCATGCGCGCAGTGCGACGCCCCACTCGAGCTAGGCTGCCGGTCTACTACAGCGCTTCCGCCATCTCCTCCAGCACCGCCTGCGCCGCCTCGGCAGGATTTGCCGCCTGCGTGATGGGACGGCCAACGACCAGGTAGCTTGCCCCGGCAGCTAACGCCTGTGCCGGCGTGGCGAGTCGCTTTTGGTCGCCGGCTTCTGCGCCCGCAGGACGAATTCCAGGAATGACAAGCACTCCATCGGGGCCGGTGAGCGCGCGTAGAGCTGCAACTTCTTGCGGAGAGCAGACAAAGCCGCGGATGCCGGCCTGGAGGCACATCTTCGCCAGCAGTTCAACCTGCTCTGACGGCGAGCGGGCTATACCCGTGGATCCGAGCTGCAGAGCATCCATGCTGGTGAGCACCGTGACGGCGAGCAACTCTGGCGGGTTGGCCACTCCGTCGAGTGCGGCCTTGGCCGCGGCCAGCATCGCGGGCCCTCCGCCGGCGTGGACGTTCATCATGCGCACGCCCCACGCGGAGGCAGAGCGGACCGCTCCAGCCACGGTATTCGGAATGTCGTGGAACTTGAGGTCGAGGAAGACGGAGTGGCCGCGCGAAACAAGAGGTTCGACGGCGGCGGGGCCGGCCGCGGTAAAGAGCTCCAACCCAACCTTGAACCACTGGCAGGTTCCTTCGAGCTTTCTTACCAGTTCGGCAGATGCGGCGGCGCTGGGCACGTCGAGAGCAACGATGAGGCGTTGGCGCGCAGCCTCGACAGCGTCGATTTTCTCGGCATGCGGCGGACGCACATGAGCCAGAGTTGGATTCAAACGCTCTGGTTGGGCCATACTTCGATCCTAACGGATTCTGGGCGATACGATAAGGAAGTGAATAGACCGGCGTTGAGGGCGGGATCCTTGCGAATGCGATGGTGGTTGATCGGGGTGCTCGCGTTAGCCGCAGCCGGCCCTGCCTGGGCGTCGGTTGTGGATACCAACCCCATGAACTACGATCCGCAGGTTCGCGCCGCATTCGAGGATTTCTACAATCTGGATTACGCCGGCGCGGTTCGAAGCTTCGAGCGCTATCACGCGGCGCATCCGGGCGATCCCCAGGCGACGGCGTATCTGCTGAATGCGATCATCTTTCAGGAGCTTTACCACGAGGACTTGCTGGACACGACCTTCTACGCGAATGACGGTTTCCTGACCGGGCGTCACGCGACCGAAGAGGATCCGAAGAAGCGCGACCAGATTTTTGCGTTGGCCGACGAGGCTGTGCAAGAGGCGAATTGGCGGCTGAGCCAGAATCCCAATGATGTGAATGCGCTGTTTGCGCGCGCCTGGGTGCGCAGCCTGCGATGCACGTATGTTGCGATGGTGGAGCGAGCCTTCGGCACTGGATTCCGCCTTGCGACAAAAGCACGCGAGGACGCGGCCCGCGTGCTGGAGCTGGATCCGAATTATGTGGACGCAAAGCTGATCACAGGGGTTTATGAGTATGTGGTTGGTGCGCTGCCGTGGCCCTTCAAGCTGATGATCGGCTTTGCGGGAATTACCGGATCGAAAGCCACGGGTCTGGCCATGTTGCGCGATGACGGCAACCGCGGCGTGCTGACCAGTTTGGACGCAAGAACCGCGATCGCGCTATTTCTCCGCCGCGAGGGTAAGTACGACGAAGCCATTCAGGTGGTGATCCAACTAAAGAACGAGTATCCGCACGATTTCCTCTTTTGCCTTGAGGAGGCCAATCTACGCAAGGACGCGGGCGAGGGCATGAAAGCCGTCGATGCGTACCGCGAGATCCAGGCCGACAATGCCAGGCCTGGCTACTTTGCCGAAGCGCGCATGGAACTGGCCAACTTCGGGCTGGGCGACGCGCTGCGCGGCCAGCGACACGATGATGAGGCCGCGCAGGCCTATGAGCAAGCCGCATGGACTTCCGGCGTGGGACCGGAACTCAAGATTCGCTCCCTGCTCGATGCCGGCGAATGCCGCGATATAGCCGGCGAGCGCCAGCTTGCGATTCGCGACTATCAGGCGGCCATCGATGCTGGCCCCAACACTTCGCGAGCCGACCAGGCGAGAAAGTATCTGAGGGCACCGTACAGGGGAAACTGAAGGGCAGGAACCAGGGGGATAAGTGATACGGGGACATTGAACGGAGCAACGCTGGAACCGGCGGGGCTGTAAATCCGTATGATCAAAGCAGTGGGCCAGTTCCTCGGGAGGGGTTGACGATGGGAGCCTTTTGTCAGCAATGTGGTAGCGCTTTGCATCCAACCGCGCGGTTTTGCTCGGGGTGTGGAGCGGTTGCGCCCATGGCGCAGGCCATGCCCGGTCGGCCGCTGATCCGGCCGCATGTGGGGCGCATGATTGGCGGAGTTTGCCTGGCGTTAGCGCAGGCCAATGGATGGGACGTAGCCACCGTCCGCATTCTTACGGTGATCGGATTCTTCGTTTCGAGCGGATTGGTCGGCGTGGCATACGTGGCCGCGTGGATCGGCATTCCGGAAGAGACGTTGCCGTATCCGGGAGCGTATCCTCCCCGAGTATGAGCAGTGACTACCTTTCTGGTGGCGCAAGGCTGAGCTATATTGAGGCGGGCGAAGGGCTTCCGGTCGTTCTGCTCCATCCCACGCCGCTTGATGGAGAGTATTGGCGGCCCCTTACGCGGGAGCTTGCGGGCATTCGTGCTATCGTTCCCGATCTGCGCGGCCACGGGAACTCGGAATTAGGATCGACGCTGCCTACGGGGGCATTCACCCGTGTTCCTGGCGCGCCGGTTCTGACGATGGGCCAGCTTGCCATGGACATTCTTGCGCTGCTGGATCATTTGAAGATTTCCAAAGCTGTTGTTGGCGGATGCTCGATTGGCGGCTATGTGCTGCTGGAGTTGTGGCGGAGGGCGCCGCAACGGATGAGGGGCATGATGTTTGTGTGTTCGAAGCCGCAGCCCGATTCCGAGGCAAGCCTGACTAAACGCATGGAGACCATCGCGCTGGCACGGGTGGACGGCGTCGAGGCTCTCTTCGACGGCATGGCGCAGAACACGGTGGCGCCATCGGTTCGGCGGGAACGTCCCGAGGTGGTGACGGAAGTCCGCGCGCAGATGACGCTGACAGCCGGGGCGCTGGTTGCGGTGCAGGCGGGGCTGGCGGCCAGATCGGATTCGGTTCCGACTGTGGCGACGATCCGTGTGCCGGTGCTGGCGATTGCGGGGGCGGAAGATTCGAACGTAACTGCGGCAGATATGGAGGCGTTCCGCGGGGCTCCAGGGGGATGCGAGTTGCACGTGCTGTCCTGCGCTGGCCATTATGCGGCTTATGAACAGCCGAAGAAGGTAGCGGCGCTGATGGCGCCGTGGCTGAGGCAGTTTTCGGAGTGATTGCTTAGCCTGGTCCGCATCGCATGAATTGCTGATAAGATTTCGCACGAATCGCTTTTCCGCATCGAGGAGAATCGTATGAGCAATGTTGTCTTAGGGAATCCTGGCCGCCGCGAATTCCTGCGTGCCGTGCTGGCGGGTGCGGCCGCCGGATTCACGATTGCCAATGCGTCGCTGTTTGCCCCGGTCGCCGCTTCGCAAGCCCAGACTACCGTTGGCAGTGCGAGTTTTCAGCTTTTCACCTCTCAGCAGATTCAGGATGACGTGAAGGCGCTTGAGGCCAGCCCGGGCGACAACAATCTTATCCAAGGGAAGTATTTCAAAGTGGTGCTCACCGTGGAAACGGCAAAGACCGCCAAAGAATTCGAGTGGCACGAGGGGCGCGACCATGTTTTATTGGTTTTGGACGGGGAGACGGTTTATCAGGTAGGTGGAACGCCGAAAGGTGCGCATAGCATCGGCCCGGGTGAGTGGCATGCTCTGGAGGCGGAGGGAGCATCAACGGTGACGCTCAAGAAGGGCGACATGCTGGTGATTCCGCGCGGCACGCTGCACAAGCGGAGCACAGCGGGAACCGTGACGTTCTATCTGATATCGCCGCAGGGGACGTAAGGGCAGTGAGCAGCAGACAGGAAGTAGGAGACGCCGTGTGGGCCGCAGATTCAGCTGACGGCTGAAGTCTAAGAGCTGCTTTTCAATTCCGGCTGCGCATTTTGGCCAGCAGGTTCAGGATCTCAATGTAGAGCCAGACCAGCGTGACCATGATGCCGAATGCTGCGTACCATTCCATGTATTTCGGAGCGCCATAGGCGACGCCCTGCTCGACAAAGTCAAAGTCGAGGACGAGATTGAGCGCGGCAATGGCGACAACGAGCAAGCTGAAGCCAATGCCTATGGGAGTGGCGCTATTGACCGTGGTGAAGTTGACGCCGAAGAAACCCAGAATCATTTCGAGCATGTAGAAGAGAAAGATGCCGCCGGTGGCGGCTACGACGCCGAGACGAAACTTCTGCGTGACCTTGATTAAGCCAGATTTGTAGGCGATGAGAAGCACGAAGAGGGTGCCGAAGGTGAGGCCCACAGCCTCCATGGCAATCCCTGGGTAGCGCTGTTCGAGGATCGCGGACAGGCCACCGAGCACGAGCCCTTCGAGAAGCGCGTAGATGGGCGCAGTGATTGGCGCCCAGGTTCTTTTAAACGAAGTGATCAAGGCGAAGATGAGTCCGCCAAAGAGGCCGATCATCAATGCTGGACCGGCGAAGCTCATGTCGCGAGTCTGCATGAACGAGTTCCATGTCCACGCAGCGGTAACAACGGCGCAGAGCAAAAGAATGCCGGTTTTGTTGATGGTGCCACTCAGCGTCATGCGCGACGCAGCGTCAATGAGACTACCGCCGTACTGGCTACCCTGAAAATCGCTAAAGGTATTCTTGCCGAGGGCGGGGTTCGATGTCTTCATCAGTGCCATTGCAATCACTCCGTCGTGGCGATCCAGCCTGGAGATCGTGAAGCTGATTCAGCACACTTTCGCCAGTGACTCTATTTTATTGGATGAAAAGGGGCCTACGAAAGTTTCAGGTACGTATTCGGTTGGCTAATCGAAAGCCTGCATGCCGTATGCGGCTTCACGACGAGCGGCTGTGGCCATCAGGTTTTCGATGTCCGCGACAGGCTGAATGCCGCCGCGCGCACCCTGGGCCATACAGTTCATGGCGGCAGCAGCGCATGAGAACTCGAGTTGCCGCTCGAGCGGCCAGTCGCGTAGCAGCCCGTAGATGAAGCCGGCGCGGAAGATGTCGCCGGCGCCGGTGGTATCGACGACAGGGACCCGGAATGCTGCGCTGTAGATCAACTGCTTGCCATCCCAGGCCAGCACGCCGCTTTCCCCAAGGGTGGCTGCGCTCAGGCGGCATCCGTAGCGGGACTGCATCCGGCGCAGTGCGCGCTCCAAATTGGTTTCGTTCATCAGCCGGCAGGAGAAATCTTCGCTGACGATAAGATAGTCGATATTGGCGACGAGCTCTTCGATGCCGGGGTAGGTGTCATCGAGATCGGCGACAACGGGAATGCCCGCCTCGCGCGCCCAAGCCGCGGCTTGCGTGGCCGCGGCTGTGTCGTGGCCGTCGAGGTGCAGAACGCGGGCGTTCACAATCCATTCGCGGCGGAGCTCGCCAGGTTGAAGAACCATTTGGTCATTGCGCTGGCAAATGACGGTCCGCTCGCCGGTAGCATCAATGAGGATGACGTTGTGGAGGCTGGCGGCGCCGGGGACCGTGACGATACGCACTTCGGCCCCGATGGAGTGGAATGCATCCTGGTGCATGCGCGCCGCGTCATCATCGCCGAGCTTGCCCACGTAGCGGGTGCGCAGGCCCCAGGTCTGGCAAGTCACGACGGTTGTGGCTACCTGGCCGCCTGGCTGCGTCGACCGATCGCGATAATGAACCTTGGAGCCGGGCTCGGGAAATCGCTCGAGCGGAATCAGAGTATCCGTGGCGTTCAAGCCGACGCCGACAACATCAACGAGATCATTTGGGGACAACTCATCCACAGAATCATTGTAATGGGCCGCCGAAAGAGGCCGAGGGCGCTGAGAATCTGAGGGCCGAATGCTGTAGGCTCAGATTATTCTTTTGGTTTCGGACGAGACCTGTGGCTCAGAAAATATCCTCGCGCCCATTTCAACGCCCCCATCCCGGCGAAGCGCTGCATTGCGGGGCAGTGTCGCTCGAATCGCTTGCCAAGCGGTTCGGTACCCCGCTTTACGTTTACTCGGGAGACCAGATTGCGGAGCGGCTTGGAATGTTCCAGCAGGCATTCAATGGGCGTGACCATCTGGTTTGTTACGCGGTGAAGGCCAACTCCGCATTGGCGATTCTCAAGCTGCTTGCGGGACGCGGCGCGGGATTCGACATCGTATCGGGCGGCGAGCTGGAGCGCGTATTGACGGCTGCGCCCGAAGCAGCCGGCCGCGTGGTTTTTTCCGGAGTGGGGAAGACGGCAGCCGAGATGGACGCGGGGCTGAAGGCCGGAATCCAGGCCTTCAACGTGGAGAGCGAAGCAGAACTAGCACTGCTGGCCGAACGCGCGCAAACGCTAAAGATTCGCGCCAGATTTGCGCTTCGCGTGAACCCAGATGTGTTTGCGGATACGCACCCCTACATTTCAACGGGACTGCGCGAACACAAGTTCGGCATCGATATTCGGCGAGCGCGAGCAATCTACAAAGACGCTGCGCGGAATCGCTGGCTTGAGCCGCATGGCATCAGCGTTCACATCGGGTCGCAGATTCGCTCTGCTGAGCCGTTTGGCGCGGCGATCGCGCGGGTGAGCAAGCTGGCGCAGCAACTGAGGGACGACGGCATTGCGCTAAAGGCGATTGATGCGGGCGGCGGCCTGGGCATCGACTATCACGACGGTGGTTTTGACGCAGCGGGTAAGGTACAGGAGTACGCCGAGGTTCTGAAACGCGCGCTTGGCGATTTTCACGGCCGATTGTTGATTGAGCCGGGACGATTTCTGGTGGCGCAGGCCGGCGCGCTGTTGACGCGGGTGTTGTACGTGAAGCGAAACGGCAAGAAGACCTTTGTGATTACTGATGCGGCCATGAACGATCTGATCCGTCCCGCGCTCTATCAGGCGCACCACGAGATTGTTCCAGTGCGGCCGCGGGCAGGGAGGGCGCTAGTTGTCGATGTAGTGGGACCGGTTTGCGAATCGGGCGACTTTTTCGCCCGCGACCGCAAGTTCGCGCCGGTCGAGCCCGGCGATCTGGTGGCATTGCTCGATGTGGGCGCTTACGGGATGGCGCAAAGCTCGAACTACAATTCTCGCCAGCGCGCGGCGGAAGTGCTGGTGGAGGGAAGAAAGGCGCGGCTGATCCGGCGGCGCGAGACGATGGCCGATCTGCTGGCGACCGAGACGATCTGAACCAGCATTCTGCTTTGAGCGGGCCGCGATGACTTACGTGGGCACCCGCTCAAAGCAAACTGAATTCGCAAATCCTGCTAAAGTGTTGCGCGGGAGGTCTCTCGATGCAATTCATGACATGGACGTCACGAGCACTGATCATTGCCGTGGCGGCGGTTGGAATTTCTGCCGTTGCCGGCGCAGACCCATTGAAGGTGAAGACCGCGCAGGGAAAGATCCACGGCAAGCTCATCAACGACAGCAAGGTGAGGGCGTTTCTCGGGATTCCATACGCCGCGCCGCCGGTGGGCGACCTGCGCTGGAAAGCGCCCCAGCCGCCGGCGCGCTGGAAGGGCTTGCGCGAGGCGACGAGCTTTGGCGCGCATTGCATGCAGAGCCATCCCTTTGCCGACATGGTTTTTCAGGATAGCGGTCCGAGTGAGGACTGCCTCTATCTGAACGTCTATGCGCCTGCCGATGCCAAGCCCAATAGCAAGCTGCCGGTCATGTTTTGGATTCACGGCGGCGGGTATGAGGCTGGTTCAGCGTCGGAGCCGCGCCATAACGGCGATTTTCTGCCGACGAAGGGCGTAGTGCTGGTGACGATCAACTATCGCCTTGGCATTTTTGGATTCCTGGCGACCAGCGACCTCGCCAAGGAAGCTGATGGCGCAGCAGGGAACTACGGGTTGATGGACATGGTGTCCGCGCTAAAGTGGGTGAAGGAAAATATCGCGCGGTTCGGCGGCGATCCGCGGAACGTGACGATCTTTGGAGAGAGCGCAGGCTCCTCAGCGGTGTGCACCCTGTTGGCGGCGAAACCGGCCCGGGGATTATTCCAGAAGGCAATCGGCGAGAGCGGAGCGGCATTGAACGTGGGCTCGCACGGGCCCGCGGAGCTCGCGGAACGAGAGAAGCGGGCGCAGCTCTGGGTGGAATCGCTGGGAGCGGCCAACCTGGCGCAGTTGCGCGCTGTGCCGACGGAAACGGTTCTTGCAGCAGCGACCGGGAAGGACGCGCCAAACTTTCCGGTGGTAGTGGATGGCCGGTTGCTGACCGAATCGGTTGCCGACACCTACGCCGCTGGGAAGCAGGCGCATGTTCCGCTGCTGGTGGGATGGAATCGCGACGAGGGCAGCTTCATCACATTTCGAGGGAACGTTACACCTGCGCAGTGGAAGGAGACGGCGACGAAATTGTTCGGCGATCGATCGGCAGAGTTTCTCGAGCTGTATCCAGGGAACGACGACCACCAGGCGCTGCGGTCCGCGATCGATTACAACGGCGATACGTTTATCGCATTCAGCACGTGGAAGTGGGTTGTGGCACAGGTGAAGACGGGGGAAGCGCCTGTGTATCGCTATCACCTTGAACTGGCCGCGCCGCCGAGCAAGTTTCATCCCGGCTCATACGCTTTCCACTCCGACGACATCGAGTATGTGTTTGGCACCCTCGACACGCGACCCGGTGCAGTATGGCGGCCGGAAGATCGCAAGCTGAGCGAAGAGATGATGGACTACTGGACGAACTTTGCGAAGACCGGCGATCCAAATGGGGCGGGACTGCCGGAGTGGCCGAGGTTCGACAAGAGCGACGAATTGATTCATTTGGACGCGACTATCTCGAGCGGGCCTGACACAGTGCGGCCGCGATACGAATTCCTGAAGGAGAATCCGCCGAAGCCAGATCAGTGAGCCAGGGGATGCGAGGGAACTATTGATGGACGCCGGAAGCGGCGACGAAGCCTGCAGTCTGAGGGGAAGGCGGGCCGGTTGCAGGCGGCGCGGAAAAGCTCGATCCGTTGGCGTTGAGGGCCGTTGAATAGTCTGGGCCGAGGCCGAGATTCTTAAGCGCGCGGGAGTCGGGCATCAGCTTGGTTTGCCAGCCATGATCGGCCTGATACTTTTGCATGGCAGCAATGGTGGTGGAATCCCAATTGCCGTTGGCTTCGCCTGACAGGTAATGTTCGCGGATCAGGGCCTGTTGAATCTGCGTCACGCGATCGGGATCGATTGCCTGCTGGCCGCGCGCGCGGTGTGTTCTGTGCCGGCCATGTGAAAGCTTATGGGAAGTGCTGGTGTGGCTGGTGGTGGTTCGGCGCGCGTTCGCGGCGAACGCGGGAGGCGCAAGAAGAGCGGCGGAGATCAGAAGTGCCAATCCTGCGCGAGATGGAATCATCCTATAACCGCCCAACCATAAAAGATTTCAAGAACTGTTCCAAGAAGTTTAGCGAATGTACTGTTATGCGGCAAGGGTAAAACGAATCGACCGCCGCGGAGTGGATTACTTTGGATACCTGCGCCGGAAGCGGAATTTCGCCACCGGCGCGGTTCCGGAACTGCTATAGCGTGCCACCAATATAGTTGATGCCAAGTTCGGGATGATGGGGGTCTATGACTTCGAAGACCACATCGTCGCCTGTCTTGAGTTTGCTTACAACGGCGTCAAATTGTGCCTTGTTCGGAGTTGGCTGCCGGTTGACGTGCGTGATGACCAGGCCTGGCTCGAGTCCCTGCAAGTCAGCGAAAGAGCCGGTGCGGACCGACTCGATGATCACGCCGGAAGTATGGATGCGGGAGACCGTTGCCTGCGGGGCATCCTGCACGACCACGCCGAGCTTGGCTTCACCAGCACCGCCACCGTTGTCCTGATCGCTTTCGGGCTGCGGGTTGTTGAGATCAGCGAAGACCTTGTCGCGATCGCCGATGGTCACCGTGGTGTCCTGCAGCTTGCCGTCGCGCATGTAGCCCAAACGGATGGTTGATCCGGGAGCGCGGCTGGCAATTTCGTTCACCAGGTCGTCGCCGTCCTTGATGGGTCGCCCATCGATGGTGGTGATGATGTCGCCTGCCTTGATGCCGGCCTTGTCGGCTGGTCCGCCGGGCTGGACTTCCTGAACGAGAACCCCATTCTTGAAGCCGTAGACGCGATTAACGGCGCCGGACAATCCTTCCCGGAACTGAATGCCGATGGAGCCGCGCGTGACTTTATGGCTGGGGCTGATTAGGTCGTTGTAAACCGAGACGACGGTGTTGGAAGGCATGGCGAAGCCGATGCCCTGGTAGCCGGCTGATTGCGTATAGATGGCTGTGTTAACGCCGATGACCTCGCCGTTCATGTTCAGGAGCGGGCCGCCGGAGTTGCCGGGGTTGATGGCCGCGTCGGTCTGGATGAAGTGCTGGAATTGCCCGGGGGCACCCTGTTCGATGGTACGGTTTTTGGCGGAGATGATGCCGGCGGTGACAGTTTGAGCCAGAGCGAATGGGCTGCCGATGGCCTCCACCCAGTCACCGACTTCTGCCGTGTCAGAGTTGCCCATTTTGACGGTGGGAAGCGGCGAGCTGGTGTCAATCTTGATCACGGCTAGATCGGTGGCTTTATCGACGCCAATAACGCGGGCGGGACGGCCAAGATCCTGGCTGTCGGGATCGGTCGAAAGTTTGACGTAGATCTTGTCGGCTTTGTCGACGACGTGATTGTTAGTGATGATGTAGCCCTTGGAATCGACGATGAAGCCTGAGCCGAGCGATTCCTGTACCTGGCCATTGTCGCCGCCGTCATCGGGGCCGGGAACCTGGCCGCCGAAGAAGCGATTGAAGAAGTCCTGGAAATTATCCGGCCCCTGTCCCTGCTGACCGTTGTCCTGGTTATTGTCGTCGTCGCCCGGATTCTGCTGGTTGGGCTGCGAACGGAACTGATGAAAGTTGCGACGGCCGCCGTTATCGGACTGCTTGGGCAGAGTCTGGGTGTTGATGTTCACGACGGCGGGTCCGACAAGCTTGGCGATTCTCACAAAGTCATTTGGGGGAGTGGGCGATGTGACGACTTTGAGTGGAGTAGCGTCGCTGCTGCTCTGAGTTTCCTGACCGTGGACTCCGTGAGCGGCAAACGATCCTGCCACGATGGCGGCGGAGACGGTGGCAAGCAACACGAAAACCGAGGTAAGACGGCGAGAGCGAAGCCGTTCGAAGAGCGATTTCATAGAGTTCACTGACCTCTGATCGAGCACAGCCTCGCGGCTGGGGTGTGGTTGGCGCTGCTCCTTCAGTATAGCGACCCGCGAACGGGTCCGGGACTGACTCTTCCGCGTCACGCGCTTGGACGGATGAAGTCGAAGCCACGCACTGAGGAGTTAGACGCGGCACGGGGTAAAAGAGCCGCCCAACAGCAGACACCTCGCGCAGCGCCGGGGAGAAGCTCGGCTAAATCTCCGCAGCCCAATCCAGCATGGCGAGGATAAGCAGAAGCACGCGCTTCAGCGCGAGATCGCGGTCGCGGGCCGAATACCATTCGTGCAGCGTATGGGCAGCGCCGCCGTCACCGCCCGCACCGATCGACAGGGAGGGGACGCCCAGTGCAAGAGGAATGTTGGCGTCGGTCGAGCCAAGGCGGAGATCTGTGCGCAGGCCGAGATGGCGGTCGACGGCGCGCAGCGTGGCCAGCAAGGGAGAATCGTCGGGCAACTGCGCGGCCGGGCGATCGCCGATTTTGGTGATAGCGAAGGACAAGCGCGACCGCGAACCACCGCCGAATGATTTCGACTTTTCGTTCCAGTGCTCAACGGCATCCTCAACGGCGCGATGCAGCGCGACTTCGAGGCGCAGGAGTTGATTGGGATCGGTGGAGCGGAAATCGATGTTCGCTTGAGCGCTCTCGGGAATGGAGTTGACGCTGATGCCGCCTCGAACTGTGCCGAGGTTGAGTGTGGTGCGCGGGTCGTCAGGCAGCGGAGTTTCGGCCAGTGCGGCGAGGGAGGTAGAAAGCGCGGCGATGGGGTTGGGGACACCGGCATCGGTGAAGCTGTGGCCCCCGGGTCCGGTAATGGAGACCTGGTAGCGGCGGCTGCCAAGGGCCTGGGTTACAGCTGCGTCGGCGCCCGGTCCATCGAGAACAATGTGAGCAGCGATGCGGCTGGCGAAGGGACTGCGCTCATAGATGTGGCGCACGCCGCGCAGATCGCCCTCACCTTCTTCGCCCACGTTGCCGAGGACCACCAGAGGAGCAGGCAGCTTGACACCAGCATGACGTAGCGCAGCAATAACGGCCAACATTCCAGCCACACCGGCAGCATTGTCGCTCGAGCCCGGGGCTTCAAGACGGTCGCCGTGAACGACCGGATGGAGCGGAGTTCCGGCGGGAAAAACGGTGTCAATGTGGGCGGAGAGAACAATGACAGGGCCGGTGCTATCGGCTGGGAGGCTTTCGGCGGGCAAGAGGCCGAGGACATTGCCGGCAGCGTCGATCTCGACATTGCTCAGGCCCGTCTCCGTGAATCGCTGGGCCAGCCACTCGGCACGTTCGTGCTCACCGTGTGTGGGAGCGGGAATGGCCACAAGTCCCACTTGCCAATCCATGATGGTTTTGGGATTCGCGTGCAGCCAGGTGAAGGCGGCGTGAATGGGCCTTTGCGTGGCGAGGGCAGTCACGCGCGAGAATGCCGAAGCTGGAGAGAGAACCGGCAATGAGTTGCATTCAGAGTAGCAGCAGGAGGATGGGCGCGGGGCGGTGGCGTGAATTGGAGCGAGGATTGCGATGCGCCGCAGATCAGCGCTCATCGGAAGGGTAGTCCACAGAGTGGAGGAAGAGGCCGCGCGCCGGGGCTGTGGGTCCGGCTTCGGAGCGGCTGCGTGCTTTGAGGATGCGGGGAATCTCTTCGAGCGCAAGTTGGCCGCGAGCGACATCGATCATGGTGCCGACCAGATTGCGCACCATGTGATGAAGGAAGCCGTTGCCACGAACGCGGTAGACGAGAAGGTCGCCGGCGTCGGTGGCACGCTGCTCCCATGCGGAAAAGAAGATTGTGCGGATAGTCGAGACCGATGCCGTCGGCATCGATCCAGTGTCGTCGCTGATGTCGTTGATCGTGGCGGCGCGATGCGAAAGGTCAGGATCGGTTGCGGCGAAGCTGCGGAAGTCATGTTCGCCTTCAAAGAGGCGTGCAGAATCCTGCAACGCGTCAAACGAAAGCGGCCAAGGGCAGGCGTAAACGTAACGAGAGAGGAAGGGCGAGCAATCGGAAACGGGGAGTATACGGTACTCGTAAGTTTTGGCAATAGCGGAATGCCGCGCATGAAAGGCAGTGCTTCGCACGGTTTTGGCTTCGGAGATGAGAATCGATGGGGGGAGGGTCCGATTGAGCGCGCGCCGCAGATTGTCGGGCGGGATGGGAGCGCGCAAAGTGAAACTCGCGACCTGGGCGAGAGCGTGGACGCCTGCGTCGGTGCGGCCAGAGCCCTGGGGCAGGGGCGATTCGCCCGTGACTCGCCCGAGCGCGGCCTGGAGCTCGCCCTGGACGGTCGGCAGGCCGGGCTGAACCTGCCAGCCCTGAAAGTTGGTTCCGTCGTAAGCCAGGGTGAGCTTCCAGGTCTGGAGGCCGGAATCGCATTGAGGCTCGTTCGACAC
>Ga0326728_10006577_pt1 | contig 31090 bp, 22 predicted proteins | sample MB3enrmetagenome_FD_207602 | JGI IMG/M metagenome (GOLD analysis project Ga0326728, IMG submission 207602) | Lab enriched peat soil microbial communities from McLean, Ithaca, NY, United States - MB31MN | ecosystem: Environmental > Terrestrial > Soil > Wetlands > Peat | place: USA: New York...
TCGCCGAGCTCGTTTCATCCTGCAGTTCTTATTTAGATTTTCGAGCGAACCGAGATTGAAATACGGCTCGCCTTTCTTCCTCATGAATATCGCCCTGATTATCCCCACATTGAATGCGGCCCCGAATTGGGAGACCCTTATCAGTGGCATTCGACGCCAGAGCCTTAGGCCTGACGATGTAATTGTGATTGATTCGGCGTCGACCGATGGGACTGCGGATCGCGCCCGCGCTGCAGGATTCGCGGTTGTCGAGATCGCCCGAAGTGCGTTCAGCCATGGGGGCACCCGCCAGGCAGCGGCGCTGGCTGCACCGCACGCGGAAATTCTGGTTTATCTTACGCAGGACGCAGTTCCGCACGACACCGAGTCTTTTCGCCATCTCGTGACCGCGTTTCAGAACCCGGCGATCGGCGCTGCATACGGCCGCCAAATTCCTCGGCCACACGCTTCGGCAATCGAAACGCACGCGCGTCTCTTCAACTATCGCCCCGTGTCGCAGCTCCGCTCCTGGGAGTCCCGGGCGACTCTCGGTTTCAAATCAATCTTCTTTTCCAACACATTTGGCGCTTTCAGGCGCGATGCACTCATGAGCGTGGGCGGATTCTCCCCGGATGTGAACTTTGGTGAAGATACGCTTGCCGTCGCACGTCTCCATCGCGCCGGGTGGAAGACTGCATACGTGGCAGAAGCACAGGTCGAACATTCGCACTCATATTCAATCAAAGCCGAGTTCCGCCGCTACGTTGAGATTGGAATCCTCCATGAGCGCGAGCGCTGGCTGGTTGAAGAATTTGGAGCAGCCGATGGCGAAGGTTGGCGGTTTGCCATTTCGGAGCTGCGCTATCTTTCCATGTATGCGCCACAGCTTATCCCCTCGGCGGTGTTGCGGACCCTTGTAAAGTACTTCGCCTACCGCAGCGGTCGGCTCAAAGGCTCCGCGCGGCCACCTGCCAGCCGAAACCTGACCGCAAAGGTGCAGGGCTAGACAACCAATTCCCGCTCGTCTTTCCTCCCTCGATCTTCCCCAGCGATCTGCCTGCCGCGGTATCTGCATCCCGCCTCTCAGCATTCCAACCCCTTTCATTTCAGTTTTTGTCGCGCTAGCTGGTGAAGGGATCACCGGATACTGCTGAGGTGTGCCCACAATACTATGTGCAAAAGCGATACGCCCTAGGGTGTGAAATCCGGTTCGTTGGTATAGAACACTGAATAGCCCCGTGCGCAATTTCGAGCAAAGCCGAGCGGAGTTCCAGGAGATACTTGCCAAGCCCATTCGCGAGCTTGGACTCAAGCTCGAGGGGTCTCCAATAGAACGCTTCGTTCAGCAGCTTTATCGCGAACTGGAAGCCAAGGGTCTTCATAAATTTCGCCCGCATTGCTATCTGACTGACGAATGGGGATGCCCGTCGGGCGAGCCTGTCATCGGAATGCCGTTCTACCTGGCGAACCCTGATCTGGCTCAGCTTGAGCGCGAGATGAACGACCTCGAAGATGCTCGCGAAATCATGATGTACATGCGCCATGAAGCGGGACACGCATTCAACTACGCGTACCAGCTTTACAAGTCGGCAGAGTGGCGCGATCTCTTTGGCCCGTTCCGGCGCGCATACCGAGATAATTACCGCCCCATACCGTTTTCGCGGAAGTTTGTCCGCCACATGGCGGGGTGGTACGCGCAGAAGCATCCCGACGAGGATTTTGCAGAAACGTTTGCAGTGTGGCTGACGCCTCGATCGCAATGGCGCAAGCGCTACAAAGGCTGGGGCGCACTGGCAAAGCTGAGATATGTCGATCGAATTGCGCGAAGGATCGGCGACGTCGAACCCATCCGGCGCCGCGGTCGCACAGACATCACCGTCGACGAGATGGAATCGACGGTTGGAGAGTTCTACCGGCTCAGTCTGCCGGAAGAAGTTCCTGTCGATGAGCTGGCGCTTGATGCGGACCTGGCGGACATCTTCAATATCTCTCGCCGGCGAAGCAAGGGCGTGCGATTCGCCCATGAGATGATACGCCAGCATCGCAAGGCCATCATCGACAAGGTCGCGTATTGGAGCGGCGTGCAGCGTCCGATTGTGAAGCGGCTGGTAGAGGCAATCTGCAAGCGGGTTGAATCCCTAAGTCTGCGTGTGGACACTCGCAGGGAGCCAGAGCATTTGACGGAGTTTACCGCGTACACAACGGCACTGGCCATGAATTACCTGGTGCGCGGAAAATTCACTCACCCATGAGGCGCGCCGGCAGGCGGTCGCTCCGATTGGAGGTCGTATGACTGGAACGAAGTTGAAAGTCACGGTGCTGTATGACCAATGGGAAGAAGAACCCGCGGAAGTGGAGGAAGAAGTACCTCCGCCACGCAAGCGTAAAGGGCAGAAGAAGCGCAAGAAGAAACCCATCAAGCATGACCGCGAAGAGATCTTTGAAGCCCTGGAGAAGCTGGGTCATGAGCCGTCGTATCACGTTCTGGATGGGCGCCTGCAGTCATTGCTTGGCCTGGCGAAATGCGGCGCCGATCTCATCTTCAACCTCACCGAGTCCTATGCGGGCGATGACACCAAGGAGATGCAAGTCGCGGCATTTCTTGATCTGCTCGAAATCCCTTACACCGGCGCGGGACCGCACGCGGTGATTCTTGCCCAGGACAAATCCATCGCCAAGAAGATGTTTGCATTTCACGGCATCAAATCGCCCTACTTCGCCACGTCGTATCGCGGCACCATCGACCACGCACACGACATCGCCTTTCCGCTCATCGTGAAGCCGACCTCCGAGGATGGGTCGATTGGAATCGGCGCGGATGCTGTCGTCAACAGCGTGAAAGAGCTGATGGAACGCGTCTCTTATATTCAGACGGAATTCGATTCTCCCGCGCTGATCGAGGAGTACATTGAAGGACGCGAAATCTACGCAGCCATCCTTGGTAGCTATGAGAGCGCACATGCTCTTCCGCTCGTGGAGCTCGACCTCTCGAAGCTTCCCAAGGGCGTGCCCAGGATCGCCAGCCAGGATGTGAAATTCGAACGAGAAACGGAAGCTTACAAGCTGACGAAATCGGCGATCGCCGAAGACCTGGATGAAGAAACAGAAGCCAGGTTAACCGAGACCGCGATCAAGGCCTATCGCGCGGTCAAGCTTCGCGATTACGGCCGCATTGACATGCGCCTGTCGAGAAAGGGCGACGTTTATGTCATTGAAGCGAACCCGAACCCGTGGCTCTCAAGCGGGCAGGAATTTGCCATGGCCGCGAGGAAGTCAGGGCTCTCCTACACCCAAATGATCGGCGAGATCGTGGAACTTGCGATGGCCCGGCAGGCGTAAAAGAGAGTGCCGGATGTTACGCTCATCTGCCGGAATGGTTATGGGAGCCAGCCCCCGCGTCAGATCGCACTGGCCGGTGCGATAGATGCTGAAGATGCTCGAGAGTGCGTTGTAATTCAAGCAAGAGCTCTTCGGACATTATGCGCGTGAAGCCATGACGGATCAGGATGCGCTGGATGACCAGGTCTTCGCGGTTGGGAGGCATGGAATAGGCGGGAACCAGCCAGCCGCGCTCACGCAACCGATCGGCGACCTGATAGAGCGTGAATGGGGAGGAGGCGGGGTCTTTCAGCTTCCAGCAGAGACCAGGAATGCCGGCGACTCCGTCATAGATGATTTCAAATGGACCCAGTGCGGCGATCCTAGCCGCGAGATCTCTGCCGATCGCGGAGCACTCCGACTGAATATCACGATAGCCTTGCTTGCCGAGGCGCAGAAAATTGTAGTACTGGCAGATGATTTCGCCGCCGGGCCGCGAGAAGTTGAGCGCAAAGGTGGGCATGTTGCCGCCGAGATAGTTCACGTCGAAGATCAGTTCCTCAGGGAGATCTTGCTTTTCGCGCCATAGCGCCCAGCCAACGCCGAGAGGCGCCAGACCGAATTTATGGCCGGAAGCATTAATGGATCTGACCCGCGGCAGACGAAAATCCCAAATGAGTTCCGGCTGAAGGAAGGGCGCAAGGAAGGCGCCGCTTGCGCCGTCGACGTGGATGGGAATGTCGAGGCCCGTTTCTGTCTCGAGCTTGTCGAGGGCTACGCTGATCTCCCGTACCGGTTCGAATTGCAGAGTGAAGGTGACTCCCAGAGTGACAACGACCCCGATGGTGTTTTCATCGCAACGCTTCAACACTTCCTCAGGAGTGAGCAGCAGACGGTCACCTTCCATGGGAACTTCGCGAATCTCCACATCGAAGTAGCGGCAAAACTTGTGCCAGCAAACCTGAACGGGTCCCATGACGAGATTGGGCGAATCAGCAGATTTACCCTGTGCACGCCGCCGCTTGCGCCACTTCCACTTCAGAGCCAGCCCGCCAAGCATTGCAGCTTCGCTGGACCCGGTCGTGGAGCAGCCCATGGTGCTTGCCGCTTGCGGGGAGTTCCAGAGATCGGCAAGCATATGAACGCAGCGTTCTTCAATGGCCGCGGTCTGCGGGTACTCGTCCTTGTCGATCATGTTCTTGTCGGCAGACTCGTCCATGATGCGCTCGACTTCGGGCTCGATCCAGGTGGTGCAGAAAGTGGCCAGATTGTGCTGTGAGTTTCCGTCAAGGACGAGCTGATCGTGAATGGTCCGGTAGACGGCCTGCGAGTCGCGCGAGACTTCAGGGAATACGTACGTCTGCCCGTTACTGTGTAACGCGTCCGACTCGATTGGGCTGGTCGGTTTCGCCTTCAGCTTGCGAGTGTTGTGCAATGCCATTTGCTCTCCTGGTTGCGTATCGAATCCGTGGCGTGGCGCCGACGGGAGGGCGGTTTTTCTGCTGAATCAGTCTTAGCCTTTTACTTTAACCGCGAAGAGCGCATGGTGAGCGAGAATGAACAGCGTGCGATGGTCTGGGCCGCCAAAGACGATGTCGATCGGGCGCTCCGGGACGTCGATCTGGCCGATCAGTTTCCCCGCGGGGTCGTAGACGAAGATTTGTCCATTGGCAATATAGGCATTCCCTTGGCTGTCGACCGCGACACTCTCGCCGCCGCGTTCGGCGAAAGGCTGCAGATCGGTCAGTGTGCCGTCTGCGGCGACACGCGCGCTATAGGCGCGATCTTCAGATGAGCTGCTCACGTACACACGCTGACCCGGAAGGGCGCTGATGAAACCGTACGTGTCAAGATTGTCGGAGAAGCGCCAGCCCGTGAAGTCAGGAGGGCCCTGTTGAAAGACGCGAACTGCCGGCAGGAAGACGCTGCCGTCCGGCGAGACGTACCCCTTCGCCTTAGGGGTCGACACATCCTCGGCAAACATTTGGGCGAGCGTTTTGTAAGTCATCGTGCTGAAGTCGAGCTGATTCTTGAACTCGCCGTTGTTCCAATAGTTGACCGGCAGAATGACTTCTGCTCCTGAATGCGGGGCGGCAGCTTGCGGTGAGAGGATTGTCAGCTGATCCTCCGGCGAGCCTGGTCGGAACGAGTAGACGGTTCCTTCCGGCCCGGCGGAGGAGACCACAAGCAAGTCGCCCGTTTTATCGAAAGCAAGATTCACAGGATCGAGAGGGTTGTCCCGCTCAATCGTCAGCCCCTCAGCAGCCGACCAGCCGTAGATGCGCTGCTCGTGGTGATCGACGAAATAGAGTTTGCCGGAAGCATCGACCGCAGCGCCGGAGATGGAGAAGAAACCGTCATGAAGCTTTTCGACCGAGGCGCCAGGCGCGAGGACGGTAGAAGCATCGGCGGGCGGAGGAGTAGTAGGGTTTTCTGGAATGTCGAGTGCGGCGAATTCACGGTCGCGGACTTCGAGATTGTGAGTGACGTCCTGAATGGCATTTTCGTAAGGGTATTTGCTGGCGCGGAGAAATGTCCCGCAGCCGTTGTCATCACAGATGGGATAGCCGCTTTCAGCATTGATATGCACGTTGCGGAAATGAATATTTCCGGAATGATAAAGGCGAACGGCCGCTGGAAAAGGCGCGCGCGAACGCGTGACGCGATAACCGTGATAGTTTGCGATGGTGATGTTGCTCGACCAGTTGAATTCGAGCGACAGCGAGTCGGGGCTTTCGCCGGCCTCCTCCTCGGTCTGAGGCGCGTTGATGTCCCAATTCTCGACGTGGTCGAAGATGATTTCGTTCCGGACGTGATGTTCGTTGGAAAGTTCATAGACGTGGCCGGGCGTCTTCGTGTCCGATACATAGAATCCAGCCTGGGCGAAAGTGTCCGGAGTCCAGATGTCAGCGAAAGTTCCGCCTCCGCCGTGAGTCACCCAGAGGCTGGGGTACTGACCGTCCCAGCGTTTGCTGGGGACGGAATCGGCGGTGTGGTTGTTGTTGTAAGGATTAAAGCCGCTTCCGTGTCCGCCGAGGAAGCGGATGTCGTCAATGAGCGAGCCGGCTCGTGCCTGCCACAGCACTCCGACTGCGCGCGCATTGACGCCTCCGGTGTAGATTCCGAAGCCGCTGATGATATTCGAGCCGCCAGCAGGCGCTGAGATCACTGGCCTCGGCGAACCAACGCCCTGGAATCCCGGCGTGGAATCTTCAAGGTCAAACTGGGTCAATGTCGGATGCAGGCCGATCAAAATCGTCTCGGCCTTCAGGGCCAGCGTGTCACTGACGCGGTAATGCCCGCTCGGAAAATAAAGCACGCGATGCGTGTTGATGGCATTCTGGATCGCGGCGGTATCGTCGGTTTCTTCATCTCCTACCACTCCGAGCGTATGGACATTGACCCACTCGGAAGTTGGCGGAAGCGCGGGGATTGCAGGCGGTAACGGAGCGGGCAACACGCTTAGAGCGACAGCATCATAACGCTGGCCGATTGTGCCGGTCATTCCCTCACCGGGCACGATGAGACCATAATTAAAATTCGCAATCTTGTAGATCGCGCCCTTGCCGGCAACCGTCTTGCCGCTTTCGCGGAAGAGAGCGAAAGTTGGCACATCGTTGAGCGCCGCGTTCTCAAAGCCGACTTCAGTGAGAGGGCTTTTCTCGTTGCTGATGATGACGACGGCTTTTGAGATCTGCTCGAAGCGGCAGTCCTTGGCCCACATCTCGTCGGAGTAGTGCGGGTCGATGTCGATCGCGACAGGGACATTGCGGAATGTGTCGCCGATCAGGGTAAGGCCAACCTCGTGTTCGCGCACCGCGGCGTCGCGCTCGCCATCGAAGACCGAATCGATGAGCGTGAACTGCCATGCGGGTGAAGTTTTGTCGGTGAGAATGCCGTAGCGTCCGCCATAGAAATGGAGATCCTCGGCTTCGTTGCCGACCTCAGTGAGCGCGGCCAGGCCCGAGCCAATATGGAAGTCCATGTGGCTGAGGTAGGCGTGCTGGGCTACGTGGAAGCGAACGGCGATCGCCGCAGGATTGCCGGCGCCAATTTCAAAATCTATGTTGCTCATCGCCGAATAGAATGTGTCTTCGTCGGCGTCCGCTATCTTGTCATTGGGCGGCACGCTGCCCGGAGGCGGGAACGGCACGCGCTTACCGGAGCGCTCGATTGCGGCGGGACTTGCGCCGGTGAACATGACCATGACGCCCACGCCGGATTGAAACCCCGGTGTACTGTCAGCAAGCACGAATACAGGACGCGTGTCACCATAGCCGATAAGACGGACGCCCGGCCAAAGATAGACGGTGCGCGTTAGACGGTAGCGGCCCGCAGGCACAAAGACAATCCCCTCGCGAACGCCGCCTTCTGCTTTGTCGATGGCCGTCTGAATCGCCGTGGTGTCGTCGGCGACGCCATCACCATGCGCGCCGAATTCCTGCGCCGTGAGATAAACCGCTTTAGGATCTTCAAGCCGCGTGGTGAAAACGGAAGAGGCCGAAGCAAAGGAAGCGACGCCAAACAGCAGGGCGCACAGCATAGACTTTTTCATAAAAATAATCCTTGCAAGTTTTCTGACCGTGGGCACAGCCCTAGGCGCGCTGGGCCGCGTGGTACTCGCGGCGAATCTTTTCGATGTTGACCGTAGGCTTCGGGTATTTCATGTGCAGCGATTCCAGGTGCTCGACGACGATGCGCGCAATGGCAAGATCGCGGAACCACTTGTGATTGGATGGAATGACGAACCATGGCGCGTGCGCTGTGCTGCAGCGGGAGAGCGCGTCTTCGTAGGCGGCGACGTAGTCTTTCCAGAAGGCGCGCTCCTTGTAGTCGGCTTCGCTGATCTTCCAGTGCTTGGTGGGGTCGTCGAGGCGGTCCTTGAAGCGCTTCAGCTGTTCTTCCTTTGAGATATGCAGAAAGAACTTGAGGATGTGGGTTTCGTGGGCGACAAGCTCCTTCTCGAAGTCGTTGATCTGATCGTAACGGCGGGACCAGACGTCTTTGGAAACGAGATTGTGAACGCGAACGACGAGAACATCCTCGTAGTGCGAGCGGTTGAAGATGACGACTTCGCCGCAGGCAGGCGCGGCTTTGTGCGCGCGCCACAAAAAGTCGTGAGCCGCCTCTTCCGCGGAAGGTTGCTTGAAGGGCGCAACACGGCAGCCTTGCGGGTTCATCGCGCCCAGAACGTGGTTGATCACACCATCTTTGCCGCCAGTGTCGACGGCCTGGAGGCATATGAGGAGCGAATGCTGGTGCTCGGCGTAAAGCAAGTCCTGCAACTCGCGGAGCTTCTTCTGATAGTGCTCGATCTCATCGGCCGCGGACTTTGGGCTTTTATGACCGCCGGTGAAGGAGGGGTCGAATTTCTTGAGCTTGACTTTGCTTCCCGGCTCGATTTTGAATTTTTTCAGATAGCTCATTTTCCATTCTCCGCTTAGCGAATCCGATTGTGATCGACCAAAACCGCAAACTTACGTGCAAGGCAGATTCGTTCTGGCAGGCGCACGAGGCTAGCCCCTTGACCGCAACAGAAGAAATGCTAACAGGCCTGGAAGGAGAGCGGGACTCTGGCGCTGGAAGAGATTAAGAGCCGGCCCTTAACACGCGCAAAACAGAACTAGACTATATTCAAGGCGGTTGGGCGAAGTTTGAACTGCCAGTCGATTCGCATTCGCTGCCACTCGATCTTTGAGGGCGCAGGAAAGGGGAGAGGAATCATGGGAGCAACACTATCGCAAGACTTGTTGCGGAAGATGGATGCCTATTGGAGGGCCTCGAACTATCTCTCCGTCGGCCAGATTTATCTTTACGATAATCCGCTTCTCAAACGGCCGCTCGAGGTCGACGATGTGAAACACATGCTTCTTGGGCATTGGGGAACGACTCCGGGGCAGAACTTCATTTGTACGCACCTGAATCGGGTGATCAAGAAATACGATCTCGACATGATTTATGTTTCCGGTCCCGGACATGGAGGACCGGCCGTGGTGAGCCACACCTACTTAGAGGGGACTTACAGCGAGATCTATCCCAATATCAGTCAAGACGAAGAAGGACTTAGGAAGCTATTCATTCAGTTTTCATTTCCTGGGGGGATTCCGAGTCACGCGTCACCGGAGACTCCGGGCTCGATTCACGAGGGCGGAGAGTTGGGTTATTCGCTGAGCCACTCGTTCGGGGCCGTGATGGATAATCCCGAGTTGATCGTTGCGTGCGTGGTGGGCGACGGAGAGGCAGAGACCGGGCCGCTGGCGACTGCGTGGCACTCGAACAAGTTCATCGACGCTGCGACCGACGGCGCGGTGCTGCCGATTCTGCATTTGAACGGGTACAAAATTGCCAATCCAACTGTGCTGGCGAGAATTACCCACGAGGAACTGGAGCAACTGCTCCACGGTTACGGTTGGAAACCATATTTTGTGGAAGGGCACGAACCGGATCTGATGCATGAGGCTATGGCGACGGCCCTCGACCGGGCGGTGGAGGAGATCAAGAGAATTCAGCTCGAGGCCCGCGACCACGGCAAAACTGAACGTCCGCGCTGGCCAATGATCGTTCTCAACTCTCCCAAGGGGTGGACAGGGCCGAAGGTGATTGATGGACTTCAGGTGGAAGGCACGTTCCGGTCGCATCAGGTGCCGCTATCCGATCCCCGAACAAATCCACAGCACCTCAAACAGCTTGAAGAATGGATGCGAAGCTACCGAGCGGAGGAACTCTTCGACGAAAAAGGCCACCTGCGACCGGAGCTGGCCGAGCTTGCGCCAGCGGGCACAAGGCGGATGGGCTCCAATCCGCAAGCGAACGGAGGCATTCTTCTTCGCGACTTGAGGATGCCGGATTTTCGCGACTACGCAGCTGCCGTGCCCGCGCCGGGAGCGCCCGGCATCGGCGATACGCGCGTGCTGGGGCCGTTTCTGCGCGATGTGATCAAGCTCAACGCGGAGAAGAGAAACTTCCGCATCTTCGGGCCCGACGAAACAATCTCCAATGGCCTCACCGCGGTTTTTGAGGCGACCGAGCGGCAGTGGGACGCGGCGACGGTAGCCAACGACGAGTTTCTCGCACGCGAGGGACGCGTAATGGAGATGCTGAGCGAGCATCAATGCGAAGGCTGGCTGGAAGGCTACCTGCTCACCGGGCGACATGGGCTGTTCAATTGCTATGAGGCTTTTATTCACATTGTCGATTCGATGTTCAACCAGCACGCCAAATGGTTGAAAGTCACAAACGGCCTGCCGTGGAGACGAAAGATCTCGTCGCTTAACTACCTGCTGGCGTCACACGTATGGAGACAGGATCACAATGGTTTCACGCACCAGGATCCAGGGTTCATCGATCACGTGGTGAACAAAAAGGCCGAAGTTGTGCGTGTTTATCTTCCGCCTGATGCCAATTGTCTCCTTTCGGTAATGGACCACTGTCTACGAAGCCGACAGTACGTCAACGTTGTGGTTGCGGGCAAGCATCCGGCGCCGCAGTGGCTGACGATGGACGCAGCCATCAAACATTGCACGGAGGGGATCGGCATATGGCAATGGGCGAGCAATGACCAGGGCGATGCACCCGATGCGGTGATGGCGTGCTGCGGTGATGTGCCCACACTGGAGACGCTGGCCGCAGTGAGTATTCTGCGCGAGCATTTGCCCGAGCTGAAGCTGCGGGTGGTCAACGTTGTCGATCTGATGAAGCTGCAGCCGCAGACGGAACACCCGCACGGGCTGAACGACGCGGACTTCGATACTCTTTTCACGAAGGACAAGCCGGTCATCTTCGCATTCCACGCCTATCCATGGCTTATCCATCGCCTAACTTACCGCCGTACCAACCATAACAACATTCATGTGCGCGGCTATAAGGAGGAGGGAACGATCACGACACCGTTCGACATGACCGTAATGAATGACCTCGATCGATTCCACTTGGCGATGGACACCATCGACCGGATTCCGCGGATCTGGGAAAAGGGCGCGTACCTGAAGCAGACACTCAAAGATAAGCTGGTTGAGCACGGACAATACATCCGGAAAGAGGGAAGGGACCTGCCTGAAATCCGGGATTGGAAGTGGAAGGGCAATTAAGACTGCGCTCGGCGATGAATGCCGCAGCGCAAGCCGCGGCCATTCATCGGAGACATGATGATCCGTACTACACGGCCGACGATTCGACCATTTGGGTTTCTGCGGGTTCGTGCCGGTCGAAGCCGAAGCGCGCAAATATATGGGCGAACTCGCGCACAATCTGCTCGCGGGTGAACCCCATAGCTTCGTAGCTGTATGCATGCGAGCTGGAGTGAGCCTGAGCTGTCGTGACGGCATCGTGCAGTATCGTCTCGAGCGCTGCACTCCCGGGATAACCAAAGCGGCTGTAGATGGAGCGAAAGACTGCGTCCGGCGATTGCATCAGGTCTTCGTAGTTGACGATCATGCACTGTTCGGGCGAACTTCTGTCGATGACCTCGAGCGGGTGATCGTACCAGTATTTTGTCCAGGCTAAAATCTCGTCGCAATGAGGATACTTCTGCCGAGGAAGGCTGAATAGGCGATCCATGTAGCTGAACAGCGAAATCGTGGAAGGCAGCATCTCCAGCGGATTGCGGACGAGATAAATGATGCGCGCATCGGGAAAAGTCTCGAGAATGGATTCGATTCTGGCGCTGAAGAGCGGATTCTTAGCCATATAGTGCCGCCCATCGGTCGAATAAAGGTGGCGTTTTATGCAGTTCCGGTAGAAAGACATGATGCGCTGCCGCCCGGCGCGCGGAATCTCCGTATCGAAATACTGGTATGGCGGCAGTTCATCGAGATATGGAAACACGAAGCCGGCGAAAAATGTGGACCAAATGTAGAACAGCAGGTGCTCATCTTCTTCAGGATCGAACAAGCCGAAGGAGTGAATCTTCAACTGGCCGAGCGAAAGGGTGTCGAGTTTCCGCAGAGCCTTTTCGCAAATGTGGCCGAACAGCGCGTCCACTCGGGAGAGAAGACCGCAGATCCGCCGCTGCGTGATGGAGGGCATCAGATAGATGTCGCCGGTGCGAAGGCAGGTAAATGTGGATTCGTCGCGCGCCAGCGTACGCTGCACAAAAGTCGAGCCGCTGCGAAAGTTCGAAACGATGAAGAGCGGCTTCTCGATCCGCTGTTTCCGGTAGGCCGGAAAGAGAATCTCATCCGCGATGAAGCCGATCCAGGCCGCCAGCAAGATGCATCCCCAAACTGGATAGAAAAGCAAAAGGAAAATGAACCGATCGCGGTTGAGGGGGCCATCGGTACCGGCGCTCCGATAGAAGGAACGTACGGTCTGGCGCCATAACAGGCGAAAATTGAAAGTCATAGGACCGCGCGAACCTCTGACCTGTAGATGCAGTGACCGATTCGCAATTACGTGTGGGTCATCGACCGTGTAGGAGGCAACGCGCAACCCACGCGCCTCGATTCTCCAAGATGCCTTTTACCCAACGATCAGGGGAGGACGATGCCGCTGTCAAGAGGAAGTTAGCGAATCAAGGCCCGATGAATGCTATCCACACATTCTTCGGGAGTCTGAAGCGTCGTATGGAGATGAACTTCTGGCGAGAGTGGCGGCTCATATGGGCTATCAATTCCGGTGAAGTTCTTCAATTCTCCTCGTCTGGCTTTGGCGTAGAGTCCTTTCGGGTCGCGGCGTTCACACTCAGTCAACGGAGTGTCGACAAAGATTTCAGAGAACTCGCCGGGATCGAAGAGCGAGCGGGCGTGATCGCGCTGCGCACGGTAGGGGCTGATGAATGAGACGATGGCGACAAGGCCGGCATCGACAAGCAGGCGCGCGACCTCGGAAACCCGGCGAATGTTTTCGATGCGATCGGCCTCGGAAAATCCGAGATCCCTATTCAGGCCAAGGCGAACTTCGTCACCGTCGAGCAGATACGTGTGTCGACCGGCCGCGTACAGGCGCTTTTCCAGCGCGTTCGCAATCGTGGATTTTCCGGCCGCAGGAAGGCCTGTAAGCCACAGGCACACCGGCTGCTGAAGCTTGAGATTGGCGCGGGCCTTCTTGTTAATGTCCATCGGCTTTCGAACAAATACGTGGCTGGACGCCCAGCAAGCGAATCGATCTCAGACCGGGCTGGCGATTGTTGGCGGCCTCGGACTTGATCCCCAGTATAAGGGTGAGCAGGCAGTGTAGCGCGAACTTCGCGGCCGGCGTGATAGTCTTCCGCCAGCGCAATTTTCCTTGCCAAAACCACTATGAAAATCCAATCGATTCTTCTTGCGACGTCTCTCGCCTTCGGCGCAACCTTGGCTGCATTACCGGCTCAACAATCTGCAAATGAGAAACAGAAGCCGTGCGGCGAGAAAGCCTGCCCGTACCTGAATCCAGCATTGAAGCCGGAAGACCGCGCGAAGGACCTGGTGAGCCGCATGACGCTCGAAGAAAAGGTGAGCCAAATGCAGGATGTTGCGCCAGGGATCCCGAAGCTGGGAGTTCCGGCATACAACTGGTGGAATGAGGCGCTGCACGGTGTTGCGCGCAACGGATTCGCAACGAATTTTCCGCAGTCGATTGGCCTGGCGGCAACATGGGATACACCGTTGATGCATCGGATCGCGACGACAATCGCGGTGGAAGGGCGCGCCAAGTACAACGAGGCGATCCGCAACGACGATCACAGCCGGTTTGCGGGACTTACGTTCTGGTCGCCGAATATCAATATCGATCGCGATCCGCGCTGGGGACGTGGAATGGAAACCTTTGGCGAGGATCCATTTCTGACCGCGAGCATGGGCGTGGCGTTCGTCAAAGGACTCCAGGGGGATAATCCAAAATATCTCGAACTGGTGTCGACACCGAAACACTATGCTGTGCACAGCGGACCGGAACCTTTACGGCACGGGTTCAATGTGGATGTTTCTGATCACGATTTGGAGGATACATACCTGCCTGCATTTCGCGCCACGATCGTCGAGGGACACGCCGACTCGATCATGTGCGCCTACAACGCGATCGACGGCGCACCGGCATGCGCGAATACGATGCTGTTGCAACAACATCTGCGCGACGATTGGGGGTTTAACGGGTACACGGTCTCCGATTGCGATGCGGTGGGAGATATCGATCACGGGCACCACTTTGCGGCGAGCCCGGAAGAGGCGGCTGCAAAGGCAGTGAAGGCAGGCACGGACCTGGACTGCGGCCGGACATACGCAGCGCTGACCAAAGCGGTACAAGAAAACCTGTTGGCGGAGACCGATATCGATACAGCCGTGGTGCGGCTTTTCACGGCGCGCATGCGGTTGGGAATGTTTGATCCGTCGGCAGCAGTGCCGTTCAATGCGATCCCAATCTCCGAAGTGAATTCGGCGGCGCATCGCGAACTGGCGCTCGAGGCGGCTCGCGAATCGATCGTGCTCCTGAAGAATCGAAACAACACGCTTCCGCTGAAGCCGTCGATCCGGAAAATTGCAGCAGTGGGCCCGACTGCCGATTTGCTGGAGTCCATCGAGGGCAACTACAACGGGACCGCGCCCGATCCGGTTTCACCGCTCAATGGATTGCGGAAGGAATTCGGAAGCCAGAACGTGATTTTCGCTCCCGGATCGATTCTTGCCGACGGTTCGCCGGCACCGATTCCTTCGGCTTATTTGCGCACGGACGTTTCGCTCAAGACGGCCGGACTGAAGGGCGAGTACTTTGACAATTCGGATCTGACAGGTGCGCCGAAGATGGTTCGCGTCGACGCGAAGATCAACTTCGACTGGAATCGCGTGGCACCCGCAGCAGGTTTCCCGAGCAAGACATTTGCAGTGCGGTGGACTGGCGAGCTGGTGCCGCCAGCGCTTGGAGATTACGTGTTAAGCTTGCGCGGGCCGCGCCCGTTCATGGCGAATGTGATGATCGGCGAAGCGGGTGGAGGGCAAGCCCCGCCGACAAAGGCGCCGGACCGCGTCCGGCTTTATATTGACGACAAGCTGGTGATGGACAGCTCCAGCAATCCTGCCGAAGCGCGGCTGAGTTTTGTCAACACGAATCCACACGCGATTCGCGTGGAGTATGAGCATCTTCCCAACGATCGCAACGTCGAGCTTGTTTGGACACCGCCGTCGGATAGCTTGCTCGGCCCGGCGATCGATGCCGCGAAGAAATCAGATGCGGTTGTCGCTTTCGTAGGACTTTCTCCGAACCTGGAGGGCGAGGAGATGAACGTTCACGTGGCGGGATTTGAGGGCGGAGACCGGACCAGCATCGAGCTGCCCGCAGCCCAGGAGCACTTGCTGGAGGCGATGGGTGGGACAGGCAAACCGTTGATTGTGGTGCTCACCGCGGGAAGCGCGCTGGCGGTTCGGTGGGCCAAGGAGCACGCGGATGCGTTGCTCGACGCATGGTACCCGGGCGAGGAAGGCGGAGACGCGATTGCGGAAACGCTGAAGGGAAAGAACAATCCCGCGGGACGACTGCCAGTCACGTTTTATGCGTCGACGAGCGATTTACCCGCATTTACTGATTACTCGATGAAGAACAGGACTTATCGCTATTACCACGGAGAAGTTCTTTATCCATTCGGATACGGCCTAAGCTATTCGCAATTCAGTTTTGGCACGCCGCAGGTGAATGCGAAGGCAGTCGCGGCCGGCGCCTCGGTAGTTGTGACCACGATGGTACACAACACCGGTGCGCGCGAGGGGGACGAAGTGGCAGAGCTTTATCTAAAGCCTCCGCAGACGACGGTATCTCCCGCGGTGGAACTTGAGGGATTCAAAAGGATCCATTTGCGGGCGGGCGAAGCGAGACGGGTGCAGTTCACACTTTCTCCGCGACAGTTAAGTGAAGTGGATGAGAAGGGAAACCGGGCGGTAACTCCTGGGGACTACGAGATTTACGTTTCGGGCGGGCAGCCGGAGGCAAGAACACAGGCAGCGACGATCAGTATTTCGGGAAAGATGGCGCTGCCGAAATGAATTCGGGCAGAAGTCAAAGTCCTCAGCGCGCTATTGCCTGAATCTGTGCCGCGACAAAATCATGGACAAACATCAGGCTGGTCGAAGACGCCACGACTGCCGCATTGGTTTGTCCCGCCGCATGAATGAGGAGGAAAGGGCGCGGATCCCACTCACCTCCGCGAGAAACGAGCTCGTCCTCTTGGCTCCATCCGGGAGTTGTGCGCCATATTCCGGTGCGCCAGGAATGATCCCCCTGGATGATCAGGGTCGTCTTGGCCCAGCGCGGCTGCGATTCGAGGACGTCGAGTATTTCCCCGAGGAAGCGATCGGAATAATCCAGCGAGTCGAGATAGGATCCGCCCACGCCGTAACTAAGCGAATGGCGATCCCAAAAAGCAGGCGGATGGGGCATGGGCAGGTGCAGGTAGATGATATCTGCCTGGCTGCTGGAGAGCGCCGCGAGGGCGTGCTGACTCAGATCCTTCACGGATGCCACGTGGCTTAGAGATTCCCAGTGGGCGACATCGGCTACAGCCACGCGAGGCGCAACGAGTTGTTCGGCGACGACGCGCAGAGGAAACCAGACGTCATCAGCAAAACTGGCATTGATTGACGGAGGGGCGCCGTCTTCTGTGTCATCGTTGCTCCAATAGCACTCGGTGGCGGTGCCCTCAAAGATCGGACAGTAAGGCAGGTACCAACCCACAATCGAGGTCGAGACGCCGCGCTGACTGGCCATGCCGAACAGCGAAGCGTGAGCGTCAAAAGGCTCCCAATGAGGATCATCATCGGTGCGAACGAGGAATTGATTCTTCGCTGTAATGGTGGAACTCGTTACGATGCGGCCCAGGAGCAAACTCGGCACAACCAACCTTGTGTGGTAGCCAATCGGCTTGACGTTGCTGTACACCGTGCTTTGCGAACGTAGCCGATCGAAGTTGGGAAGATCGAGTGAAGGATCGCGAGCCTCGAATACTGGCTTAAAAGCCAGCTCGTCAAAAATGATCCAAACCAGGCGGGGCGCGGCGGCAGGCTGGGCGGGAATGGGGCCGCAAAATTCCTGGATGCCAGGACGCCAGAAGGCGGCGCTTACCAACTGAGCGGTCATGACGAATGCAAACACTACGGAGCCGGTGAGCACGGCACCACCAAAGCCATAGAGCTTTGACGCAATCCCTGGGGCGCGGAAAATCAGAAACGCAAGGATAGCCACCCACGCCGCGGCGGCGATTGCCACGTAAACATATGGAACGCGAAACGGAAAAATTCTGATGTTGCAAATGAGCAGGTAGATCGGAAGCAGGGCAAGAGCGAGCCACCGGATTTGCGCCCATGCTCTCAAGCCGCGGAGGATCGCCAGTAACAGCGCGAAAATGACGCCCACAATCGCAAGATCAACAAGCTGCGCCAGAACCAGGCGGGTGAGCGGCCAGGGAACGTGCATGCGCTCATCGCCCAACGAAGAAGTCAGATCAACATAGCCGGGCAAAAGGAGAATGGCTGCGAAGCCCCAAGCCTGGGCGATTCGTTTGATCATGCGGTGCTTTCTCCCCTGCCTGGATCTCGCATTTGCGCGATTTCGTCTTACGTTGGAATTCTATCGAATAGAAAGAGTACACGACCGTTGCCCAACTGGGCACGGTCAGCGACGTGGAAATGCGAGGCGAATGCGCGCGTCAGGTCGTCCTCAGTCAAATGACCATAGAGATCGTCGCGGCCGCGCAGCCACTCCTGAAACATGGGGTCCGAGGGCGGCACCCACTCCAACAGGAGCCAGCGATGTGTAAGGGCTGCGCAGAGACCGGCGATGTGCGTGAGGGGCAATTGATGACGCAGGATGAGATGATGCACGACCGCGAGCATGAGCACTAGGTCAAATCGACCGGTAAGGCGGTCGAGCAGAGACAGGTGTTCGCGATTACACCATCCCGCCGCGGGGGTGGGGCGGGCGATGTCGGCAACCAGAGCTGTGATGGGCTTTTTCCGATCCAGAGCAGTGCGCCAGAGTTCTTCGAGAGCGGCGGTGTCGCTGTCGAGAGCGACGACACTCGCGCCCGCATCGGCGGCCAGCAACGAATAAGTGCCAGTGTTAGCGCCAATATCGAGAACATGATTGGGTCGACATCGCGCGAGTACGCTCTTGACGAATTGCTGCTTTTCTTCGACATCGGCGGCCTGATAGTGGGCGGCGTTTTTCTCGTAGCGGCTCCATTGGCTATGGCTTCGATCGCCGGCGGCGTAACGGATTTGCTTGCCGAGCCGCGCGATGCGCTTTTGGAGGACGTGCCGGACGAGATCGGGATCGGTGGTGGACGGAGTCTTTTTCGAGGCGGCTCCCCGTTGTCCTGGCCGCTCAAAGACGGTGGCCAGTGTGACGACATCAAGCAGCTTGGGATTCATTCGGCGCCAACGCGGGAGTGCGTCATGGATTTGGCGGGGCTCATAGCCATCGCGCGCAAACAACGTTGTCTGGAGCGGCCAACTCAAATACTTGGCCGCGACGAGAGGCAACAGGAATGTGCGCACGAACTGCCCGTAAGCCAGCCAGACACTGGAATGAGGATCGCGGCGCTCAAACGATAGAACATCCACAAGAATGGGACGCGGGCCGGAAAAGAGAATGTTGAGAGGAGTGGCGTCTTTCAGAGTCCACCCGGCGTCGATGGTCTGGCTCGCCACTCGCAGTGTGAGTTCGGCGGCTGCACGCCACTGAGCAGTGGTCCACTCCCATGGGTAGCTGATGGGGTCGATGCGTGGATGTTCGAGCCAGAACTCACCGGAAGAGATGCAGGGGTGGGAACCGGGCTCAGCGATGCGGCTGGAAATCAGTTCGCCGCTTTGTTCGAGAGTTTTGCGGAGCGTGGATGCGAGAAACGCTCGAGTCTCTTCCTCAGCTGCAGGGCGAATCCGCCGCAAGGCGCAACCCTCTGTGAGGCGAAGCTCGCCAGCCGGATCGCGAAAAGTCAATTCCAGTTCAGTGTCTAAGGGGGTTAGGGCGGACTCTCGGTCAAAAAACTTTCGCGGCCCGTTCACGGATTTGGCGAGTCCTCGCCATCCGCGACGGACTGGTTATTGGGTTCGTGCTGGGTTTCGTCGCCCGAGCGGAAGAGCGAATAGATCTTCCGGCGCAAGTACCATCCGGTCGCGACGAGCGCGGATCCAGCGGCTTGAACAGCTAACAGGCCCGTACCTGGGTCGGCATAGGCGTATGCGGGGCGCTCGAATATGAGCAAGGAACCCACGAGAATCAGGGCAACCGAAAGAATCTGAAATACTTTCATGCGGCTCACAGGCGACTCCAGACTGGGATGGCAATTTCGTTCGGAAGAGCAACCGACTGAGATCCGAAGTCGAATTCGAGCAGCCATCTGATATTAGGTAGACGGCAAACCGGCCGTCGACGTTTACAGAATTGCAGACATTCTATCCTGAAAGGAATGTAACTTTCGGGCAGGAAGTACCTTTCGATTAAATACAACTTTCGTATAAGAGAATTTCAAGCTGATGCAACCCTGCTGGGATCTGCAGCATCAAACCGCAGAGCAACGAGAAACTATGCTTGCGCAGGCGCGGCGGAATCCGGTCTGGACTTGGCGGGTTCTTTACGTCCGGGGGCGAGGATGGCGTGCAGAATAGTGCCTTCCATGCGGGGCATGAACTCGACCACGCCGGCAGCACCGATGTCCTGGATCAACCGATTAATGATGTTGTAGCCAAGGTCGCGGTGAGCCATCTGGCGCCCGCGGAACCGCAGGCTAGCCTTTACCTTGTCGCCTTCTGTGAGAAAGCGGATAGCCTGATTTTTCTTGGTCTGGTAATCGTGCTCGTCGACGGTCACCGAGAATTTGACTTCCTTGACAGTGATGACTTTCTGCCTCTTGCGTGCAGCGCGCTCGCTCTTTTCCTTCTCGTAGAGAAAACGGCCATAATCCTGAATGCGGCAAACGGGCGGAACAGCGTTGGGCGACACTTCAACCAGGTCAAGGCCGCGTTCGCGAGCAATGCGGAGGGCCTCGAAGGGCTGAAGGATGCCAAGCTGTTCGCCATTTTCGTCGATGACGCGGATTTCGCGCGCGCGAATCCGGTCGTTAATGCGAATGAAGGACTTTGCCGCTCGTTTATCGAATGCGATGGTACTCCTCCGAATGCGTGCCGGACGGGCCGGGGCAGGCACCCCATTTGGGCCGCAGAGCAGCGACGCAACCTGAGTATAACATTGGCTTGGCCTTGCGAAAAAAGAGGTTAGTGAACGGGAAAGCCGACTAACGAGCCGTCTGAATGAAGGGCGGTGACGTGCACGTCGAGCAGATGATTGGCCGGGAATTGGCCGCCGAGATTCATGGGTAGAAAGTTCTCTGAAAGGGCGCTGGTGCAGCCGAGCGTGGCGACTGCTTCCGGCGTGTGGAGCGTGATGGCAGAGAGGTCTTGTCCGACGAAGCGGCTGCGGTGAGCCAGCGTTTTTTCTGCGGCGACGATCCGGAGCATGGCCATACGCTCTTCGACGGCAGCCTGCGGAACTGGCGACGATTGTTGGAGGGCCCATCCAGGCGTGCCTGGACGGGGCGAAAAGGGGAACAGGTGAAGGTAGCCGAAGGGCATTTCGCGCACAAAAGCGAGTGTCTCATCTAATTCACGATCGGTCTCTCCGGGAAATCCGACCATAACGTCGGCGCCGAGGGTAAGGCCGGGACCGGCTGCCGAGAACAGCGAGGAGACCTTGTCCGCATAGTGCCAGGGGCGATATCGGCGGTGCATGCGGCGGAGCACGGCATCAGAGCCCGATTGCAGCGGAAGGTGGGCATGGCGGGCAAGGCGACCGTCTCCGAAGTCGCGTAGCAAATCGATCAGGTCGCTGTTCCAATCCATTGGCTCGATGGAACTGAGGCGCAGGCGAGGCAGAGCGGTTTGAGTCAGGAGATCTCGGACCAACCCAGCTAGCGACTCTCGTCCCAGGCCGGAAGTAAAATCCTGTCCCCAGCGACCGAGATTAATTCCTGAGAGCACGAGTTCTTTGCCGCCAGAGGCGACGAATTCCTCAACGTGGCGAAGGACCACCGCGGGGGACAGACTCCTGGAGGGGCCACGAGTAAGGGGAATGACGCAAAAAGTGCATCGATTACCGCAGCCTTCCTGAATTTTCAGGTTGGGCCGTGTCTGCGCGCCTGGCGTGAGCTCGAAATCCTCGAGGAATGAGTGGGCGAAACGGTCGTCAGCCCAGATGGGAGCAGAATTCGGATTGCTCGCGGAGAAGAGCGAGGCTACGGGAAGAATCAAGGGCGGAGGTGCTGTGGCCGAGCTGTGCGCCACCTTAAAAATGATCTCAGGTGCAAGGGCCTTGTGGCTGTTGCCGACGACCGCAGCGACACCGGCCAGCCCCGCGAGTTCCTGAGGGGCACGTTGGGCGTAGCAGCCGGTGACGACGATTCTGGCAGCGGGATTTCTGCGGTGGGCTCGGCGGATAAACGCACGGGCCGCACGGTCGGCCTCGGCGGTCACACTGCACGTGTTAACGACTACGACGTCGGATGTGAGAGGCTGGCCCTCGGCAAGCGTCCGCAGACGCCCGGCGATAGCCTCGCCGTCAGCGCGTGCCGCACGACAGCCGAAGTTCTCGATTGAAAACCCCGCCATTGTCTCAGTCTAGTGGTTTTTTTGATGCGGAGCGACTCGCGGGGAACAGGGCTGGCGATTTAGGCTTGGAGCGGATTCCAGCCGAGGAGAAACAAATGCGCCTTTCTTCACAATTCTCGCGAATCGCCGGACTCGGCACCTGCCTCTGCGGGGCATCAATCATGCTCCCGTCCATTGCGGCGCAGACCGCGCCGAAGCCCCGGATTCTGGTCTATACGCGCAATTACACGCCCGATGGCAAAGGTTATGTGCACGACAATATTGCCGCAAGCGTGGCCGCGATCCGCAAGATGGGCGATGAGGCTGGATTTGCGGTCGATGAGGTGGACGCTCCGGGTGTCTTTACCGACGAGAGCCTACGCCAGTACGCGGCGCTGGTGTTCTCAAACAGCAACAACGAGGCCTTCAGCGACGATGCACAGCGTGACGCATTCAAGCACTACATCGAAGCCGGCGGCGGATTCGTTGGCATCCACTCGGCCTCGGGCTCTGAACGGGACTGGCCTTATTTCTGGTCAGTACTGGGCGGGAAATTCGCGGCCCATCCTCACCAGCAAGCGTTCGCCGTTCGGGTAATCGATCCTGGCTTCGCCGCCGCGAAGGGACTGCCCGCGGAGTTTACATGGACCGACGAATGCTACTTCCTCGACCATCTGAACCCGGATATCCATCCAGTCCTGGTGACGGACCGGACAAAACTTGCCACGCTTGAGCCGATGACGATTGACGTAGCGAAGTTTCCTGTTGACTTACCCCTCGCGTGGTACCAGACATTTGACGGCGGCCGCGAGTTTTACCTGGCGCTTGGCCACAACAAAGAGGATTACGAGAATCCCCTGCTCTACGGGATCATCAAGAACGGGATTCTTTGGGCGATGAAGCCGGCTCAGTAGGTCTAGGAGCAAAAAGTTGCGGCAACGAGGGCGTTTCTAGAGGCATCCGTGAGCCGCGGCGCGGTAAAGCGAATCTCCGATATACTGGGAAGGAACAGACACTCCACGTCGTTTTCGCTCGAGATTATGTCGTACTCCTCGACTGCCTATGTTCCGGTTTCTGTCCGGTCTGCCGCACGGGGCCGGACGTGGCGCCTCGCTGGTTACATTTACTTCACGTTTATCTGCTATGTTTCCATTGGCTTGCCGCTGGCGGTCCTCCCGCCATTCGTACACCTGCGCATGGGCTACAGCGCGGTGCTTGCGGGGCTGGCCATCAGCATCCAGTACATCGCGACGCTACTGAGCCGGCCATGGGCCGGACGCATCTCCGACCACATGGGCGCCAAGGTCTCAGTAATGTGGGGTATGGCCTGCTGCACGGCGAGCGGCGCATTGTTGATGGGTGCAGCGGCTCTGCATAGAGTGCATTGGCTCAGTTTTGCCGTCCTGATTGTGAGCCGGTTGACGCTTGGAGTGGGCGAGAGCCTTGGATCGACGGGATCAACGCTGTGGGGCATTACCAGCGCAGGTCAAGAACACACTGCAAAAGTGATTGGCCTGAACGGCATCAGCACCTATGGCGGCATGGCGCTGGCTGCGCCGCTTGGAGTGATTCTCGATCAGCAGTGGGGCCTGGGGTCAATCGGCCTGCTGACGATTCTGATCGGAGCCGCCAGCTTTGGCCTGGCGTGGCGCAAGGAACCGGTGGTAGTGGAACCCGGCGATCATTTGCCTTTCGCTCACGTGCTGGGGCGCGTGGCACCGCACGGCATGGGCCTGGCGCTGGGCGGCGTGAGCTACAGCGTGCTGGCCACGTTCGTTACGTTGTTTTATGTCAGTCGTCATTGGAACGGAGCGGCGCTCTGCCTTACGGCATTCGGCATCGGATTCATCACCGTCCGCCTGCTGTTCATTAAAACCATCAGCCGTTTCGGCGGCTTCCCGGTGGCGATTGCCTCACTTTTGACCGAAGCCGTGGGAATGATTCTGCTGTGGCAATCCACGACGCCGTGGATGGCAATGGCAGGCGCGGCAGTGGGCGGGTTAGGACTATCGCTCATTTTTCCCGCAATCGGCGTGGAAGCTGTGAAGCGAGTTCCCGAGTTCAATCGCGGTACGGCGCTCGCCGTGTATACCGCATTCTCCGACGTGTCGTTCTTTCTGGTCGGCCCTATTGCCGGAGAAATTATCGGACTCTTTGGCTACGCGAGCGTGTTCCTGTTTGCGCTGATCAGCGTGACGGCGGCATTGGGCATTGTGATTGTGCTGCGCCAGATGCAGCGCGGGTAGACAGGGAGCAGCAGACAACAAACAGCAGACAGCGGCGGTGGGCCTCGATGGCTTTACGCATGGGTTTTTCCCCAAAAATAAAATCCTCGATATTTTGGGGTTAAGTGGCTTAAATTCAGTCACTTATACTCGCGATAACCTGCTCTAACCCTATGAAAACAAAGGGGTTAAGATGCAAAATATCTGCAATCAATGAGTTAGAGGTGCTTTTTTGAGGCTTTGCGCCGGTTTCGGCGGCAAACTCTCCGCGAAAAAAGGATGGCGGCCGCAGAGGCCGCAGCTCGGAAGAGCCTGCCTCTGGACCGCCCGGTCCTTTGAAAGGAGATTCTCTTTTTTGACTCTGAGATAAGGATAGCGATTTCGGAGAAATAATCGGCAAACTTGAGGGGAAATATTTTACGCGGAGATTAGATTTGGAATCAGCGAGTTGGCCAGCTGATAAGTCGGCGAGCTGCCCAGCGGGCCTTGACAACTTATTCGGGCAGGCCAAACGGTACCCCATGGTAATCGGGGGAACGTTCCGTCTATCCCCGGGTTCCCACGTTCCCCCGAGGTTCCCCCACGTTCCCCGAAGGCGAGAGCAGATGGAAATACGACCCAGAATTAAGGCTGGCCCGGTTCAGTGCTTCCCGCCCTAACACAGTTAGGACGGGGCACCCCATTTCAGGGGAGAACGGATGTCGTCTGAAGAAAGGGCGGACCAACCGCCAGCAGGGGCGCCCCCCTCAGCTTGACATGCAAAATTTTCTTAGTTTGTCTCTGTGCCTGTTCCAGCATCGGGATCAAGTTTTGCGCCGGTGAGCAGTGCAGCATGTGTGCGTCGGGCGGCGATTGCGATCACGGCAATGGCAAGGACCATAAAGAGCGCATGGCTGGCGAGGGCGACGCCCTTGGTGCAGGGGACGATCGGGCCCTGCATAAAGGCATGCGCGCCGTACAGGAGTGCGCCTCCGGCTCCGACGCTGAGGGTGTGCAAAGGCGTCCATCCCACGCACCGCGAGAACAAGCCTATCCCAAGGAGAAAAACCAGATCGACAGCCAGGATCCAGACGACGGCGATCCAGTTCAGTGAAACGGGCGCCAGGAAGACGGCGGCTCCGAGGATAAACGTGGCTGCGCCTATGATCCATGGGGACGGCACGGGACTCGGATCGCTGCTGGGAACGGGCTTCGGAATGAGGAAAGCAGCGACCGCGAAAACGACGACAAGAAGCGCGGACACGAGGAACTGCTTGTGCGTGGCGCGGAACGGGTCGTGATGGAACGTGTACCAGGTGTTGTAGACAGCCCCGATCACGAAGAGGACGGCGGCGACGGAGAGGCCAATGTTGCCCAGCCAGGGCGTGCGGGTGCGCGAAGGATAAAGGCCTTCGACGAGTGCGATGGAGACACCGATGCTCCAGAAGGCATGGACGTTGAGCATGAAAAGGGTCCACCAGGCGCCAATGCCGAGAGCGGGAATCCACGCGTGGGAGAGGAGGTGCATGTGCATGCCGAATATGTCGGGATTAAAGAGCGTTTGTGTGGTGAAGGCCTCCTCGATGATTGCGTAGGCGACGCCGAGGAGAAGGATGGTGGGCCAGCCACGCCCGGATCGGCGTGTGAGCTCCCGGATGAGAATCGCGCCGCCGCCGTACATGGGCGCGAGGACGATAAGCACCGGAAGCCATGTGGCGGGAAAATCACCGAGAAGGAACTCGGCGACGAGGGGTGCGACGAAGAAGAGGGTGACGGCGGCTAGGACGGAACGTTGCGTGCTGGACATAGGCGCCTCGGTGGAACGAGAGAAGTGTACGCCGGAAGGTCAGACAGACGCGGTCCGCCGTTCATCGTTCACCGACCATCGTCGGGCATGACGCAGGGTCAGGGTCAAGCGGGAAAGCAGGTGTCTAGTTTCAGGGGTCGGAAACACAGAGTAGAGGACAACGAGTAGTAAATAGCGCATCACAACGAGCCGGTGAGGGTGGCAATGGGTTGTGCAATCGGAGCCAGCCCGAATCTCAAGAATGCAGGTCCTTCGACTTCGTCCGCCGCGGCGGACTTCGCTCAGGATGACAAGGCGCATTTGGAAGGTGATAAAGAGGCGTGAGGCGTCCTGCTATTCTCTCCCCGAGGTTCTTGCCATGGTTGAGAGAGCAGCTTTCCCTTACGAGACACGACTCAATATTCTTTACAAGCCGCTTGAGCTGATCGACGTGAACGCGGTTCCGGGCGCGAACGAATACAAGTGGTTTAACCAAACACTGTGCAAGGTAAACGATTCCGTGGTGCGCATGGCTGCCATTGAAGGCGAGTACCACTGGCACAAACACGACGAGGACGATGAGTTTTTCTACGTGGTGGATGGGGAGCTGCTGATCGATCTTGAGGATCGCACTGTGTCGCTGAAGCCGGGGCAGGGTTTCGTCGTGCCGAAGATGGTGGTTCACCGGACACGCGCGCCGAAACGAACGATGATTCTGATGGTCGAGAATGCCGGGATTATTCCGACGGGGAATTGAAGACGTGAATTCGCGGCTCTATGTAGCCGTGACGCAGGGGCTAAAGCCCTCTCGTTTTCGTTGCGCATCTTCGGCATGACTGAAGTCATGCCCTGACACAAGGCCGATGAGATTGGGCTCGTGCTATCCCACCCTAAACGCAAAATGCGCGTTTAGGATGGGGCACCCAAATTTGGTGAGAGAGCGAGGGCCCCAAATGCAAAACGGCCACCCTGGAGGGTGGCCGCTTCGATTTTAATTGGCCCGAGAGTTTAGCGCTCGCCCTTGCGCCAGTTGACCAGGTCGCCGAGCGTCGTGGTGGAGCTCGAGACGGGCTGTTTGTGTGCTTGTTCCCGCCTGGGGCTGGAGGTTTCAGCGGCGGAGTGGGCGGATTCGTGACTGCTACCCATACGCAGGCTCAAACCCACCTTCTTTTCTTCGACGTTGATCTTGATGATCTTGAATTCATTTTCCAGACCCTGCTCGAGCGGGGAGTGGCCATCGACGGGATCACCGGCTTCGGAGATGTGGCAGAGGCCCTCGACGCCCTCGGCAATTTCGACAAAAGCGCCGAACTGCGCGGTGCGCAGGATCTTGCCGTGAACGACGTCGCCCACACGGTGCGTGGCGAAGAAGCTCTCCCAGACATCGGGCTGCAACTGCTTGATGCCCAGCGAAAGGCGGCGGTTCTGCGGCTCAACGCCGAGAACGACGGCCTTCACCTTCTCGCCTTTTTTGACCACTTCAGACGGGTGCTTGACGCGCTTGGTCCAGCTCAGGTTTGAGACGTGGACGAGACCGTCGATACCATCCTCGATTTCAACGAATGCGCCGAAGTCAGTGAGGTTGCGTACGCGGCCTTCAACGATGGCGCCGATGGGGTATTTCTCGGTCAGACTCTCCCAGGGGTTTTCGAGGAGCTGTTTCATGCCCAGAGAGATGCGGCGGTCCGCGGGGTTGACGCTGAGAACAACGGTGTCGACCTCGTCGCCAGGCTTGACCAGCTTGGAGGGATGCTTGAGGCGCTTGGACCAGGTCATCTCAGAAAGGTGAACCAGGCCCTCAATGCCCTGCTCGAGCTCAACGAATGCTCCGTAGTCGGTGACAGAAAGAACGCGGCCGTGAACCTTGGCGCCGACAGGATAACGTTCGGTGGCATCAAGCCACGGGTCGGGCGTCAATTGCTTGAAGCCTAGCGAGACGCGCTGCTTTTCTTTGTCGAACTTAAGAACCTTGACTTGAATTTCGTCGCCGACGTTGACCAGATCGCGAGGATGAGTGAGGCGTCCCCAGCTCATGTCGGTGATGTGGAGAAGGCCGTCGATACCACCGAGGTCGACGAACGCACCGTAGTCGGTGAGATTCTTGACCGTGCCGGTGAGGATCGCATCCTCTGCGAGGTGCTCCATGGTGGCAGAGCGCTTGGAATTCTGCTCTTCCTCCAGGATCTCCTTACGGCTGACCACGACGTTGCCGCGCTTCTTGTTGAGCTTGATGACGCGGACTTCAATCTGCTGGCCGAGGTAGGTATCGAGATTGCGCACGGGGCGAATCTCAAGCTGCGAGCCCGGCAGAAATGCCTTCATGCCGATATCGACGGTGAGCCCGCCCTTGACGCGGCTCACGACTGTGCCGGTGACGGGCGTCTTGTCGTTGGCGGCTTTCTCGATTGTGTCCCATATGCGGAGGCGCTGAGCCTTCTCGTAACTGACAAGGTAGCCCCCTTCCGGCTCTTCGCGCTCGATCACGACGTCAATGATGTCGCCGGGCTGGAACTTGACGGCGCCGGTGTGGTCGACAACCTGCTCGAGAGGCACGAGGCCCTCGGACTTGAGGCCGACATCGACGACCAGATATTTTTCCGTTTGCTTTTCAACCTTGCCGGAGACGACCTTGTCTCCATATGCCTCGACGGCGGCGGCTTCTGCAGCCTGCTCGCGCTCGAATGCGGCTAGGGCCTCGGAGAAGTCGTCGGCTGGCTCGGTGTGCGCGGCAGAGCGCATGGGCGCCGGCGCGGCAGGCGAGACTGACGTGGCTGAAGGCGGCGCAACGGCTGCGGGGGGCGGTTCGGGAGTGGCAACGATTGCATCAGGCTCGGCCGCGGCTGGACTTTCTAAATGCGCGGGCTGGTCGAGTGTTGCGGCCTGAGCGACAGGCTCGGTTGGGGCATCGGCGTCCAGAGGGGCTCGATCGACAACAGAGGTGTTGTCAATATTCGACGTTGAAGGGTTGGACGTGGATTCACGCGACGGCCGGTCAATGCTCGCTAGATTTTCTAGCTCCGCCGCAGGGTCAAGGGTTGGGGTTTCCAATTCGGTGTTCAGGGTTATGCTCTCGGTTTCGGGATTGAGGACGTTTGCCATTACAGCCTGCTCCGGGACTGCGTGCTCCAGCAAAGGATTGCTCCAGCCGCTGGGTGGCTCCCACGCCGCAATTCCGCGTTCCGGTCGCCTTCGGTGCCTTGACTTGCCCTCGCGCCACATGACGCGCCGGTTTTGTCTTCCACAGGAAAGGCCGTCCCCCAGGTTGTTGCACTGGGGTAAAACACGGCGGGTTTCCTTGGGAAACGCCGGCAGGCAACGGCTTGCTGGGAGGGCGGCCGCAACTCACTGCTGGAATCCGCGCAGGAAGCTACGCCTTAAGTGTAGCAATCTCTGCAATCGAGCGTCAATCGAGTTGGTCAAAGCAAACGGGTTAGGAGCCGCGAGTTTGCGCTGAAGCAGGGAGCGCGATGCCCACGGGCGCATCCGAGACGGGTCTGAAACCTAACGATCCGATCGCGACAAAAGCCTGCGGAGAGAGCCTTCTATACTGGATCGGACAGACTGGACTGGGATGGATCACCTTTGGACTCCATGGCGTTATGCCTACATCACCTCATCGGAGAGGGGGGTGCGGCGTGGCGTACCCGCGACTTTGGATGCTTGGCCCGGCGACCTGGATTGCGTGTTTTGTAACTTGATTGCATCGATCGACTACGCCATCGCCAATGGAATGGATCGCGACAAGGCGGAAGCTGCCGGCGGCCTGATTCTGCGCGCGAAGAGCTGTTTCATTTGCCTGAACGCTTTTCCATACACATCGGGGCACGTGATGGTGATGCCCTACGCGCACCTTGGACGGCTGGCCGCGCTGCCTGGGGAGACCGCTCACGAGCTTATGGATCTGACTCAGCGGACCGAACGCGTTCTTGACCGCGTCTACTCGCCGCACGGGTTCAATTTCGGCATGAATATCGGCAAGGCGGCGGGCGCGGGCGTGGCCGGGCATCTGCATCTACATGCCATGCCGCGCTGGATCGGCGACACCAACTTCATCACCACGGTGGGGGAGACGCGCATTCTGCCGGAGGATCTGGAAACGACCTGGAAACGTCTGCGGGAAGCGTTTCGAGAGGTGCAGTGATCGAGCCACCCCAGCGAAGAAAGGCCATTCGCCGGGGGCCCCGGCAGGGAACAAGGAACCGAGAATGCAAGGACCCGAGATCGGAGGGACAAGATTGACTCCGACAGGCGGCCACTGTTTACTTTTCACACTTCCTCTGTATGATGAGTTGGCCGGGAAGAGGGCTTAAGAGGTACCGATGAGGAAATTGCTTACAATTTGCGCTGGATTGGCGATGACGTTGAGCGCCGCGACCGCAATGGCTGCGGATGTGACGGGCTCGTGGTCGGGAGCGGCGACGACTCCCGATGGAACGAGTATGCAGATCACCTTCACCTTTAAGCAGGACGGCGCCACACTGACGGGGACGGTGCAGGTGGCAGGCAACGATCCCATTGCCATCTCGAACGGCAAAGTGGACGGGGACAAGTTCACCTTCGATGATTCCTTCAACGGCATCACCATTCACCACGACTGCACGGTGACGGGCGACTCGATCAAGATGTCAACGAAGACCGACTCCGCCGATTTCCCCGGCATGGAGTTGACGCTGACGAGGGTGAAGGATACCCCGGCGGCACCGGCGGTTCCGGCAACTCCGGCTGCGCCAGCCACGCCAGCGGCCCCGCCGCAGGCGCTGCAATAGGACAGACAAAACAGCCCAGTGCGGCTATTTTCCTGAGTTTGAGGTTTCGTCCGCCTCGGCAGTCAGGGCGAAGTCGGCGGACAGTGGTTCGTTTTTGGCTTCGGCGTTTGATTCGGAACCATTCAGGAATCTCAGCTCTCGCGACGAGAACCCCCTTGGCTCCAAATCAATCGAGTCAGGTAAATCTGCATCGGCGCCTTTTGCTGAACCAAGCTGTTTGAGCTTTCGGGACTTGGCGAGGATGAACCGGTCCAGTCCCGGGATGGCGCTATTGTAGGCGTCAACGGTTTTCCTCAACTTCTCTCCAATGTCCGAGATGCTGCCGGCAAAGCGTGTCAATTCCGAATAAAGTTCCGCTCCGACCGTTTTGATTTCTTCGGCGTTCTTATTCAGTCTTTCCTGATCGAGGACGTATCGGACTGCCTTCAGGAGTGGAATCAGTGTCATCGGGTTTGAAACGAAAACCCTCCGGTCACACGCTTCACGGATCAGTTCAGATTC
>Ga0326728_10006578_pt1 | contig 31080 bp, 26 predicted proteins | sample MB3enrmetagenome_FD_207602 | JGI IMG/M metagenome (GOLD analysis project Ga0326728, IMG submission 207602) | Lab enriched peat soil microbial communities from McLean, Ithaca, NY, United States - MB31MN | ecosystem: Environmental > Terrestrial > Soil > Wetlands > Peat | place: USA: New York...
GTCGCTCAAACCTGCCCCGACTGCTGCTGGCCCTGTCCTCGATAAACGGCAAAAGCAACAACGACAAAAACAACCCCACCGATGTGCAGGAGTTGACAGGGTCACTCCATATCAGAGCATTCCTCGAATTCACGCGCCATAGGACAAATCCGCACACGTGGCTCTTTCCTGAGAGATGGGACACGTGTGCGTTACGGCCGCCTCGACACTTCCAGAGCTGTCGTTTTGGGTTCGCCGATCGTGTTTCTTGCCATCGGCGTCGTCCTCTGCCTCCGTTTCACCGTCTATGTTGATGAGTGCGGGAGTGTGTTCGTCTCCCTGGAGTTCCCATGAAGCTTCGTCTGCTGTCCGCGGTTGTGCTCGGACTGGCGCTCTGCGCCGCTACCGCTCAGGATGCGCCCATCATTCCGCCAGCTGGGCAGGCCCCGGCTCCTCCGCCACAGCAGCGCCACGGCGAAGGAGGCGGGCAGGGCCAGCGCGGCGGCCATGGGGGGTGGAGCGATATGGGCGGCTTTGCGGGGCGCGGCATCGCCGGAACCGTCACTGAAGCCGCCGCAGATCACTTCACCATCAAGACCGAGGCGGGCGAAACCTATGTGGTCCACTTCAGCGTCAACACCCGTATTCTGAAACAGACAGTCCAGCGCCGCGGCGATGGCAGTGAGGGCGGCAATCCACCGCAGCCCATCAAGCCCGGCGAGATCAAGGTAGGCGACGCGATCGGCGCCATGGGCGAGGTCGATGCGGCTGCCAGGTCCGTGGGCGCCACAGTGGTCTTGCTAATCGATCCCGAGCGCGCCAGGCAGATGCGCGAGATGCGGGCCAGCTACGGAAAAACCTGGCTGGCGGGCAAAGTGACGGCCATTGACGGAGTTAAAGTCACCATCCTCGGCATCGGCGACCATGCCGCCCACAGCTTTCAAGCCGACGAAAACACCACCTTCCGGAAACATCACGAACCCGTAACCCTGGCTGATGTCCAGGTGGGCGACATGGTGCGCGTTGAGGGCTCGGTGAAGGAAGGAGCTTTCGTGGCCGCGTCGGTCGCGGTGATGGGCATGCCGCCGGTAGAAACGCCATCCGTTCCGCGGGACGCTCGTAGCGCCCCTGCCCCGCAACCGAAATAGTCCGGAGCAAACCGGGTCCGAAGCCGGTCCCCAGGTTCTATAGCGGTTCTCCAGTAGCTATAGAGGGAAACCATCGTCGCTGAGTGGCTATTTCCTCAAGAAAAAGCCACCTTCTGCAATACTGGAAGCGCTACGTAAACTGGAGAACCGCTCTACATCGTGAACTTAACCGCCGCCTCAGCCCACATCACGGCTTCCGCATAACAGTCAGCCAGATCCTCCGGGTCAAGGCCATCGGCCTCGGCCGCCGCATCGCACGCCGCCCAGTCGCCCCGCTCGTGAAATTCGATCCAATGCAGCGATCCGCGTTCCGGGTTGTTTGCGCCATTCAGCGCCTCGCGAATCTCGTTGCGTAGCGGCAGCGCCGGGGTCAGGGTCTCCATGGGAATGCGCAGCATGGCCGGCAGCAGGCTCAACATTCCCAACAGGTACTGCTCGGTGGGGTTGAGTGCGCACAGCTCGGCGGCCAGTTCGCAGAATCGCCCGCGAATAAAGGCCATGCGCAGAATCTCCGCGGGATGTCCAGCGTTGAGTTCGCTGGCGATGGCCAGCATGGCAATGTGGCGGAAGGTGTCCTCGCCCACCACCAGCAGCGCCGCCTGGATGGAACTGACCTCCTGCCGGATGGCGCACATCGGCGAGTTGACCAGCCGTAGCAGGCGATAGGTGAGGCTGGCGTCGCGCTTCAGCAGCAAGGTCAACTCGCGCAGGTCGATGGTTTCGCCCCGCAGAAGCCGCAGAATCTCGATGTGAGAGAGCCGGTTGGCGGGAATCTCCGGGTTCTGGAGCAGCACCGGGCGGCAGAAATAGTATCCCTGAAAGAGCGTGAAGCCTTCCTGACAGGCCTGCTTATACTCCTCCTGCGTTTCAATCTTCTCCGCAACCAGTGCAACCGTGACGCCACGCAGCCGGTTGAGCAGGCTCCGCCGCTCCTGGGCGCCGGTCTGCACAAAATCCACCTTGATGTAGTCGGCCAGTTCCACCAGCGGATCGAAGTTCGGCTTCCAGGTGAAATCGTCCAGTGCCAGCCGGAATCCCGAGGCCTTCAGCTTGCGGCAGGCTTCAATCAGCCGGGGCGTGGGTTCCAGGCTTTCCAGTATCTCCAGCACCGTCATGCCGGCGGGAAGAACATGGACCATATTCTCGGTCAGCGATTCCTGCGTGCAATTCACAAAGGCCGGCACGGAGCCCACAAGCCTCTCCAGCCCGAAGATGACCGTATTGTCGATCATGGTGCGGGTGGCCAGGTTGCCATCGCCGCGGAAGGCTGCCTCCGGCCCCGCTCTGAAGAGCAGTTCGTAGCCATGGACACGCCCGCGCAGGTCCATGATCGGCTGGCGCGCTAGATAGCGCAGGCTGCCGCCAAGCTCGGTCACTGCGGATTGCGTGTCCGGTGCCAGTCGAGCTCCTGCCGCCATGCGTACCATCCCGAATGAATTATCGGCACGCATGACGCTTTTCTTGAGAAAATCTTAGATACTTGGGTAACATCTCCGCAATACTTGCGGCGAAAACCTAGGCCATGAACATCCCGCCGTTCACGTCCAGCACGTGCCCGGTGATGTAGGCTGCCTCTTCCGAGGCCAAAAACTTCACAGCCCGCGCAACATCCAGATCCGTTCCCCGCCGGCCCAGCGGAATCGTGGCCATCATCGCCGCGGTCACCTTCTCGTCCAGCACCGCGGTCATGGGCGTCTCAATGTAGCCCGGCGCGACAGCATTCACGGTAATTCCCCGCGAGGCCACTTCGCGCGCCAGCGACTTCGTCAGCCCGATCAGCCCGGCCTTCGAGGCCGCATAGTTCACCTGGCCGGCCTGGCCGGCGCGGCCCACCACGCTGGCCATATTCACGATACGGCCCCAGCGGTTCTTGATCATCTGCCGCAGCAGGGACTGCGTCAGCAGAAATGGCCCGGTCAGATTGATGGCCAGAACGAGGTCCCAGTCGGCGCGCTTCATGGCCATCATCAGCCCGTCGCGGGTGATGCCGGCATTGTTCACCAGAATCTCCACTTTGCCGAAACGCTCCAGCACCGCCTTGGCGCCGCTCTCGATCGACTCATGGCTGGAAACATCGAGCTTGAAGGAGGCCGCCGTGCCGCCCAGCGCCTCAATCTCAGCAGCCACCTGGGCCAGCTTGGCCTCGTTGATGTCGGCCAGCGCCAAAGTCGCTCCGGCCTTGGTCAGCTCCAGCGCAATCGCGCGTCCGATGCCCTGCGCAGCTCCCGTTACCAGCGCAATTCTTCCCTGCAAATCCGCCATATCTTCCTCTGACCTCCGCGCGCGTAACTCCGCGCCCTTTCGTCCCAATTATAAATGTGACCTTCAGGCCTTCGCAGGCTGCAAAGCAACCATTCCCAGCCCCAGCGCGCGATTGATCGCGCTCAGAATGGCATCCAGTGAAGCCGTAACGACATTCGGATTCATTCCCGCGCCGAATACCGGTTCCGATCCCCCCAATTGCATCTCGATGAACGCCATGGCGGTGCCGGAGGCACCCTCGCTGATGGACTGCTCCTGGTAATCGATGATTCGAATGGCCAGGCCGAACTTTCCGTTCATGGCTCTGACAAAGGCGTCGATGGGACCATTTCCGTCCCCGGCAATCAAGTGTTCCTCACTGCCTTCTTTCACAGTCGCCGAGATATTCACGGCTCCCGCGCTGGAGTTCTCGGAATACTGAATGCAGGAGAACGGGCTTCGTTGATTCAGGTATTCCGCCTCAAACACATCCCATATCTCCGCGGGGCGTATCTCGCGGCCTGTCTCGTCGCTGATCTTCTGGATAATGCGGCTGAACTCGATCTGCAATTTGCGCGGCAGCCTGACGCTGTAATCGCGCTCCAGAAGAAATGCCACTCCGCCCTTGCCCGACTGGCTATTGACTCGAATGATCTCCTCATAAGTCCGGCCAATGTCGTTGGGATCGAGCGGCAGGTAAGGCACAGCCCACTCGGCCTTCCCGGCCTGTGCAGCGAATCCCTTCTTGATTGCATCCTGGTGCGAGCCGGAAAATGCCGTAAACACCAGCTCGCCGGCATATGGATGCCTGACATGCACGGGGATCTGTGTGCAAGATTCGGCGCACTCGATCACGCCCGGTATGTCGGAGAGATCGAGATGCGGATCGACGCCCTGGGTGTAGAGATTCAAGGCCACGGTCACCAGATCGACATTGCCCGTGCGTTCACCGTTGCCAAAGAGCGTGCCCTCGACGCGGTCAGCTCCCGCCATTACCGCCAGCTCTGCCGAGGCAACCGCCGTGCCGCGGTCGTTGTGCGGATGCACGCTGAGAATGATGGAATCGCGACGCTTGAAGTTGCGGCCCATCCACTCGATCTGATCCGCATAGATATTGGGCGTGGAGTTTTCAACCGTTGCCGGCAAATTGATAATGGCGCGATGCTCCGGTGTAGGCTTCCAGACGGCCAGAACAGCTTCGCAAACCTCCAGGGCGTAGTCCAGTTCCGTCCCCGTAAAACTCTCTGGAGAATACTCGAATATCCAATCCGTTCCAGGATGGGAGACTACTTGATCCTGTAGCATCTGCGCGCCATCGACGGCTAGTTGCTTAACCCCCTCCCGATCCATCTTGAAGACAATGTCGCGCTGCAGTGTCGATGTCGAATTGTAGAGGTGGATAATGGCGCGATGCACGCCCTGCAACGCCTCGAAGGTGCGGCGAATCAAGTGCTCGCGAGCCTGCGTTAGCACCTGCACGGTAACATCCGGCGGGATGCGTCCCTTCTCCACCAGTTCGCGGCAAAAATCGAAATCCGTCTGCGATGCGGCGGGAAATCCAATCTCGATCTCCTTGAAACCCAGATTGACCAGCAGATCGAACATCCTGTTCTTGCGGTCCACGTCCATCGGATCGATCAGCGCTTGATTCCCGTCGCGCAAGTCAACGCTGCACCAGACCGGCGCCTTGTCTATGGTTTTGCCTGGCCATGAGCGATCGTGCAACTGGACAGTGCGAGTCGAAGAGTACTTGCCTACCGGGTTTTTCAACATGATTCCTTTTCGCTTCCTCGCGGACGCCCTGCACTTCCATTCAACAGCGTCAGGCGTATATAGAATCATCCTAGAAGAACGGAACTCATAAATCCAATTTCATCTTGATGATTGCTCTATAACTTTTCCTTATATGCCGGCTCTTATTCAACCGCGTAAAAACCTCATTGATGGAACAAGAGGCCGCAAGCTGAGAGCTGCCTTCACCCCACCGGCGTAACCGCTACCGTCACGGGCCGCGCCACCAGCGCCGGCCGCACCAGCTCCGCCGGCCACACATAAACCGCCAGCCTCCGCGAGTAGTGCAGCACCGGTTCCAGGTCAGGCAACTGTATTCCGGCCGCCTCCGCCAGATCGTTTCGCTCGATCTCCGCCTCAGCCTCTTCGAGCGGGCAGGAGACGTGGTGCAGATTCGCCCGGATGGGTTGCCCGGCCCGGTTTCTCGAAAACAGGCAGTAGCGCTCCATCAGGAAGTACTCGAGCGTGCCGGGGCGGCTCTCCGCCAGCCTCTGCGATGGACCCAGTCCGCGGTAGCGCGCACTGAACACCACCGGCCTGCCGGTAAACCGTCTCCGGCTATAGAAGGAGAACTCCCGCTCGGTCCGCTGTTCCAGATGCATCTCTGCCCAGTGGTACGGCAGGCGATAGAAGGCGCACCCCACCGCGATCGCCAGCAGGTTGCTCGCATCCAGAGAGAGACAGCACAGCCCAGGCGTTCCCGTCCGCTCATCGCGGACATAGGTGCGCAAACTCAAGTCGGGAAAGTTGCGCGCTCCTGGTATGGGCGGCAGGCCGCGGACCTTGATCCGGTCCGTCCAGAAGGGCATCGCCCCCAGCCACGCCGAACCCTGGAACGTGTCCACCTGCAAGCCCTCGGGCACCAGCCGCACAAGTGACGAGGCTGGCACCGGCCAGTGGGCAAACAGCAGGTCGTTCCAGCGCTGCCTCATCAGCCAGCGGCCCGGCGGCAAGGGCCGCGGCTTGTTCGATGAGCGTATCAAATACTCCCGCATGGTCTGGTGCTCCTGTGTTTCCCTATCGCTCCCGCATCGCCAGTCCAGATGGACGCAGGGAGTGGGGCCAAGGATGTACACCCCGATCCATCCCTATGCCGTATTCTGTTCCCGAGCCCTAAGACATGTCCAGCCAATCTTTCATGCCCCCCGCAGCCCGCAATCAGACCGAAGTCTTCGCCGTTCATGGCGCCGACCCCGAGGTTCTGGCTTACGCCATGGCCAAGTACTCCCGCTCCGCTCTCTCCATGCGAGAGTCGCTTGCCGAGATCAGCCGCCAGCGCGCAGAGCAGTTCCTGAACACCTTCTACTTCCAATACGGCCACCGCTCCATCGCCGACCTGGCCCACATTGCCATGGCCATTGAGCGGCTCAGCCTGCTGGCGGCTATCGTTCTGGTGGATGAGCAGCGCTGGGACGGCCAGGAGCGCTCCACACGCTACCAGAACTTCCTCAAATCGGGCTGGTTTTTCCCTGATTTTGGTCCAGATTCCAATTCTGCCTCCGGCTCCGCGCAGCTTTATTCCGACACCGTCACAAACCTTTTCGCCGCCTACCAGCGCACCACCGCGGCCGTTCTTGAAGCTCTGCGCCGGCGCGTCCCGTGCCCTGAAACCATGAAGCCCGAGGCCTACGAGCGCACGCTCAAAGCGCGCGCCTTCGACGTGGCCCGCTACCTGCTTCCCCTGGCCACCAACACCTCTCTCGGCCAGATCGTGAACGCGCGCACCCTGGAAACCCAGGTCTCCCGCCTGCTTTCGCACCCCGTCGCCGAGGTCCGCGACCTGGGAATCAAGCTCCGCGAAGCCGCCACCGGACCCGCCTGGAACGTTAACGCACAGGCCGGCGCCGCACTGGTAGAAAAACTCAAAGCGGCAGAGGCTTTGTATCAGGACACGACTTCGCAAGCTGCGGAAAGAGTCAATGGGAGCCAGGTCTTGTGTCAGGGCACGACTTCAGTCGTGCCGCAAGCGCAACAAATGGAAAGTGGGGCTTTAGCCCCTGTGGAAACTCTGGCCGAGGAAGCCGCCAGCCTCCTCACCACCGAGGTCCGCACCGCTCCCACTCTGGTCAAGTACGCCCAGCCCAACGGCTACGAAATCCAAACCCGCACCGAACTCGCGCAAGCTGCCGGGGAATTTCTGAAAGACCTGCCCATCGCGGATGCGCCGGTGGTTGACCTTGTGGAGTACACCGAATCCCTCGAAGTCGAACTAGCCTCCACGCTCCTCTACTCGGCCAGCCACCACCCCTACCGGCAGATTCGCGACCTGGTGGCGGAGCTGCCCCACGCCCGCGTCAGCGAGATCGTCGAGCTGGGCCTGCGCCACCGCGGCAAGCACGATGAGGCTCTGCGCGCCTTCCATGCCGGAGCAGCTCTCCGCTTCGACATTCTCATGGACATTGGCGGCTTTCGCGACATGCACCGCCATCGCCGCTGCGTGCAGATCATCCAGCCCTTCACGGCCCTGCACGGCTATGAAACACCCACCTCCGGCGACCTCGGCCCAGACGTTAACATTCTCGCCGAAGCAGGCGTTTTAGCCGATTTCCAGTCCGCTGTCGACCAGGCACATCGTGCCAGCGCGCAGATCGCGGCCAGCCAGTCGCCTGAAGCTGCCCAGTCGGCGCTCTACCTGTTGCCACTGGCCACGCGTATCCGCAGCCTCTTCAAGATGGACTTTGCGGAAGCGCAATACATCATCGAACTGCGCTCTGGCCCCGCCGGCCACTTCAGCTACCGCCGCGTCGCCTGGGAGATGTTCCTGGCCCTGAAGCGCCAGCATCCATCGCTCGCGCAGCACATTCGCGTTACCGACTTCACCCGGCCCATCGACCTGCTGCAGCGGTAACTGTCTTGCGCAGGCCGAGTTCACCCCATCGGCTCCAGATGCGCGGTAAAGTGCCGCAGGAACGGCGCTTCGTAAGTCAGCCGCAGCCCTTTGATCTGCTCGCGCCGCGCGAAGACTTGCAAAATGATCTCGATCACGTAATCGATGTGGCTCTGCGTGTAGACGCGCCGCGGAATGGCCAGCCGCACCAGCTCCATCTGAGCCGCCGCGCCGAACATCAGGCTGCCAATCTCCACTGACCGGATACCGCCTTCCAGATACAACTCCGCGGCCAGAGCCGCGCCGGGAAACTGTTCCAGCGGAATCTGCGGCAGAAAGGCCTTGGCGTCGATGTAGATCGCATGGCCGCCCGGCGGCTGCACAATCGGCACGCCGTGTTCGGCAATGTGATCGCCCAGGTAAGCCGTCGAGGCAATCCGGTAGCGCAGGTAGTCTTCTTCAAGCGCCTCTTGGATGCCCACCGCAACCGCCTCCAGGTCGCGCCCGGCAAGTCCTCCGTAGGTGGGATAGCCCTCGGTCAAAATCAGCAGATTCTCCTCCTGGCGCGCCAGCAGGTCGTCGTTGGTGCACAAAAAGCCGCCGATGTTGGCCATGCCATCTTTCTTGGCGCTCATGGTGCAGCCGTCGCCCAGCGCGAACATCTCCTGGGCGATCTGCTTGGGCGTCTTCTCGGCGTAGCCCGGCTCCCGCAGCTTGATGAAATAGGCGTTCTCCGCGAAGCGGCAGGCATCGAAGTAAAGCGGAATGCCATGCTTGTGGCAGACCGCGGCGACGGCCCGCGCATTCTCCATGGACACCGGCTGCCCGCCGCCGGAGTTGTTCGTCACCGTCAGCATGACCAGCGGAATGCGGTCGCTCCCAACACGCGCAATCAGCCCCTCCAGCGCCGCGACATCCATGTTGCCCTTGAACGGAAGGCGCTTGCCGGGTTGCCGCGCCTCGGACGGCAGGAGATCGACGGCCTCGGCCCCGACGGCCTCCACGTTCGCGCGCGTCGTGTCGAAATGAGTATTGTTCGGCACCACGTCGCCCTGCTTGCACATCACGTGGAAGAGGATGCGTTCCGCGGCCCGTCCCTGGTGCGTGGGGATAACGTGGGTATAGCCCACGATGTCCTGAACCGAGTTCTTGAAGCGGTCGAAGCTGCGGCTGCCGGCGTAGCTCTCGTCGCCCTCCATCACGGCCGCCCACTGGTGCGTGGACATGGCGCCGGTGCCGGAGTCGGTAAGCAGGTCAATCAGTACGTCGTCGGCAGGTAGCAGGAAAAGGTTGTAGTACGCGGCGCGCAGCAGTTCCTCCCGCTCGGCGCGGGTGGTCCAGCGGATGGGTTCAACGCTCTTGATGCGAAAAGGCTCGAAGATGGTTTTGGTAGACATTCAATAAACCTCCTGGGGCAATGAGGGCCGCACGCCAAGCCCCGCCAATCGTACTTCCAGAGCAGCCCGCCGCGCAATAGGACAGACGGCGCCTGCTGCTAGAATCTCCTGAGAGCCGCCACCATGAGCGTACATGCCCTCTATCCCGGCACCTTCGATCCGCCCACCAACGGTCACATCGATCTGATCCAGCGCGGCGCCAGGCTCTTTGACCACCTCACCGTCGCCATTCTCAACAATCCGGAGAAGAATCCCCTCTTCTCCGTCGAAGAGCGTGTGGAGATGCTGAAAGAATCCACCGTCGCTCTCAGCAACGTCTCGGTGGCTACCTTTGAAGGGCTGATGGTGGATTTTGCGCGTCAGCAAGGAGCCTCGGCGGTCCTGCGCGGCATTCGCGCCATCAGTGACTACGAGTACGAGTTCCAGATGGCCCTGATGAACCGCCGTCTGGCCCCGGAGATCGAAACCGTCTTCCTGCAGCCCGCCGGCCGCTACTCGTTTGTCAGTTCGCGCATGCTCAAGGAGGTCTTCAGCTTCGGCGGCGACGTAAGCGGCCTGGTCCCGCCCAACGTCCTCAAGCGCCTGCGCAGCCGCATTGGGGCTAGCTAGAGGTTCTCCAGTTGGTGTAAAGGAAAGCCATTGTCTCCGTGTGGCTCTTTCCTCAAGAAAAAGCCACCTTGCAAGATGCCGGTAAGGTTATGTGAATGGGAGAACCGCACTAGCGCGGCTTGAAGGGTCGAGCCGCATCGGGCTGGTCCATGCCCACCTGGCCCGGCTCGATGGCGGCAACATAAAAATTCTCCCCGTGCGTAGGGCTGCCGGACAACCGGCGCAGCATGGCCAACTGGCCCACGTGGGTAAGCGCGTCGGCCACAGGCCCCTGCAGCAGCCGCTCGACCGGAGCGCGGAGAGGCTCCTGGGAAGCCAGAAACGCGTCGAGAGTCTGGAGCGACTGGAAAAAGCGCTGCTGCTCCTCGACCCAGGCGCGTGGCTGGGCATTCTGCCAGCGCTCCTGCCCAATGGCCACACTCAGCGCCCAGTCGAAGAGGTCGCCCATGTGGGCTAGAATCTGCACGGGCAGCCGTCCGGCGCCGTCAAATCCGGCAAAGTGATCGGGCGCGCCTTCCAGGGCACGGGTGGCGCGGTAGGCAACGGTAGCTAGCGCATGGCGCAGAAGTTCTCGTTTTTCGTCCATATCCGGAACTATAGCGCACAACCCCAGGGCACAAACCCGCCCTTTTGTAGTAGACTGAAAGTTCTGAGTCCAAACGCAGGAAACCATCATGTCTATCCATCCCGTAATGCAGCGCTTGGCCGACAAGCTCAAGCGTGCCGACCTCCCCGAGTTCGTGCCCGGCGACCAGATTCGCGTCCAAGTGAAGATCAAGGAAGGCGATAAGGAGCGCTTGCAGGCGTTCGAAGGTCTGGTTATCGCCATCAACAAAGGCCCCCAAGGCACGTTTACCGTGCGCAAGATGAGCTTTGGCCAGGGCGTGGAGCGTATCTTCCCGTTCAACTCCAAGGTCATCGACAAGATTGAGAAGATTCGCAGCTACAAGGTGCGCCGCGCCAAGCTGTTCTACCTTCGCGGACTGCGCGGCAAGGCCGCCCGTCTGAAGGAAGTGGATCGCGTCGTAGCGAAGGCCTAAGCCGCTCGTTTTCGGACCGCTGAAGTTTTTCGTTGCCAGACAACCCCGGCTTTGGCCGGGGTTGTTTTTTAGGGCGGATTTGCGAATTGCCGGCACGGCGCGGAAGCAGTCCTCCCATGCGCCAAGGTAAGCTATCTGGAGGGGGCTGCGCTGGAACGCTCCCTTGCGCGGCGCCGATGGCGCCCGGCGAATCGAGAAGCCGCAAGGCGCGCCGGCGCATCTTGCTCTTGAGGGATAGATGAATCCAACCGATCATGCCCGCCGCCACGCCTTTCAGGAGACGCTGTTGAGCGCCCGCCGCACCATGGTGGCAAGCGAGATTCTGAAGCTGGCCCTCGACAGTTTCCGCGCCAGCAAGCTGCGCTTTGCGCTGACCGCGCTGGGCATGGTCATCGGCACCGCCTCGGTGATCATGGTGGTGACCATCGGCATGACCGGCAAGCAGTACGCCCTCCAGTTGATCCAGAAATTCGGCACCAACTCGGTCGAGCTGGAGTACTCCGGCGGCGGCGCCATGGGCGGCGAGCGCGAGGTCTACAACGACTCGCTCACCCGCGAAGACGAGAAGGCCGTGCTGGAGCAGTTGCCCGGCGTGATGTACTCTTCGCCGGTAATGGAGATGCACGCCCGCATCAGCTTTGGCGGAGGAGTCGTCAAGGACACCCTGGTGCTGGGCGTTAGCCCGCAGTACTTGAACATCCACAACCTGCTGGTGCCCGTGGGCCGCTTTCTGGACGACGAGGACGACTCGGCCCATCTCAAGTGCGCCGTGGTCAGCGAGAAGTTCGCCCATGACCGCTTTGGCAGTTCGGATGCAGCGGTCGGCTCAACCTTCGAGATCAGCGGCATCCCTTTCACCATCATCGGAGTCTTCAAGATGAGCGTGGACGACTTTGGCCAGTCGGAGATCGCCGACCAGACCATCCTGATTCCCTTTTCGGTGGCCCGCTACTTTACCGGAACCGAGAACGTGAAGCAGATCTACTTTTCCATGCGCTCCATGGATGAGGTGCCCGACGCCGCAATCGATATCAAGCGCATCGTCCAGGCACGCCACCGGCCAAACTCGATCTACAATACGCAAACTCTCAAGGAACTGCTGACCACGGCCGCGAAGATCGCCGACGCGCTTACCGCGGTGCTGGTGCTGGTGGCCGCCGTCACCCTGGCCGTGGGCGGCGTGGGCATCATGAACATCATGCTGGCCAATGTGCGCTCCCGCATCCGCGAGATCGGCATCCGCAAGGCGATGGGCGCCACCTATCGCGAAATCAAGCTCCAGTTCCTGGCTGAGGCGGTCATCATCTCGCTGGTTGGCGGCGTTGTAGGCACCCTGGTGGGGCTGTCTTTGCCGCTATCGATCCGCTTTTTCACCAACTATGACCTGCCCATCTCGGCCTGGTCGGTCGTCGTTGCCCTGGCTGCGGCCATGATTGTGGGCGTAGTCTTCGGCACCGTGCCCGCCACCCGCGCCGCGCAGATGGACCCCGTCGAGTCGCTGAAGTATGAGTGAGCCCGAGCGCCTTTCCCGCCACGAGGCAGATTCAGAGAATCCGCCTTCCCAGGGACCGAGCCTGACGCTGCTCTTCGGCCTGATTGCCCTGGCCCTGGCCGCGGCCATCGGCCTTGCCCTGCTGATCGTGCTGCCCTTCTATCACCGGCGGTAGATGCCTGCCGCCGTAGCATCCCCCGATCGCTGCAAATCTTTTTTGAGCCACTCGGCCGATTGGCGAAACCAGGCCTTGAGGTTGGTGGAAAGATGTCCTGCCCATGCCGGCTGGTATTCGCCGCGCTCCATGGCAAAGCAGGCCAGCGCGTAGCCGAAGACGGCCTCAGGCAGGTAGCCGAGCCGGCTCATCGACCATCCCCGGTGCCCGCCTCCCCGATACTTGCGGAAATTTCCCGAGGCGTTTGCTGTAAAGACACCCAGGCCAAGATAAACCGTCAGCAGGTCGGTCAGCGGCTCCAAATCTTCGGCATCGCACTGCATGTGGCCGCCGTCCAGCAGAATCACATAGCCCAGCTCGTGCGCCAGCGTGGCCACGAGGGTAAGGGTGTCATTCAACAGGGAGCTGTTTACGGCTATGATGGGCCGTTCCTCGCCACTACCGCCAATGTACCGGCCTGCCGCCTCGTTCCGCCTGCCGCACTGGCTGAAGACAGGCATCGTTTCAACCAATTCGTTGCTGTCGGAAGTAGCCGCCGCATCGGGCACAATGGAGAGTTCCACCTGGCCCTGATTCGCGCCCATGCCGTAGGAGGATAACGCCTCATCCAGTTCGTTGGAAACGGGGACGATTGTTGAATCGGGGTCGATCTGGAGTTCAACCTTGCCGGGATTCACGCCCATGTAGCCGCAGACGCGGCGAAAGAGAGTCTTCAGCCCGGATTCGCTGCCGTCCCAGGGATCGGGGAAGAACTCGTCAGTGGGCAGAACAACCGTGGCGTTCTGCAAGCGGCTGGAGCCGAGCATCTTGCCGAGGCGGCGAAATCCCTCGTCCACCCACAAGCGCTCTTCTTCCGTGACAGGCAATTTAGGTCCGAAGCCAAACATGGCTTTCATCTTAATGGCTTAAGCAGAGATTTTGCTGGTGTATTCCGCGCAACGGCCCGCTTCGAACGGGTCCGAATTTGTTCCGATTCTTTTTTGAACGTGATGAGCCAAAAAAACACGATTGCAAGATAACCGGCGGCTGGCACATAGGACCACGCAACATATTGACCTGCTTCGCGATGCAGAAAGGCAACCGTCCGGCCTGCCAGTGTCGAGAATTGCATCAAAGAAAAAACTGAGAAGCCCGCAGAGATGCGCGTCAGGTTGGGAGATCTGGAGCCTATCAAGGCTACGCCGAAAGGAGCAAGCAGAACGAACCATGCAAAAAGCTGCAAGCGGTCGTTGAAGATGCGATTGGGCACCAACACGAGCGTGACCCACGTGAAGACGGATGTTGCACATAGCAGCGCTAGGCAGAGAAGAGCGCGGAACCGAGTCCACCCGCCCATGCCTTGGATGAGGTGCAGCGCGAGTTCGACCGCTACCATCAACTGGAACACAACATCAAGGAACGACGACACTCCATAGAGTGAGCTTGCAAGGCTTCTGTCGATATGGCCAGATATCCCGAACAACAATGCGGCGCGCACGGGCTGAAAGACGAGCAGCAACGCATAGAACGGAAATTTGCGTGCAACGCCTCTGCGGAAGACCACATACACAAGGACGCATTGCAGGACTATTCCGAACATCAAGATGCTTATGTTCGCTGCTTGGTGGAAAGAATGCATTTCACCCCTAAGTAAGAAAGGTGTATTTAGCTTGCAAGCTTAGCAGGTGAATCTCTCACTGCAAGCAGTCTCATAAAAGCCGCTGCGCGCATCTGGTTATGAACAGCGATTGACTTCTCGCCAGAGGAAGACTGCCGATACGGACCTGCTCTCAGTCGTCATCCGGCGGGCCGGACGGTTTTTCGTGCAGAAGCACATCCACCGAAACGTTGGTCTTGATCGGGATATACGGAGTGGCCGTTTGGGAGTAGTCGAAGCAGTCGGAAAGGTCGTTTGCCGTGGCGTCGCGGGTTCCGAGGTTTGGGAGGTTGAAGTTTTTTTCCATGAAGGTGAGAAGACTGGCCGTCTCGTAGTCCTGATGCGAAACATATCCATGCTTCGCGTAGGGGGAAACAACGATCAGCGGAACCCGGAATCCCGGTCCCATGTCGTCGATTACCGGCGGAACGGCATGGTCGTACCACCCTCCCCAGTCATCCCAACTAATAAAAATTGCTGTTGAATTCCAGAAGGGGCTTGCGCCGATGGCGTTGACGACCGAGGCAACCCAGTCTGGCCCTTCATTGCTGTTGCTTCCTGGATGGTCGGAATGAATTAAATCCGGAGTAACCCAGGTTACCTCCGCCAATTTACCGTTGGCAATATCGGTAAGAACCTGAGTCTGCGGTGAAATAATATTGTTTTTGAAGTCATTCCCGTAGAATATGTGACGGATAGCCTCATAAGGCTCAAAGTTGGAACTTCTCCCGTAAGAATAGTAGCTCCATGTAATTCCATTGGCGTCGAGTAAATCGGCCATCGTCTGGTAATCGAAACACGGGTAAACCCCCGGAAGATCCGTGCCATTGGGACCAATCAGTGCTACTGTGGTGCCGGCGGGGGCGTCGCATCCAAAGAAATTGTTATTGGGATTTTCATCAGCCTGTCCAGATTGGCCAGCTATCAAGTACTGATGTGCGCCGAAGCTGGGGCCGGTATTCGATTGGAACATTCTGTCGGCGAGGGTGTATTGGGTTGCCAGTGTCCAGTACGGTTGAATATCGCTTGACTGCACGTAGGCGTAGGCGCCCAAGGGATCATTTGCCCAGGACAGTGCGAATCCGTCCATCTTGCCGTTGTCCCAGGCCTTCCACCAACCCAGGTGGCTGTTGTCCAGGCTGACAGTTCCAGCGAGCGGGACAGGCGTTAGCGGCACCACTGTGCCCTTGTTCATGCCGCTCTGGGCCGAATCGGCGCCGGGAAAACCGTTAAAGAGGTTATCGAAGGTCCGATTTTCCTGCATGATCACGACAATGTGCTTGATGGGAGAAGCATCCGGAGTGGAAACCCCAATCGAATAAGACCGGCTGTTCGAGTCCCCGTAGGCGTCGGCTGCCGCCATTGTGAACCAGGAAGTCCCCACGGCCGTGGGCGTTCCGGTCACCGCGCCGCTGCTCGTATTCAGGCTCAGTCCCGTGGGCAGTGTGCCTGACAATGAGTATGTCAGCGCGCCGACTCCGCCTGAGGCCGCTGCGCTGCCTGTATAGGCAACGTCAATGGCCGCCGGATCCGGCATGGCGCCGCCGAATTTGATGGCCGGCGCCGCGGCGATGGTGAGGGTCAGCGCAGGCGTCTTCGCTGTCAACGCATTGGGCGTGCCCGAATCGGTCACCTGAAACACCAGGTTGCTGTACGTCCCCGCGCAGGATGCATTGAGTGTGCCCGCAATCAACGCTCCCGAACCCGATGCGGTAATCGTCAGGCAGGCCGGCAATGTGCCGCTCGTCAGTTTCCAGGTGTACGGGAGAATGCCCCCGGAGGCCGTCAGCAGTTGTGAGTAAGCCTTTCCCACGGCGCTCGACCTCAATGCCGCAGCCGTTATCGCCGGTCGGGCCGGCACTATGATCGTCGCGCTCGCCGTCTTGCTTGAGTCGGCTACCGAGGTGGCTGTCACCGTTACTGTCAGCGCCGAGTTGGAAGGCGCAGGCGCCGTGTAGGTTGTCCCGAAGGTCGAGGTGCTGGAAAGCGTGCCACCGCCTCTCACGCTCCAAGACACTCCCGCGCTGTTCCGGTCGTTGGACACCGTTGCCGTCAGCGCCGTTGAATCGCTCCCATCCACAGTCCTTGCCGACACCGTTATAGCAACGCCGTTGGCCGGAGAACTGCCCCCGCAACCGGAAGGGCCGAAGGACACAAATATCGCGATGACAACCAGATATGACAGCGTGCCGATCCAAAAGCCAGCGAAGGCGGGCATCCTTCGAAACACAGAAACCCTCCAAAATGCGAGGCAGCTCTCGGATCGTGAGAAAGGTGGGGTCATTCGAGTGAATGCATCCAATACGCCATCCGGGTGACTTGATAGAAGCTGTGATTCAGGTAACATCATAGTGGAAGTTACCGATCGCATTCATCAAGCACTTTCTTTTTTGTCTCTCGGTTCAAGACCAATACATGCCCTATCTGTTTTGTGGATTCCCTTCCCGCCCGGCAACCAGCACCGGAATTCCATCCACAATCAGGTAGGCGCGGCCACAGGCGGCGCAGAGCAGCCGGTCCTCTTCCAGACGGAGACCGCCTGAACAGGCCGGACAGGCCAACTGGCCCACAACGGACGGGTCAAAGTTGGAAGCATGGCCGGAAGAATGGCTGGTGGAATCGGCAGGCATTGAGCCTAGTGGATGGTCACGCCGGAGCCAGGAGCCGGACCAGCAGGCGAATCCGGTCTGACCGCGGAACCGCCAGCCTTGGGACGGCTGGCAAACTCGGCTTCGATGCGCTGGATGGTGCCCGCCTTGGCGGACTCGTAGGCCACGCGGATGCCGTTGTAGATGGCACGGTCGTTCGAGGAGCCGTGGCCAATGATGCAGACTCCGCGCACCCCGAGCAGATGCGCTCCGCCGTACTCTCTGTAGTCCAGGCGATGGCGGAATTCATTGAAGGCCTTGCGCGACAGCAGAGCGCCCACTTGAGCCGTGACGGTGCGGGTAAGCGACTGGCGCAGCACGTCGCGCACAAAGCGGCCCACGCCCTCGCTGGTCTTCAGCGCCACATTGCCCACAAAGCCGTCGCAGACAATCACGTCCGCCTGGCCGCTGAAGATGTCGCGCCCCTCGACGTTGCCCACAAAGCGGATGGGCAGCGCCTTCAGCAGCGGATATGCCTCGTGCGTCAGGTCGTTGCCCTTGGTCTCTTCCTCGCCAATGGAGAGCAGGCCCACGCGCGGCGAGTCGATCTTTAGCACGGTGCGGGCATAGATCTCGCCCATCACGGCAAACTGCGCCAGATTGTGCGCCTTGCAGTCCACGTTGGCGCCCACGTCGAGCAGGACGCAGGGGTTGCCCTTGGAACTGGGCATCGGCGTCGCCAGCGCCGGACGGTCCACGCCGGGCAGAGCGCCCAGCACCATCTTGGCCGTAGCCATGGCCGCGCCGGTGTTGCCGGCTGTCACAAAGCCAGCCGCAACGCCCTCGCGCACCAGTTTGAGCCCCACGCGAATCGAGCTGTCCTTTTTGGTGCGTACCGCGTGCGCCGCCTTCTCCTCCATGCCGATGCGTTCCGTGGCATTGTGGATGACGATGGGCAGGTCGTCGTTTCCCAGCGCCTCATCCAGAAGATCGTGCAGCTCCGCCTCCGGCCCAACCAGGTGGACCCGCACGGGCAAAGCCTTACAGGCGAGAATCGCCCCGCGAATCTCCGCCTCCGGAGCTTTGTCGGTGCCTACGGCGTCGAGCGCAATGTCGATGAGCATGGGCGCTTTAATTTACTTGGCGGCTTCCTTGACTTCCACAACGGCGCGGCCCTTGTACGCTCCGCACTTGGGGCAGGCGCGATGGGGCAGCTTCTTCTCGTGGCAGTTGGGGCACTCTGAAACCCCTACGGCTGTCAGAAAATCGTGAGAGCGGCGAAGTGCGGTGCGGCGCGTCGAGTGGCGCCTTTTCGGATTAGGCATGACAAGAATTCCTTTCGTTTCCCGCCCCGCTTCAAGTTCCGGCTGGCTTCAGGCCATACCAGATCCTGGTTGCCTTCCGGCGGGCGAGCACCCTCAATTTCTTTTCGGGCTTGTTTCCTTGGACTCGATCCGGCCGCGGAGGCCGGCCAGCGCCTCCCAGCGGGGGTCGCTCGGACCCACTTCGCAGGAGCAGGCCTGGCTGTTGCGGTTTTCACCGCAGCGCGGGCAGAGTCCCTTGCAGTCTGGCTTGCACAACGTTCTGACCGGCAGGGACAAAAGCACCTGCTCACGCAGCACATCCTCAAGCGCAAGGCTGTCCTTTTGATAATAACCGATTTCGGTTTCCTGTGCAGTAATGGACCGCTCCGCGGCGTCGGAATCGGCCGCCACGGGCCGGAAGATCAGGTCGTAATCGGCCTCCAGCGGAATCTGGACCGGCTCAACGCAGCGCGCACAGGGAACCTGGAAGTTGCCGGCAAAGCGGCCCCTGAGCCGAATGTCCGCCACGATATCCTTTGGCCCCCGATGCTCGTGCAGCACCTCGGCCCGGCCGGAGGCGGCCAGCGGCCCCTGCTGCTGGGCCTCGTCGCCCAGATCGACCCCTCCCGGCGCCAGTTCCACGTCGAAATCGATCGGCTCCCGTTCCAGCTCGCTTATCTTGAAGTCCATGGTATGAGCCTACGGCGCGGACTTCCCGGCAGTCAATGCGCAAGGCAGCCGCGCAACGCCGCAAGACCCTGTTGAAACGGCTATAAGATAGCGCTATAGGGCAAAGACAGCCAGGCAGTTGCCCGTCACTTGCCCCGTTTGAGGCCCATGACCCAGCACGAAACGCTCACCTCCAAGCCCGAATCTCCCATCCGCATCCGTCTGGCGACCGGCGCCGACCGGCCGCGCCTGATTCCGCTGATCAACTCCGCCTTTTCCATTGAAACCTTCATGGACGGCACGCGCACGGACGAGGATCGCCTGGCCGCCATGATGCGCAAGGGCGTGATCCTGGCGGCCGAGGACGGCGGCGGTGAGCTCCTCGGCTGTGTCTACGCGGAGGTGCGCGGTGCGCGCGGCTATCTGGGCCAGCTCGCCGTCGGCCCCGCCCATCAGGGCCTGGGCCTCGCGCGTCTGATCGTCGCGGCAGCCGAAGAGCGCTTGCGCCGCCAGGGATGCGAGGCCGTGGACATCACCGTCCTGAGCCTGCGGCCCGAGTTGCCGCCCATCTATCGCAGGTTCGGCTACGTTGAGACCGGCCGGGAAGAGTTTCACCCCTCCCGACCGCTCAAATCCGGGGCCGAATGCCACGGTATCGTCATGTCGAAATCTCTCCATGTTTAGATATCTTTAGGTTTAGCCCTCCGTCCCCTAAACACACATCCATTTGGACCGTGGAAGCTGCCCGCCGCCCATAAGTGGCGCTCCGGCGGCACTCTCTCTTGCGCCAATGCTCTGGCAGACGGAAGAACTCAAGTCCTGCCGAATCGCGCCGATGACATTCACGTGTCCCTCCAGAAAGGGTTACTGCCATGCAGTGGCTGCACAATCTTCCTGTCTCCCGCAAGTTCACCGTCACCTTCGGCGCCGTGTGCGGCCTCTGCGTCGTGCTGGGCGCCTTCACGTTCATCACCTTCCGGAACATTGCCCAAAAGAGCGCGGATGTGAGTGGAAACCATCTTCCCGCGCTGGTTCAGATCGGCAACATCCGCAATGGCGTCAGCGATGAACGGCGCGAGGACATCGAGCTGATGCTGTGCCAGATCCCGGCGTGTACGGCGAATCATCAGGCAAAGCGCCTCCAGGCCATCGCCGAATACCAGGATGGCCTTAAACTGCTGGATCCGCTCGTCGTGCCCGCGGAGCGCGAGATCAACCTGAAGTTCAAGGATTCCATCCAGCAGTACCAGGATGCCAGTGACCGCGGCATGGCTCTGCTGGCGGCGGGCAAAACGGGCGATGCGCTGGACCTGCTCTCCTCGGACGCCACTATGACGGCTCTGGAAAGAGCCCTGAAGGCCGCGGACAGTGGATTTCAACTCCACGCGAAGGACGGGATGGCAGCCTCCGAGGGAGCCACCAGCGCCAGCGCCAGCGCCACCTGGATCAACGCCGGAGTCACCCTGATGATCGTCTTTCTTTGCGCGCTTATCGGCACCATCCTCACGCGGCTCATCGCGCCGCCCTTGCAAGCCGCGACAGCAGCGCTGGAGAGGGTGGCGGAAAAGGACCTGACGGTAAGCGTGCTGGAGGCCGGCGCGGATGAGATTGGCCGCCTGACAGCCGCCTTGAATACCAGCGTGACCTCTATCCGCGCCGTTCTGCAGTCCGTGGCTGAGGGCGCGGAGACGCTCTCGGCGGCCACCACCCAGATCAGCGCCCGTTCGGTCCAGACGGCCGGCAATGCGCATACCCAATCCAGCAAGACCAACCAGATTGCCGCCGCGGCGCAGGAGATGACCGCAACCATCGGCGAGATCAGCCACAACGCCGAAAGCGCGGCCAGTTCCAGCCGCACATCGGCTGAGACCGCCGACCAGGGCGGAGCCGTGATGCAGGCCGCTGCCGCCACCATGGAGAAGATTGCCGCGGCTACCAGTTCGGTGTCCAACAAGATGAACTCACTGGCCCTTCGCTCCGAGGAGATCGGCAAGGTGGTCAACGTGATTCAGGAGATCAGCGAGCAGACCAACCTGCTGGCCCTGAACGCGGCCATCGAGGCTGCCCGCGCCGGCGAGCACGGCCGCGGATTCGCCGTCGTCGCCGGCGAGGTGCGCCGCCTGGCCGAGCGCACCAAAAGCGCCACCGAGGAGATCGCCGCCACCATCCGCAGCATACAGGAGGGAACGCGCGAGACCCTCCAGGTGATGCAGGAGAGCCGCACAGCCGTCGAAACCGGCATGGGAGAAACCGCCCATGCCCGCAAGAGCCTGGACGCCATTATTGAGTCCTCTAAACAGGTAGAACACCAGATTCACTTGATTGCCACCGCCGCCACCGAGCAGACCGCAGCCTCGGGCGAAATCTCCGAGTCCGCCGGACAGATCTCGCAGCTTTCGGTCGAGAATGCGCAAGGCGCCGAGGAAGCCGTCGAAGCTCTCAAGAATCTGGCCACGCTGGCCAGCGACCTGGATGGCATGATCCGCCAGTTCCGCCTCGATGACGATAGGCAGGCCGGCGGAAGACTCGCCGGCAAGAGCCGGCCGGTTGCCCGGCCAACGTTGCGAACCGTGCACTCATAGAGACGGCGGCAGCCACACCCAGATCTGCGGAGTCCAGCGATCGATGCTCATCGCTGGGTTCCCTGGCTGCCGTCGAATTTTTTGAGATGACTACCGATGGCTTTCAGAGGCTCCGGCATGGCTCTACCGCGCTGCGTGGGGCATCGGCAAAGCAGCGCCGCAGGTACACCCATAGATAGAAAACACCTATCACCAGCAGGATAAGCGGGCTAGGTGACATCTGCACAACCGCCAGTATCTGCCCGGTAAGCCCCGTCGTGGGCAGGTGCAGGCTGTTGATGATCCCGAGGAAGAACGCCACCGAAAGGTCGCCTGTGAACAGGAACCCCACGGCATTCAACAGGACTGCGACCCGCCCGGCCAAGCCGCCCTCGGCCCAGAGCATGGCGCAAGCGGGAACCGTGAGCAGCAGCAGCTTGGCGTCGTATTGCCGATGATAGATGGGCAGCATGGAAAGAGCCGCTATCGCCGCCAGTGCCAGCCAGGCTCTCTCCGTCGTTCGGCGGGATCGCAGCGTGGCGAACCCCCATGCCAGCAGCAGTGGCGCGCATACAAGATAGCTGACCGGGTTGTAGATGCGCGGATCGTCCCGGAAGACGCTGATGACCGCTTGCAGGCTGATCACCATGGCGAGGCCATGAGCGCCCGATGAAGCGGGGCCAGGATCGTTGATGCCGCCGTGTGCCGAAAACGCCAGGACGTTGGAGTGCAGTTCCTGCATCCAGTTCGGCGACACATGCCAGACCCAAAGAACCGCCGGCAAGGTTAAGACAGCCGCGATGAGAAGGGTTTGTAGTGCGCGCTTGCGGTAAGCTCCGCCTGCCAACAGGAAAAAGAGCCAGACCAGGCCCGTATCCTGCGGCTTGATGGCGAGGCTGATGGCAAGGCACAGGATGCCGGCCGGCACAAACCGCTCGCGAAGAAAGCACCACACGGCCACCACGCAAAGGCTCACGACAATTCCCGCGCACATGCCTTGAATCACCAGCACTTCGCTGTTGGCAAGCAGGTAGCCGATCAGGCAACCGGAGAGGACCGGCGCGTAATTTGCCCCGATGTTCCAAATCAGGAACGCGCTCAGCATGAGGCTGCCGACGGTGAGCGCAATCCAAAGCACGCGCGCAGGCCCCCAGGGCATCATCGCGAAAGGAACCGTGAAAGTGAATGCGGTGGGCAAGTACCCATACCGCGTCGTCATCATGCGCTCCTTGGCGGTATCCATGGAGCCATAAACTCCCTCCGCCTGATAGATGCGCAGTACGTCGCTTTCCTTGTACGGGTCGCCGTGCTGCATAAGGCACCGCGCGGGATAATAGACGGCTCTGAAATCCAGCATGGGCGCATGAGCACCGGTCTCCAGGGCTGCGCCCAGCAAAATCATCGCTGCGCACCCTATCAGCAGAAAATACAGGCCGTCGAGGCGCGCCCTTGTCATGCTCAATCTCTCTTTCTGCCAGGTACATCAGCCGCGCTCGGAGTCATGCCGTCGAGTGGCCTTTCCAGATGTAAACCGGAACCGGTCAGCGCTGGCGCTGCCAGCGTTTCGCCGCTGCTGCCCGCTACAGTTGAGGAAGAACTGCGCGCCACGTAGACCCACAGATAGAAGATGCCCATGACCAACAGGATCAGCGGGGTTGGAAGGACCAGCGTTGCCCTCAGTATCTGCCCTGACAATCCCGTCGTGGACAGGTGCAGGTACCGGATGAGACCCAGCAGTATTGTCCATGGAATATCTCCGGTCAAGACGAATCCGGCAGTGTTCACTGCTAGAGCAAGCCAGCGGATCAGTCCGCCCTCGGCCCAGAGCATGGCGCAAGCGGGAATGGTAAGCAGCAGAAGCTTGGTGTCATTCAGGCGATGATAGACAGGCAGCATGGAAAGAGCCGTGATTGCCGCCAGTGCCAGCCAGGCTCTCTTAGGCGATGGGCGGAAACGCAGAGTGGCGTACGCCCACACAAGCAGGAGCGGCGCGCAAACAAGATACGTGGCGGAATTGTAGATGCGCGGATCGTCCCGGAAGAAGGCAATGACCGTTTGCAAATTTGTCATCATGCTGAGGCCGAAGCCGTTCGCTGAAGCGGGACCAGGGTCAGTCAGGCCTCCGTGGGCCGAAAACGCCAGTAGATTGGCATGCCATTCCTGCATCCAGTGGGGCGATGCATGCCAGACCCAAAGGACGCCCGGCAGGCTCAGCGCAACAGTCGCGAGCAGGGTTTGCAATGCGCGTCTTCGATAAACTCCACCCGCTAGAAAGAAATAGAGCCAAATCAGTCCCGCGTCCTGGGGCTTAATTGCGAGGCTCATCGCAAAACACAGGATTCCGGCCGGGGCGAATCGCTCTCGAAGAAAGCACCATACGGATACAACGCAGAGGCTCACAGCTATTCCGGCCGAATTGCAAAGAATGGCAAGCACCTCGCTGTTGGCAAGGAGGAATCCAATCAGGACGCCGGAGAGAATGGGCGCATGATTTGCCCCGAGATTCCAGGTCAGAAGTGAGGCGAAGATGAGACTTCCGATGGTGAGCGTCATCCAGAGTATGTGTGCCGGCCCCCATGGCAGCATTGCGAAGGGAACAGTGAAGAAAAAGGAGGACGGCAAGTATATGTAGCGCGTCACAAACTGGAGCATGTTGGGAGTGTCCGACGGGCGGTAAACTTCCTCCGCGCGATATACGCGCAACACCTCGCTCTCGTTGTAGGGGTCGCAATGTTGAATCAGGCATCGCGAGGGGTAGTAGACCACTCTGAAATCCTGCATTGAAACATCGGAGGCGTTCTCCAGAACGGCGCCCAGCAAGACAAAGATCACACTTCCCAGGAGTAGAAAATACAATCCATCAAGCCGCGTTCTGGTCATATCGAATCTCTCTGTCATTTTTCCGGCAAGCGGATTGCGGAGCCGGCCGCCACTCAGAGTCCATGATCCCACACAAGGACCAGTCCCCGCGGTTTCTGCTGCGGACCCCGGTCCTCCCTGAAGCGGGCTTCCAGACGGACGATCAGTACTTTCTCAAATAAGTCCTCGACAGCCGGTCGTGCCAGCACAGGCGGTCTTCATCAAAGAGAACCCAGGCGATGCCCAGACCCAGCGGAAGCACAGACAGCACAAGCGCGCCCAGCCGGCGGCGCAACTGCGCGGGGGTGGGGATCTGGCCGTCGAAGGTGCACAGGGAGATGCGGGCGCACCTCATGCCCGGCGTCGTGCCGGCCAGAATGAGAAAGACCGCCTGATAAATCAGGCCAATGAGCACGAGCGCCGAAACGGCGCCGAGTTCCACAATTCTTGCCGCGGGATGACCGATTTTGGACGCGGCCGCCAGGGCCAACGCCAAGCAGGCGCCAGCGATGAAAACTCCATCCACAAGGGCCGCCGTCAGCCTGCGGCCAACGGACCCCAGTTCAGGAGCCAGTTCAGGGGCCGGTTCGTCTGCTTGCTCCGGTTCATCCGTGGGCGGTTGCGCCTCCAGTTCGATGCCCGACCACTCAGGCTCCGGCCATGCGGATGCGGGCGCGGCGCCGGCTGTCTCGGGCTCGGTCGAGATGGCGTCTGGATCCACCTCGAAGATGCTCAACTGCCTTCCTTCGCCTTCCGCCACAAAGGGGCCTTCGATGCGGCGGGGGCGCATCTTGCGGGTGGCTACCAGCTCGCGCGGAAACTCAATGAGGTTGGCGTGGATAGGCAGATCGGGTTCGACCGGCTCAAGATCGTGAACGTCCCATGGCTCCTCAGCCAATGCCGGGGACAACGCGCTCTTCTCCCAGCCGTCTTCTGCGGAAGACGCAAACCCCTCCGCGAGTCGCGGCGCGGCGGCGGCGGCTGAAACCGGCTCCAGAGGAAGCAGGCGAAGATCGGGTTCCCACCGGGTGTGGGAGAACTGGCTTTCCCAGGCTTCGAGCGAGGCAGGCACGGCAAGCTGAACCGGTGCGGCGCTCGGCTCCCACTCGCGCGCGGAGGGCGGCGCAGACGCCATCGCCCGCGGGGCCTCCGGTTCCCACTGGTGCGGGGCGGCGGGAGCAGCCTGCAGTCCGGCAAGAGCGGCTTGAGCGGCGGCATTTGCCTCCAGGGCCGCCTGCGTGGCAGCCCCGGCAGCGCGCAGGGCAGCATGGGCTTCGGCGGCCTGCATCTGGCTGTAGCTGGGCGCCTGGGCGTAACGCGCCGCCACGCGGGCGGCCGCCTGGGCGGCACGGCTGTTCGTGGCCGTCCAGCCCTGCTCGGGCGTGGCTGGCTTTGCCATGGACAAGCCTCGGCGGCTCTGGTGCGCGGCTATGCGCCGGCTCACCTCCTCTTTCCAGGAGGATTCGGGAGTCGGTTGGCCAAAAGATGTGCTCAAAGCTCAGTTTCCCTTCCGACGCGCCTTCCGGGCCAGTTTCCGGGCTCGGGACGGCTCGTCCGGTCCTTCAAACCCGGTACGGCTGGGCTCTCGGACGTTCAATTCAAAAGAGAAGGGAGGTTGCACGGCGAAACACAGGCATGGCCCGGATCGCATGACCCGAGCGCGGTGAAACCTTCCGGTACTTGCCTGCTGCCAGAGCTGTGCGGCGCGCGTCCGGTACCAAGGCAGCCTGTTTTGCTATGCTGACCTTGGTCCCTGGGATGCACCCTCGCACTTTACTGTTTATCACGATGCTGGCCCTCTGTCACCTGCAAATCCAGGGGCAGACGTTGACCAATGCGGCACCTCCGGCGGCGCTTGACCCCAGCGGAGCCCCCGCGTCCGCTCCTTCCGCTGCGCCAAGTCCCACTCAGAGCAGCCCAGACGCCGAGCTTTCGTCTTCCCTGCCGGACGATCCCGGCCAGGAGATTCTGCCCGTAGCCCAGCCGGAACCGGCGCTAGCAACCGGCGTGCCAGTGGAGTGGGAAGCCCGCAGCCAGAGCCGCGCCGGAGACACCTGGACCCTCGCCGGCGATGTGGTGGTCCACTACCGCGGCTACATTCTGCGCGCTGACAAGGTCGTCTACCACCAGTCCACTACGGAACTCGAGGCGGAAGGCAATCTCCAGGTGGCGGGCGGACCCAACGATGTGCTCATCGAAGCCTCGCGCGGCGACATGCGGCTCAACATGCACACCGCCCGCTTCTTCAACGTGCATGGCTCGCAGGGCGTCCGCAACCTCGGCCGCACATCGGTCTATTCGACGACGAATCCGCTCATCTTTTCCGGCAGGGTTCTGCTCGAGAATGGCGAGGGCCGCTACCGCATCATCGACGGCACCATCACCAACTGCCGCCTGCCCCGGCCAGACTGGCAGATCTTCTCCCGTTCCATACGGATACAGGATGGCAAGGCCTCCACATCCAACGCCATGTTCAAGTTTCTCGGCGTTCCCCTCTTTTATCTACCCTACCTTCGCCATCCGGTGGATGAGACCGGCCGCGAGAGCGGAATTCTGATCCCCGTCATCAGCACGGGTTCGTCGATCAGGGGCTACACCTTTGGCGAGCAAGTCTATTGGGTGATCAGCCGCAACATGGATATGATCGCCGGCGCAGATTACTACAGCAAGCGCGGCTGGGCTCCCAATGGCGACTTCCGTTACAGAGGTCCTGGGCTCGACCACCTGACCGTGCGCTGGAATGCCCTGCTGGACCGCGGCATTGAACAGGCGGTCACCACCGCGCCCACTCCGCCCGCCACCACATCAACCACTACGACGCAGCTAGTCAACCAGGGCGGCGTGGACATCAGCGCCCTGGGCCGCAAGGATCTCAGCCCCGAGACGCGCCTGGCCGGGAACGTCGAATACCTCTCCAGCTACGTCTACCGGTTAGTCTTTGACGACAACTACTCACAGGCCGTCAGCTCCGAAGTGCAGAGCAGCATCGCGCTCACCCATGCGCACAATGGCTTTGTTCCCTCCGTCTCCATGGACCGATTCGAGACCTTTGCCAGCTCCACAAATGGCGACGAAGCGAGGATTCTCCACCTGCCCAACCTGCGCTTCGACGTGCTGGACCGGCCGCTGGGCGCTTCGGGCGTCTACTGGGGAATGGGGTCGTCGCTCGGTTATCTGAGCCGCTCCGAGCCGGGCTTCCACGCCCGCAACGCCGGACGCGTCGACTTTTACCCGCATCTCTTTCTGCCCCTCGAAGCCGGGGGCTGGAGCCTGGCGTCCGAGGCAGCGGCGCGCATCACCGCGTATACGATCAGCCAGACCCCGGATCTGACCGGCGCCAACGGCGGCACACCCGCCATCAGCCATGATCCTCTCAAGCGGACTGACCTGGAAGCCTCCGTAGATCTCCGGCCGCCAGCCCTGGAGAGAGACTTCGCGCTCACCCGCTGGAATCGCGAACTGCGCCACGTGATCGAGCCGGAAATCACCTATCGGTATGTGTCTGGCATCGGTGCGCAGGCCCAGAAGGTGCTCCTGGTCGACACCACGGACATCGCCACCAACACCAATGAACTGGGCTTTTCGCTCACCCAGCGCTTCTTCCTGCGGCCAACCGGCCAGCAGCCCTGCGCCGGCAAGGTCACTGCGGCCCCTGGCGGCTGCCCTGACCAGCAGGAAAAGCCGCGCGAGTGGGCCAGTTGGCAGATAGCGCAGAAATACTATATCGACCCCAACTTCGGCGGGGCGCTGATCGCCGGCAGGCGTAACGTCTTCGACTCCACCCTGGACCTGAGCGCCGTTGCCTTCCTGACATCGCCGCGCAACCTGGCCCCCATCACCTCGCGTCTGCGCTTCGAGGCCATCGACAATCTGCGCATCCAGTGGGACTTGGACTACGATCCCAAAGCTGGCCGGTTGGGTGCCGACAACCTGTTTGCCGGCTATAGCTGGGGACGCACCACGGTCGGTCTGGGCCATGCACTGCTCAACGCCGTTGACGAAAACGGCAGCGCCGCCTCCACCATCAAGAGTCAGCAGATTCAGCCCTTCCTCGCCATCGGCAAGCCCAGCGGAAAAGGCTTCAACCTGGCAGCCAACGGCGGCTACGACTTTACCCATAGCGAGGTGCAATACGCCGGGGTGCAGGCGGTCTACAACTGGGACTGCTGCGGTCTCACCATGGGCTACCGGCGCTTCGAACTCGGCTCGGCCCGCAATGAAACTCAGTACCTTTATAGCTTCACGCTGGCCAACTTCGGTTCCGTGGGCGACATTCGACGCTCCAACTCGGCCTTCCGCGACCCCTCCCTGCCACCGGCGTATTAGAGCCCTTTCCCGCCCTTTCACGTCCACCTGACAGGATGGCAACAATCGCCCAGGCGGCTGCCCTGCATTCGGCTCCGCTAAGGTATTCTTTCCTGAGAGGGTTTTTCTTTGTCACGCATTCACTTTCTGGCTGCTCTTATCGCGCTTGGCCTGGCCGTTGGCTGCAAAGCCCAATCTACATCGCAGGGTGCGCAGGACCCGGCGCAGAACCGCCGCATTGAGGTCATGGTCCGCGCCCAATACAATGTGTCCCAGGAAGCCCAGGTAGCCGTTGGCGCACGCCAGCCGAGCCTGATTGCTGGCTTTGATACACTGCCCGTCACGCTTACCCGCGGCGCTCAGACCGAAGTGATCGACTTCCTGATCTCGACTGACGGCAAGACGCTGGCTCGCCTGGAAAAGTTTGACCTGGCCAACAATCCGGTCTTTTCGATCGACGTGGCAGGCCGTCCTATCCGCGGCAACTCCGCGGCCAAGGTCACCGTCATCAGCTTCGACGACATGGAGTGCCCTTACTGCGCGCGCATGCACCAGACGCTCTTTCCGGCGACCCTGGAGCGCTACGCGGACAAGGTGCGCTTCATTTACAAGGACAATCCGCTCAGCGAAATCCACCCCTGGGCCATGCGCGCCGCGGTGGACGCCAACTGCCTGGGAGTCGAGAGCGAAACGGTTTACTGGGCCTACGTGGATTACATCCACTCCCACGGCCAAGAGGTCAACGGCGAAAACCGGGACACCGCCAAGAGCTTTGCCGCACTGGATCGCATCGCGCGCCAGGAGGCCACACTGGCCAAACTCGATCTCGGCAAGCTGGATGCCTGTCTTGCCAAACAGGATCAAACCCAGGTAAAAGCTTCCATGAAGGAGGCGGACTTGCTGCGGATTGAGTCGGCGCCCGCGGTCTTCGTCAACGGCGAGCGCATTGAAGGCGCTTTGCCGCAGGAGCAGGTTTGGGTGGTAATCGACCGCGCCCTGCGCGCCGCCGGAGTGGAACCGCCGCCCGCGCCCGCGCAGAATCCGGCCGCAGGCAAGTAGCCGCCGGTTCTTGCATCTGCAGTTCTGCCGTTGATAGACGGCAAATTGATAATTGTCGGTCATGGCTGTGAAAATCCATATCGCCATACCGGCTTTGGGATTTATTCTTGATTGCCGGGGGCTTTTCAGTCCCCACAGGAGATATCAGTTGCAAATTAATGCTTTTTGGTGCACTCCTTCCCGTCTGGCCGTTTTCATTCTTTGTGGTGGAACCCTGTTGGGCGCCATCAGCGCCTGTCACCGCTCGCCTTCTCCTGACGTGATGGCGACCGTGAACGGTAAGGAAATCATGCGCGCGGACGTGGAGAAGTATTACAAGGCCAATATTACCGACAATGCTCAGAAACCCACCGATGAGCAAGCCAACATCGTTCGCCTCAATATCCTGCGCCAGATGATCGAGGACGAGATCATCCAGCAGCGCGCCGCCAAGCTGAACCTGGCCGCCAGCGATGAGGACGTAAACGCCAAGCTGACGGAGATGAAGGCGCCCTACACCCAGGAAGAGTTCGACAAGCAGCTCAAGGCACGCAACATCACCGTGGACGATCTCAAGCGCGACTGGCGCCGCCAGTTGACCAAGACCAAGCTGCTGAACAAGGAGATCGAGTCGAAGATCAACATTACGGACTCCGAGATCGGCGCCTACTATGCGGCGCACAAGGCAGAGTTCAACCTGATCGAGCCGCAGTACCACCTGGCGCAGATCGCGGTCACCAGCGGGCCGGCAAAGCAGCCCGGCAATCTGCAGAACAACAAGGCCTCCGGCGACGCTGACGCCAAGAAGAAGGTGCAGGAGTTGCATAAGCGCCTGGAAGGCGGCGAAGAATTCGGCGCCTTGGCCATGAACTTCTCAGAGAATCCGAACACCGCATCGAATGGCGGCGACATGGGCTTCCTGCCTGAGACGCAACTGCGCACCGATCCGGACGTCTACAACGCCGTCAGCAAGCTCAAGCCGGGAGAGATCACCGACATTCTCCCCGTTTATGACGGCGCGGGTCCCAGCCACCGGACGATGGGGTACGCGATCTACAAGCTGATCGCGCGGGAACCGGCCGGTCAGCGCGAGTTGAACGATCCGCGGGTCCAGCAGGTCATCCGCCAGGGCCTCCGCGACAACCACGCGCAACTGCTCCAGAACGCCTACTTCGAGATGCTCCACGACGAGGCCAAGGTTCACAACTACTTTGCCGAACAGATTCTCAAGCAGGGTGCGCAATAGGGCACGGCATTCGTCTGCAGGTCAATCGGCATAGGGGGAGCGAGTGATCGCTCTCCCCTGCCACACCACCCGGCATGCGGGTCCGCACCGGGCGGTTCGAGAAGTTGAGGTATTCCCCATGCCTCCTGTTTGAGGACGCGGGCGTCGGTCTTCATCACTGTCCGGGTTAGACTCG
>Ga0326728_10006579_pt1 | contig 31079 bp, 41 predicted proteins | sample MB3enrmetagenome_FD_207602 | JGI IMG/M metagenome (GOLD analysis project Ga0326728, IMG submission 207602) | Lab enriched peat soil microbial communities from McLean, Ithaca, NY, United States - MB31MN | ecosystem: Environmental > Terrestrial > Soil > Wetlands > Peat | place: USA: New York...
GGATGGGAAAAATTCCCTTCAAGGTTGTGCCGGTAAAGTTGGTGGCAACGGTAATAACATTAGCCGGTGGTGGGTCTGCGGGTAAGGAAGGGCCATGCGCTCAGATTGGAGCGGGTCTGGCCTCTTCGTTCGCGAGCCTCTTGCGGCTGGATGACGTTGACCGGCGCAAGCTTGTCATCTGCGGCATCAGCGCCGGTTTCGCCACAGTCTTCGGCACTCCGATCGCCGGCGCCCTGTTTGGCATCGAGGTGCTGGTGCTGGGGCAGATGATGTACGAAGTACTCTTCCCATCTTTTGTCGCCGGCATCGTCGGCTATCATGTGGCCATCACCATGGGTGCGCAGTATGCCCACCCGCCGGTCTGCCTCCCCCCGCAAGTTACAGGATTGAGTGTTGCGGAGCTGGTCCTCCTGGGGATCTGGTGCGGCCTCATAGCCCTCATTTTCATCGAGACTATGAATTTGACACACAAATCCTCTGAACGGTTCTTCAAGAACAGGGTCCTCAGGGCCGCGGTGGGAGGGGCACTGCTAATACTTATAACCGTGATCGCGTCACCACGTTACCTTGGTCTTGGTCTCGATACCCTAGCTTCGGGGTGGAAAGGCAATGCACTGCCGACCGGGGCCTTCTTCTGGAAAATCCTTGCCACGTCAATCACACTTGGCTGCGGGGGAAGTGGAGGGGTGGTCACCCCGATATTTTTCATCGGTACTGCGTCAGGCAACCTTTTTGCCCAACTCTTCAACCCGCAGTTTATCGCCGCTTTTTCTGCCATCGGCATGGTAGCGCTTCTGGCAGGCGCAGCCAATACACCGATTGCAGCGTCCGTTATGGCCATAGAACTGTTCGGGCCGGGGATAGCTGCTGATGCGGCACTGACATGTATGGTTAGTTTTCTCATCGTCGGTTACCGCAGTATCTATCCGAGCCAGCTGCTCGGCGTCCTGAAAAGCGACTTTCTGGTAGTTGCGACCGGCATGCCGATAGGTGATGTCGACTATGCCAAGGTTTCGCACCGGGAAAAGTCGCTCGTCGGATTCGTTATAAGGATCTTAGATCCTTTCCTGGACAAGAACGGGAAGCCGGATAAAGAGTAAACATCCTTTCTCCTTAATTAAAAGCCGGGAAAGATTAATGACCAAATATCTTGGCAGCGCCCAAGAAGCCGGGTATCAGTTTTCAGATTTGCAAGCCATAATGGTAGGTCACTAAGGGTGTCATCCGAACCGAGGTAAAGGAGATTGCAACCACCACATAGCTAAAAACTGACATCCTGAAGAGGAAAGACGGAAACTTTAGGGGGTATTGTTTGGGGGTAGATTGGAAGTTCGGCTGCATATATTCCCGTTATTACACTATGTTGTAATAAATATGTGATGCCTATATAACACCTAACACTAAAGAGCTTATGCAACATATTTCTCAACTCAGGTTCGGTTCGATTTGTAGTTTGTAGCCAACACGGGATCGTACTTTCGGGCTTCGTCAACTTTCTTATAACATTTCACTTACTGATGCAAGGTTTGAGCAGGCTATCAACTTCCGCTTTCGTCAGGGTATCACTGAAAAGAGCTTCGTATGTTCCACGCTCAGCGAGCTCGGCCGCTATTTTACCGACGCATGCCATAGCTGACCGGAAGCCCCCAGCGCCGATGCTGAGGCGCGCCACACCCAATGCCTTCAGTTCAGGAACGCTCGGGGTGACGGGGCTGGCGAGAACGTTAAGGGGGGCATCAATTGCGGCAACCAGCCGGGATATAATGGCTGCGTCTAAACTACCGGGAATGAAGATGCAGTCAGCGCCAGCCTGCCTATATGCATTGGCCCGTTTCACTGTTTCATTGAACCGCGCATCCGGATCATGAATGGGGACAAGATAAGTATCGACCCGTGCATTTATTACCAGGGGAATCCCGGCAGAGGCAGCGGCCTCCCTGATTGCTTGCAGTTTCTTGCATTGAAAAGTCATATCAAAGAGGGGCTGATCCGGGTTACGCGTGGCGTCCTCCAGATTGATACCCGCAACACCGGCCTGAATAACTCTTCTGACCGTCTTGATTACCCCGGCAATATCCTTTCCATAGCCTGCCTCGATATCGGCATTAACAGGGATAGTGGTATTTCTGACGATACGTTCAATGACTTCAATCATCTCAGTGAACGTAACGTGTTCTCCATCCAGATAGCCCATAGACGCCGCAATGCCGCAGCTTGTCGTGCCGACGGCCTGGAATAATGCCTGCTCGAATATTTTGGCGCTCATCACATCCCAAGCATTAGGCAGCACCAGAATGTCTGGACCTTGTTGAAGCTGCCGAAATGCATCCGCATATTTCTTTTGTCGGTCCGACATGGTTTTCTCCTTTTTGTCATTTGCCTGGACAGCAGTCATTAAGAAAGGATTGCAGCATCTTTTCATCTGCCCCGGCAAGGGAGGCGATACGTGAGAGTCGGGGAAATACCCATGAACTCTCGCTTTCAGCCAGAACTGTTCCCTCAGCATCGCTGATTTCAGCACGCACCAAGGCATGACGGGCATCATGCGAAGAAACGCGTGCATTTACGGAGAATTCGGTTTCTGTTTGCACTGGCCTGTGGTACTGGCTGGTCATCTTCTGCGTTACACCGAGTCTGCCGAGCTTTGCAAATATGGCCCAGCAGGGGGCTTCGTCAAGAATAGTGGCAATGATCCCGCCGTGAACCACTACGTCGAAACCGCAATAAGCCGCTGAAACTTCACATTTTGTTTCAACACCCTCCGGCGCATGCCAGAATTTCAGCTGCAGGCCGGCAGGATTTGAACACGCAAAACATGACCCCGGCCAGCTCTTCATTATCTTTTTGTGGGAAACGTCACCGCTAACCATTGCGATTGTGCTCATATTCCGCTAATATCCTCCTTGAAACCATACCCAGGCGGTTGCATCAGGAACAACAGCTACCGCCGGGGGCGCGCAGCTTCCGTTCTTGCAGCCATTCCTTGATCAGGCCCGTGGCGCAGCCAACGCCCGCATCGACCGAAATGGCCTTGACCGGACAGTTGAGAGCGCAGGCGCCACACTCCATGCAGGCATCCCGGTCACTGATGGAGGCCTTCATCACCGCGAGTGAGAACACTTGGTGAGGGCATACTTCCAGGCAGCGGCCGCAGCCGATGCAGACGGCCTCGTCCAATTTCAAGGTGGTTACGTCTTTTAGATATCTGAAACCTTTCACAACTCACTCCTTCGTTTTACAGAAACTTTCCAGCCAATAAAAGAAGCACACTCAGCACAATAGCGCAACCCATGGCAGGCAGAGCTATACGCATCTCTCTCTTCACCCCTGAATGGGAGGTAAAGGGGGTACAGCCGGTGAAAGCCAGGGTGTAGAAAGCACTCACCGCCGGCAGGGCCAGGAATGCGGCCGTAAGCACCGCGGCACTCCATGTGCTGCTGCCAGCGAGCAGACAGAACAGCATGCCCCATGCCAACCCCGCCACCGCTCCCTTAACGGAAAAACTCCTGCCCGGCAGCCAGGGGAGGAGCAGCGGCCCCGCTACGATTCCTGCTAGCGAGGCGCCGGACCATGCCAGGAATGCAGTTAGTCCGGCAACAGGTCCTTTCAATACGGCAAACAACAGGAAAAGCCCTCCACCCGCCAAAGCGAGCGACTTTAACGCCTGCACCAGTTCCACCGGGATCAGTACCAACCGCTCGTAGAAAGTGAAGGTCAACTCCCGCATGGCTGGTGTGGTCAGCATGCCGTTGTCCAGGAATGCCGGCAGGTCGTCTGCCCTGATGGTGGCATAGCTTACCGTAAACCCAGTGCGCTTTGCCACCTCGTGGGCTGCCACGCCGGGCGCCCCCAGTATCGGCAATAACAGTCGGCGGTGGCTGACCACTTCGGCCAGCCTGCTGGCGGTGACCCTGCGCACCAACTCGCTGGTGCCGAAGGTTCCTTTGCCGGCAGCACACCAGACGTTGATTCCGTAGGTCTCCAGCACCAGCAACCAAACGTTGCGCCCATGCAGCGTGCGGCGGATAATGTCGTAACTCATTTTGTAGTTTGCGGTTACCACCACCGGGTCTGCCGCAGTGGGATTGCCCAGCGCGTAGAGCCCGGGTGGAACGATGAACCTCTTACGGCCAATACCACAGCGGACTTTGCAGGCACCGAGATGGTCGCTGAAACCAAGTTCCGTCACGATACGCGGTACCGGCCCGGCCGGGGTCTCAAACCAGCCTCGGAAGCCGGGTACCTTTTCGCTGATTTCTCCGCCGCCAGCGGAGAGAGGTGACCCACAACAAGATGGCTTGTTAAGTCCTTCGGTCGGAATACTTCCGCAGCAGGCGGGTTCCGTCTTCTTGTCCGCATCCGTGATCGTCCTGATTTTCTTGATCTTCATGGAACCCTTCGCCAGCATTTACTTGTATTATGCAATATTAATTATTCTGCTGGACCCCACAACAGCCAGCCTTTGTCAATGCGCCGTTCAAAAGAGCAACTGGTCTGACCAGGATCTCTCTTTCATAGGCGGTCATGGACGAGAATATCTCTTCGATCCTCTTGACCATGTAGAGGTCAATCCTCCCCATGAACTTCTCTCCCGCAGGGGTCAGCCCCAAAAGGCTCACCCGCCGGTTGTCCGGCGACACGCGTCCGACGATCAGCTCTTTCCCCTCAAGGCTCTTGGCCTGGCGGCTGAAGGTGGTGATATCCAAGCCCAACTCCTCCGCCGCCTGCTGCATGGAGGTGTTACCCGCCCTTCGTAATTTTACCTGCGGCGCACCAGGCAATGATACCAAAGGTCTCAAGAATCAGCAGTCAGACGTTCCTTCCTGCAAGAGCTCTGCGCACGATGTCGATCCAAATCAAGTAGTTGCTAGTGCCCACCGTCGGGTCATCGGGGGGGCGCCTATTGTGCAAAGCCTAGCTGGTGTCAAGCAAGTGCAGTTTATCTTCATTCTACCGTTTTGATCCACTCTTCGATCTGGGCCTTTATGGCATCACGGATTTCTCTCGTACCCTGCAGTTTATCCTTGTCGGTTTCCTCCAGCGCAGCCGGATCGGGAAAACTCCAGTGCAATCTCTTGGTAACGCCTGAAAATATCGGACACCTTTCCGCATTTGCACCGTCACAGACAGTAATGACATAACCAAATATCGCGCCTTTTTTCACGAAATCTAAATACATCCTTGGTTTTGTTGCCAGATATGTCCAGGCCCACCTCTCCCATGACCTTCACGGCATACGGATTAAGCACGCCCGGCTCCAAACCCGCACTTTGAGCTTCAAATCGATCTCCGTACATAGAGTTCAAGTACGCTTCGGCTATTTGGCTGCGGGCGCTGTTATGGACACATACAAACAATACCTTGATTTTCTTCATATAAGCTCCTTTTATATTTCACTTCAGAATGCCTTCCAAGAGCGGATACCCACCCATTAAGTCAACTATAAAGCCGTCAAAGCGTCTCATCAAGGAAGAAACGTTGATAAATACAACGAGCCTTGACATATTCTACCTGTGACGGGTGTACCTGAGCGTGATCCTATCCAGTGGGAGGAGGCCTTGAATGTACCCTTCACTCCGGGAAAACCCATAGCAAGGAGAATGGCGACCGCGGTACCGGCCAATCATCTTTCCATGTCTGCCCGGGTCTGGATCAGTTCCGCGACGATGCTGACGGCAATCTCCTCGGGGGTCTCGGCGCCGATGGCGAGACCGATAGGGGCATGTACCCTTTCAAGGTCCGACTGGCAGAAGCCTTTCGTCAACAGCTCCTGGTATACGAGGTCACGCTTTCGCTTGCTGCCGATCATGCCGATGTAGCCGGCGTCGCTCTTCAGCGCCTGCACCAGAACCGTCTTGTCATGGAGGTGCCCCCTGGTAACGATCACCACGTAGCTGTCCCGATTGATTTCCAGCCCTTCAAACGACTGGCTAAACGACGGGACCACTTTTAGCTGGTCCGCCTTTGGAAACCGCTCGGCATTTGCAAACTCCAGCCGATCATCGATCACCACGGTCTGGAAATCGACCAGGTTCGCCAGTTCGGCCACAGGCCGTGAGACATGGCCCGCTCCGAAGAGATAAACCGTTCCCGGAAGCATCGTTGGTTCCACAAAAAATCGCTTATTTTCAATTGTGACCGCCAATGACCGCTTTGCCTTGGCGGCCTCGTTGGTCAAGGTGCTGATAAGTGAGGCGGGGAAGGGGAAGGTCCCCTGCGTCACGCTGTCGTTATTCACCAGACACCACTCCATCCGCCGCACCACCCCGCCTGCCGTGTCGAGGGACTTAATCAGAAAGCCCTTGTGCCCCTTCTGCAGGGCGACGATCAGATTCTTCAGTTCCTTCAGGATCTCCGGATCGGCAAGGATCAGCTCAAGGAGCATCTCCAGGCGTCCACCGCAGATCATCTGATCTGTTGCGGCGGCGTCCGCTCCGGTAAACTCGACCGTTTCAGTCAATGCTTTGCCGGCTTTAAAAACCTCGCGTGCAAGTTTCTGCGCGTGAAATTCAGCAAGACCACCGCCGATGGAGCCGATTATGGCCCCATCCGGACGTACGACCATCTTGGTCCCCACGGATCTGGGTGTTGAACCGCTGTGATCAATTATGGTCGCCATGACCAGGTCTTCTCCCTCTTCCAGGAGATGGCAAATGCTTTGCAGAAGTTTTATCATTGTCTTGTTCCTCCGCTCTTTCTATAAGTTGCCATGGCTCCGGCAAAATGATCAGGCGGGAGAGGATTGTAAAATAAGGTTTCGCTAACCACCATCGAATATCCTTTCAAGTATAAACCCTTTTTACGAGATTCGTTTTCCCCTGAGCCCTCTTCTATTGGATTACTATGATCGGATTGATTAAGACTTCGGATTTGAGCGACTGGCAGATCGTCGAGTATTTGAGTGCCATATCGAGGGCGCGTTTTACTACCTCTTCGGGTTTCCCCTTTACCACCAGCCGGGGAGACAGGGACACCTTCTTGAACCATGAAGGCCGGTCCATGAACTCTTCCACCTCCCCTGTTGCCTCGCATTCAAAAGAGACCAGATCAATCTTGAAGCGCTCCATGGCCCAGATTACCATCATGTGATAACAGGTATTGGCCGCCGCCATGAAGGCATCCTCGGGTGTGAGAACATCCGGTTTGCCGAAAAGTTCCGGCGGGGCCGAAAAATCCATTTCTGCGCCGTTCTGACACCATGTGTAACCAAGATGCTCACCGCGCCATTCTACTTTATTTCTGTAAAGGGCCATTTGCTCTCCTCACTACGTTGCCAGGATTTCATCGATAGCCGCGGCAACCTCCTCGGCCACCGCCTGAGCCGCGGCCTTTTCTTCCAGCCCCAGGTTTCTCAACTTTGTAGTTGGAGGGATGCCCCTCTCTTTCAGGATTTCCGTGACAATAAGAGTTTTGGTCGGCTTTCCCGAGAGTCTTTCCGTTCCTAGGGCAGCGCACCGCTTCTCGCAGCCGTCAACGGTTATGGTGGGGAAGAGGTCGGCGAACATCCGCTCCTCCTCGCCCCCGGCGATAAAGAGGGGAAGGCAAATGGTGACGCTCTGACGGGGCCGCAGATCCTCAAGGACCCTACGGCAGGCGACCCTGGAGATGGTACCCCCGGGAATGGCCTCGCCACTGCATGAGATGATCCCTACCTTCCTTGGCTTGTCAGACATTTTTCACCTCCTCCTCCAAGAGTTCATCCACAACCCCGGCCAGCTCGTCGGCCGCCAGAGCAGCGAGCTTTTTGCCAGCCTCGTTCAATTCCGCTATCCCCTCCGGTTTCAGGTGGCTGTGTTTCTTGAAGAAATCGATGGACTGGTAGGCCCTGACGGACTTTGCCCCGTTTGCTTCCAGGCTCTTCTTGGCGCAGTCCAGGACACAGCCGTCGATGGCGATCACCGGGTTCTCCGCTATCAGTTTCCGTGCATCCGGATCGTTGATCACCAGGAGGGCGAGGCAAGTCAACACTGTCGTGTCCGGCCTGACCCGCTCGGTCAGTTCATAACCGATCTCCCTGGCCACCGACCCCAGGGGTTTTCCAATGCCGCTGCAAGCGAATACAGCCACTTTCCTGTTCTCTTTATTCATAGGTTTACCCTGCCTCTCCTTCAAGCTTTCCCTTCATGATCTTTATGTATGCTTCCGCCTGGAGTAACCCTTCTTTTGTTCCCTCAGGATCAGCGAGTTTGATCCTGCAGATCCATCCCGCTCCGTATGGGTCGCTGTTGATGAACTCCGGATGGGTCTCCAGCTCCTGATTGACCTCGCTTACTTTACCAGCGACCGGGGATATGAGGTTGAGGGTTACCTTGATTGTCTCAATCTCGCCCAACTCTTCGCCCCTTTTCACTTCCTTACCTGGCTTAACAGGCTCCACAAAGGCGACGTCTCCATTTGACTTCTGCAGGTAATCGGTCACTCCTACAGTAGCCACCGCATCTCGTATATCCACCCAGTAATCATCTTCCGTATAGAGGTACCCAACCTTTACCGTAAATATGAACTTGTCGAATGTCGTCTGAAGAAACTCCGTCATGTTTTCCTCCTGTTGCCCGAAGCTCAGCCATGGGTTGTCTTTCCCGATGAAGCCTTAAACCTACTTTTTCCATACGATCTTACTGGCCGTTATCTGGGCTTCACATTTGCTACAGAAGAAGCTCAGGCCGCAACATGCATAAACGTTAGAGATCTTTCCCCCGCAATCGGGGCAGTATGGCTCCATTTCCATTTCGTCGAATTCTGTATGGGCATCACACTTTTTACAGAGGAATTTTATCCCTTCCGGGGTAGATTCCTTTTTCATCACGGAACCGCATGCTCTGCATACCCTTTGTTTCATGGAAGTCTCCTTTAGTTCAAGGATTGAACCCTGCTATTTCTCTTTTTTCCGCCGTTCCGCCTCACGCAGTTGCGCATTTACCTTGCCGGCGGCGATCGCCATGACTACCGCCTGCACGGCGCCGATCTCCTCGCCGGTGATCCCTTCCTTTTCCGCTTGCCCCAGGTAATATTCCATGCAGGGGTTACATCCCAATGCCATTGCCGCGCCGAGATGGAGTAGGAGGGTGGTTTTTGGTTCCAATATGGTATTATTGCGGGCCGAGTCGTAAAACGCCCCGAATGTATCCTGTTGTGTTTTCGGCAGCATCTTCATACCTCCTTAAAAGTTGATGAATCGCAATGCCATCTACTTCCCAGCTGTTGATAATAAACATCTCTCGATGCGGTCGGGGGGTCAGCTGCAACTGGAACCGCCGCAACAGGAAGAGGTCTTTTTTTTATCAGCCAGTGTCACATCAAGCCCGGTCTGTTTAATGATTGTCTGGAGCTGTTCATCTCCCGGATAACATCCTTTGCAGATGACCACCCCGTCCACAATAACGACAGGCAGGCACTTTGGCCCTTCGTTCTTGAGCAGTTCGGCCACGGTGGTGTTAGCAACAAAAGCCTGCGGATCTGTGGAGAGACCGTAGCGATCTATCTTCACCTCCGGTGCCTGCTTCTGAATCTGGCGGAGTGATTCCTGTATTCTGACGAGTTCGGGATCAACGCTCGGTCCGCAGACTCCAGTGGAGCAGCACATTGCGGGATCATAGATTTCAATCTTCATGGAGTATCTCCTTATATGGGTTGGGGTGAATAGCAAAAAACTCTGTCGTTAGAAGTCATGACTGCATCGTCGGCTCTGCCTGCCACGGTACCAGAAAGGTGCGGAAACCCTGGTGAACAACCTCTTCGATATAGCGAAATTCCTGCATACGACGTTGCGAGAGAACCGGATTGCTGACGGAAAGCGGCGCAAGGCTCTGGTTGATGATCCAGCCGGCCGGCTCAATTCCGGCCCGGCGCAGATCGGCCTGGAGCGCTAGCGCTTCGTGGACGGGGGTCGCCTCGGGCAGGGTCACAAGGAAAATCCTGGTGAATGCCGGGTCGCGCAGCCGGGGCAGGAGTTGGCGTATCGCTTCCGGAATCTCGGACATGGAGCGGGACACCTCCCGATGATACGATTCGGCCGCATCAAGTAAAAGGAGGGTATGCCCGGTCGGGGCGGTATCAATGACGACGAAGCCGTCGGCCCCTTCCTCAACTATCCGTGCGAAAGCCCGGAAAACTGCGATCTCCTCGGTACAGGGAGAACGAAGATCTTCCTCCAGGAGCGCCCGGCCTTCTTCATCCAGGTTTGCGCCGGCGGTGCTGAGAACTTCTGCGGCATAGGCCGCCTTCTCGACCGCAGGATCGATTCGGCTCACGCGCATCCCCTTCGGAACTTCACCAAGGGTCCGGGCAACATGAGCCGCCGGATCGGTCGTTGTCAGATGTACCTGCCTCCCCTGTCGGGCCAATCTGGTTGCAATAGACACCGCCAGAGTGGTTTTGCCGACCCCCCCTTTGCCCATGGTCATTATGACCCCGCCGGGCTTGGTCGTTAATTCGTCGAGAAGGGCCGTCAGCGGCGGTGGGAGTGGGAAAGCCGGGTCGGATGCCGGGGGGGAAGCGGCAGCATCGGGCCCGGATGAGAAAAAAGAACGCAGCGCCGGGATGCCGATCAACTCGGAGCCTCGCAACGGCACTTCCGTACGGGGAAACAGCCTCAGAGTATGCGGCATGGCGGCCAGCGCTTTCTTGTTAAGGTCATGCAGGGTAACCGCAACAGGATCGGTTGAATCGGTCATGGTAAAGACACCGTTCAGTACCAACTGTTGATTGGCGACCCCCAGCTCTCGCAGTTCGGCGGAGGCGCGGGCCGCTTCATTCAATGAAGCTTCATCCGGGCGACTGACCACGACCACCAGGGTTTGAATTGCATTGGCCAGTGTTTGGCGGGTGTTCTCGTACAACAGGTGATGGGCCTTCAAGCCGGCCAACGGCCCGAGACAGGAGGTACCCCCAACATTGGTGTCTATGAAATCGCTCCAAGCGGCCGGCAGGGAAAGAAGGCGCAGGGTATGACCGGTGGGGGCCGTATCGAAGATGATGTGATCAAAACCTTCCACGGCTGCCGGATTCCCCATGAGGGCGGCAAACTCGTTGAAGGCGGCAATCTCCACCGTGCAGGCGCCGGAGAGCTGCTCCTCCATGCTCCTTACGGCCGCATCCGGCAGGATGCCGCGATAGGGACCAACCATTTGTTCCCGATAAGCAGCAGCAGCCTGTTCCGGATCAACATTCAATGCAAAGAGACCTGGGACACCCGGAACTTGGACAGGTTCAGCGGAGAGGGTCAGGCCAAGGACCTCGGCCAGGTTGGAAGCCGGGTCGGTGCAGACCAGCAGCACCCGTTTTCCATTATCGGCCAGAGCGATGGCGGTCGCCGCAGAAGTGGTAGTTTTGCCCACTCCCCCCTTGCCGGTAAAGAAGAGATTTCTTGGGGGATTATAGAGAAGGTTTTGTGGCATCATAAGTTCTCATATTTAACCCTTGATACCTGTGCAACAACGGATTTCCTGCGTTATGACGAAGTTGCTTCCAGGCACATTCAACCCGGATGGATTTGCCGACAGCTGTCGGGTCGTTAAGCCGTGTCAGGTCCTCCATTTATCGGCGTGGCGGGATAAGGAGCAGAGGCGCGGGGCTCAGCCGTGCCAGGTTGTGGCTGACGCTTCCCAGAAATAGTTCGCTGACGAAGCCGCGCCCCTGGCTACCCATCACCACAAAGGACGGATTCATATTACGCACCGCCTTGAGTATTTCAATTGCAGGGTTGCCGAAGGCCAGGCGGGTCTCTACGGAGGTTACCCCCTTGTTGCGGAGTCTCTCCTCAAGATACTTCAACCTTTCACTGTCAATGGTGTTGAACTCGTCGAGTTTTTCCATGAGATGGGGATAGATCCTGGCTTTCTCCTGGACATGCATGAGCGTTACCTGCTTGAGCCCATGGGCTGCCAGCTCTTCCAGGCAGGTAAAGGCACGATCGGCACTCTCCGAAAAGTCGGTGGGATAGAGCGCATGACCGGTAAAGTCGCACGGTTTGCCCGGCACGCTCTTGCCGTCCCCAGTATCCGAAACATCCATACGTACCAGCAGGGTTGGGATGGCCAGGTGATGGATGACGGAAGCGGCGATGCCCCCCCCGAGCATTTCACCGGCGATGGTGTCGTAACGGCATTCCACTACCACCAGTTCGCAGCCATGATCCCATGCAAGCCGGTAGGCTTCCCGGTAGGAAATACCGGATGTTGTTTTTGCCTCGGCGGCGAAACCTGCTTCCTGGAGCTGCTTACGCAATCCCTCAACATACTGCTGCAGATCTGCCTCGGCTATGCTCAGGCTGGCGGCGACAGCCTCGCTGTAGGTAAGGAACTGGGTAACCAGGCATTCCTTTACGCCGAGGTCCAAAAGCCCGCTGATACATGTTGCCAACTCGGGAGAGTGGCTTCTCGATTCCATGCAAATGAGCGCTCTTTTAAACATTGGAACCTCCTTGATAGGCCGGTTTCGGAAACCAGTGGCGGGTTCTGTTGCAGATGGCACAGACCGAGAGCATGACCGGCACTTCGACCAGAACACCCACCACGCAGGCAAGGGCGGCGCCGGATTCGGGGCCGAAGATGGTAATGGCGACGGCCACCGCCAGTTCGAAGAAGTTGCTGGCACCAATCAGGGCGCCCGGTGCGGCGATGTTGTAGGGAAGCTTCAGATTTTTCATCAAGCCGTAGGCGAGCGTTGAGTTGAAGTAGACCTGGATGGTGATCGGCACGGCGATCAGGAGCACATGGAAGAGCCGGCCGGTGATATTGTCGGCCTGGAAGGCGAAGATCAACACCAGGGTAGCCAAAAGTGCGCTGATGGCGATCGGATGGAGCTTGGGGAGGAAAACGTTGTTGAACCAGTCGATCCCGTGAGAGCGGATCAGCAGATTCCTGGTGATCACTCCGGCGGTAAGGGGGATGACGATGAAGACCGCTACCGAATAAAAAAGGACGTTGAAGGGAACGATCAGGCTCGATGCGCCTGCCACCAGGAACTTGACGATGGGGGCGAACAGCACCAGCATAAGCAGGTCGTTTACGGAGACCTGGACAAGCGTGTAGCCGGGATCGCCGTCTGTCAGGTAACTCCAGACAAAGACCATGGCGGTGCAAGGGGCGGCGGCGAGGATGATGCTGCCGGCAATATACTGGTCGGCCTCGGCCGGTGTGATGAAGGAGCTGAACACCAGGCGGAAAAAGAGCCAGGCAAAGAACGCCATGCTGAACGGCTTGACGATCCAGTTGACAAAGAGGGTGACAAAGAGCCCCTTGGGATTTTTGCCGACATTGAGCACCGAGGAGAAGTCGACCTTGAGCATCATCGGGTAGACCATCAGCCAGATCAGCACGGCGATGGGGATGTTGATCTGGGAGCCGCCGCCGAACTCAAGCTTGCGCAAGCCGGCGACGGCATCGGGGATCGCTTTACCCAGAACCACGCCGACCGCCATGCAGAGCGCCACCCAGACGGTCAGGTACTTGTCGAAAAAGCTCATCTTCTTTGTTGTCATTAACATTTCCCTCCCTGTTCATTTTCTTTTCCACCATTTCTGGAAAAGAATTCTTCAAGCCTTACGCGGATTTCATCTCTCACCCGCCGAAACTCCGGCAGTATCTCCTCTGGAGCTCCGGTGACCTGAGACGGGTCGTCGAAGCCGATGTGGATGCGCTGAACACCACCGATGAAGAGGGGACACTGCTCGTTGGCCGAGCCGCAGAGGGTGATGACGTAGTCGAACTTTTCCCCGGCGAACTCATCCAGGGTCTTGGAGCGGTGGCCGGAGATATCTATTCCCAGTTCTGCCAGGACCCGGATTGACAGGGGATTTACCCTGGTAGCCTCGGTGCCGGCGGAGTAGGCCTGAAAGCGGTCGCCCAGATAGTGGTTGACGATCCCCTCGGCCATCTGGGAACGACAAGAGTTGTGGGTACAGAGCAAAAGGACTTTCTTCTTCATAATACCTCCGAGTAAATCCGTAAAATCGGATAGATCATAGTCAATAAATTATTGGGAGCAGTTATCCTGCATATACCCCTGAAGACGCTTCTGGTCTTCTTTTGCGGTTTCAGTCGCTGAGAGAAAATTCCGGAGCACGGGGAGAAGGAACTGCTGGATCGGTGCCAATGACTTGTTTATGGAGTAGTGAATCCAGAGCCCCTCGCGCCGGCCCTTCAGCCATCCTGCTTTCTTCAGCAGGGCAAGGTGTCGGGATACGGTTGACTGGGGGAGTTTCAGCACATCCACGATGTAACAGACGCAAAGTTCGTCCACGTCAAGAAGGAGCGTCAGAATGCGCAAGCGGGTTTCATCGTCGAGAGATTTGAAGATATTAGAGATTGGTTTCATGGAAAAACAATATCCTGTAAAACGGATTTAGTCAATATCAATTAGTTTAAGTTTTTACATCGAGGTGGGATACAGATCCGATCCAATTTATTCACACTACCAGGAAAACAAATCCCCGAACTGGGAGGCGACATACCACCAAAGTCCTCAGCTTGTCAAGTGCCTTAAATCGTTAGGAATTAGTTCCAGGCTTGCCGTTTGGGGAGCAAATGCGGATTCGAAGATTGTTAGTCTTTCACTACCTGCATAGAAAAAAATAAAGCTGCTGGACCTCACTCGAATATGAATTTATTCAGATAAGCTGAAGAGGAAAGACAAAAATTTAGGGGGTATTGTATAGGGGTATATTGGATTTCAAGCTGAATAAATGCCCGTTATTATAGCATGTTGTAATAACCGTGTGATGCCTATATAAACGTTAAAACAAAGATCACCTCCAATCGGTAACGCTGCTTCCAGATGCCAAGAGAGAGATGCAGTTTTAGAGTGCATGGAAACCATATCAGACTCAAACCTACTTCTTCATAGGCAATTTCTTTCATGTGAGGAACAATTTCTTACGACTTTATTCGGCTAGGTCATACGCTCCTATGCGATTTTATTATGATTCGGTAGGTGATTACCGCCGCGATCAATAATGGCACGACTCCAAAGACGATGAAGATGACATCGGCAGGCAGACGTAGCCACTCGATGAGTCGCATGGAATTCATGAATTCCGCGGTTCCGGCATGCCAATAATCATTGTTCAGAACATCCCGAAGTTGAAGCACCCCACCGGGAAAGAGGTTTAGTACAACCATCAGTGCAAGCCCTGTTGAATATCCCATGAAATGGCTGATGTCAAGGAATTGCGGTTTTTTTAGTTTTCCCCTTTCACTCCGTTGGCGTGCCGAGGTCCGGTTTTCCATCCCTCCAGTCCTTTTGTTTAAGATAATGTATGGTATCATATGTATCATGATGGATTGAGAGGACAGGATCTGCCTTGCTGAATTTGCACGTTATCGCTGGCACCTTGATATTCCTGGTGACCCTGGTTGTCATCATGGTCCGCCCTTCAGGTGTCTCGGAGGCTGTTGCAGCGGCGGGCGGAGCGGTGTTGATGCTGCTGGGGGGATACGTTCGTCCCGGTGAAGCGGCATCATTGCTTTTGACCAGTTGGAATATCTATGGGTTCTTTTTGGGCATGATGGCCATATCGGCGCTAGCGGACCAGGCCGGTATCTTCGACATGCTGGCCCATTGGGCAGGGGAGTGGGCCCGGGGGAGTGGGGTGCGTCTTTACCTGGCCGTGTTTGTGGTGGGGATGGTGATCACGGCGTTCTTGTCCAACGATGCCACCGCTCTGATCCTTACGCCGGTTGTGTACGCACTGGTGACACGGCTGCGCTTGCCGGTGATGCCTTTTTTGTTTGCCTGCACGTTTATCGCCGATACGGCCTCTTTCGTATTACCCGTCAGCAATCCGATCAATATCCTGTTTCTTGATGCCTTTGGCGGCGGACTTTCTACGTTCCTGCGTTATCTTCTCCTCCCCAGTCTGTTTTGCATCGGTCTGAACATAGCTGTTTTCGTCTGGCTGTTCCGGTGTGACATACGGACCCGTTATACTCCAAGCGATCTGCCAGAAGTGGAATTGCCTAATCGGCAGTTCTTTAATTTTACAGCTGCCACGCTGGCTCTGATTGCCGTTGCTTACCTGGTGGGCACTGCTACTCAGTTCCCTCTCTCGTTTGTCGCATTGGGAGGGAGTGGGCTGCTTTTCGCGGGCGCGGTCCGGTATCGATGTCTGGACACGGCCAAGTTTGGCCGGGAAATTTCCTGGTCGCTGTTTGTCTTTATCACGGGATTGTTCATCATCGTCCGGGCTGTTGAAAATCTGGGGCTGACGGCAGCGTTCGGTAGGGGGTTGCTGCAACTGGCCGGTGACAGCCCGCTCCAAGCCGTTCTTATAACCGCAGGCGGCACGGCGCTCGGGGCGAACCTGATCAACAACGTGCCGATGGCCTTGGTGATGATCTCGGTTCTCGGGACTATTCATGCAAATTCTCTCAACCGAGCATTGATATACGCCTCTATTTTTGGCGCCGACCTCGGACCGAATTTAACGACTGTCGGTTCATTGGCCACCATGCTCTGGCTGTTTATCCTGCGCCGAAAAGGGCTGGAAGTTTCAACCCAAGAATATTTCAAACTGGGCGTTACGGTCGTGCCGGTTATGATTGTGATCGGATCGCTCTTAATCTGGTTGAATCTGTAAGGAGGACTGGGTATGCGGGTCATCTGCGCCATCGGCCAAAGAGGCGGGTCGGAACTGGTTAATCGCTTGGCCTGGATCGTGGGCGACAAGGCCGAATGCCTGTTGTTGCACGTAATCGACACGGGTCCGCGTCATGATTTGGAGGATTATCTGCGCGGGTCTCTGCACCGCCGGCCGGATCACGGTGAACCACCCCACGGGGCAGCCATCAAGGCCGCCGAGGAGACTGCGGGCCGGGCAGCTATCGAAGAGGCAATGGCTGCCACACAGCAAGCCGGTCTGAATGCGGAATCGAGCGTCAAAGAGGGTAAACCCGAAGAAATCATAGTTCAGGTTGCCAAAGATGTACGGGCCGAGCTCATTGTCATATGGACTGGTGAGGGCGCGGCCGGTCATCCGCATATAGGACCGGCTCCGCTTGGTCACACAGCCCGTTTTGTGATTGACCACGCGTCTTGTGATGTGTTGCTGCTGCGGGGGCCTGTTTAGTCGGAAATCATCCTCATCGCGCCGAGTGGGTCGTTCTGCCCACGGCAAAACATTAGCGAGATAAACAAGAGCGCAGACAGAGAAGCCGTCGCCGAGCTGAAGTAGAAAGTTGCGGCGGGGGAGGCGCGGTCCCAGAGAAGACCGCCGATGAGACTGGCGGGGAGTGTGGCCATCCCGACAGCAGTGGCATAGACGCCGAAGGCAGTCGCCTTGAAGTCAGGAGGAATGATGGTGGCAAGAAAAGTCTTCTGGATTCCTTCGGTAAGCCCCATGAACAGCCAGTACAGGCTGAACAGAATCCATATGGCGGTGGTGCTCACGGCGACCGCAAAGCCGTAATAGAGGCCGGCAAAGAGCACTAATCCGAGCAGGATGATCCGCTTCTTGCCGAATCGGTCAGCCGCCATCCCCGCAGGGATGGCCGACAGGGAGTAGACAAGATTGAACATCAGATACACCGCACAATCTCAAACGTGCAGAAAGCAGGGACACTGTGGCTTAGCTGAATCTAAACTTTTTCCTTATAGTTTATTTTCGATACGGTCGCCCAGGTTGTTCTTTTTAGTCTCTGATAAGAGGACGAACGGAAATTTGGGGGGTATTGTTTGGGGGTAGATTGGAATTCAGGCTGTATATATTCCAGTTATTTCAACATGGTGTAATGCGTGTGTGATGCCTATATAACACATCTAGCAAGAAGGAGTTTACGCGACTGATTTCTCAACTCAGGTTCAGTTTAAATCTGTGGTGGTGAGGCCAGTCTTGACTCGAGATTTTGATATGCGGATTTAATGATTGAATGAGGCCGACAACTTGTATGAAAACCTCTGCATCAAAGACTAAGCATTTGCTTTTGTCCAAATCACCCTGGAAGTTATCAGGAAATCCATTGTCGAAAGTAAAGTCAAAATAAGCAGCTTCGATTGTTTTATGGTCCGGAAAAGGCCACCAGAAAAGCCAGGAACCCATTGACTGGAGAAACCGATTTCGATCTGTACATCGTATAAACTGAGGATTAATTGCAGGGTTTGGTCTTTGCCGATTAACTTTGCTCGGAGGCTCAGGAAATGTTTTATAAGTCTGAATCCGAGCATGTCTGTCAAGCCTCTTGCGGCAGGTAACGCACTGCCAAAACCCCCTTAATTTTGCCTATGTCGTCGATCACCTTCTGTGACACATCGCTGTCGATATTCACCAGGGTGTACGCCATATCACCCTTGGACTTGTTCATCATGTTGTGGATGTTCAAGCCTGACTTGGCCATGGCGGTTGAAATCTGACCGACCATGTTAGGTACATTTGCGTTGGCAATGGCAATGCGGGAGTGCGATTCACGCGGCATTATTACCGTGGGAAAATTGACTGCGTTGCGGACGTTTCCGTGTTCCATATAATCGCGCACCTGCTCGGCTACCATCACCGCGCAATTGTCCTCCGCCTCTCGAGTGGATGCTCCTAGGTGTGGCAGGGCAATCACCTCCGGATGACCGATGATCCCTTTGCCGGGAAAATCACAGACATAGTAGCTGAGCTTCTTCGTTGCCAGCGCTGCGAGCATGGCCTCCTCGTTGACTACAGCTTCGCGGGCGAAGTTGAGGAGCACGGCGCCCTGCCTGACATGCGCCAGGTTATCGGCGTTGATCATTTTGCGCGTCGCCTCCACCAGCGGCACGTGGAGGCTGACGAAGTGGGAGTTTTTCAATACCTCGTCGATGTTGTTCGCCTTTCTCACCTGGGAGGGGAGGCTCCAGGCGGATTCCACGGTAATCTCCGGATCATGGCCGAATACCTGCATCCCCAGGCTGATCGCCGCGTCCGCTACCAGGCAGCCGATCTTACCGAGGCCGATTATCCCCAGTGTATGGCCGGAAAGCTCGAAACCGGCGAATTGCTTTTTGCCATCCTCGACCTTCTTTTCCAGGTCGGCGTCTTTTTCATCGAGGGCGGAGACGTAATTGAGCGCTCCGACCAGGTTACGCGACGCCAGCAGCATCCCGGCGATCACCAGTTCCTTCACCGCATTGGCGTTTGCACCGGGGGTGTTGAAGACAGGCACACCCCGGAGCGACAGGGCCTTGACCGGGATGTTGTTTGTCCCCGTACCGGCGCGACCCACCGCCTTTACGCTAGGGGGGATATCCATGCTGTGCATGTCCGCTGAACGGAGCAGGATGACATCCGGCTACGCGATATCCTTTCCCACCACGTAGCGCTCACCGGGAAGCCTTTTCAGGCCGATTGAGGAAATCTGGTTCAGAACCTGTATCTTGAATTTATTAGCCATGTTTTACCTCGAATTCTCTCATGTATTCTACCAGCGTCTTTACCCCTTCTAGCGGCATCGCATTGTAGATCGAGGCGCGCATGCCGACGACGGAACGGTGACCCTTCAGTTGAACCATCGCGGCGGCCATGGCGCCCTTGAGAAACGCCTCATCCAGCGCGGGATCTTTCAGGGTGAACGGCACGTTCATGCGTGAGCGGTCTTCCTTGGCCACTGGATTGCTGTAGAAGTTGCCGGCATCGATGAAGTCGTAAAGGAGGCGGGCTTTTTCGATGTTTTTTCGCTCGATAGCGGCGAGCCCCCCCTCCGCCTTGAGCCACTTAAAGACCAGGCCGGCGATATATGATTACATAAGTGGGGGGGTATTCAACATGGAACCGTTGTCGGCGTGGGTCTTGTAATCAAGCATGGATGCGGGCTGCGGTGCCCCTTTGCCGAGCAGGTCCTCGCGCATTATAACTATGGTAAGCCCGGCCGGACCGATATTTTCTGAGCGCCGGCGTAGATAAGGCCGTACCTGGCGACATCGACCGGTTTCGACAGGATGTTCGAAGACATGTCGCAGACGAGCGGAAGATCGCCGGTCTCCGGAGTCCAGTGGAATTCGACGCCGCCTATGGTCTCGTTGGCGGTATAATGGAAATACGCGGCATCGTTATTAAGTTTCCATTCCTCCAGCGCCGGAGCATAGGTGAAACCCCTATCTTCGCTCGATGCGATCACATTAGGTTTGAAAAAAAACCTGGCTTCCTTGATCGCCTTTTTAGACCATTCACCGGTATTCACATAGTCGGCGCTTGTCCTGGCGCCAAGCGGGTTGAGAGGGACCATCGCAAACTGGAGCGATGCCCCTCCGTGCAGGAACAGGACCTTGTAGTTGGCCGGAATCGCCATCAATTCCCGCAGTCTGCATCCGTCGCCTCCGCTATGGCAATGAACTCCTTGCCGCGGTGGCTCATCTCCATTACCGACATGCCGGAGCCGTGCCAGTCGAGCATCTCTTCGGCGGCCTGACGCAGGACCCCTTCGGGGAGTACGGCGGGACCGGCGCTGAAGTGAAAACACGGGACATAAATCCTCCTTGCTGGTTGGTACGTTAGCTATCAAATATTCCCTTACGCTGCGCTCAGCGGTTAAATTTGCCGTCCAGAGACTTTTTCACCAATGGCGGGACCAGTCCGTTTACCGGTCCGTTCAGTGAACTCACTTCCTTGACGATGGAAGAGGAGAGGTAACTGAAAGGAACGGAGGTCATCATTAAAAGTGTCTCCACATCCTGGGATATGGCACGGTTCATCTGGGCGATCTGGAATTCAAATTCGAAGTCGGTAACTGCCCGCAAACCACGGATTATTACTGTTGCCCCTCTGGCAAGCACAAAATCGATCAGCAGGCCGCCGAATATTTCAACCGTTGCCCCGAAGTTATCCTCCAGGACTTCCCTGATCAGTTCGACCCGCTCCTCTACCGTAAACAGAGCATTTTTAGTGGGATTCTCGGCGACCGCGATAATCACCTCGTCAAAGATCCTCAGGCCGCGGTTGATGATATCCAGATGGCCAAAGGTTATGGGGTCGAATGAACCGGGGTAAACGGCAATTCTTTTCGGCATGGAAGTCCTCAGCAGGTTGAGCCGTTGCATGCAGCGTTTCTACCTCTACGAATTAATATAGAATCAAAAGAAACGGACAATCAGTCGGACGGGATGCGTCGTTAAACATTGCGGTGTCGCCCTCGTGTGATCAGGAAAGACATATTTCGGGGGGCATCATACATAAATTTGAATTGGAATTTATGCAGGATGTCCCCCGAATTACCCCTGTGGATATGGAGATCGTGGCGCTCAACGCCTCGGCCTCATATTTGCTGTAGAGTTTTGCTTTTTTATCCTCTCGCGCAGCATTTCGTTCTCCAGGCTGATTTCGCCAATGCGGCGCATGGCGGCGTCTAGCTCCGCCGTATGAAGGTCCCCTTCGCGGAATTTGAGAGCTTCCTCAATCCCCTGCATCGCTTTGTCGTGCCACTCTTCCAGACGATAGATTTCGATGCACAACTCCTGGGAAAGTGTGTCAACCGGTTCGCCGCGCATCATGCGAACGGCTTCCTTCTTGCGGTTGGCGCTCCAGCGTTTAAACTCCGTAGAATTCCCTGTCGAGTTGTGTTCTCCCTCTGTCGCAACGGAGGGACCGATCAGCTTTTCCATCTTCTTCCTCCTTGGACATTAATTCCGTGCCCATGAAAACCGGGGGGCTTCTTTTCGCAGAAATGCCACGGTTCAGCTTGGGAAGTTGAAGAGCATGGATCGAAAGATTCCGGGGAGCAAATTCATCCTAAAATGAACTTGTTATTTCCCGAATTCTTTCTGTTATCGCCTCTTCCAGAGAAGGGAGCGTGGACTGAAGCGCCGGCGACAGGGTAGTGCCGAAATCCGTCGCATTCCCTATTTCTATGCCAAAAACCGCTGCAGGCTCAGGCATTTTCAATCCCATGTCCCTTCCCAGTTTTAGAAGATCGAAGAAATTCGCTCCATGGGAAGTAAAGAGGTGGAGAGCGCCTTTGCCGTCGCTGATCTCTTTCAGTTCACCTGGCTCTCCACCCGTTCCCGTGGCGGCGTCGATCAGAAATACATGGTCATACCCAACGAGGATGTCCAGGAGTTCCAGACCTGCGAGAATTATCGATGCCGTATCCGCGCCGGGGAATTTACCTTCGAGATTTTCGGTGAGGATCAAACCGATTCTGTCATCGGTTAGAATCGGATTGCCCAGTCCCAGAATCAGTATCCTGTTGTCTTTCCCGGCCAATCTATACACCTCTTTCAATAGCCCGAATTACTTCTCCCTTGCTATCCCTGATGGAAACGCTCAGGGGCATTTCCCCCGGGAGGGCGTGGGTTGCGCAGGACAGGCATGGATCGTAGGCCCTGAAGGCCATTTCCACCATGTTCAAAAACCCCTCCTTTACATCCGGGCCTTTCACGAAGGCCTGGGCGGCCTTTTTGACGGACATGCAGATCGGGCCGGCGTTGTTCTGTGTCGCCACGATCAGGTTGGCTTTGGTCAGTATCCCTTTCTCGTCCGTCTCGTAGTGATGAAACAGGGTGCCGCGCGGCGCCTCCACGCATCCCACCCCTTTGCCGGTCATCTTGAAATCCATGTTCCTGATATCTTTACTGGTAAGAAGCGGATCGTTGGCGATCATCACGTTATGCTCCGCCGCCTGGAGCGCACAGATGAGCCTTGCCCAGTGCATGGCAAGGGTGTTGTGGGCCGGTTTTCCACCCAGCACCTCGAACATCATCTCCGCTTCCTTCTGGGCGAGGGGGGTCTTCATCCCGTCGGCCACGTTCAATCGGGCCAAAGGCGCAACGCGATAGAGAGAGGTCTTGTCACCCTCCACCAGGCCGCTCCATCCCAGTTTTTTCAGGTGAGTCAGTCTTATGTAGGTCCAGGGTTCCACCCATTCGCCAATATGGTCGACATAGTCGACCGGGTCGAACTTTGCGAACTCCTTCCCGTCAGGAGTGATGACCTTAACCTTGCCGTCGTAGAAAGTCACCTTGTTATCATCATCCACCAGGCTCATGTAATAGGTCTTGAGCTTGTATGCCTCGTCTGTTATCAGCGCCAGCGACTCCTTATTTTCCAGCACCAGATCCTTGAAGAGCTTGACGGCGAACTGCGCGAATTCCAGTGAGAGGTCGGCAGTTTCCTTCACCGTTCTCCTCTCCTCTTCGGTGAAGCCTCGCGGGACTCCACCGGGAAGACCACCCTCCGGATGAGGGGCCTTGCTGAAGATGTGCCTGATGATGTCCCGGTTTCTCTTTCTGATATCGATTACCTTAAGGCCTATCTCCTTCCCTACTTTCCCTATGACGCCGAGGATGTTTCTCTCCTTCGGGTCCCCGTGGGGACCTACAACGAAATCGGGCGCGGCAAGGAAAAAGAAATGGATGTAATGGTCCTCGATGTAGAAGGCGTTGAACTCCAGTTCGCGGATGAGCCTGGCGGCAGGGGTCGGCTCCACTCCGTAAATCTGATCCAGCGCCTTGGTGGCTGCCATGTGATGGGCGGATGGGCAAACCCCGCAGATGTTGGGAACGATGCGAGTCATCTCTTCGACCGGGCGCCCTATGCAGAACCTCTCGAAACCCCGGAGTTCGACCACTTGCCAGAAGGCGTCCTCCACATCTCCCTTATCGTTCAGGAATATCTCGATTTTCCCATGCCCTTCGAGCCTGGTTATGGGGCTGATTGTTATCTTTTGCGACATTACGGGCACCTCCGGTTCTTATTTTCATCGAACTTGTGCAGGATCGATGCAGCCTGGGTGAAGCGGTAAAAATAGCCGGCAGGGTCCACTACGGTGTCGACGACTCTTTCGACCTGATCGTCGTTCTCCGCCTGGAGCAGTGACGCTATGGCAGAGAGGAATTTCGCTCCCGAGTCGCAGGAATGGCTTACCGGACCGAAGCACCCCCGGCAGGGGGTGTTTGTCGAGACACAGGTGTTGCCACACCCCGACCGGGTCGCCGGCCCCATACAGATGACCCCCTTCGCGAGAAAGCATGTTTCATTGTCCATCTCCACTTCATGGATCCTTTTCATCTCTTTTATCTCGAGTTTGAAAGGCTTCGTCTTGTTCCTTTCACACGCGTCGCACATGGCCATATGCGGGGAGAGAGTGGTCCCCTTGGGAGGGAGCTTGCCGCTTAGAACCGCGGAAACGGCATTGAGGATCAGGTCGGGAGGGGGAGGACAGCCGGGGAGGTAATAATCCACATCGATCACCTGGTTCAGCGCGTAGACATGGTCGAAAATCTCCGGCAGGATCAGCGTCTTTCCGTTTACTTCCGATATCGTCTGGGGATAGGTCCCCTTGGGGTTCACAACCGTTGGGGAGTCCCTGTATACCCAGTCGAAGATGTCTTTCTTCGATCTGAAATTCGCCAGGGCGGGAGTTCCGCCATAGTTTGCGCAGGCGCCGAATGAGAGCACCAGTTGCGACTTCCTCCTGAGGAGCATCGCCATCTCCGCATGCTCGGAGTTTCTTACGTTTCCGTGGAGAAGGGAGAGGGTGATTTCTCCGTCGTTCATTTTTTCTATGGATGAGTATTTGAAATCCATGGCCACGGGCCACAGGACAATATCCACTGCATTGGCGACATGAAGGATGGCCTCATTCAGATCGACTATCGCTTCATCGCACCCTCCGCATCCTCCGAGCCAGTATATTGCGACCTTCGGTTTTACCGCCATATTCGCACCCCCATGTACTGCCTGTAGTTTCCGGCTAGCGCCGCTTATTTTGTTTTAAAGCCTGGAAATTACCCCGCCCGTCTCCTTGCCTTCAGGAGGCCATGGCGCATTTCCCGATATTAATCGGCCCAAAAGGGGATATCTCGTTTCTCATGTCTTCGATCTCCATCGGGACCTTGTTGCCGTCAGGATCGATGGAGAAGACCATCCGCACCCGTTTGGGCTCTATGCCGAAGGAGGTGAGGACTTTCTTTATGAGAAGGATCTTCTTTCCCGTCTGGTAATTGCCGTCCTGGAAGTGGCACTCACCCTGGTTGCAGCCGAGAATCAGCACACCGTCCGCGCCTCCCTTGAGGGCAGTAAGGATATGCGTTGTATCCACTTTCCCGCTGCATGTGACAGGCACCATGTTTTTCACGATTGCCTTGACTTCAGTTTTGTCATCCAGATATCCCCAGCCGAAATTGCATTTGAAACAGAGAATATTAGGTTTGTATTCATCCATGGAGAGCATCCTTTCCCATTTAAGAGTTTACAGAGCTGCAAGCGCTCCGTTGAATTTTGTTTCCAGATCGCAACCGATCAGTTCCCTGGCAAGTGTTGGGCAGGCAACCACGCACATCCCGCATGCCTTGCACTGGAACATGTCCGTGGTGGATTTTACCTTGTTGTCACCGACGTGTTTCATCTGTGCCGAGCCGTAGTAGCAAATGGATGTGCAGATCCCGCAGCCGCTGCAGCGCTCTTCATGCACAGTCACCGTCGGCAGTTCATCCTGAAGACCGATGGAGATGCAAGCCTTGCAGGAGATACAGGGACCGCAGGTGAGGCACCTCTTCGCCTCTTCCCTGGCTTCCTTAAGGGTGAATCCTCTTTCGAAAAGCTGGAAGTGCATCCTCTTTTCCGGCGGAATCCAGACAACGTCCGGCTCGTGTTTATAATGCCGGCTTTTGGGGATGTCCTGCGCCTCGAAAGCCCTGGTCCTTCCCTCATGCATATCGAGGCCCCGCATATAGCGCTCTATGGATTCGGCAGCATACAGTCCGTCTCGCATCGCTTCCACCATGAAACCGATCTTTCTCACATCTCCGCCAAGGAAGATCCATTCCTTGGTCTTGCTCTGGAGGGAGAGCGGATCGATGGCCAGGCGACCTCTTTCATCAAGAAGCCCTTCTTTTTCCAGGGCGAGCTTGTCCGGTCCTGAACCGACGGTAATGATCAGGACGTCGCCTTCTATGAACATGGTGTCATCCGTGTCAAATTTCGGATTGAATCCGGCGTCGTCAAAAACCGAGGTGCAGAGGGGGCATTCGATCTTCTTGAATATCCCGCTTTCTCCATGGATCTTCTTGACCCCGCGGGAGTAATTTATCTCGATCCCTTCTTCCCATGCGCCCTTGATTTCTTCATGGTCCGCCGGGATGCCGTCCCTGCTCGATTTGTTTTCACATTCAAGGCAGACTACGGAGACTTCTGCGCCTAGTCTGCGCGCAGTTCTCGCAACATCGAAGGCGACATTTCCGCCTCCTATGACAGTGACTTTCTGCCCCCTGAAATAATCCTTGGTGATGTTTCCGTGGCTCACTTCGTAGAGGAAATCGTGTCCGTACATGACCCCGGACAAATCCTGTCCCTCCAGCGGATCCTTGCCGAAGGTGAGTACACGGGGGGTCGGGGTTCCCCTGCACATGAAGATCGCTTTGTACCCCTCATTCTTCAGCTTATCGAGAGTCAGTTTCCCGTCGCCGATTCTCATGTTGTATTTGACGTCAATGCCGGCGATTCGCACCAGGTTTTCAAGAGCCGCTGTGAGCACCTTTTCCGGCAGCCTGTATTGGGGGATCAGCCAGAGTGCCCCACCCAGCCTGGGTGAAGCTTCATAAACCGTCACCCTGTAACCGCGCTTGGAGAGGTCGAAGGCGCACATGAGCCCCGCCGGGCCTCCTCCGACCACGGCAACATTTTCTTTATTCTTGATGATGTTGAATTCTTCCTTTTCATCCAAGTTGTATGTGTAGCTGTCGGAGATAAACCTTTTCAGAAGCCTTCTCCTGATCGCTCCCCCCTGGGACGAATAATTGCATTCAAGTTCGCACAGCCCGCAGACATATCCGCAAACCGTGAAGAGAGGGTTCCTCTCGTACAGGTAATCCCCTATCTGTTGAACCCCCTCCAGTGCTGCGTTCGGGTCTTCCGGAAGCAGCGAGATCAGGACATTCGTCCTCTGGATGTCTTCATTGATCGGGCATTGAACCTGGCAAGGAGGAAGAAACTGCTTCACCGCCGGCTCCACCCGTGTTCTTCCCCCGCACTCAGTCTTCCACATATTTTCGCTCCTTTCCCGTTATTTGCATGGAACCGCCCTTTCGCGCACATAAATCTGCAGCGCAAATACTCCGGGATGGATGACGGCAATTCCCGTTGAATCGAGTTGGTTTGGTAAGTCGGCAGCTACATCATGTTGACGCAAAATATGAGAGTCAGATGCCAAAAGGTAGCACCGTTGGCTTGATCACTTCAAAATGCCGCTGCTTCTGTTTTTGAGAAGATTATTCACCCTGTTTTTCAATACGTCGAAATCCACCGGTTTTTCGAGAAAGTCCTCTACCGGCATGTATGAATCATCGATATCCTTGTCGCAGAACCCGAGAGGGAATTTCGAATTGACTGCAGTCAACATAAGGATAGGGACATGTTTAAGTGTTCCTTCAAATTGCCTGATTTTACGGGCGAGCTCAAAACCTGCGGAACTGTTTTCAGGAAACATGGCATCGAGTATCACCAGATCCGGCTGTTTTGTTTTCAGGCTTGCTTCCGCGCCGGGAATATTCGATTCAACGTGAACTTCATACCCGGCATCTTCAAGTACGGTTGCGGTTGCGAAAGAGAAGTCATCATCATCATCCACGATCATAATGTAAGACATGTTTTTTCTCCTTTCTCAGTTAGTTGATGCTGACAGTGAATCGGGGAACAGTATTTCAAACCTCGTACCAACATTCGGCTCACTGGCCACTTGAATTGATAATCTGTGGAGTTGAGCAACATGCTTGACTATGGCCAGGCCGAGACCATTTGAATTTTTGTTATGCGATACAGCCTCGTCAGTACGGTAATATTCATCAAATATCTTGTCTATTTTTTCAGGGAATATGCCGATACCGTGATCCTCGACAAAGGCCATTGGCCCTGCATTTGTCCGGGAACGGCACTCGACCGACACTTGGGCATTCGGATGAGAATACAGGATGGCGTTTGATATGACGTTGCTGAAAAGCATTTTCATACAGTCCTCATTGGCGTTTATCTGCACGGATTGAAGATTCGCTTCGATCTTTACCTTATTTTTTTCCGCAGTAGCCTGAACCTGGGCAATGCACCACTTTATTATTTCCGCCAAATCCAGCGTTTCAGTATTCAGAATATCCGCCGTCATCTTTTGCACATTCTCAAGTTGCAGCATTGCCTGAATTACATCGCCGAGCTTGCGGCTGCGCGCAGCGATCCTTTCAAGCAATTCAAGCGCTTTAAAAGGCAATATTCCGCAGTGCCCTTTTTGAATAAGTTGAATATTCGCGTCTATGGCAGCAAACGGGGCTTTCAGTTCATGTGTCAAGCGCAGTAAATGTTTAGTCTTTTCCTCTTGTGCTTCTTTTAATCTTTGGTTGGTGGTGCATAGTTCATAATCGCGGACTCTTACCAGGCTTGAGATGTATGATACAAGATACCAGACTACGTACCAGATAGATAAAATAGTGAAAATATGTATAAAAATAGTCTGTGGGTTGGCAGCGGCATAATCGATTAAAAGAGTATTCCTGTAAATACTGGATGGTGGGAGTATCCCTGTAAATTCCAGAATCACGCAGGTTATAAACAATATGGATGAAAAGGTGATGACCAAAAGACTTTGGATGCGGGAAAAGAAAATGCATGAGAGTACTATGTGGAAGAGATATGCAAACGCTATGACTGAATCAAGGCTTCCCACAAAATGAACAACAATAGTCAGAATTACAAGATCAAGAATTATCTGGGTCCACATATTGATTAACAGACCGCTGGCAGGACCGGTTGTTTGTAATCTGTCAGCATGCGTTTTAAACAATATGTTTATTATTATGCCAATCCCGGCAATGGCAAAAGGCCAGTTAAGATCAGGGCTCAGATTCAGATATTTGAACAGCCCATCAATATAGCTTGCCATCCCGAAAAAGATAAGCACCCCTATGACTATCCAGCGGAAGCGGCAATACCAGAAAATATGCTCAGCAAGCAGATCTTTAAAGAGTATGCTGTTAAGTAAGATTCTACAGGTATCGTTCGTCGGGGTTTGTGCCTCAGATGAAAAATCGAATACATGGCCATGCATTTTTGGCGAAGAATCCATAAGTTGTATTTACCAATGGACTGCTTAAGATAAACATTCAATTCTAGTTTCTAAACATAGGACAGCGCATGTAGAAGAGTGCCGTTCACCGTCAGGTTTTTGCCCTCATCTCCATCGTGATTTTAGGGTGCGCAGTATTTACGGGGCGTGTGTCTTCTGCATGGCAACGGTAAACCTACCAAAAGGTTTGATCAACGTCCAACTTGTTGGGAAACAGAATCCTTTAATTCAACTACAGACAAACATTGACAGGAAGTGTCGAAGGATTCAAAAAGTGAAGATCGGGAAAGGAATTAATTTTTATAGCTGAAATTAGCATAAACTTCCACATTGCCTCTGTCAACATATTATTATAATCATTTTCTAAAATATGATACACATATGTACTGCATTTCATTAGCTTATATGCATTTTTGACGGGTTAATTAGGCAGGAGTGCAAACAAAATAAGAAATAATAGAAAGATGTTTGTTAACTGATTACCCTAATATCGTTGTTTTATCGGCTGTTATGAGGAAGATCACCTTTTCTATTGTCCTTATTGACTCCGGGTTATTTCAAGATATATTTTCAAGAAAAGGAATTAATAGAATTGAAAACAGCGTTTGCGTTTGGCAAAATCGTGGAGATGCCATATGCCGAAGCGGAGCATAGGGTGCGGGAATTGTGAACTGATTGTATAACACATTCATAAAGCTGTTTACGATGGTGGGTTGATCGGTTTCGTGTTCAGCTTGTCATCCACCACGGAACAGTAGAAGTTCATCTTGCCGGCAAATTCCGGCTTGAAATCCCCTTGCTTCAGCTCGACAACCACAAAACATCTCAGCACCAGGTGATAGAACAGGAGGTCGATGTAAAAGTCTTTGTTACTGACTTCAAGGTGGTACTAACGCCCGGCGAAGGCAAAGCCCTGGCCGAGCTCCAGCAGAAATCTTTCCAGGTGGCGGACAAGCCCGGCTTCCAGCTCCCGCTCGTTAAAAGGCTCCTCCAGGGTGAGGAAGTCGAAAATGTAGGGGTCTTTCAGAAGTTGACGGGCCAGGTCGGATTGTGGGGAGGGCAAGCGCTGTTGAAAGTTGGTAACCGCCTCTCCCTGGCGTTTGTGGGCGTTGCTTTTGATCTTATGCCCGAGAGTATCGCGGCTCCAGCCCTGTTCGATGGTCTGCTGCATGTACCAGAAACGGGTGGGAAGGTCTATGACCTTTTCGATGAGGATGACGTGATGGAACCAAGGAATTCCGAACGCAAGTTACGCGGAGATAGTGGATGTGGGAAGGTTCAGTAATTGTGCCGCAACCTGCGGCACCAGATTTGTCACGGATTGTGGCAAATCCGGATATTCCCGATAGAACCTGAGCATCCGCTTGATATTCTGCTCGGAAAACCCACTTTCACTCTATAGGTCATTTACAGGGGACGCGGCGCGGGGATGAACCCGTACAAGGAGAGGTTTGCCGCCGATACCCCGTACCGGACCCTGGACGAGGCCGTGGCAGGGGCCAATGTCCTGATCTTTCCGGACCTCACCTCCGGCAACATCTGCTACAAACTCCTCAACCGTATTGGTGGCGCCGAAGCCATCGGCCCCATTCTGATGGGGATGAAAAAACCGATACACGTCCTCCAGCGGGGCGATGATGTGGCCAATATCGTCAATATGGCCGCCATAACCGTGGCGGACGCGCAGAATTCCCAGAGGCGCCCCGTTTTTATATTGGGACCGTCGATTTCATTTGTATTCGTTTCAACTCACCGGATATAATGATAATCGGGTGCAAATACTGTTGCGATTATCAAAATGTGAATATTTGATGACTTCATTAAGTTATAGCACTTAGAGTAGGCAACATCATGAGCAAAGGCCAAGACAGTGAGAAAGCCACAAAAAAGGAAACCAGCAAAAACCCCGAAGGGAAAAAAGGCCGAAAAAGAAGATCAAAAAGAGGGGTGTAAGCCGAAAGCGCCGGTAAAAGCCGGCAGAGGGTAGGGAGGGAAGGTCTCCTACACGGTAATGGCTAGCAACCAGCCGTGACCCCGAGTTATGCGTCGGCCCCTCGCGAGGGGGGCGGCGAAGCGTTGACA
>Ga0326728_10006580_pt1 | contig 31076 bp, 23 predicted proteins | sample MB3enrmetagenome_FD_207602 | JGI IMG/M metagenome (GOLD analysis project Ga0326728, IMG submission 207602) | Lab enriched peat soil microbial communities from McLean, Ithaca, NY, United States - MB31MN | ecosystem: Environmental > Terrestrial > Soil > Wetlands > Peat | place: USA: New York...
ATAAGCTGGTTCCACTGACTAACCCGGCGTGGCCGAAAGACAAAAGCAAAAACCCTCTTCAGAAAGAAAAACTGTCGGAGATGTGCCCGGTCTAAAATGTCGGAGCTCCGCCCGGCCATTCACTTTGGGTACACACCGAGCTTCGCAATGACCCAGTCCGCCGCCAGATCCAGCCCATAAGTGGACAGTGAGGCGCGACTGATTCGAGGTCATCCCGACAGCTTTACCAGTTCCTGCGCTTCGTGCCGCGGCCCCAGGATCGAAATCCGCGGAATCCGTCCGCGCACCATTGCAACCTCGTCGCAGCGGTGCAGCCGCGGGCAGCTCTGGCAGTCTTTGAAGATTTTGTCGGGCAGCTCGGCCTTGTCTTCGACGATGCGGAACCCGTGCTTGAAAAAGAAGTCGGGAATACGCGTAAACAGGCACACCGACTGAATGCCGTGCGTCTCAGCTTCTTCAATCAACCCGTTCAGAATTCCGCCGCCGGCGCCCTGGCTCTTGGCCTCGGGCTTGACGACGATCGAGCGCACCTCGGCTAGGTGCGGCCCATAGAGGTGCAATGCGCCGCAGCCCAGAAAAACTCCGCCGTCCGACTCGGCCACGGTAAAATCACGGATGTTTTCGCAGATTTCAGCAAACGGACGCTTCAGCAAAGTGCCGTCTGAGGAGAGCGAGTTGACCAGGTCGTAGATAATTGAGGCGTCGTGCAACAGCGCTTTACGCACCAGCATCGGCAACCTCCACGGCCTCGTGTGGCAAAAGCTCCTCCACACGGCGCGCAGCCTCTCCAAGCGCCTGGCGCACGCGTCCGCGCGCGGTACCGCCCACCACATCGTGGCAGTCAAGCGTCTCATCAAGCGAAATCGCCGCGTGAAAGTCCGTGTCGAATTCGGACCCGAACTGGCGCAGCTCATCGATGCTCAACTCACCCAGCTCCACACCCTTCTCGAGCGCAAACCGCACTGCATTGCCGATCTTCTCGTGGGCCGTTCTGAACGGTACTCCCTTATGAACAAGGTACGTCGCTGCAGCCATCGAATTCAGATAGCCCGACTGCGCTGCCGCCTCCATGCGGTCGTGCCTGAAGCGTAGCGCCCGTGTGAATTGTGGCAAATGCTGCAACATTCCCTCCAGCGCATCGGCCACCGCAAACACAGGCTCCTGCGTTTCCTGCAAGTCCTTATTGTATGCAAGCGGCAGGCCCTTCAGCAGAGTGGCAATCGTGGTGCACGCGCCCAGCAGTCGCCCGCTCTTGCCGCGCAAAAGCTCAGTCAAATCAGGATTTTTCTTCTGCGGCATCGCACTCGATCCCGTCGAGAATGCTTCGGGCAGATCGATGAATCCATACTCGCTGGTTGCAAACAGTGTGATCTCTTCGGCAAACCGCGAGATGTGAATTCCCACCGTCGACGCAGCCTGCGCATATTCGAGTGCAAAGTCGCGGTCGCTGGTTGCGTCCATCGAATTCGCCGTCGGCGCCGTGAATCCGAGCTCATGCGCGGCAATTGTGCGATTGAGAGCCAGCGTTGCGCCGGCAATCGCCCCCGAGCCAAGCGGGCAATAGTTCAGCCGCGCCGCGCAATCCTTCAGCCGCGACACGTCGCGCAGAATCATCTCAACATACGCAAGAAGCCAGTGCGCAATCAGCACAGGTTCTGCGCGCTGCAGATGCGTGTAGCTGGGCATCGCCGCGTCGCCCGCCTTACGCGCCTGTTCGACCAGCGCCAGAGCCCACGCGGCAAGTTGCTCGACTGCCTGCCCGATATGCTGCCGTACGTAGAGCCGCATGTCGGTAGCGATTTGCTCGTTGCGGCTGCGGCCAGTGTGCAGCTTGAGTGCCAGGCTGCCGATCTCCTCGGTCAGTTCGAGCTCGACGTAGTGGTGTACGTCTTCGGCCTTCGAGGCGAGGATTCCGGGCGCCATGCTCAGCGCACGGTCTACTCCGGGCTCGCCGGCCGCTTTCAGGAACTCATCGCTCGAGAGTTCGGCCGCACGTTTACGCGCACGCGGAATAATCGCGTCAAGTCCGTGCAGCGTGGTCTCAAGCTCGGCGGCCGTAAGCGCACCTGCCGCTGCAATCATGCGGGCGTGCGCCTTGCTGGCCGCGATCTCCTGCGGCAGCAAGCGCCAGTCGAAGGGCAGGGAACGCTGCCAGAGCTCGAAGCCGGCGTCCAGCGGCTCGCGAAACCGCCCTGACCACATCTTGGCCGATTGTTGATTATTCGACATTCGCCTTTTCCAGATTCTCCAATGGCTGATAAGCCCGGTTCGCTACTGTTTCAGCCCACCCAGCAGCAGCAGCAGCAGCGCCTTTTGCGCGTGCAGCCGGTTTTCAGCCTGATCGAAGACGATCGACTGCGGGCTGTCAATCACCGCGTCGGTCACCTCCTCGTTGCGTCGCGCAGGCAAGCAGTGCATGAACACCGCTCGGCTCGAGGCCTTCGACATCAGCGCCTCATTTACCTGGAACGGCCTGAAAATCGGCGCCCGCTTGGTGGACTCGTGTTCGAAGCCCATGCTGACGCAGACGTCGGTGTATATGGCGTCGGCGCCTTCAGCCGCGGCTTGCGGATCCTGCATCAGTCGCACCTCGCAGCGATTGCGTTCGGCAATCTCGCGAGCGATGGTCACAATCTCAATGTCGGGCGAGTAGCCGCGCGGCGTTGCCACTGTCACGTTCGCGCCGAGTTGTGCCCCCGCCAGCATCAGCGAGTGGCAAACATTGTTGCCGTCGCCAACGTAAGTAAAGTTGAGTCCCGCCGCGGCGCCGAAATGCTCTTCAATGGTCATGAAGTCGGCCAGCGCCTGGCAGGGATGCTCGAAGTCAGAGAGCGCGTTGACTACCGGCACGCGCGAGTTCGCAGCCATCTCGGTGATGGTGTCGTGCGCGTAGGTGCGCAGCACGATCACGTCGACCCAGCGCTCCAGATTGCGGGCCACATCGGCGATCGTTTCGCGCTCGCCCAGCGGGGAACTGGTCTGGTCGACGAAGATGGCGTTGCCGCCCATGGTGTTGATGCCAGTCTCAAAGGCCAGTCGCGTACGCAGGCTGGCTTTCTCGAACATCAGCACCATCTGTTTCGCGTCGAGCGCGCGGCGATAGGCGCCGGGATTGCGCTTTACGTCGTGGCCCAGCTTGAGAATGGCACGTACTTCGCTGCTGGAAAGGTCCGAGATGGAACACAGGTCCTCGCCGGCCATGCGCTCGATTGCGGCCTGGATATCGGGATCCGTGTCCACTGAAACCTGTGGGAGGGGCTGTTCAATCGCCGCCCGGGTAGCCATATCAGTGTCCTCCTGTGGTCGGCAGCGCGCTGTGCGCCGCCGCGTGTTCGGTGAAGATTGCATCGAGCGCGCCGATGGCTTCATCCACATGTTCGCGCTCCAGAATGTACGGCGGCAGGAAGCGCAGCACCGTATCGCTAGTGCAGTTGATGATAATGTGGCGCTTGAGCATTTCAGCCACGGTCAGCTTAGCCAGATCGGCTGAGTCGAGTTCGGCCGCAAGCATCAGTCCCTTGCCGCGCACGTCAATAATCGAGTCGTGGCGGCCGGCCAACTCGCGCAGCCGCTTCTGAAAGTAGTCGCCGACGTGGGCCGCGTGTTCCAGCAGGCCCTCCTGCTCCATATGATCGATGACGGCAATGGCGACAGCGCAGGCCAGAGGCCCGCCGCCGAAGGTGGTGCCGTGCATGCCGGCGTGAATGGCGCGCGCCACTTCCTCAGTGCACAAGACTGCTCCAAGAGGAATGCCCCCCGCGAGGGGCTTGGCCAGCGTGGTCACATCCGGCTCAATGCCGTAGTGCTGGTACGCGCACCACTTGCCGGTGCGGCCCATGCCGGCCTGAATCTCATCCGCAATCAGCAGTGCGCCGGTCGATGTTGCCAATGCCCGCGCTTCAGTAAAGAACTCCTGCGAAAGCGGTCTTATGCCGCCTTCGCCCTGAATCGCTTCAACCAGGATCGCGCAAACCTCGTTCGAGAACTTTGCGCGCAGATCGTCCACATCGTTGAAACGCACAAACTCCACGCCGGGTACAACGGGCGCGAACGGATCGCGATACTTGGCCTTGTAGGTCGTCGACATCGATCCGAAAGTGCGGCCGTGGAAGCTCTGCTCAAGGGCGAAGAACTTCGTGCCGATGTTTGCGCCCTCGCTGCGGCGCAAGCCCGCGTAGGCGCGAGCAAGTTTCAGCGCGCCCTCCCACGCCTCAGTTCCGGTGTTCGAGAAGAAGCAGCGGTCCAGGCCGGTGCGTTCGGTAAGACGCAGTGCGAGCTCGGCCTGCCCCTCATGATAGAAGAGGTTCGATGTGTGAATGAGCGCGCGGCTCTGGCGCGCAATGGCCTGTTCAATCACCGGGCTCGAGTAGCCCAGTGCGTTGACGCCGATACCGCTCAACAGGTCGAGATACTTCTCGCCCTGCTCGTCGACGATATGTACTCCCTCGCCGCCTACAAAAAGGATGGGGCTCCTTTCGTAGGTCGACAATAGCAGCCGCGATTCCGCGGCTTTGATTCGATCGAGTTTCGTCAATTCAATCTCTCCTCAAGAGCGGGCCCGCGACCTCTCTCGGTTGCTCCCGCTCGATCCGCGCGGGCGCCTCAGCCCGCCATCCAAACCTCTTTCGTGGGCCTGAGCCGCGCTAGGCCACCATCACCTCGGTGCCGTAAGCCACGCGCGAGCTGCACAGGTCGGGTAACGATCCTGCAGCCTCGGCGGGCAAGATTCGCACGCGCTTCACGCCGTTCAAAAGCGCTTCACGGCATGCGCCCAGTTTGGGCAACATGCCTCCTGTAACTACTGCGCTCTTGGCCATCTCTGCTATCTGATCGATTGACAGCCAGCGCAGCACTTCGCCATTCGCGCCCTTTACTCCGGGCACATCGGTGAGAAACACCAGCGCATCGGCCTTGCAGGCAATCGCGCAGGCCGCGGCCATCTCGTCGGCGTTCACGTTGTAATACTCGCCGTCGAAGCCGAGCGCCATCGAAGAGAGCACCGGCACGCCGTTCAACTGCCAGATGGCTTCAATCCAGCGCGGATCGCTGGCCGCAATTTCGCCGACAAAGCCAAGATCGGGCACGGTCCGCTTCTTACGCGCGCGAAAGATCAATCCGTCACCGCCGGAAAGCCCCATGGCCGGCTGGCCCAGCGCGCTCAGCGCGGCAACCAGACCCTTGTTTACGCGGCCGGCAAGCACCATCAGCGCCACGTCGCGCGTTTCAGCGTCGGTCACGCGCAGCCCGTTCACAAACTCGCTCTGCTTGCCCAGCGCCTTCAGCATTTTGGTGAGCTGAATTCCGCCGCCATGCACAACGGCCACATGATTGCCGTCGCGCGCCAGGTCGGCAATCGCGCGCACGCACCTTTCAAGAAGAGCCGGAGTTTCCAGTCCCGCACCACCCAGCTTGACTACGTACTTCATTCCAGGCCCTCCGACTCACCCCAACCGAGCACGATATTCATGTTTTGCACAGCCTGGCCCGCGGCGCCCTTCAACAGGTTGTCGAGGCAGCTTACAATCACCGCGCGGCGGCCGCCTGCGTCAAGCTGGAAGCCGACGTCGGCGTAGTTGGTGCGCACAACGTATTGAATCTGCGGCAGCGTCTTGCTGTAGAAGCGCACCATCGGACTGCCGGCAAAGAACGATTCGTAAACCGCGGCGACGGAGGCGCGGGTCTGTGGTTCTTTGAACTGTACGTAAATCGTCGAGAGAATTCCCCGCGGAATAGGCAGCAGATGCGGCGCAAACACGATATCGCCGGCGTTGACGCCGATCTGCTCCAGCAGTTCGCCGGTGTGGCGATGATTGAAGACACCATAGGCCGAAAGATTGTCGGCCGCGTACATGAAATGTGTCTTCGGCGTTGGCGCCTTGCCGGCCCCGCTCACGCCGCTCTTCGAATCGGCCACGATTCCGTGTTCAAGGTCGATGAGTCCTGCCGCAACCAGCGGTCTCAGCGCCAGGATGATAGAGGTCGCGTAGCAGCCAGGGTTGGCGACCAGCTTTGCGCCTGCCACCAGTTCACGATGCAGTTCCGGCATGCCATAAACCGCCAACGCCTGTGTTGCCGCCGCCTGCTCCGTGCCCTCATCCTCGAAGTTGTATGCCGCGCGATGCGCCGCCTCAGTCAGGCGCCACGCGCCGCTCAGGTCGATCACGCGCAGGCCATGCTCGAGCGCCTGGGGAACCCACTCGCGCGATTGCTCGTGCGGCGTGGCCAGAAACAATACGTCAACGCCGCGTTCGGCCAGCAGCGCCCACGAAAACGGCTCAAGCCGTAGATTGCTGCTGCCGTTGCTGCCGCCAAGCTGAGGATGAATCTCCAAAAGCGGAATTCCGCCGCGCTCAGAGTCTTTCTCATTCACGCGGCCGGCAAAGACCGGCGGCAGGCCCTTAAGGCGAGGATGGTGCAGCAAAAGCCGCGCCAGCTCCGCGCCGGCGTACCCTGAAACGCCAACCAGTGCGGTTTGTACTTTCCTGGTCATGATTCAAGCAGCGTCCTGATGCGCGTTTCCACATCGGTTGCGCGGCGCGGATCGATGCAGATGACCAGCACCGTGTCGTCTCCGGCGATAGTGCCTATCACTTCGGGCCACAAAGCGCGGTCGAGCGCCGCAGCCACCGGCTGCGCCCCGCCCAGCACCGTGCCCACCACCACCTGGTTCATCGCCTGCCGCACGCGCAGCGCAAAGCTATCAAGCATCTCTTCAAGCGACGGCGGCGTATCATCCACGACCACCGCACCGTTGCCGCGCCCGTTGGGAAGGGAATAACCGCCAGGCCCTTTTGACAGCCGCAGCTCGTGCATGTCGCGCGAAAGCGTCGCCTGCGTTACATGAAAACCGCGCCGGCGAAGCTTGCGCCTGAGCTCATCCTGGCTGGTTACCGCCGAGCTCGAAAGCACCTCTCGAATTGCGTCCAGCCGTTGGGTCTTCATGGCAGCGTCCCGCAGAGGAAAAGTGAAGGCGCGGTCCGCCTGGTGGAAACCGCGCTCGTATAAATATACAAGAGAATGAATAAGTATGCAAAGGGGGGCGGATTCGTAATCTGAAATTAACAATGCGGGACCGGCTGCCCGAGAGCGATCCGGGGCCTTCCTTAGGCGACTGGCATCTTCTTTAGCCGTTTCGCGTCGTACATCGCCCGATCTGCCCGCGCCAGCAGGCTGTCGAGTGTTGCGGAGTCATCCGGACGCATGGTTACGCAGCCCACGCTGAAACTCAGCACCGGCGGATGCGTCCGCCCGCGATTGGCGACCTTGGCTGAAACCTGGAGTTGGCGCGCGGCCTGTGCGATGTGCTCCTCGCTAAACTGCCCTGCAACGGCAAACTCGTCGCCGCCGATCCGGCCCAGCACATCGGTTTCGCGGAAGGACGACTTCATAATCTCAGCCACCTCAATCAGAAGGACGGAACCTGCCTGGTGGCCGAGAGTGTCGTTTGTCTTCTTCAGGTCGTCAAGATCGACGAACATCACTGAGAATGGTGTGTTCAGGCGGCGCGCGAGGCGCAGTGCCTGCTCCGCAAGCAGGCGGAAGCCGCGCAGGTTATAGAGGTCGGTGAGCTCGTCGCGCAGCGAGAGATCGCGTACCTCGGCTTCCATGGAGTTGATACGGCGCGCGAGGTAGATCAGGATGGCGAAACTGACCATGACGGCAACCGTGCCGAGCATGGCCGTGGTGTAATAGGCCGGCATGCGGCTATCGCTGATGAAATGCGCTCGTATTGCCTCGCGCAGATAGGGCAGAACTAAGATCAGGGGCACCAGAACCCGCGCCACCTTGCTGCCCGACCCCTCGCCGACGAAGATATTAAGGATGCCTCTTTCGGTTCGCCGCATCACGAAGACGGCGCTCAGCAGAAACATGCAGATCATGGTCTGCGCGGAGGTTGGCACAGGCGTCTGCGAGTCAAAGAGGTGCGAAAAGGCGATGAAGTGACCGGTTACGACGGTAAGAACCACTGCTGCCTGCCAGAACGTCAGAAAATCGGCAACCAGCACCAGGGCGTGCCCGCGCACGGAAGTGAACATTTCGGCAATCCCGAGAGAGGCAAATCCGAGCGCAGTTTGCAAGGCCATTCTGCTCCAAAAACCGGTCCAAGCAGACTGCCCCGGAGTTGCAACAGTGTCGATGCCAAGCGAGACGTGGAACGCACATTCAAAAATGACGTCCAACGAAAGGAGGACGACAAAGCTGGCGAGCAGAATTGAAGTGAGGCGGCGTGTCCTTGAATAGCGAACATCAGAAAAAGCGAGGCTCAGCCCGCTGAGCGTTGTCAGCAGCATTGCCTGCAGGTTCATGGGACTCCACCCGGGCAGAATACCCGGTTCCACTGCGCGCCACAGCCAGCCGGCGATACTCGCCAGAACAATAAGCGTGGCGGCGCAAAGGACGACGCGCTCAGTGGTCGCCAACTTGTCGCCGATCTCGGAGTCGAGTTCGCTCGAGGGCAAATCCTGGGGCAAATTGAACATCATTCAAAAAGCGGGGCCGGGCTGTCAGTCGTATGGAAATCCTAATCCGGCTACGCACCAGTTTATCGCGCCACGATCGTTGCGGGTCTGTAAAGTGGCGAACTTCTCGTCCCTGAAGAGTGCCAGCCGGTTCCTTCCAGGGAGATTCTCGTCGAGTAAGTAGTATCTCCTCAGCTGCCAGGCCATCGCCAGCGCCGGTTCGCGCTTGATACACTCTGGTTTGGCCGTTTTTCATGCCGCATAACTCCAAATGATTTCTCCCATCTCGACACTCAACGACCTGTTTCTCCGCGTGGCCTCGGCGGCAAATCCCAGCGCCGTGCTCTGGCAGGATTCTTTTGGCCAATGGCAGCCAATTTCTTCAGACCAGATGTACCAGCGAGTGCGCACATTGTCGCGAGCGTTGCTCGCATGGGGCGCCAGGAAAGGAGATCGCATTGCCCTGATCGGCGAAAACCGTTGGGAGTGGGCGGTTTCGGATTTCGCCATCCTGGCTATCGGCGCCGCCGACGTGCCCATTTATCCCACGCTGACCGGTGAGCAGGTTGCAGCCCTGCTGCACGACGCCGATTGCCGCATCGCCATTGTTTCGACGCGGCAGCAGTTCGACAAGCTCAACGCAGTTCGCGAGCAAACCAATCTCGAGCGGATCGTGATGATGGACTCGCCCGCGCCTGAGGGCGCAATCGCCATGAGCGAGATTCTGGCGGACGCGGATGCGCCCGGCAGCGAACGAGATCCCGTCTTCGACGCGCTCGTCCGGTCTGTGAGTCCGGGCGATCTGGCCACTCTCATCTACACCTCCGGTACAACGGGCGAGCCCAAGGGCGTCGCGCTCACCCACGCAAACATCGCCGCCAACCAGAATTTTGCCTCGGCCGACTTCTACTTTGACTCTTCCGACGCCTGCATCTCCTTTCTGCCGCTCTCGCACATCACTGCCCGCGCCCTCGACTATGTGATGTTCAGCTACGGGGTGCAGATCGCCTATTGCTCGCAGTTCGACAAGCTTCCCCAGGCCATGAAGGAGGTTAGACCCTCGGTCATTGTTGGCGTGCCGCGAGTCTTTGAAAAGATTCGACAAGCAGTAGAAGAGAGAGCGAGCGCATCGCCCATCAAAAGGCGAATCCTTGCCTGGGCCCTGCGTGTGGGCTCGCACTCTTGCGCGACGGTCTACGCCGACCGGCAGCCTTCGTCGCTTATGTGGAAGCTGGCTCGCAAGCTGGCCTACTCGAAAGTGCGTGAGGCATTCGGAGGTCGTGTACGCATCTTTGTCTCGGGGGGCGCGCCCCTGGGCATCGATACCGCTCGATGGTTTGCCTCGGTAGGCATCGCGCTCTGGGAGGGTTACGGGCTCACGGAGACTTCGCCCCTGATTGCTCTCAATACTCCTGTAAAGCAGAAGATGGGCTCGGTGGGCGCCCCTTTGCCAAACGTCGAGCTGAAGTTTGCAGAGGATGGGGAACTGCTGGTGCGGGGTCCTTCAGTCTTTGCGGGATACTGGCAAAAACCGGCCGTCAATGCCGAATGCTTCGATTCCGAAGGGTGGTTCCGCACCGGCGACATCGGGCATCTCGACCAGGACGGGTTTCTCTTCATCACCGACCGCAAAAAGGAGCTGCTGAAAACATCGGGCGGCAAGCTGGTGGCTCCTCAGCCAATTGAAAGCAAGCTCAAGAACTCCGTTCTCGTTTCCCAGGCCGCGCTGGTAGGCGACAAGCATAAGTTCGTCTCGGTGTTGATCGCGCCCAATTTTCAGGCGCTTGAAGCGTGGGCACTGAGGCACGGAGTCTACGCGAACTCGCGCGAAGATCTGGTGGCCGACAGCCGGGTGACTGCGCTTTACGGGGAACTTGTGCGCGAAGTGAACAACGGACTTGCCAACTTTGAGACGCTCAAGCGCTTCCGCGTCGTCGCAGATGAGTGGACCCAGGAATCGGGGATTCTGACCCCCTCGATGAAGCTCAAGCGCCGCGTCATTACCGATCGATATGCGGAGGCGATCGGCGAACTTTACGCCGACGAAGCAACTTCACGCGGCGAATAGGCGCGCCCAGGCGGCGCTCGAAGTGCACCCGCTTGTCCCACATCGCCTTTAAACCGCGGAAGAAAGGCGCGCCCCATGCGCCGACCGCCAGAATGCCGCCAAAGAGGATCACCGCATCGATGCTTTCCCGACCGGCGCTCGACCAGTAGGCGTCGGGCTGCAGGTTGAGCCAGAGCGAGAATTCATCCAGCGTGAGCGCCGCGCCCACTCCGTAGCTCACCGACATGAGACGGCTGAAGAAGATCGAAGTAGGCGAGTGCGAACGGCCCAGGTCGAGGAGCCAGCCATAGCCCACCATCAATAGAATCAGAATGCCCCAGACCAGGTGATGGATGTGCAATCCCCGCACCATCACCCACTGGAAATGTCCTTCATGGTTCTCAATCCGATGAACCAGGATGCGCACCCCGACAAAGGTAATCAAGAAAGATAATGAGGCGATAAACATGCGCCGCCGCGGCCGGTCGGGGATGGTGCTGCGAATCAGGTAACCCAGACGGGTTAACTGCAGCAGCACAAGCAAAACGACGACTACCACGCTGACGAAGGCCAGCAGCAGCAACGCTCCAAAACCAGGCATAATCCATATTGAATCACCCCTGCACCGGCCGGCCCCAGGAATCTGATTCCCGGTCTGCACCGCCGGCCACTGACCTTCGTTTCTCCCGTGACCTCCCTCACACTTTCCTCTTTACAGCGGCAGAGTAAACTGATTAAGGCGTTGAGACCGGCGGTCCCCTTCGCGCCGGGCTCCTATCCTGAACTGGAAAGTCCAAGAGGAGAATTCCACGATGCGAGTTGCATTACTGACCGGCGGCGGCGATTGCCCCGGATTGAACGCCGTAATCTATGCGGCCGTGAAGAAAGGCATTAATCATTACGGAGACGAATTCATCGGCTTTCTGAACGGCTGGCGCGGCGTGCTCGACAACAACTTCATCCTCCTCACTCTTGAAAACATCGACGGCATTCAACTGAAAGGCGGCACCATTCTCCACTCCTCGCGGACCAACGTGAAGAAGATTCCCGGGGGCATTGAGAAGGTGCAGGAGGTGCTGAAGGCCAACAAGATCGACGCGCTGATCGCTCTGGGGGGCGACGACACCCAGTCGGTGACGCTTTACCTGAGCGAGAACGGCGTACCTTCGGTGGGCGTGCCCAAGACGATTGACAACGATATCAGCGGTACCGACGAGACCTTTGGCTACGACACGGCGGTGTCGATCGCCACCGAGGCAGTGGACCGCATCCACACGACGGCCGATTCGCATAACCGCGTCGTCGTGATTGAGGTGATGGGCCGCGATGCCGGCTGGATCGCTTATGCCGCGGGCATTGCCGGCGGAGCGCACGTGATTCTGGTGCCCGAGCGCGAGATCGATATCGACCACGTTTGCGCGCTGCTCAAATACAACTACGACCACGGCAAGCACTACGGCGTGGTGGTAGTGGCTGAGGGTTGTCATTTGCCCGAGGTCGGCCAGGTCATCGATGCCACCCAGGTCGATTCCTTTGGCCATGCACGGCTCTCCGGCATAGGCGAAGCCCTGGCTGAGCTGATCGAGAAGAAGACAGGCTACGAAACCCGCTCAGTCAACCTGGGCCACACCCAGCGCGGCGGCGTTCCCACCGCATACGACCGCCTGCTGGGCCAGCGTTACGGGCTCCACGCCATCGATATGGTTCATGAAGGCAAGTGGGGCCGCATCGCAGTCTTGCGGGGAATCGATATTACCGACATCACCATCAAGGAAGCGATCGCTACCAATCGGCGCCTCGACCAGCGCTTCTTCGACGTGATTGCGGATCTTGAAGCGAAGGTCTAGAGCGGCGAATCATTGGGCTATAAAGCAAGCAGGCCGCCTGAGAGCGGCCTGCGGCGTTTCAGCCGCGCTGAATGAAGCGCCGGAAGTCCCAGCCGCTCGCCAGGGGGGCTACATAGCGCCAGGATTACTGCGATCTGTGCATCATGCTCTATCGACTCTACAGACCGGGGGATTTCGCTGAACTCTATCGCGTCGAAGAGGCGTGTTTTGTGCCGCCGTTCCGATTCAGCCGATCCTACATGCGCCAGATTGTCACCAGCCCCGATACCGCAACCTGGATGGCTGAAGAAGACGGGACTATCGCCGGATTCGCAGTTGTCGAGTGGGCCGTTGAGTCGAAACAGCCCACGGCCTATATTCAGACGATTGAAGTCCTTCCCCAATTCAGGCGCATGGGAGTTGCCGGCGAGTTGATGCGCAGGCTCGAGGATTCTGCAATCAAAGCCGGCGCGCATATCATCTGGTTGCACGTTGACGCTGAAAACGCGGCGGCGCTTCGCCTCTACGAGGCCCACGGCTACTCGCGCGAGGGCAGGGAAGAGAACTACTACCCCCGTGGCCGCGACGCGCTGATTTACGTGAAGCTGCTATCGCAGGAACCGGCGCTCGCTTCGCCCGACTGCGGTTGATCACGAATGACGACACACGACCCACGGATCACTGACCGCTGGCGGAAGCACTCTTGATGAACGCGGCCACGCGGTCGTGAAGTTGCTTGTCGCACTCGCTGCGCACGTAGACCATGTGCCCGGCTTCGTACCAGTCATACTCAATGTTCTTGGCCAGCGAAGCGGGGATGGGCAGGTGCTTTTCTTCGTATTGGGCCGCGAAAAAGGGTGTGGCCAGATCGTAGTAACCGCCGTTCAGCATCACCTTGAGCCGCGGGTTCATCTTCATGGCGTCGGCAAGATCGCTCTCGACATCCAGCCCGAAGGGATTGTCATTGTGCTTGAAATCCCAGCCCTGATTGTTCCATACCTCAATATCGGGCAAATAGGTCTGTCCTTCGCCATACTTCAACACGTTGCGCACATATTGGTTGAGCAACGCCACGTAGGCTGCCGAGATCGCTTCGCTCTGTGGATCGTAATCCGCCTTCTGGCTCAGCGGATCGATGGTGGGTCCGGTGAAGCGCGTATCGTAACGGCCGGTGGTCAGATCGTCGCTATCGGCGAAGGTCTTTTCGAACTCGCCGCCGTCCACGCGAAGATTCGCCTTAAGCAGATAGGCAACCGGCAGCCCCGTGTATTCGTGCAACTTCCCGGCCACCGCCTGCTTCTCTTCGTCGCCAAGGTCCGTGCCCAGCGCCAGCGCGTGCGAATACGGGCCCATGGCATACTCTTCCACTTCTTTCAGAAACGGCTCCAGCGCGGCCGGCTGCTGGGGCAGCTTCTTGTGGTACCAGGCCGTAGCGGCATAAGTGGGGAGCGCCAATACAAAGGGCAGGTCCACGCCGGGAGTGCCCTTCGCGCCGTCGATGAAAGTACTGAAGTTGAGAACCTGAGACAGCAGAATGACGCCATTCAGGTCGATCGATTTCCGTTCGTCCAGCATCTTGGCCAGCACGGCTGACCTCGTGGTGCCATAACTTTCGCCAAAGATGAACTTCGGGCTGTTCCAGCGGTTGTACCTGGTGATGAATCGCGCAATGAACCGTGCAAATGCTCCAGCGTCCTGGTCCACGCCCCAGAAGCCCTTCGACGCGTCTTTTCCAATGAGTTTGCCGAATCCCGTGCCGGGCGCATCGATAAACACCAGGTCGCTGGTGTCGAGCAGGGAATTGGCGTTATCGACCAGCTTGTAGGGCGCGCCGGGCAGGTGCTGATCGCCGTCGGTGACCACGTGCTTGGGACCGAGGGAACCCATGTGCAGCCATACCGTGGAGCTGCCCGGACCGCCGTTGTAGAAGAAGGTGAGTGGCCGGCTCTCGGGCGGGGTGTCCTTTTTGAAGTAGGCAACATAGAACATGCGCGCAACGGGCGGCGCATCCGCGGGATCCTTGGGCGCCGAAAGCGCGAGCTGGCTGCCGGGCTCGGGCTTGCCGTCTGGGCCGAGCTGCGCGTCCTGTGCGTCGGTCGAGCCTACCGTAATGGTGCCTGCGACGGCGGTATAGGCGATACGCATCCCGCCTGCATCGAGCTCTCCCTGCGTGGTGGAGTCGGGCGGAGCTGCATCCGAGGGCTTATCCGCGGGCGCGGAATGGGGCGAGGGCTTCTCGTCCTCGGCTTGCGCCATTGGTGGTGTGAACAGCAAACAAGGCAAAAGCGCAGCCGCCAGCGCCGGAGCTGCAAAATGAAGGCATGGTCTCATTGGGGGGATCTCCGTATAGGGATTTGTTATCTGGCCAGAACCGTGCTAAAACCCGGACACGGCCCACAGATTTGCCGGGCTCTTCTGAAGACGTGGGATTCACTTCTTATCAAACGGCTGTTTTTCCGTGATGCGCGGCCTCTCTTCGGCCTGAAGCTGTTTTGAAACTGCCTCAACTTCTTTGAAGGCCCGCAGCAGGTTTCCGCCCAGGATCTTGCGGCAGTCTTCAGCCGAGTAGCCGCGCGCCATCAGCGCAGCGGTGATTTTGGGCAAGTCCGCGGCCGAGTCAATGCCTTCAGGTAATTGGCCGCTCACGCCATCGAAGTCAGAACCCAGCCCCACATGGTCAATGCCGGCCACTTTTGCAATGTGATCGATATGATCGATCAGATCGGAGAGCGGCGGCCGGGGAATCTGGTCGGCTGCCGCCTTTTGGATCTTGTCGATTTCCTCGAAATTCGGCTCGCGGCCCTCGGCTTTGAGCTTGTCTTTGTAGGCCTGCACTTCCTTGTCAATCTCCGGCTGCATGGCCTTCAAGGCGTCGCGGTATTTCTGCGAGATAAAGCCGGAGTAGTAGTTCACCTGCACAACGCCGCCCTTGGAATCGGGCCCTCCCGATCGCGCAACGGCGCGCAGCATATCGTCGGTCATGTTGCGCGGCGCATTGCACAGCGCGCGCGCCGACGAATGGGATGCGATCACCGGGGCGCGGGTGATGACCAAGGTCCGGTAGAAGGTTTTGTCCGAAACGTGCGAAATGTCCACCATCATGCCCAGGCGGTTCATTTCGTAGACCACATCCTTGCCGAACTCTGTCAGGCCTTCCTTGGTGTGCGGCACATTCTGGTCGGTATCGTCGCCCGAACTGTCGGCCCATCCGTTCGAATTCGACCACGTCAGCGTCATATAGCGAACGCCCAGCGCGTAGTACTGGCGCAGCAGGGCCAGCGAATCCTCGATCGAATGGCCGCCCTCGATGCCCATCAGCGCCGCGAGTTTGTGGTCGCGATGCGCCTGCTCGATTCCCGCAGCCGAGGTTACGAATTCCATCTGGTCAGGATGCCTGGTCACCTGCTGCTTCACCGAATCGATGAGTTCCAGTGTCCGCCGGGCGTAGTGGCCCTTGTAGAGCGTAGGCTCAACCCAGATGGAAAAGAACTCGGCCCCCAGATTGCCCTTGCGTGCCGAATCCAGGTTGAGGTTGCCGCCATTCAACGGATCGCTGAGGTCGAAGTGCTCGTCCAGGAACCGTTGCGGCGTATCGGCATGGGTGTCGATCACGATGGCGGACTTTTGAACTCCTTCAGGGGTGAGCTTCCTGGGACTCATAGAGGCTGGACTGTGCTGTGCGGCCTGGGTCTGCGCTCCCATAATCGCGGGAGAAATCAGGACCAGCAGGACGAGGGAAAGAGAGCATCGCATAGGCTTTCGATGAGTGTATACCGCGGGGATGGCTGGGTTGGAGGCAAAAGTGGCTGTGTGAGAGGGATCTACGGCGGATTAGGAAAATCCATGTCCGCTCGGTGTCGAGGAAGGTCAACGCTCCCTGTTGGTCGCGTTGACTTTGCTTCAATGCCTCCCAGATGCACCATTTCCTCATCCGCGTTAGGACCCCGCACGCAAAAAGGCCGACCGGGGATACCGGCCGGCCTCAAGTTTAATGTGCGGAGGTCGGTGTGAGTTGCCAGCCGGACCCTCCACCGCGCGGCGTAGGGCCCGGCCAGACTACTGACTACTGATCGGCCTTCTTTTTGTGGTGCGGCTTCGGCTTCTCAGCCAGCGGCTTGCGCACCTCAGGCTTCACCGTCGACTCGTCCACAGGCGCCGTACCGCTCACGTCGGCTGAGAAGTCCGCTCCTGCAGGCACCAGGTAGTTCTCTACCGTCTGCGCCTCGGTTGCGCTGGTCACCACCGTGATCCGCGAGGCGTCGATGCCCTGATCGGTCACCAGGTAATCCTTGGCGTTCACCGCGCGCTGTGCCGCATACTCTTCCACCACGGTGTGCTTGCGACGCTTGGCCAGTTTCTCCTGTTTGGCCGTCATGTCCCTCTCGGCCTGGGTCGACTCGCCAATCACCACCACTTTGGCATCAGCCTGCTGCTTCAGGTCCAGAGCCACCTGGTCAAGGCAGGCCTTGGCTTCGTTGTCAACGCGCGTCGGCCGCTTGGTGTCGGTCGTAAAGCTGATCGAGCACAGCGCCGAGGCATGCGGCTTGGGCGCCACCACCGGAGCTTCGATGGTCACCGAGGTGTTGGCGCTGGCCGTGTGACTCTTGTCGTCGGCCACGTTGCAGGTAATGCCTACCACTCCGGTCGGAGCGCCTGCCGAGGAGAACTCAGCCGTCGCGCCACTGCCCGATACCGAGCCGGCCGAGGCCGTATAGCTGTAGGTAAGCGGACGGTTCTGCGGGCTCACCGCTGTCGAAGTGATGGTAGAAGTCTCGCCCGGCTTGATGGTCGACGGGTTGGCCGAGCAGCTGATCGTCGGCGGCTCGTACTCCTTCACCGTGAAGCTGGCCGAGCAGTTGGCCGTCTCCCACGGCTTCAGGCCTTCCTTGCCAGCCTTGCCTTCTTTCACCGTGCCCTGCACCGAATAGGTGCCGGCCGCCAGCGAGCCGGTGGCTACCGTCGCCGTAGCGCCGTTACCCGTAACTCCGGTTCCGGTCCAGCTATACACCGCGTTCAGCTTGGGATCGAGGTTGCCGGCCGAAGCAGTCACCGTCACCGCATCGCCCGGGAACACCGTCGTCGGACTGGCCGTGCAGGCCAAAGTCACCGGAGGAGGCGGTGCGATCTGGCCGACGTGGAACACGAGGCCCGCGCTCAACCGCGCGGCGTTGATGTTGGCCCGACCGCCGTAGTAGCCGGCGCCGAAGTCGGCGTGCATGTATTCGTAGTCGGCCTGGAACACGCGCAGCGCCAGGTGGTGGTTAAACCACGGCGTCTCGTAGTCCATGCCGCCACCGGCCGTGATGCCGGGGCCCCAAGTGTTCGGATTGTGGTAGGGGCCGCCCACCCGCTCGGCATCCACCAGGGCATGAACGAAAGGCGTAATGTCGCCCGTCGGGAAGCGCGCGATCAGGCCGCCGCCGAAGGTCAGAAAGCTGTCGTCGTTGCCTTCCGAGCCGATATTGGTCCCAGCCACTTCATCGCCCCACTCGTGAATGGCAAACTCGGCCTGCACGCCGATGTACTTGTTGAAAAAGTACGCGCCGCTAAACAATCCGCCCAGGTTGACCGCGTCGTAGCTTGCCGTGATCGGGCCTTGCTGAGTTGGGGTTACCACCGATCCGGACGGCGCTAGATAGCTGTAACCCATAAAGATATCCCACCGTGAGGGCGAGCCTTCAGAAGATCCCTTGGCGCCCGGAGCCGCTTGGGCCGCCAAAATCTGCGGCACAATTGCCAGGCACGCCAAGGCAACGGCCGAGCTCAGATTCTTTAAAACACGAGCATGCATGCGTTTTTCCTCCACAGTTTAGGTGGTTCTTGTTCAAAAAGGTCCCGCTAGTCCATCTTCGGGAACATATTCAGTTGACCCTGAACAGACTCCAACGTCTTCATTCCACGCGAGAATCTATAAGTTAACGTATCATAGCTCCTCGACCCCGACTAGGATTTTTCGAATGGATGAATCAATTCTGAACCTTGCATAAAACCTGTGGGGCTGCACAGAAGGTTCATGTTGGCATCTCATAAAGTGAAGGCTGTGGGTTGACGCATCAGGCTGAAGTCGATAACCGACAAGGATACAGTTTCTCATTTGAATTGGCTATATCGGCTTCGGCCCAAAGCATGAAACTCCAGTTCAACCCGCAATAATCTCCATTATCTAATCAACTTATTTATTGTCTGTAGCTTGCGAGCCATGGACGTTCTCGGTCTCCACCGGCGTATCCTCCATCATGTAGACCGGGGTAAGCTGCTGAATTCGGGTGAGGGTGGCCTTATCGAACCTCGGGCCATTGCCAGTTTGCGATAGCGGGTGAGTGCGCAGGCCGAGCTTCTTTAACCGGTGGCATACCTTTTCCGGACTCAAGCGAGCCATTTCACCGCGTGCTTCCAGCAAACGGTTGGCCTCGGCTGCGATTTCTTTGGCGTAGGCGTGTACCCTCCCGCCACGGCCGTCACGCGCCGCCGCACATTCTGCATATCGACGTCGTCGACTGGGGTCCCGAGGAAGTCAATGTGCATCTTCGGCTTTCATATCCGTCCTGTCAGTTTGTGCTGTGGAATGCACGCCATCGCAGATGAAAAGGCAGCACTCGGTTAGAGCGCGGAACATCCAGGCTTGTGACCAGCGGATATAAGCAATGCGATTTCGAAAATAGCGCCCGATCCGGAAATCGAAATATCCCGACTTTTCCTGCATGTTCGCTATGGCCCACTCTGCCATGCGGAATGCCCGTTCGACAGCCTCCGGATCGCGCTCCGAGAACCTGAGGAAGGTGAGGATCGTCTGGGACACGGCATGGATATCGATCGGGTAGAGCTTGCTGGAATAGTATCTCGGCAGCTCGTCAGTTGTGAAGAACGCTTCTTTCCAGTATCGGTAGCCGCGCATGATGTTTTCATCGAAGGAATTGTCGTGAGCATCGCGCGCGTAATCCATCAGGGCTTCCAGGTTGTACCCCGTATGAAAGTTGTCAACAAACGCATCTGCGGCGTTGATTCCATAGGGCCACGATCCGTCCGCATGCTGGCGGGCCACGGTAAACGACGCCGCCCTGGTTGCGCGCGCCTTCAGGCTCTCCTCGCCGGTAATGCGGCTCACTCGTGCCAGCAGCGAAGCGCCCAGCAGATTCGCGTTGTGAACGTAGCGCTTGTCAAGCGGTGTGTAGCCGAAGCACTCTCCCGTAGAGTCCAGCAGACTGGAGAGGCGCTTCATCAGGAAGTCGCAGGCTGAGCGCGCTGCCACCAGATCCTCGTCTTTCCCGAGGAGATCGTACCGGTCGAGCAAGGCGTGGCTGATGAACACCGTGCTCACGATGTTCGGCGTTCCCGCCGGAGCGAAGAACGCGCGGTTGGGCCAATCGAAGTTGTAGCCCCAACATGCCTCCTGGAAGGCCTTGCTTCTGTTCTCGAGAAGCCAGTCTCCAAAGAAATCGATGCGGCGCCTGTCTTCCTGGCTTCCGGTTATCCGGAACTTCCGGATATACGACGCGAGAAACAGGCCCATGCCCTTGGCGTTGTAGGCCGGCTTGATTCCGAAAAGACCGCGCAGGTTGATGGGAGACCTGCGAAAGAGCTGGACCCACGCCACGCCGAGCCATTGGCTGTTGAACCGCAGGCGGCTGAGCACGGGGCTGCGCAGGGCATCGAACGGGTCGACGCCTTTGTAGCCTTGGCTGATCAGCCAGGACTCGAGCCTGCCCAGTGATTGCTCTATAAGCGCTCCACTTGGGGCGCTAAGGCCGTTTTTGCGCGGGGATGCCGCCATTTTATCTGCTGGATTGCGGACCAGTTGCGGTTGGATTCATGCCGAAGTCATCTCGACAATTTGTGGGAGCTTTTTGTTCCAGTACGCGTCCATCATCTTGCTGAAGGAGCGGATGTTCGAAGCTCCCAAGCGCCAAAAACGATGGACTGGAGATTCGGCTGGGCAGGGGTACGGCGCGGAACCTGCGGTTCCGCATTGCCTCGCCGTAGGGCTCGCGCGCCAGGGCAAAAGGCGAATTCAGGCCAAACGCGGCAATCATTTTGTGGGCCATTTTCATGACTGTTGGGACAGGGGCTGACAACCGACGACGGCTGGGGCGTCGATCAGGCGGTCAGTCATTGGCCGGCGAGCGTCGATAAAGGTCTGCTGCCAGAGCTCGAGGGTTAACAGAGACCAAAGTGAAAGCGTGTGGTCGCGAATGCCGGCCTGGTTCTCAGCAACGATTCTGGCAACCGCTTCAGGGCGGAATAGACCACGCTCGCGTACACGCTTTTCTGAAAGAAGATCGCCCAGCATCTCGCGCAGCTCGTTGCGGAGCCAACTGCGCACCGGAAGCCCGAAAGCGGCCTTGCGTCGCGCGATGATTTCCCGGGGCAGGATATCCTCCATCGCTTTCTTGAGGATGTATTTCTGGTTGTGTCCGCGCAGCTTGAGCGAGGGCGGGATGGCGCGCATGAAATCGATGACCTCATTATCGAGGAACGGCACGCGAGCCTCGATTGAAGCCGCCATGCTGAGCTTATCGGAGTAGGTGAGATTCAGGTCGGGAAGAAATGTCTGCTGATCCACATACAACATCTGGTCAAGGAAATTGAGAGAGGCGGCTTCACTGAAATGATCGAGCAGAGCCTGGTCGTGCGGGCGCGAAGCCGCGTACACCTCTGGAGTCAGGAGATTTGCGAGCCCGGCTTCGTCCACGTAGGAGCGCATGCCTGCAAACTGCTCCGCTTGGCTCAGGCCGGCGAGGCGCAGGGCACGCGTGGAATACCGGCAAAAGGCCAGCACCAGCCCCGGCGAGATGCGTGGAAAGCGTGCTGCGGTGCGGCCCAGAGCCTCAATGGGCGAAATCAGCAGGTTCTGGCGCAACGCAGGAGAGAGCCGGCCCGGCCACTTGGGGTACTTGCCGACCAGGTGGACGCGGTAGCCGGCAAACAGCTCGTCTCCGCCTTGGCCGCTCAACAAAACCGTTGAGGTGGACTTGGCTTCGCGGCAAATGAGCCAGGTGGCAATCGCCGCGTGATCGGCCACCGCATCGTCAAGGTGCCAGATCACCTTGGGCAGCCAATCGGTCACGTTCGGATCGACGAGGATCTCCTGGCACTGTGCGCCAAAGTGCGCGGCCACTCGCTTGGCATAGTAGGCGTCCTCGCCAGACTGCTCAAGGCGTGCGTCCCGCTCGCGGAAAGAGATGGTGTAGCAGCGCAAGGGGCCGTTGTGGACTTCGGACGCGCACGCCACCAGGGTGCTCGAGTCCAGGCCGCCGGAAAGGAAAAAACCGACTGGAACATCGCTCATCAGCTGCCGGCGGACTGAGTCGCGGAGCACCTCGCGGCACTGGTGGATGAGATCTTCTTCGGTGCCTTTCAACGGCTGAACAGGCTCGGAGCCATCCCAGAACCGCTCAATCCGAATCTGGCCATTTTGCCAGGTAAGGGTGCATCCCGGTTGCAGCTTTAAAATGCCGCGGAACATCGTGCCAGGATTGGGGACATAAAGGAGTGAGAGATACTCGCGCATCGCCTCGAGATTGATCTCCGCCTCAACTTCCGGCGCAAGAAGAAGCGACTTGATCTCCGAGCCAAAATAGAAACGAGCGCCGCGTACTGCGTAGTAAAGCGGCTTGATGCCGAGGCGATCGCGCGCGATGAAAAGCTTGTCCTCGCGCTTGTCCCAGATGGCAAACGCGAACATGCCGTTCAGGTGGTTCACCATCTGCTCGCCGTATTTGAGCCACAACAGCGGGAGAACCTCAGTATCGGCATGGGAACGGAAGACGCAGCCGTCCGCAAGCAGCTCGTCGCGCAGTTCGGGGTAATTGAAGAGCTCGCCGTTGTAAACCACCCAGACGTCGCCGTCAGGGCTCGCCATCGGCTGGTGACCGGCCGAGCTCAGGTCGAGGATCTTTAGACGGTTATTTCCGATGGCCAGCGAATTGCGCATCGACGTCCCGGTGACGAATGTCCCCGAGTCATCGGGACCCCGATGAGCAGTGAGGCGCAGCATATCGCTCAACAGCTCGGCGTCTTTAATTCCAGCCATGCCGGCAATACCGCACACAGTTTCCTCCTCAACGGGGGTTTGGTTTAACTCCGGGTTGCTTTCAAACTAGACTGTTGCAACCGGTTGCCGGCAGCAGCTCTGGCGATCGCGCCAGCATTGCTTCAGAACTTCCACGATACGCGGAGCGGTCTTTCCATCCCACAACGGGGGAGGAACCGCAGCACTGTTTTCATCGGCTGTTTCTCTGTCGAGGATGAGCAAGGCTTCCTTGAGCAGCCGATCCGGATCGGAGCCGACCAGCTTGTTGGTTCCGAGCGCAACGGTGACAGGCCGTTCAGTGTTTTCGCGATAGGTCAGGCAGGGGATACCCAGATACGTGGTCTCCTCCTGGATGCCGCCCGAATCTGTGAGCACGCACGCTGCCCGGTCGACAAGGCCGAGAAAGTCGAGATAGGATGCGGGAGGCATCTTCCAGAGGCCGCTGCCGGAAACAGGCCCATGCTCCCACGTATTCAGGCCGGAGATCCCGGCCTGGTCGATGCGTGCAGCGGTGCGCGGATGGCATGGGAACAGGACCGGGATGCGTTCCGCGATTTTGGCGATTGCCGCGAGCGTGCGCCTTAACTGATCCGGGTCATCGACGTTAGACGGCCGGTGCAGAGTGAGAATGGCGAAGCCGCGCGGCTTGATGGCGAGCTCTTGAATGAGAGCCGACCGTCTGGCCAGATCCAGTGCGCCCACCAGGGAATCGATCATGAGATTCCCCACGAAGTGGATCTTTTCGGCGGGAACTCCTTCATTCGCCAGATTCACGTTTCCGCTTTCCTCCGTAGTGAAGAGCAGATCGGTAATGGCATCGGTCAGCAGCCGATTGATCTCCTCCGGCATGCTGCGGTCGAAGCTGCGCAGTCCGGCCTCGACATGCGCCACAGGAATGTTCTCCTTGGCCGCAACCAGCGCGCAGGCAATGGTTGAATTCACATCGCCGGCCACGAGCACCATGTCAGGACGATCCTTAGCAACCAATTCTCCAAAACGCCTGACGATCTCAGCGGTCTGGGAGTGATGTGTGCCTGAACCAACTTCGAGATTGTAATCCGGCTCGGGCATCTTCAGCTGGTCGAAAAACACCTGCGACATCGCATAGTCGTAGTGCTGGCCGGTGTGCACCAGCACCGGATCGATTTCGGCGTGGCGTTTCATTTCGGCCATCAGCGGCGCCACTTTCATCATGTTGGGGCGAGCGCCGACAATATTCATGATGCGAAGTGGCATGAGGGCTAAAGATGCTCCTGAAGGTGCTTGCAGCAGAAAACAGAACGTTGAATCTGCTACGGAGTGTTCTTTTAGGGGTACGGCTGGGTCAAGTTGTAACAGGTTCGCCAACGGGCTGACAAATGCGCGACGCTGCGCGGCGGCAACATCGGCGAGGCCGCGCAGCATTCTTCTTCTAATTTGTTCTCCGCATCCGGTTGGTTGCGAACGGATTCACATTTGCCGAGCTGCTTCCGGCCGCATCTCAACGCTTGTGATAGCCGTTGAAATCGTACATTGCACCAAATGTGAAACCCTGCGGATTTAGAGTCTGCTGTTGGAGAGCCAGATCAGGCCAGAATTGATATTCATAGTCGGCACGAAACAGGATGTTGCGATACACCCGGTATTCGAATCCCAAGCCTGGCGCAGTGGCAGTTCGGGTTTCATGCCTGAAATGAGGATCTGGATTGTCCCAGTCGATGCCGGCGTAAGCGAGAACCAATTTGCCGTAGGGGGTGAGATTCGGAATGCGCCGAAGGTGTCCAAAATATACCGGCCCGCCTCCCAGAGTATCGAGCCGGAAATTCGAAGGTTGCGTGGAGCTGTGGTTGAGGCTGATGTCTCTGGCCTCAGCCTCGATGCCAAGCCCATGCAAGAATGCGGGGACGCGATCGAAGCGGTAGTCGATCCAGACCGTTCCGCCCTGCATTCGGCCATGGCCCCAGTCCACATCGTAGTCCGATATGCCGAGGCCGACGGCCAGAGGTACTCCGCCCTCCCTTGCGCTGGGAACGGTCTGCGCCGCACCCGCAGTTGTCAAAAGGCCGGTCACAACAATCAAGCCGATTAGGTTCAAACGCATGTGAGTCTCCTGTGGAAATCGCACCAAGGCCACATGTCCGGCGGGGATTCGAGTCTTTCCCCGTCGGTTTATGTCGGTATTTTCACAAACTCTAACACACGTGAAAGAGATGGTTTTAAAAGAAGCATCTATTGCAACTGCTCAGCCTCAGCGATAGCCGTATAGGTTGATCCCCCACCACTGCATCCCACCCCCGCTTTGTATTGCACGCGCACCTGTATGGCAGAGTTGGGCATCAATGCGATCAGTCCCACAGGGTCAGGAGTCGCGGTAGGAAATCCACCCGCTGGGGTGGCGGCGAACGTCACATTGCTCGAAGTGATCTGCTCCACGCCACGCGCATCGGTCCACTTCAGGCCGATATTTACCGCGCCGTAGGAGCTGCATGTGGCAGAGTTATCCTGATACACAGATGCCATCAACCGCCACACCTGGGTTGCGGACGAGCCGGTCGTATAGAAAGTGTACCAATTCCCAGCGTTATAGGACCCGTTCCGGGCAGTCGCAAGAAACACATGCGCCGATGCCGCTGGAGTTCCCGCACTGACGACTTTCCCGCTGGAATCAGTGCCCAAGAGCTGCGCGTTGGGTAGCCCCGTCAGGGTCAGGTTGCCGCTGACTGTTGCCGACCCCGCCACATCAAGGGTGGCGGTCGCGGCATTGGCATCTCCTACGCGCAGGGCAGTGGGCACATTTGCTGACGAACTGCGGAGGAAGAAGTAGCTATTCTTGCAGTTGCCGTCAAAAATACCCCAGTAGCCACGCGTTCCATGCCTTTCCCCGATGCAGAAGTCCAGAGGTGACGTCCCCCCCTGCCCCTGCAGGATAAGACCGTCGTTGCGAAGCCCATATGTCGGGTTCGAATCGCTGACGCCGTAAAAGACGTGTTCCATCCACTGGCCGGGTTCGCCGGTCCCACTCATGCGCAGTTCTTCTTGGCCGGGGCGCATGATTTCCAGTTCGCCGCCGGGATTGGCGGCATAAATAAACCCGCGATTGTTCCAACCGGTAGTGGCCGGAGGGCCAATGGCGTACTGTGCGATCAGGGCCGGGCCACCAGTGCCCGTCGTAATCGTGCGGCCATTGATCTTATCCACAATCGCGTTGGCCCAGGAGCTTTGCATATTGCGCACCCACACATTCGCCGCGCCGGACTCGATCTGAATAGCCGTCTGTGCGGAGCAACACCCTCCAAAGGTGGGTGAGTCGATTGTCACATTCCTCGCCGCGCCAACATCGAAACCGATGGCGTTGCTGCTCTCCCAGTGAGGCTGGAGGAAGTAAATATTGGTGAGTTGGCCGCTGTTCGACACAATCGACACGCCCGTCGAAGCCTTGTCGAAGTTCTCAAAGGTATCCGCAATGGAGGTAAAATCCGCGAAGTTGCCGCCGCCCGGTTGATCGTTAATCAGAACGCCCTTGGAGCCAACCGTTCGTTGTCCTGTGTACCAGTTGTTTTCCGACAAGAAGGGTCCAAAGCCTTGATGGGTAGAACCGTTGTTTTGGAACCGGGCAGCCCAAGTGTTTGCGTTTGCATAAATCACGGAATCGCGCAAATACGAGTTCACGAATATGCTTTGAAGGTCAAGCGCGGCTCCCGTGATTCTGGAGTTTTGGGATGTCACCCCAATGCCCGTTGCGAACCAGTATTCCTGATTCCCGCTCGGGTCGGCGTTGCTCAAGATGGAAGAGATATTGGCGTCGGTCGCTTTGAGAACAGTTCCAGGCGTACCCCGCAGCCAGACGCCATTGCCCACCGCAAAGCAGGCACCGCCATCGGTTCGCGTGCACTTCATGGCACTGCCCCACAAGTCCAGCTCACAGGCATTGTTGGGGCATTTTCCCAAGGCGCCGCCAAGGTCACTTACCCCCTCCAGTTTTGTCGGTTCGGTCTGCGTCTGCCCGAGTGCAGTGCTGGCCACGACGAGCACCAGCGCACAAAGTAGTACTCCGCGCATATCACCCTCCTTCGTGCTTCTATGTGTAGCTTCTTGGGACCGGATACCATCAACGCGCAACGATTATCAAGGCGCGTTTGCGCTTTCGCTCGCAGCGGGCTCTGTTTGAGGGGCTCCCGGCATTGTGATTGGGCGGCCGGTGCGGGCTGCCTCCTGAACCAGGAACGTGGCCCTGCTCACTTCCACCAGTTCACTGAACGGTATGGGCGCTGCCGTGCCTTCGCGCATGGCATTCAGCGTGAGCTCGATTTCGCGGCTATGCCCCTTGTCGGAGGCGCCTTTGTGCACTTCCGTTTTGCCCTTGCGAATCAGTTCAAGCTTTGTGAAATTGTCCAAACGAGCTATGCTGCCCCCGCAGAAGACCTCATACCACTCCTTTGCGACGGTCTTGTCACCGTTTGCAAGATATTGCACCGTTGCAATCGAGCCATCGGCAAAGGTCAGCATTGCGCTCACATTGTCATCGCAGTAGCGGCTTCCATTTGGAAGCAAGTGTGCGCCAACCTCGGTGATCGGATGGCCAACGGCCGCGCGCGCCCAGTCCACGAAATGGCAGAGTTCCCCTACGATGCGGCCCCCATCGCGATGCGTCCAATGGTCGAGAGAAAGATACCCGGCATTGATCCGGATGTTGATCATCATCGCCTCGCTCCGGGCAGAAAAGAATTCGCGTATCTTCTCAGTGAATGGCGCGAAGCGGCGATTGAAACCGACCATGACAAACGGCGCTGGGCCCGCTGCCTGCTGTGCGGCAACAGTCGCCTCAATTTCACTAAGATCTTCGACCTTGGTTGCCAGCGGCTTTTCGACAAAGACAGACTTGCCTGCCTGAAGCGCCTGCATGACAAAGGCAGCGTGGCTATCGTGCCTGCTGAATATGAATGCCGCATCGACATTCGGATCGGAGAGCAATTCTGCCGGCGTCTCGGTGCGCTGGAACTGAAAGGTCTTCTGGGCGGAGGCGGCAGCAACGCCGGAAGCAGTTGCCACCGCCTCAAGGCGAACTCCCTTGGCAGCCTTGAGGGCCGGAAACATGACACCTGTCGCAAACGACCCAGCTCCGATGCAGCCGATCCGAACCTCGCCCCTTGGCTTGCCTGTGGCCTTTTCCGGGTCTTTGGCAGCCTTTTTTTCTGACCGGGGATACTCAATAAGAGCTGTGTAGATGCCCGAAGACAGATTGGCATAAGCCTTCGCAGCATCGTGCACGGAGTACCGCTGCGACAACAGAGGGGCCAGATCAAGCTGCCCGCCGGAGGCGAGATCGAGAAAGGCCTCCATATTGCGGCGTTCTGTCCAGCGCACGTACCCGACGGGGTAATCCCTGCCCATCTCTTCATAGGCAGGGTCGTAGCGTCCTGGACCATAGGAGCGGGAAAGCGCCAGAGAGAGCTCCTTTCCATACATCTTTTCGCGCGATACGCCGAGGCCGATCGCCCCCACCATCACAATCCGCCCGCGGTCGCGCATCAGCTTTGCAGCCATTTCCACCGGCTCGGCCGAACTGCTTGAGGCGGTTAATATGGCTGCATCCACTCCGTAGCGGGAGAAGGCCCGGACCTTCGCCTCGATTTCTGGATCGTTGGCCAGCAGAGACAGGTGCGCTCCGAACCGCTCGGCCTGCTTGACGCGTTCCGGCGAAAGGTCGATGGCAATGATCCGGCAACCTGCGCCGCGAGCAATCTGGATAGCCAGCGCTCCAAGAAGTCCCGCGCCGACGATTGCGACCGTTTCTCCAAAGGCGATGCTGGCTTGGCGCAGCCCCTGAATGGCGATCGCGCCAATCGTTGTGAGCGCTGCGGCGTCGGTCTCTACGTTATCCGGAATTCGCACCGCAAGATTGCGGGGAACATAATTCACCTCGCAATGATTCGCGTACCCAACACCACCGCAGGCCACGCGCTCCCCAACCCTGAATTCTCCGGCTTCGGCGCCCACGGCAATCACTTCGCCGGCGCAGCTATATCCAATCGTTGTCAGGGTATCCAGTTTCGAGGTGACCTTCTGATAGGCGGCGCGCACTCCGTTCTGCCGGGCATACTCGACCACCTGCCGCACCAGGTCGGGGCGCGCCATCGCCTTGGAAAGCAGCGACTTCGAACTTAGTTCCATCGATGCGCGTTCGGTTCCGGCGCTGATGGCAGAAAAGTGCGTGCGCACCAGGATGCCCTGTGGATTGAGTTGAGGCTCCGGAACGTCGAACAGCTCGATTTCTCCTGTCCTCCTGCTGGCGAGAATTGCGTACATGTCGTGTTCCTTTTACGGGCGAATGCGTATTGAGTAAGTATGCCCTGACAGAGCCGGGGCCTTCGGCGTGAGCTGCGCAAGGCGATGTGAGCGGGATGGCTAACGCGGCCCCGGTTTGTGTTGAGCCACCTTGCAGTAGCCGCTTACCGGCATGCCTGCAACCCTACTGCAGCTGCACTGCCTTCGCCGTCGCCGTGTAAGTCGATCCGCTGCCCGTGCATCCCGTTCCGGCAAGATAAAGGGCTCGCACCAGAATGTTCGTGTTCGGGCTTACGTTGATCATTCCCGAAGGCCCGAGATTGACCGGAAATCCTGCCGGCGGCGTTGCCGCGAAGGTCATTGTGCTGGAGGTGGTCTGCATCACGCCACGCGCGTCCGTCCACTCCAGCGACACCTTCACAGTTCCATAGCTGGTGCAGGTCACGGACGAGTCCTGGTACACGCTTGCCGAAAGTTCCCACAGTTGTGCTGTCGATGTGGGCCCGCTTGTGGTAAAGGTGTACCAATTGCCTGAGTTGTAGGAAGCGGTCTGTCCAGTTGCGAGAAACGTATGCACGTTCGGCGGCACGCCCGTCATGTTCGCCATCGACAGTGCAGGAGCGTTCGTGAGCGCCGGAGCCGCCCCCGCGCTGCCTGTGCCATGCGAGACGAGAACCTGGTCGGTCGCGGCCGTGTTTGCGGAGAGCATCGCCGTCGCGCCTGCTGCCGACTGATAGGGAATCGAGCCCGTGGATCCAGAGGCAAGATTTGTCGCCGTCGCTGCGGTCGTTGCTGTCACCGCCGTCGTCGCCGTGGCCGCTGTCGTTGCTGTCACTGCGGTCGTCGCCGTGGCGGCGTTGCCGGTGGTGTTGTTGCTCAGCGTTGCCGAACTGTTGTTAATGATGTTCCCGTTTGAGTCCGTCCCCAGAAGCGAAGCCCCGGTCAAGCCGGTGATCGTAAGGTTGCCGGTGAATTTCGCCTGACCCCCGCCATTTACAGAAAGTGACGGAACGGCGACCGGCTGTTCAAATGTCGCATTCTGATTGAACTGTGCTGTTCCCGTTACCGTTACTCCCGGCAACGTAACAGGCTGCTGAAAGGTAACACCTTGATCGAACTGTGCCGTCCCATTGACTTCAAGCTGGGCGCCGGGCGTCGCCGTCCCGACGCCGACGTAGCTGTTCGGCAATACTGCGATGGATGGGTTTAAGGCCCCCGCGGCATAGACTGCAAAAGGATTGAGCGTCGAGTTGGCCGCGGTGGCAATGTTCACCAGGTCCCCGGTCCCGGTGTTCGAGGCTGTGTCTGCAAAATTGAACAGATTACCGGTCCCAGTGGAGGATCCTGCGGTAAATGTCGTGGTGTACGATCCGGTCGATAAAGCGAGATTCGCGATGGGACTAGCCAGAGCAGACCAGGCAGGCGCACTGAAGGATATTGCCGTATTCGCGACTCCAGTTATTCTTCCGTAAGCATCGGTAGTGAGCACCGGAACCTGAGTGGCGGAGCCGTACGTCCCGGCAGTGCCGACGTTTGGCAAAGACAGGGTGGTCGATCCGCCCAAAGCAGCCACGCCTCCCCCGCTGAGACCGGCGCCGGCTGTGACCGTCACCGCGCCGCTGCCTTGCAATGCAGAATTAGCGATGGCCCCTGCCGGTAAAGACACCGCGCCGCCAGTCACTGCAAGGCCGCCTGTCGTCGTAATAGCTCCGGAAGAACCTACTTGAAATTGAGAACTTAGACCGACAGAGAGCAGTGCGCTCGGGGAAGTAGTCCCGATTCCGATGTTGCCATTTGCCTTTAATACGAGTGCGGTGGGGGCAGCGGTTGAAGGTCCGAACACGAGGTCGCTCCCGCCAGAACTCGAACCCCATGTTAAGTTCTTTGTGGCCACGCCTGTATTTGCGGTGCTGTTTTGAACCGCCCCGAACGAAACACTGTTTGTACTTGTATCGTGAATGTAAATAACAGTCGAATTATCAGTTGGATTGCTTGTTGACAAGCCGGAGCCGGTAATTGCCCCAGTAGCACCTATGCTGCCTGCGACACTAAGAGGGTTGCTTGGCGTCGTAGTCCCGATGCCGACTTCGCCATTCGGCAATACTGCGATGGATGGGTTTGAGGCCCCTGCGGCATAGACTGCAAAAGGATTGAGCGTCGAGTTAGCCGCGGTGGCAATTTTCACCAGGTCCCCTGTTCCGGTGTTCGAGGCTGTGTCTGCAAAATTGAACAGATTACCGGTCCCAGTGGAGGATCCTGCGGTAAATGTCGTGGTGTACGGTCCGGTCGATAAAGCGAGATTTGCGGTCGGACCAGTCAGAGCAGACCAAACAGACGAACCGCCAGATCCAGATATTGCCGTATTCGCGACTCCAGTTATTCTTCCGTAAGCATCGGTAGTGAGCACCGGAACCTGAGTGGCGGAGCCGTACGTCCCGGCAGTGCCGACG